>Ga0209588_1000112_pt1 | contig 25055 bp, 20 predicted proteins | sample Rivendell_Oct201_10_FD_188351 | JGI IMG/M metagenome (GOLD analysis project Ga0209588, IMG submission 188351) | Vadose zone soil microbial communities from the Eel River Critical Zone Observatory, Northern California, USA -... | ecosystem: Host-associated > Plants > Roots > Rhizosphere > Soil ...
CAGCCGCCTTTACAAAATCTCGCCGTTTCACGATTTCGGAATCGCCCCCTTCGCCCGCTCGAGCACACGTCGCGCCTCTGGGATGAAGGCGCTGTTCGGATACGTCAGGATCAAGTGTTCAAGGTGCGGGATCGCCTCAGCCGACCGTCCGTCGCGAACGAGCAACCGTGCCCACTCCAGCTCGGCGGCAGGAGGCGCCGCCCCTTCACCGCCGGCCCGCACGATCTCGTCGAACAGCGCGATGGCTGTGACGTCTTGTTCACCGCCCAGATGGGCGGCGACTTGCCCGGCGAGCAGCAGGACTTCCAGCCGGCCGCCTTGGACGGGCAAACGGCCCGCCGCGCGCCGCAAACCGGCAATCGCGTTCGTCGAGTCCCCACGCGCGAGCGTGAGCAACGCCGCCCCCAACTCCGGACTCGATTCCTGCTGGACGCGCTGCAGCAGCGCCATCATCGCGGTGCGGTCGGTCGCCGCCGCCCGATCGGTCGCATATGGTCCGGCGAGGCGGAACGATTCCATCGCGTCCTTGAGATCGCCGCGATACAGCGCGATCCATCCGCGTTGGGCAACCGCCGTGACGCTCGAGTCATCGCCGAGCGCTGCCGTCGCGCGATCGAGCTCGCCGCGGGCGATGCGCGCCCTGGCGAGCGCGAGCCGCAACGCCGCCCGATCATCCGCCGAGAAGCGGCCATTCGGGTCGGCAAGCTGCTTTTCGGCAACGTCGAGCTGCGCCCCCCCGTCCGCAATCAGCACCTGCAGCAGCGCCGACTGCGCCACGGAGTGCGCTTCGGTGGGCGCGGTTGAATCGGTGGCGAGTCGTTCGAGAACGCCACGCGCGGCCACGCGATCACCACCCTCCAGCAGCTCGCGCACCGCGTCCGCGCGCGCACGTGCCGCGAGCGGCCAGGGAACGAGATCCGCCCAGCGCGTCAGCGCGAGGCCGCGCACGCGATGCGCCTCGGGCGTCGTGAGCGTTCCGGCAAGATCCGCGAACCGCCGCAACGAACCCTGCGCATCGCTGTCGCCGAGTGTCGGCTCGAACACAGACCACGCTTGGGCCGGCTGCCCCCACGTCAACAACAGCTCGGCGGCGATCCGCCGGACGCGAGGACGAGCATCGGGACCGGTCAGCACGCGCACGATGCGGTCGTGGAGTGGCAGAGGACTCTCCGACAGCTGGGCCGCCGCATTGGGCGCCCCATCCGGTGAGCGCACCACCGCGCGCGCCCATTCGCGCGCCGACGCCTCCCAATTCCCCGCGCGCTGCTCGAGCTCGGCCAGCTCGATCGCCAGAGTCCCCTCGCCACCAAGCGTTTTTCGTCCGGTGAGGTAGGCTCGTCGCCCGTCGTCCCACATGCGGTGATCGACCAACGCGAGACCCCATTCTCGGTACGGCGCATCGCTGTGCGGCGCCATGGCGGCCCAGCGGAGCGCGGCGGCCTCGAGCGAATCGCCTTCGTTCAACCCGGCGTACGTGCGCAGCTCGAGACTGCGGAGCGCCGGATTATCCGGCGCGTGTACGCGCGCCCTCTGGACCAGGGGCAGCAGCTCGGGCATGCGGTTGAGGACAAAGAGCACACGCTCGAGGCCGAGCAGGGCGGGAATGTTGATCGGGTCCGCGCGGACGATCGTGAGATACACGTTGGCAGCGTCGGCGTAGCGACCCGTGCGCTCGAGCTCGAAGCCCGGGCTCAAGGCTTGGGCCCGCGCCAATGAGGGCGCGGCAATCAGCAGCAAGAAGCCGAGCTTAAGGCTTGTTTTCATTCAACCGACGGAAGTATTCCAACACCAGTCGCCGCTGCTCGGGCGTCAGACCGGACAGCTCGTCCCACGTGGGATAACGAACCTTGGGACCAGATCCGGTCGCGCCTGGAAGCAGGGCCGTCGGGATGTGGATGCTGTCGCCGGTCGCGGAGCGGCTGACGCGCTGCTTTTGATCGTCCGGTTCCTCGCCGGTGAGACTGCGGCCGGCGTCGAGCAGTTTCCGATAGAGCTGTTGCTGCCGTTCGAGCGTGCGCCGGTCCAGTCGCCCAGCTTCGAGCTGGCGTGCCAGCTCGCGAGCTTCCTGCGCCAGGGCGCCGGCTGCCCCGGCTTCACCTTCGGCCTGCAAGCGTTCGAGCTGCTCCGCGAGCGCGCGCTGGCGAGCGGCAAGCTCGCGCACCCGTTGCATGACGGACTGGCCGCCGAGCCCCATCATCGGCAACAAGCCTTGCGCCGCGCCGTTCATTCCCTGCTGGTCCTGTGCCATGCGCGCGAGCTGCTCCAGCGCTTCCTGGAAACCGGAGCCCGATTGCGCCCCGGAGACGCGCTGCGCCGTTCGCACGAGGGCGTGCGCGGTCGCGTTGAGCGCGTCGAGTGCCTGTTCAGCGAACGGCGCTGCCGCTGCCGCGTTCGGATCGCCCTGCTCCAGCTGTTCGCGCGACTGGCGCATCTGGTTCTGCGCGAAGCCGAGTGCGGCCTCGAGCTGTGGAGAGACGAGCGCGTGACGGCCCGCTGCCTTGCTGATCTGCTGCTCGACGGCCTGCGTTCCCTCTTCGATGGCTGCCTGTTGCGCGCGGGTCGACGCGCCGGCCTCACCCGCCCGGAGCGCATCGGCAACGGCTTGCTGACGGCGGGCGAGCGCGGCCGTTTCGGAGAGTGCGCGGTCCAGCGCGTCCAGTGTCTCCTGGCGCCACGCGGTGGCGAGCGAGTCGCGTCGCTGGCGCAGCTGCTCGGGCAGGCGCGCGAGCGAATCGGCGGCCTCCTGGCCGGAACGGCGTGCTCCGCGTGAATCGCTTTGGCTGGCGGCATCGGCGGCTTCCTGCATGGCATTCTGGGCGCGACGCGCGGCGGCCTGCGGCGCTTTCAGCGATACCGACCGACCCGCCCGCTCGACGCCGTGCGCAAGGGAGTCCGTCGCCGCAGCGAGGTCACGCTCGGCGGCGACGGCGGCGGAGTCGGCGCGTTGCGCGACTTCCCTATTCCACTCCGTCTGGCGCCGCTGCAGGTCCTCGGCGTCCTTCGCCAGTGATGCCAGCTCTCCTTCGAGCGCCGCGCGCTTGAACAATTCCTGGCTGCGCTCGAGCTCATGCCGCAGCTGTTGCTGCGCTTCCGCGAGTCGCTGCAGGGCCTGACGCGTCGCTTCAGGATCGAGACGCGCGAGCGCTTCCTGTAACTCACGGAGTCGCTGCTGCAGCTCGGGCGTGATGGCCTGCTGGAGCAGCTCCTGTACCTGGCGGAGGCGGTTTTGGAATGCCGTGTCGTCGACGCCGGCCGCTTTGGCCGCGCGGGCGATCTCCTCGACGGCCTGCGACAGCTCTTTTATGCGCTGCGACATCGCGGCTTGATCGCGCGCGATTTCTTTCGCGCGTTGCGTCGCCTGGAACGACATGGAGCCGCTCTGCGGGTTACTCGCCTGCTGCCGGCCGGACGTGCCGGCCGTCGCCTCGCGGCTGCGCTGCTGCGCGAGATCGCGCGTGCGATCACTCAATTCGCGCTGCGCCGCAGCCACAGAATCGGCGGCTCCCGCCACCGCGCGCGCCGCCGCGCGTGTCTCAGCCCGCAGCTCCTCCATGCTCGGCAACCGCAACGCGATCTCGGCGCTACGGCCGCTGTGCGGCTCCGGCGCGTTGTCCCACGCTTCGACGTACAATCGCAGCGTGTCGCCCGGCAGGAGATTCCGATGCTCGGCATCGATGCGGCCCTGCACAATGGCACGATCACCGACACCACTGACGTCGAGCGATTCACGCACGACGGGATCGACGCGCCCGGTCCGGCTCACGCGCCAGCTCACGACCGCGAGCCGCGAGATGCCGTGGTCGTCGCGCACATCGGCGACCAACTGCTGATGGAGTGACAACGGCAACGTCGTGTCTCTTCCCGGTACCGGAAGCGTCACGACCGGCGCCGAATCGGGCACGATCTGGAGATGCAGCTCAGGCGTCGTGCCTTCGAGCGCAGAGCCGTCAACCGTGCGCACCTGCAATCGCCACGTACCGCTGGCGATAGGAGTAAACCGGCCTTCGATCCGATTGCCTGCCACACGCTGCGCTTCCGTCCGGCGACCTGTTTCCAGCGTCCACATGGCGCCAGCGAGTGGAACGCTCGCTGAGCCGCTCGTGAGCACGGCGGTCCCGGCCGGCAACGGGATGACGTCGGGACCAACCAGTAGCGGCTCGTCCGAGCGAACGAGATATGAAGGAAAGCGAGCCGTGACCCCGAGGTCCGCGAGGAAGGCCGGCAGCGAAACGGTGACCTTGATCTCGTGGCTCGTCCGTCCGCCGCTCGCGGCCTTGAGATAGAGGTCGGATTCGATCGGTCCAAGCTGCCGCGTCGCACGCCCGTCGGCATCGAGCGAGAGCAACGTCGGTTTCCACGGCTCCCCCGGACCACGCGTCCACAGCGTGACGCGAACCGCACCGCGCACCGTGACCATCGCTTGCAGGCTGCCGCCACGCCGCACCGTGCGCCGATCGACGGCCAGTCGCACAGGCGCGTGCGCGTCGCGCCACGCGCGAACCGGATGCCAAAACGCCGCGGCGCGGCCAGATGCGGGCGCGCCTGCGACGAACAGCACCGCCCCCAGCAACGCCGTGCCGGCGCCCGCAACGAGCCGGCGTCGCGTGGTGCGCCGCAACGTGGCGTTCACTTGAGGCGCCGCAAACGAAACGAACGCCGCCGCTCGCGTATCGGCCGCGAGTAACAGCGCAGCGCTTGTTCCCTGGCCCTTGTTAATGGACGGGCTCACGACGCCGACGACGCTCCCCGCACGCCCACGGGTGGCAGACTCAACCAACCGGCCAATGGGAGCGGCGGCCGCCTCGCCCCGCACGCGTAACACGGCCCAAACCGCTGCGGCCACGCTCAGCGCGATCAACACCCAGGAGATGGTCACACCGGGCACGGCCGGCGCCAGCACGAGCCCCAACGCCGCAGCCGCGAGCGCCACACCGAGACCGGCGAGCACGACGGCGAGCGCTCGGCCACGCGCATGCGGAGCGCCCAGCTGATGCAGCCGCCGCGCCGTTTCCGTCATTTGATTTCGCTCACCGCGTAAGTGAAGAGATTCACGCCCATTCGCAGCGCCGCCTCATGAAGCTCCGGTGGATCATGGTAGACCTCCGGATCTTCCCATCCATTCCCGAGATCCGACTGGTAGGAATAGTATACGACAAGCCGGTCTCCCAAAAAAATTCCGAATCCCTGCGCGGGCAGGCCGTCGTGCTCGTGGATCTTGGGAATCCCGCGTGGGAAGGCATAGACAAGGTTGTAGATCGGGTGCGTCAGCGGGACTTCAACCAGCGGATGGTCCGGAAACACGCGCGCGATTTCCCGTCGGAACGACTTGTCCATCCCGTAATTGTCGTCCGCGTGCAGGAAGCCGCCCTGCTCCAAATAGCGGCGGAGATTGCGGAGCTCGACGTCGGAAAAGCGCACGTTGCCGTGACCCGTCATATAGAGGTAAGGGACGTCCCACAGCTCCGGGCCGGTCAGCGTCACCACGCGCTCGCGCTCCGCGACCGGCAGGGTCGTGCGCTCGCGCAGCGCGGTCAGCAGGTTCGGCAAGGCGGAGGGGTTCGCGTACCAGTCACCGCCGCCGTCGTAGTGGAGGCGGCCGATGGCGAGAGAGACGGTTGGGCGGTTCGGCGGTTGGGCGGTTGGACTGACCCACGCCGCGAGCGCCATCAAACCGCCTAACCGCTGAACCGCCCAACCGCTCATAATTCGTTCACCAACCTGTACGCCGTATTCCGTGAGATTCCGGTTTCTTCCGCCAGTCGATCAGCGACATCTTTGCGCGAAAGACCTTCGGCAAGCAGAGCCTTGGCGCGCTCGCCGGTGTCCGGAGGGGGGAGCCGCTCGTCGACGCGCTGCTTTCCAGTTCCCGCGATGACTACTGTAACCTCGCCTCGCGCGGGAGCCTCCGCATAGTGCTCTGACAATTCCTGCAACGTCCCCGAACGCGTCTCCTCGAAGACCTTCGTGAGCTCACGAGAGACCGACGCTTGACGGTCGGCTCCACACGCATCGGCGAGATCGGCGAGAAGTTGCGCGACGCGGTTCGGGGCCTCGAACATCACGACGGTCCACTCGCTCTGAGCGACGGTCAGTAACAAACGGCGGCGGTCGTTGCCTTTGCGCGGGAGAAATCCGAGAAACAAATAGCGGTCGCCCCCGATGCCTGATACAGACAGGCTTGCCGCGACGGCGGTCGGGCCCGGAATGGTCACGACTTGAATCCCCCGCTCTCGCGCCGCGGCGACGAGGGCGACACCTGGATCACTGATCACCGGGGTGCCCGCGTCGGTGATGAACGCGACGTCGCGCCCCTCTGATAGGATGCGCAGCAGGCGTTCCAGGGCGCGCTCGGATGAGTGCGCGTGAAAGCTCACCAGCTCCGCATGGGAGCCGGTGTGGGTGAGCAGCGGTTTGCTGTGGCGGGTGTCTTCGGCGGCGACGACCGCCACGCGCTTCAGCGTGTCGGCGGCCCGCGGCGACAGATCGCCGAGGTTACCGAGGGGCGTCGCGACGACGTAGAGGGTACCGGCCACGTTACCACGTCACCCGCCAGGGGAGACGACCATAGAAACCGGCGGCCTGCAAGACATAGCGGTGCTCGCGGGTCGCGTCCTTCAGGACTTTCGGCGCAGTCCCCGGCATCATTACTTCCGCCCCCTCGAGCAGCTGCAGCGCCCAATCGCTGAGCGCCGTCGACAGCTCCTCCGGCCGCACCACGCCGTCGGGCGTGTCGCTGCCGCGTGGCACGCTGAGCAGCGCCAGCGCTTGATGTGTATCGACGATCGCCGCAGTCACCTTCTGTGCCCGCCGCTTCGCTTCGCCGGGGAACTCCCGTTCGACGGCGTCGACGATGCGCCAATACAGCTCGCGATACGTGTTCACCAGCGCCGTCGCGGCTTGCGCGGGCAGATCATCCGCAGCGGGGAATGTTCCCGCCGACATCGCGGGCTTCGTGTCACTGGGCGGAGGACCCGGATCGAACAGCGACTCGAGGTAGCGGGCGGGCGAAATGTTCTCCGGTTTATCGCAGAAATGCCCGCTGAGATACTTGCCCTGATCGAATTTGAGATACGAGACCCGACCGTTGGAAATCAGCTCCAGAACGCCGGTCACCTTTTCCTGCTGGAGCAGCGGGAAGAACTTCTCCGGTTGATTGACGTCGATGCCACGTGGTTGATAGGCACCCGCGCAGGCGGCGTACATCCAGGCGAGCTGCTCCATGGGCGCGGCGCAGTAGGTCAGATCGCCCCGCTCGACCTCGGTGCGCATCCGCTTCAGTGCTTCGGTGATCGTGATGACCTGCCGACCGGCGGTATGCAGCGACGCGGCGTTGACCGCCTCGCCCTTGCGAAAGAACAACAGCAGGCATTCGTCCGGGAGGTGAGCCGCGAGATAGCCGTCGATGCGCCCGTCGCGATCGCGCTTCGCGTAGGCGAGCAGGTTGTCGAGATGAATGAAGGCGAGGCGCGTGCGATGAATAAGCCGGTTCACCTGCGGAAACTGCAGATCCGCGAGGCGAACCGGCGAATTCGTCAGGCGAGCAGTGCTCGCGCGCATCGTCCTCCGGGGAGGAAGCTACGAAAGGTGCTGTTCGATCTTTTGCTCGAACGCCAACGACGGGTAGGCACCCACGATCGTGTCTACGTGGCGTCCATCCTTGAAGAATAGAATACTCGGAATCGAGCGGACGTTAAAGCGTATCGCGGTCGCCTGATTGGCGTCCACGTCCACTTTGACGATCTTTACCTTGCCGTTGTACTTGCCGGCCAGCTGGTCCATGATCGGCGCGACCATGTGGCAGGGACCACACCAGGTGGCCCAGAAATCGACGACGGCGAGCCCTTTGTGCTGCTCCACTTCTGCCTGAAAAGTGGCGTCTGTGATCGCGACGAGATGCTCCCCTTCCATGTTCCTTCACTCCCCTTCAGTAGACGTTAGTTTGACCTGCTATGAATCCTGCTGTCGCCCATATCGGTATCGCCGTGCCGAGCATCACGGAGGCACTGCGCTTTTATCACGACGTCCTGGGCCTCTCCCCCGATCGGGGGGGAGGGGGGCCCGAAGCCGTCGACGGCGCCAGGATCGTCAGCCTGCACTTTGGCGATGTCGACGTCGAGCTGCTCGAACCCAATGACCCGGCCAGTCCCGTGGCGAAATTTCTTGCAAAACGGGGACCGGGCATCCATCACGTGTGCTACCGCGTCCCGGACCTCGACGCCGCATTGGCGCGCTGCCGCGCGGCCGGCTACCAGCTCGTGGATGAGAAGCCCCGGCGCGGGGCCGGCGGACGGCGAATCGCCTTTTTGCATCCGAAAGCAACCAACGGCATTCTGTTGGAGCTAACCGAGTAGGTGAAACGCAGCGCCCTAGGGGCGAGTTCCCGTCCCCCGCGGCTGGCAAGGGCCTACTGGGTTCCCTGCGCTTTCGAGGTGCACGTCGTACACCAGCCATCCCCCACTGTGCGTCCGCACCACGTCGATCGGCAGCACCTGATTGCAACTCGTCCGCTGCAACTCGACCCGGAACGTGCGCAGATCGTCGTGCCCGGGCACGAGCACGGGCCCTTCGATGACGCGATATCCGGTATGCTCGAGGTATTTCTGAATGACCGTGATGCGCCGGCGCAGGACGTCGCTCTCCATCGAGCCCGCGGCGGGCCCGCCCTCGGTGCCCCAGAGCTCGCCCATCCGCTTGAGATCGTTCGCCTTCACGGCCGCCATGAACTGCGTGAGCGACTCGTTCATCGACTGCGGGACCGGCGTTTGCGGCCCGCGATTTCCACTACAAGCTGCCAGAGCGGCGAGCAGGACGAGAAGGGCGAGCCGTCGCTTCACGAGGCAAGACCTATGGTCGGGACGACCCGAAGGTAAGACACCATGCGTCTCTACGTCAACATCGATCACGTTGCGACGTTGCGCGAAGCGCGCAAGACCGACGAGCCGGATCCCGTTCAGGCCGCGGCGGCCGCGGAGCGGGCCGGCGCGGACGGCATCACGGTGCACCTGCGTGAAGATCGCCGTCACATTCAGGACGCCGACGTCACGGCACTCACGCGCAGCCTGCGGACCGTTCTCAATCTGGAGCTGGGCGCGCACGCAGAGATCGTGCGCTTCGCGACGCGCGTACGGCCCCGCCCCTTTCAGGCAACCCTCGTCCCCGAGAAGCGTCAGGAGATCACCACCGAGGGCGGACTGGCGCTGCGCCGCGCCGATCGTCGACTGCGCGGCGCGATCGCGCGACTGCAGTCCGCGGGAATTCGGGTCAGTCTCTTTATCGATCCATCGCTGCGCACGATCGATCTTGCGAAGGAATTCGGAGTTCCGGCGATCGAGCTCCACACCGGCCGCTATGCCCACACATGGAGACGCGGAACCAAAGCGCTCGACGAGCTGCGGCGGGCCGCTGCGCATGCCAAGAGGATTGGACTCGCGGTCCATGCGGGGCATGGCCTCACGTACCAGAACGTGCAACCCGTCGCTGCCATCCCCGAGATTGAAGAGCTCAACATCGGTCACAGCATCGTGAGCAACGCCGTCTTCTGGGGCTTGGAAGAGGCGGTGCGCCGCATGAAAACGCTGGTGAATGGCGCCCGGAATACCTAGCTTGGAGGCGCCATGACCACGCCTGGCGCTCCACAGCCACTCGGCATGACGGACTTCTTCGCCCTCGAGGCGGGGGAGTATCTCGACCGGCTCGATGGGCTGCTCCAGGCACCGGCGACGCCGCCGGCCGATGAGCTGGTGCGGCTTGCGCGCGCGTTGCGCGGCAGCGCGCTCATGGCGAGCCAGCAGCCGATCGCCCGGGCCGCCATGGGGTTCGAGGCACTCGCGCGCGCCCTGCGGGAAGGGCGGCGTCAGTGGGACGCCGCGACGAAGCAGATCGCGACTCGCGCGGTCGATGATATCAAGATCTTCGTTCGCAACGCCGGCAAGTGGAGCGACGCCGACACCGCTAAAGCCGAAGCACTCGCCAGCCAACTCGAGCAGTTGGGTGGACGGCCCTCCGCGCAGGTACGCGCGGCCGAGGCCATCGGCCTCGACGCGGGCGCGCGCGCTTTCGTGGCCCGCGAAGGGGCGGCCATCGCCAGCGCCCTCGATCGTGCCGGCCGAGTGCTCCGCAGCAATCCGCTCGCGCACGATCCGTTGCAGCAGGTGGTCAAGGCCATTCAACCGTTGCGCGGTCTGGCGGCACTCAACGATTTGCCGCCGTTACCAGATCTGCTCGAGGGCATCGAGCGCGCGATCGGTGAGCTGAACCGCACAACCGGAAACCCACCGCAGGGTTGGGCCGACATGATCGCCGAGCTGTTTCAGATGGCGGCGACGTCGATCGCGCATGCCGCGCGCGAAGTCGCGGAGCGCGGCCGCCCCGATCCCGAGAGCGCCGAGTTCCGCAGGTTCGCCGGGCTGCTCGTGAAGTTCATGGACAGCGAGCCGGACATCGTCTCGATCGAGACGCTCGGGACGATCGTGCGGCGCGGAACGGCAGCCACGCCCACGCGCCCCGCGACACTGGGCCGTCTGGAGCTGGTCAGTCACGGCGAGCACTTGCGTCAGGCCGCCGACTCGCTGGAGCGCGCGCCGAGTGCCACGCAGCGCGAGCTGCGCGCGCATACACTTGCCGGCACATTCCGCGTGCTCGGCGCCGCCGGTGGTGGACCGGTCGCCGAACGGGTCGCGGAATTTGCGCAGGCCGCGCGGGAAGCGGTGTCGAGCGGGGTCGCGGTGAATCAAGCGCCGCTCTTCGCCGCCGAGCTCCGCAAGGCGGGCGAAGTGCTCTCGGCATCGGGGTCGGGTGACGAGACGAGCACGGCAGCCGCCCTGGCGGCCGTGACGGTCGCGATACGACGCCTGGGCGGCGCAGTGCCCATTGAATCCCTCTTGTCCAGTTCTCCATCAACGGCTCCTCCCGCGTCGCCGCCCTCGACGCCAGCCGATCGCGCGCGCAGGTCTGGAGCACAGCCGGAGCCCTCCATAAGTGCGCAGTCTGCGAACGACCTCGCGGGCACGTGGATGCTCTATCAGCGCATGGTTGCCGCGGGTGTGGGACCGGCGTCCCTGGACGAACTGATTGCCGGCCGAGCTAACGGAGAACAAGTCGAAATCGGGAAGCTTCTCTACAAGGGAGCAGGTGCCCGCCAGCGCGCGCAGGAATTGCGAGAAGCCGCAAAGCGCGCGAGCGGCGAGAGTCTCCGCGCGATCATCGACGAAGTCTGCGACCTCGTTGTCCTCGCCATCGAACCCGAGTAGACGTCGTTGGCGAGGAGCCTGGCTCATCGGGCTCGTCGTCAGCGTCGCGCTGCTCGCCTGGGTGCTCCATCGCATCGACCTCCGGCAGGTGTGGAACGACGCGCGCCACGCCGATCCGCTATTGCTCCTCGCCGCCGTCGTGCTCGCCACGGCCACATTTCCGCTGCGTACGATTCGCTGGCGGCTGATTCTGCGTGATGTCGACGGCCACCGGTTTCCCTGGCTCCCGCTCTGGCATGCGACCGCGATCGGCTTCATGGCAAACAACCTGCTGCCCGCGCGCGCGGGCGAGGTCGCCCGCGCGTACCTAGCGACGCGTCAGCTGCCGGTGCGTTTCACAACGGCGCTGGCGTCGATCGGCGTCGAGCGGGTCTTCGACGCCCTGATGATGTTGGCGCTCATGGCGCTGGCGATCGCCGCGCCGTCATTTCCGCGGCATGCCCTCGTCGGTGGGCGATCACTGTCGACCGTGGCCACGACGGCGGCCGTCCTGTTCGGCGCGGTGTTGGTACTCGCGCTGATCGTCGTGCACCGCCCCGCTCCCTGGCTGGCGCTGCTCAGTCGAATCGCGAGTCGCCTGCTCCCCGCCACTACCGCGGCTCGCGTGATGCATTGGACCGAGGGAATTGTGGCGGGCCTCGAGGTGTTGAAGAGCCCCGCGCGGTTCGGCGGTGTCGTCCTCTGGTCGCTGGCGCTGTGGCTCACCAACGCCGCCGCGTTTGCCGTCTGCTTTCGCGCATTCGGGATCCACGTGCCGGCCGAAGCTGCCCTGCTCTTACAGGGGATCATCGGCTTCGGAGTGGCCGTGCCATCGACGCCCGGGTACATCGGCGTCTTCGAAACCGCGACCCTCTTGACGCTCAGCGTGTACGGCGTCGACCCGAGCCTGGCCGCGAGCTATGGGCTGACCTATCACCTCACGACATTTCTCCCAATCACCTTGCTCGGTCTCTGGTCGCTCTCACGCCTGCACCTGGGACTTCGTGATCTCAGCGCCGCGCCGGACGCCACATGACGGATGCCGTTCGCATCGCGGCATATGCGAAGATCAACCTCTTTCTCCGGATTCTCGCTCGGGAGGTAACAGGATTTCATCAGATCGAAACCGCGTTTGCGCTGCTCGAGCTCGCGGACGAGCTGCACGTCCGTCGCACCGACTCCGGCGTAACGCTCGAGGTCAACGGACCTGATCTCGGGCCGGCCGATGAAAATCTTGCCGTGCGAGCGGCGCGAGCCGTGCTCGACGCGACGGGCAACCGGTTCGGAGTAGCGATCACGCTCACCAAGCGTATTCCCGTTCGGGCCGGACTCGGTGGCGGCTCGAGTGACGGCGCCGCGGCGTTGCATGCGGTGAATGCGCTCGCGGGCAACGCGGTCCCACGCCATGAGCTGCTGCACTTCGCTGCCCGGCTCGGCTCGGACGTCGCGTTCTTTGCCGGCGGGGCCGCGCTCGCGGTTGCGTGGGGCCGCGGAGAGCGCCAGTTCCGTCTCCCCGCTCCACCTGCCCTTCCCGCCCTCGTCGCGATTCCCCCGATCGAGGTAGCGACGGCGGACGCCTACCGCTGGTGGGACGAACAAAATCCCACGATCAGTGCGCGCGGACCGGTCGCGCTCGACGCCGACGCTTTGGCCACGTGGGGCAGCATCGGCCGGCTCGGTGGCAACGACTTCGAGGGGCCAGTCTTCGGGAAACATCCGGAGCTACGCGCGTTATACGAGCGAGTGGCCGGCACGGGACCGATCTGGGTACGGCTCTGCGGCTCGGGAAGCGCCGTTGCGGCGGTCTATAAGAAGGAGAGCGAGCGGGATGATGCGGTGCAGCGACTGGGGGAGAAACAGCAACGGCTCATCAAGACGGCGACGCGGGCGACCGTGGCGCAGGCACCACAGCCTTCAGATAGTTGACAGGGCTCCGAGGCAATTCATCCCTTCAGGTACAACCGTTTGGGATCGAGCACTTCGCGCAAGAGGCGGAGATCGGTTGGCGACGGCGGTTCGACACAATCGAGCGTGGACCTGCTGCGCAGCGCCCACCCAACGCCTGCCCGCGCGTCCTCCACTGACACGCCGGGATACAATGCCGTCAGCACCAACTCCCCATTCGCGGCGTCGCGTTCCAACACACCCTTGTCGGTGATCACTTTGGCGACGCGTTGGCCCGGACTCGTCACGAAGTCCACACGTTCCGGAAACGTCCTCGGTGAGATCTTCGACACGATCAGAATCCGATGGGCGTGGATCGCGATTTCCGCCGCGCCGCCGGAACCTGGGAGTCGCACCTTGGGCTTGGTGTACGGTCCGATGACGGTGGTGTTGATGTTGCCGTAACGATCGACCTGCGCGCCGCCGAGAAAGCCGACCTCGATCCGGCCGTTCTGGAGGAACAGCTGAAACACGTCCGCCATGCCGCACACCATCAGCGAGCCAGTGACGAGTGCCGGATCGCCGATCGACACCGGCAGGCGCTCGGGCACCGCGCCGACGGCGCCTGATTCATAGATCAGCACCAGGTTGGGGGCGTGGCTGCGCAGGGCGAGATTGCACGCAAGGTTGGGCAGCCCAATCCCGACGAACACGACTTCGCCGTCGCGCAACTCTCGCGACGCAACAGCGGTCATCATGTCATCCGGCGTGTAGACGTTAGAACCCGTAATTCACCCCCGCACAGACCTGGGCGCGGGCCGTGAGCCGCTTGGCTAGCGCTGGTTGCTTGTCGATGTACGTCGCGCGGTCGGGGACGCCATACACGAATTCATCGAGATAGCGAGCCAGCGCGGCCGGATCGCGTGAGATCGCTTCCCATGCCACATAGAAGTCGTTGTCGCGATCGTAATAGCCCTGCGCGTACGACGGGTGCGCACCCCACGGCTCGACGACGACGGCGCTCACGATCGCGGCCGGGATCAGCGTGCGGTTTGGATCGGAGCGAATCACGCTCTCGGCGACGAGCTCCTCCACAACGACGATGACGCGCTGCGACGCGAACGCCGCCTCTTTCTGGACGCCGAGCAGTCCCCAGATCTGTGCATTCCCCTGTGGATCCGCGCGTTGCGCGTGCACGATGGTCACGTCCGGATTGAGTGCCGGGACGGTTGCCAGCGATTCGCCCGTGTATGGGCACGTGATCGATTTGATTTGTGGGTTCGCGCGCGGCAGATCTGTGCCTGCATAGTCGCGCAACGACCAGAACGGCAGGCGGGCCGCGCCGGCCGAGAAGCGCGCGACCATGCCGAAATGCGAGTACTCCTCGAGCTCGAGCTTTCCGCCTTCGACGGCACGGCGAAATGCGTGCAGCGAACCGACGCCGGGATTTCCAGCCCACGAGAACACGAGCTTCTTGGCGCAGCCGGCCGCGATCATCTGGTCGTAGATCAGATCGGGAGTGAGGCGGCAGAGGGTGAGCGCGCGCCGGCGCTGGCGGATGATCTCGTGCCCCGCGGCAAACGAGATCAGATGGGTGAAGCCTTCGATGACGAGCGTGTCACCGTCGTGCACGAAGCGCGCGACGGCGTCCTGCATGGACATCAGCTTTGGGCCGTCAGCCATCGGCTGTCAGCTCAATCGCTCATCTCGGAGAGACATTCGTCGATGATTCGTAACGCCGTGTCGACGTCGTAATTGTCGACGACGAGCGGCGGTGCGAGCCGAAGCGTGCTCTTCCCCGCGCCAAGGAGCAGCAAGCCCTTTTTGAAGGCGCGGTCGACGAGCTCGCGCGGAACTTCGGGTGCCGGCTCGCGCGTGGTGCGATCCTTCACGAACTCGATGCCCACCATCAGCCCCCGACCGCGCACGTCCCCAATGTGACCGTACTTCTCCGCGAGACGTCGAGCGCCAGCCATCAAGCGCTCGCCGGTCTGCGGGACTTTGGGCAGCAGCTCCTTCTGGACGATGTCGAGCGTTACGAGCGCCGCGGCGCAGCACACCGGGTTGCCGCCGAACGTGGTGCCGTGCGCGCCGGGCTTCCACTTCATGACCGACTCTTTGGCGATGATCGCGCCGATCGGCATGCCGCTACCGAGGCCTTTCGCGGAAAGCAGAATGTCGGGCTCGATGCCCTCGTGCTCGCACGCCCACATCTTGCCGGTGCGTCCGACGCCGCACTGGACTTCGTCGCACACGAGCACGATGCCGTAGCGGTCGCACAGCTCGCGCAGCGCCTTGAGATAGCCCGGCGGTGGTACCACGTAACCGCCCTCGCCCTGAATCGGCTCGACGAAGATCGCCGCCACACTCTCGGGCGGCACCTTCTTCGTGAACAGCTCGTCCTCGATCCACGACACGCAGCGCATCGTGCACGCGGATTCGGCGCGGCAATACTCGCAGCGATAGCGATAGCCGTAGGGGACGTGATGCACTTCCGGGAGGAACGGCGCGAAGCCGAGCCGCTGCACCGCCTTGCTGGCGGTGAGACTCAAGCCGCCGTACGTGCGTCCGTGGAAGGCGCCGAGGAATCCGATGATCGCGGGCCGGCCGGTCGAATGTCGGGCGAGTTTGATCGCGCCTTCGACGGCTTCCGTCCCGGAGTTCGTGAGAAAGACCCGCTTCTTGGAGGTTCCGGGGGCGAGCTGCGCGAGCCGCTCACACAACGCGGCGAAGCTCTCATAATAAAAATCGCTGCCGCAGATGTGCAGAAACTTGGAAGCCGCTTCCTGCACGGCGTGCACGACTTTGGGATGCCCGTAGCCCGTGGACGCAACAGCGATGCCGGCCATGAAATCGAGGAAGCGATTGCCGTCGACGTCCTCCACCATCGCACCCTGACCGCGCGCGACCGCCAGCGGGTATTCCTTGGGATACGAAGGGGACGCCCAGCGATCCTGCCGCTCGACGATCGCGCGTGCCTTCGGTCCCGGCGGCGGGACGACGATGCGGGGATAATCGCGCGTCGTCGTGCCTGGCGCGGCGCTCATGAGTCGATCACCGTGCGGCTCTGCTCGCGCATGAACTGCGCGACGTAGTACGGGCCGCAGCCGCCTTTCCCCGTCGAGCCCGATTCTTTCCATCCGGTGAACGGCTGCGCGCCCGGCCACGCACCGGTCGTCGCGCCGGTGCGCTTATTCACGTAGCACACGCCGGCCTCCACTTCGTCGAAGAAGCGGGTGATTTCCGCATCCCGTTGGGAAAAGATTCCGGCCGTGAGTCCGTAGTCCGCCTTGTTCGTTTCGGCGCGGTCGTCGTCACGCGCGTACCTTGAGCTGAGTGATCGTTTTTTCCAGCGCGATCGTGACGCGCCGCACGATCTCGGTGATCTCCTCTTCAGTCACGATGAAGGGCGGCGCGATCAGGGCGGCATCGCCATTCGTGCCATCGGCGTGCCCCACGTTCGGCCACACCATGATCCCCGCCTCGATGGCCGCGTCCGCGAATTTCTCGGCGAAACGGGCGGAGCGCGGGAGTGGAGCGCGACTCGCTTTGTCGTCCACGAATTCGATGCCCGCGAGCAAACCGCGGCCGCGGACGTCGCCCACGTGGGGCAGCTTCGTGAGGAGCGCGAGCTTCTCGTGGAGCAGGCTCCCCATCTTTGCGCAGCGGTCCACCAGCTTGTGCTGCTTCAGGTATCGCATCGTCGCGACGCCGGCCGCGCAGGCGACGGGATGATGAGAGAAGGTCTGCGCGTGGATGAAGCTCCCTGAGCCGCGCGCTAGCGTGTCCACGATGCGCTCGGGGGCCGCAATGCCGGACAGGGCCGCGTAACCGCCCGAGACGCCCTTGCCGAATGTCATGATGTCGGGCGCGACGCCGTACGGCTCGATCGCCCACCACGTCCCGGTGCGGCCCACGCCAACGAGAACCTCGTCGGCGATGAAGAGGACGTCGTGGCGGTCACAGATCTCGCGCACGTGCTTGAAGTACTCTGGACGCGGAGTGGACGCGCCGGTCGAAGACCCGCCGACCGGCTCCGCGATGAATGCCGCGACGTTACCCGCGCCGAGCTGCTCGATCGCTTCCTCGAGCACCGCGGCGCTGCACACGGGGCATGCGGCGCCGCGACCGCCGCACTCGCAGCGATACGGGTACGGCGCGGGAATCCGGTGGACGTCCACGAGCCACGGACGGAACGGCGCCTTGTGCGCCTCGCGCGCCGAAGCAGAGAGCGCAAGCATCGTGCTGCCGTGGTAGGCGGGTGCCAGGGCGATGATCCTGTGCTTATCGGACCGGCCGCGCTCGACCCAGTACTGCCGTGCCAGCTTCAGCGCGGCCTCGACCGCCTCCGAGCCGCTACAAAGGAAGTAGAGCTTCGACAGGTCGCCCGGCAGCGTCTCGGCGACGAGGGCGGCGAGTTCCTCGACGGGTCCGTGCGTGAACTGAGTGCCCGAGACATAGCCAAACTGGCGCGCCTGCTGTGCCATCGCCTCGGCGATCTCCGGATTCGAGTGGCCGAGGTTGGCGACGTAGGCGCCGCCGACAGCGTCGAGGTAGCGTTTGCCGCGCTCGTCGATGAGCCAGCAACCTTCGCCGCGGACGATCTTGGGGTAGTCGTGGCCGAGCTTGCGATAGAAGACGTGGCTGTCGGGGTATTGGTACGCGGTCATGACGGAAAGCTACGACGGGCGGTAAAAAGGGGCGAGCATCGTCGCTCGCCCCTCATTAACTTCAAACGCCGCAGCCTACTGGCCCCTCGTCCAATGGCAGGACAGCGGACTTTGGATCCGTTAATCTAGGTTCGAATCCTAGGGGGCCAATTCCTCAGAATATCGCGATGAGCTGTGCGACGATCTCGTTCGCCGCCGCGACCGGGTGCTCCGACTTGATGATACCATTCAGTTGGAAGCGCACCCGCTCGCTCGGCGCCAGCAGATTCAATCCCAAGGTCGTCCACGTCAGCCGGGTATTTGTCGTCGTGGCGCCGGTCCTGCGCACATCATGTAGCTCCTCCCACTTCACCACCGGCTGAACCCACGGCCGCACTTTGTACGAGGCGAGGACATAGCCGCCGCGGGAATCGATGAACGTCGTGGGAGTAAACGGCCCGCGGCGCGCAATGAATTCGCCTTCGACAATGGCGCCGTGACCGACCCAGCGGCCATCCCCTCCCCATCCATGTTCGTCGCCCTGCGCCATGTACTTTCCGGCGACGGCGAGGTGCTCAATCGGCAGCACCGTCACCCGTCCAAACACCATGTCGCGCCCATCGAGGTTGGCCAGTCGATTCGGGCCTTCGCCGTTCACGACCGCGCTCTGCACGAGCAGATGCTTCGTGCTGACGAGCTGCGCGAGCGCGCCAATGTCGCGACGCGTGGAGACGCGATCGACGACGGCCGACCGGTTCGCGGTCTGGAGCAGCGAAAACGACGTGAGAAACTCGAGCGCGAATGGCGTGCGGAACTGGCCGACGATCAGCGCCGGATGCAACGCCGCGATTCCACCGCCAGACGGCCGCTCCGGCAAAACCAGCTGCAAGAACGCGTCGGTGAGCGCAATCGCCGGAACTGTATCGTTGGTCGTGCCGGTGGTGCGACCCACAGCGGTAAAATCCACCTGCAAGCGCAGCGCCGCATAGGGCGCCGGCCGCGCTATCGCCGTCACCCGCGCGCGATTGACGATGACCGTGACCGTATCCGCCGTTCCGTCCCGCGCACGCTCACGTAACCGCCCAGCCGGACTTCGGGCGTCAGTGCGTGCACATCGAGGACGGGTGTAACCGCGAGCGGGTACTGAGCGGCTAGGGCGCTCGTCCCCAGCGCCATCAGTACCCCCGTGAGAAAGGCGACCCGGTTACGGGAGGGGCGCACGGGACACCGTTGTCGGCAGATTCGCCTCGACGAAATTCGTCAGCAGTGTGAACAAGTGCTGCCGTGTGGTCCCGCCCGAGATCGAATGAGTCCGATTCGGATAGACCATCAGCTGGAACGGCCGATTCGCCGCCACGAGCGCGTTGACCATCATCTCCGTGTTCTGATAGTGAACATTGTCGTCGCCCGAGCCGTGCACGATGAGCAGTTTGCCGCGCAGGTTCTTGGCATAGGTGAGCGGCGAGCCCTTGTCGTACCCGGCGGCGTTGGTCTGCGGCAATCCGTTGTAGCGCTCGGTGTAAATCGTGTCGTAGAATTTCCAGTGCGTCACCGGGGCGACCGCGATCGCCATCCGATAGACGTCGGGCGCCTGGGTGATCACGTTTAGCGACATGAACCCGCCGTAGCTCCAGCCCCAGATGCCGATCCGCGTCGAATCGACGTAAGGAAACCGGCCAACCGCGCGGGCCGCGGCCGCCTGATCGTGCGTCTCGATGACGCCCATTTGCTTGTAGATCATCTTGCGCCACGCGCGCCCCCGCGCGCCCGTGCCGCGGTTATCGACGCTGGCGACGATGTACCCGCGCTGCGCCAGCATCTGATACCACAGATAGTTCGAACCGCCCCAGCCGTCCGTCACGGTCTGCGAGCCAGGGCCGCCGTAGACAAAGAAGAGCACCGGATACCGTGCGGTGGAATCGAAATTCGGCGGTCGGATGAACCAGGCGTTGAGTTGGACGCCGTCGCCGATATCGACTTTCCGGAACTGGGTCGAACCCAACTTGAGCCAAGCGACCTTCGCCTTGAGCGCCGCGTTGTCGACGAGTGTGCGCAGGGTCCGATTGTCGAAGAGACTGACGAGCGTCACGGTCGGCGGCACGCCGAAACGTGAATAGAAATGCACGGCGTAGCGACCACTCGGCGCGATGTCGTAGGCATGGACGCCTGGCTCGTTGGTCGACGTCAAGCGCTGCACCGGCATGCGCTTCGCGAAATTGACCCGATATAGGTAGCGCTGCGTCGCGTTATCGGGAGATGCTGTGTAATAGACCCATCCACTCGCCAGATCGACGTGGTGCACGCTGAGAACGTCGAAGTCACCGGGCGTCAGCTCGCGGGGAGTGCCGCCGCCCCGGGGAATGAGGAAGAGATGACTCCATCCGCTGCGCTCGGACATCCAGAGGATGTCCTTGCCGCCGTTCACGAATTGCAGGTCATTGAACTGCTCGACCCAGGTGCTGTCCTGCTCAGTGAACAGCGTGCGCACGGCGCCAGTCTGCGGGTCCGCCACCATCACCTGCAACGTGTCCTGGAGGCGGTTCAGATGCTGGATCACAAGCTCCTTGCTGGCACCGCCCTTCGGCTGCGGCACCCACTCCATACGCGCGATGTAGTTGTTGCGCGGTTCGCCGGGCACGTTCATCCAGCGGGTCTCCCCTCCCGCCGCGCTGACGACGCCGACGCGACTCGCCGAGTTCGTCTGCCCAGCCTTCGGGTACTGCACCGGCTTCGTGTACGCATAAAGTGAGTCCGTCGTGTTGTAGAGGAGGAAGTCCCGCACACCGCTCGCGTCGAGCTGCCAGTAGGCGATCGATTGGCCATCCGGATTCCAGCGCCAGCCGTCTTGCAGTGCGAGCTCCTCTTCGTACACCCAGTCGAACGTGCCGTTGATCGTGGTCCGCGACCCGTCGTGCGTGAGCTGCGTGAGCTTCCCGCTCGCGAGGTCTTCGACGTAGATGTTGTACTCGTCGTAGCGCACCCAGCCCACACGGCCGCCGTCGGGCGAGAATTTCGCGAACATGAGCGCCGATGCCGGTCCAGTGCCGCCGAGTCTCTTGAGGCTCCAGCCGGCGAGATCGAGCACCCAGTAATCGCCGCGCGTGTTCGTGCGCCAGACCTGAGCGGAATTCGTGAAGATCAGGAGCTTCCGGCCGTCGGCGGACCAGCTGTACTCCTCGATGTCGAGCGGGGTCGAGTCCCCTTTCGGAACGAAGCGCGACGCTGGGACGAGAATCGTGCGCAGCCCCGTTTCGGCATCGTAGCGCACGAGATCTCGACCGGGCCTGTTGTCGAGCGGTCGCTCGAGGGCGGTGTAGGCGTCGCCCTCTGAGAGCCAGGCGAGCGGTCCGAGTGAGGCGCCGCGGAATTCGGGGGATGCGAAGATGCGATCGACGGTGAGGACTGAGGAGTCGTTCGCCGCCCGTTGGGCTACTGCAACGGGGGGTCTGCCCAACGGGGCGACGAACGCTACAGCAAGAAGTACTCGACGCAGCATCGTTCGGGGTCCGTTTGAAGTTGGACCCCAAGGATAGCTACGGACGGGGTGGTGCGCCTCCCATCCCGCCGCGCCGCATGACCTGCGGTTTGGCGAGCGCGTCGAATTTCGTTTGTTGGTCCGCGGTCAGATTATTGCGTATGGCCGCGACCCACTGATCTGCTTCAGCCTGGAACCCCTCCATTTGGGTGCGCATGCTATCGAAGCGAGCGCGCATCTCGGGGGTCGGCTGCTGTCCCGGTTGGAAACCACTGCCCTGCATCTGCTGCCGGAACGCCTGGCGCTTCGCGGCGGCGTCTTTCAGCACACCATTTAAGGCCGTGTAGGCCGGACCGATCTTGGCGCGCTGATCTGCGGTCAGGTTGAGCGCCGCGTTCAGCGAGTCGATCGTCATCCAGTGATCGGGAGGCGGTTGGAAGCGGCGCGGGCCCTCCGGTCCAGGTGCCGATGGGGTTTGGCCCGGTGCCGGCACGGCGAGTACTAAGGAAAGTGCAGCGACGGCGTACAGACGACGCATAACGAGTGACTCCAAAAGAAAGGTCACTCGTTATACGTCTACCCACTGCCGGATGTTATTTGCCGATCAGGAGGGGGATGCCTCCACTTTTGCAGCAGACACCACCGTCGCACGTGCCCCAGGCCGCCTCATCGCGCTCATCCCAGATCCAGCGCGCGAGTGACTGCTTCCAGTAGCGTGGCCCGTGATCTTCGATCGTCAAGTCACTCCGCATCGGACGAACACCCGGTCTCGTGCTGACGAAGACGGAAACGAGGGAATCGCCCCGCCGTCCCACCCACCAATAGACCGTGTCACGGGCATGCATGTTGAACTTGTACGAGGTATCACGGCCTGCGACGCGGTATATGTAGCCGCTGTCACTTCGATTGATGATGCGAGCGATCACCTCGCCGGAAGCCAGCGTCGTGGATGTCGAGTCTGTGATGCCAGAACGGGGTTGAATCACCGCGAGCGGACCGTAGCCGCAGCGTCCTGACGAGCACACCCGGAGGCGCTGCTCGTCAACGGCACCAACGGCGGCGACGAAACCCGCGTCACCCAAGGAGCGACCGTATCCACTGATGGAGCGTACGGAATCGTCCGTACTAGCTCCCCGAAGCCCAGCATTCGTCGGGCGGGCGAGTCTTTCCTGACAAGCCGCCGCAGTCGTCACCATCAGCACCACACACCCAGTGAGCGCCAGCACCGTCCCTCTCATTGCTCCCCCCTTCGCGAGACCGGCAGGCTATTGAAAGAGTTCATGCATACGCGCCACGGTGGCACGCAGCGGTGCATCCGCATTGGTCCACAAGGTTGCCACAGAACGTCCCCAGAGCGACGCCGTCGCGCGGTCGCCGGCGTGCGCGGCCAAATCGGCGCGCAGCGCCATCGCCCGGATCGCGCAGCCAACTTGTTCCGGCTGCTCGAGCAGATAGCTCCCTAAGGTCGGCAGTGCATGTAAAGAATGATCGAGCGTCGCGATCGCGGCGGCCGTGTCATGCAGTTGCAGCCAGGCTCGTGCTTCCGCGTATGTGCCATTGATCGCGACGTCCCCGGATCGTGCCCGGGTTCGGAGAGCAGCTTGCCGCTGAAGCTCTCGGCGCACGGCGAGCGTGTCGCCATGGGCGAGGTTGTATTGCATCTTGAGCACGTAGTCGCCGCCCGCGTCGCGGCGATGCACATCGCTGATCCCGATCGTCTCGAAGGCCAATCCCATCGGGACATGGAGAACGGCGAGCCGCAGCCGCTCGCGACTGGCTGCTCCGGCCCAGCCGCTCACGCGTTCATCGACGCGCTTTTTGCCCGCGCGCAGACTGTCCGCCGGCCCACCCAGAGCCGCGTACGCCAACAGCGAGAGTTCCGCCTGTTTGACGGCCATGGGGGCGTCCGGCACGGGATCGCCATCCCATGTGATGGGCGTGTCGAGCGGCGCCGACCGTTGCAGCAGTTGCGCAGCGCGGTAGACCCGGCCGGTGAGCAGCGCAAGACCGGCAAGCTGGCGCGCTGCTACGGGCCGCCCCCCTCCGAGGTCCGCCGATGCCGTCCCCAGGACCGAATCCGCCAGTTTCGCCGCCTCCGCGAAGCGCTCGAGCTTGAAGAGCAGGCGTGTCTCCGCGACGGCCGTGCGCAACGCCTGTGCGGAATCCTTCGTGAGCGCACGTGCACGGCGAATCGCCTCCAACGCCGATCCTTGGGGCGGCCCGACATCGATTTCACCCGTTGTTTCCAGGATGTACGACAACGCTTCATACGCGTCCGGACTCGCGGGGAACGCGCCGAGCCACTTGAGGATCGAGGACCGCAAGGCATCGCGGTTGCGCGCCACAGCTGCCTGCATCGTCGGCGGCCGCGATCCACCTTGCGCGCTGAAGAAATCGGCGATGGGCCACGGAATGAATGCCAAGGTGTCGTGATCGAGCGATGGGAACGCGCCGAACCGCAACGTGTCCGGGGGAGGCAGTGTGTAGCCGTCTCGGTACCAGTAGGTCTCAGCGAAGAAGAGGTCGATCAATCGCGACACGGCGGTACGCGTCAAGGCCCGATGGGCCGATGGGACGAGCTCCAGGGCGCGTTGATACGCACTCGCCGCTGCGCGATAACTCGCCCGGAACCGCCACCCCGACGGGCTCGTCCGGTCTGGTTCGACGACCTGATCGCGGCGCAGGCACTCGCCGATGCCAAACCATGCAATGAAGTTCCGCGGCTCATCGACGGTGATGCGCCGATAGCGCTGGCATGCATCCGGAAACTGCCCAGCGGCCAGGGACCACAGCGCCCTGGCCAGCGCCACGTCCCTGGCTCCCAGTTTTTGCGGACTCGCGAGAGCCCGCGCCGTGTTCGACCGCCAGTCGGCAGCGGGCTCGTCACTCCACATCTGCGCATGCGCCAGCCACAGACTCGCCTGCGGATAATCCGGGTCCAGCTGCAATGCGACGCGGAACGACCGCTCCGCCGCGGGCAGGTCCCAACGCTGCAGCGCATCGCTCCCTTCCGCGTACGCGTAGAACGCGCCGAGCACGTTGGTACCCACGACGTCGGGTCGACTGCGCTCGACGTTAGCGCCCCCCAGCAGAATGGAGTCGGCGAGCTTGCGGAATCTTGCGGCGAGATTCCTGCCGTCCTTGGGAATGCGCACCGAGTAGTCGCGCAGCTGCTTGCCGCCGTGGCGGAGATCGTACAGTGCCGCGGTGACCCGAGTCGAGTCCCCGACGTCCACGACGTCGCCCCAGACCAGCATGCCGGCCCCGAGCTTCTTGGCGAGCTCTTTAGCGCCGTCGAGCGTCATCGTCTCATTGCCGAGTTGCGCGCGTGCATCGTGCACCTGCAGCGGGTCCGCCAGACGCACATCGGTCCAACGCCCGAATGCCTCCGATAGCAGCAGCTCACACTGATCGCCGTTCACCAGCGCGGGCGCTGCTCCACCGCGATGACCGAACGGAACCACGATGTACAGCGAGGGATCGAGTGAGCTGGCCGCGAGTTTGGGCAATACGACCGCCCCGACGGTCGCCAGTGCGACGACTGCTACGGCTGACACCGCCAGCCAACGCCGCCGTCTTCGCCGCGCCCTGCTGGCCGACGACACGGTCTGCGGCAGCCGCAATGCCGTCGCGAACTCCCCGGCCGTCGCGTACCGCTCACCGGGCTGCTCCGCGAGTGCCGTCTCGATCGCCAGCTGGATGTCGATGGGAACGTCCTGCCGCTCGCTGATCAGCGACGTCCGCGCATCTGACGGCGTTCGCCCCACGAGCATCTCGTACAGCACGCATCCCAAACTGTAGATATCACTACGGCCGTCG
>Ga0209588_1000113_pt1 | contig 24581 bp, 24 predicted proteins | sample Rivendell_Oct201_10_FD_188351 | JGI IMG/M metagenome (GOLD analysis project Ga0209588, IMG submission 188351) | Vadose zone soil microbial communities from the Eel River Critical Zone Observatory, Northern California, USA -... | ecosystem: Host-associated > Plants > Roots > Rhizosphere > Soil ...
AGTGGCGACGGTAGAACCGTAGCAAATGCCCCCACACTGATTCGGAAGAGTCCGCCAATAATCAGTCCGGCTGCAATCACTATTACTAGAGTCTGCGTTGTGAACTGAGGATCTGCTAAAGCGAAGACTGCCAGAGCGATAACTAGGACTCCGCCAATGACCTCGAGTGTCCGCCAAAGGTCAGATGCTCTAACCTCAATTTTGCCCAAGTGTAGCGAGCTGTGGTTTGAGACAATGAGTATTTAGTGCCTTCCCAATCGGAAACTCGTCTCTCCGATAAGGCGTAATACTGTCCCGCACCACGGACAGACCATCATGGTCAAAGGCGTTCTCGGACTCCACCACGTCACAGCAATATCTAGCGATCCGCAGAAAACCCTCGACTTCTACACGAAAATTCTCGGGCTGCGCCTCATCAAACTAACGGTCAACTATGACGACCCCACCACGTATCACGTCTATTTCGGCGACGAGATAGGACATCCCGGAACTGTTCTAACATTCTTCCCATGGCCCGGTCAACCTAGAGGTCGTAAGGGAGCCGGCCAAGCCGCAAAAACCTCCTTCTCAATTCCACGAGAATCAATACCGTACTGGCAGGACTGGCTAAAGTCGCACGGCGTTTCCGCGGAAGCTCCCAGCCAACGCTTCGGCGATACTGTGCTCTCTTTTGAGGATCAGGATGGACAGGCCTTGGAATTGGTTGGAAGCAAGGAAGTCGAAGGAAGGATCGGATGGACGAAGGGTCCCGTCCCGAGAGAGCACGCAATCAAAGGCTTTCACAGCGTTACGCTGTTAGAAGAGGTTCTGGAGAGAACCGAGTCTGTGCTGGTGGACACTCTGGGTTTTCGGCAGGTTGGCGAGGAGGAGAACCGTTTCAGGTACGAGGCTGGAAAAGGATTCGCGGGGACGATTGTAGATGTTGTTTCTCGACCCAAGGCTCAGCGTGGATTCGTAAGTGTTGGAACAGTCCACCATGTCGCTTTTCGCGCCTCTAACGACGAACACCAGAAGGATCTACGTCAAGAGATTCTCAAAGCAGAACTAAACGTGACCCCGGTGATCAATCGGAACTATTTCCATTCAATCTACTTCCGAGAGCACGGCGGAGTTCTCTTCGAAGTGGCCACAGATCAACCTGGATTTGCGATCGACGAATCTCCTGAGCAGTTAGGGACGCGCCTTGCGCTTCCACCATGGCTCGAAAATTCGAGGGCGGAGATAGAAAAGAATCTGCTTCCTGTCAACCTACATGGACGAATCGTAGCATAGGCGACCTATAACGTCTCAAAGTAGCGCTTCAGAGAGTCTTCAGAAAAACGTTCGAAAGTACATTTTTGATCACTTTGAGGAACACACCACAGCTCCCGTGCTCGAGCAGATAATGCGAAAATTCGGGTTGGACAGAGCATCTGCGTTCAACGTGCTGGTCGATCTTCAGTCCGCTCGACACATCGCACTTCTAACAGGTACGCAGAGAATCCTGATGGCTTTCCCATTCTCAAGCATAGTGACCTCTTTCAGAGTCAAGGTGGCCGGGAAGGACAAGGAGTATTTTGCGAATTGCGCGTGGGACGCGGTCGCGATTCATATAGCGCTAGAGAAGGAGCAGTGGATCTCCTCCTACTGTCACCACTGCTCGAAAGACATCAAGATTCATCTCAAAGACCAGAAACTGGTCTCTCAACAACTTGACAACCAGCCGCTGGTCTATTTAGCGCTGCGCGCGTCGAAGTGGTGGGAAAACATCGTGTTGACATGCTCGAACAATATGGTGTTCTTCAGTTCGAAGAATCATCTTACAGAATGGATGAAATCGGGCAACGTAACAGGAGGCGAGGCATTGACGATTGAGCAGACGCTGAGACTCAGCCTGCCAATCTACAAGACCAAGATGAGTCTTGACTACGCACGGCCCTCCAGGGAACAGACAATTGCCCACTTCCAATCCCTCGGACTAACGGGAGATTTCTGGAAGATCTAGCGTCAGGTTCGCGATGAGGACTTAGTCTATCTCAAACATTCAGTGCCTGGACTGCCTTCGAAATAGGCAACTGCAAGAGAAAACCGGGTGAGTTTCAAACCGGATGGTTACTTTGTAGTCTTGACTTCGTGTATCCAGTCTTGCTTGAGGCCGATCTTTCGGTGGTGTTTCTCCACGGCTTCCTTATTGGGAGCGTTTAGCACGCAGAAGACCTTGTTCTCAGTTTCGCTGTACATGATATTCTCATGAGTAACGCCGAACTCGTCCTTTGCCGCGGTCCGGGCTTGCTTGAGTTGCTGCTCAGTGAGCGGATTCATCTTGTGTACGTCAATGAACTTTGGCATGAACGCGAGTTTTGTCAGAGGCGACATAAGTCTTGGCGGTTGTCACAGGGGAAAGATCGGTCTCGAAGGGCCGTATGATCCTCAAGGGGCGAAATGGACTGGATAAGGGTGAGAACTGCTCACGAATGGATATCTCACAATGGCCTTTGAAAAATAACAACGCTCATTAAGTTGAATCTTCGACCCTAAACAAGAAAATTGACGCAACCTACTATCTCAACGATGCCATCACTATGGCAGCGGCAGAAGAAAATAATCATAGCCATCGTCGTGATCGCTATCCTCGCAGTTGGATCAGTAAGCGCAGCACTCCTCCTCAGACCCCCTCAACAGTTCACCATCCCGCTCTGGTACAACAGCGACGGACACTACGGCGATACTGAACCGACGGTAGCGCAAGTCATTGCAAGTGCTATAGAGAAGACTGGAAAGATCAACGTCCAGCTCAAGTCAGAGCCCTGGGCGCAGTACACCACAGACTTCGGAAACGGTAACCTTCCATTCTTCCTGCTGGGCTGGTACCCTGACTATTTCGACGCTGACGACTACGCCTCCCCGTTTCTGGGAACCGCAGGCGCCGCGTCGCTCGGATCAGAGTACAGTAACCGCACCATGGACAACTTGCTAGCCTGGGAGGCTGGCAACTCCAGCTCGACCATCAGAAGCCAGCTATTCACACAGATCCAGACGCAGCTCGCTAACGATGTGCCTTACATCCCATTGTGGGAGGGAAAGGCCAACATAGTCTACAAGAACGGAATAAACAACGTCTTCCTTCACCCAGTCGCATTCCGGTATGGCTTCATGAGCAACACGAACAATCCCAATCTTCTGAACGTCGGCACCACTGATAGGATCAAGTCACTAGATCCCGCATATGCCTATGACTACTTCTCCATCGAAATCATAAACCAGGTCTTCGACACGTTGCTAGTATACAGTCCCACCAACACTACACTCTTGCCGGGCTTAGCTACGACGATTCCGAGTGTCGCTAACGGTCTCGTAAGCTCCGATCTAAAAACATGGACCTTTCCTCTACGCTCAGGGGTGACTTTCTCTGACGGTAGCGTTCTCAATTCGACGGTCGTGAAAAAGTCGATCATACGCGCGATCACTCTCAACCTACCGGGAAGTGCCTCTTTCCTTCTCTCTCAAGTCGGAGCGCTGGGGAATACAACCAGCACCACTACTCCTGCTAACACGATAAACATTGACGCTAATCCAACCAACGTAACTTTCCACCTCCATTCGCCAGTAGGATTCTTCAATCAGCTCATGGCTTTCTCAGTCTCCGCACCCGTCCCTATCTACGGCGCTAACGCCTACAACATGACTGGCGCTCAGCCAACCCAGCTCAACAAGGTAGTTGGCTCCGGACCATACAAACTAACAGCCTACACTCAGGACCAGAGCCTCACGCTTGCCAAGAACCCCACCTACTTCGGTACTGGAATTTACGCGTCCAGCGGCTTTCCATCAGTTCCCAGCATCGGCACGGTCAACATCAAAACCGAAAGCACGGCGACCCAGCTGAAGAACGACATAGTCGCAGGGGCTATTGACATGGCTTACCGGACGCTCAACCCTCAAGACATCACCTCCCTTCAGATCCAGGCCCAATCACTGGGGCTCAAAGTAAACTTCGGCGCGAGCCCACAGATACGATATCTAGTCTTCAACGTGAAGACCGCCCCCTTCAACAACGTTCTACTACGCAGAGCAATCGCCTACGCTGTAGACCGATCACTAATCATCAACAACGTCTTCAACAGCCAAGTCGATCCACTCTGGTCGATGATTCCGACCGTGTTGAACTACTCCATACCGGTCTTTCAACTCATCTACGGTTCAGTGCCAAACCTTACCCAAGCAGGCAATCTCCTGACTCAGTTCGGTCTCTCCATCTTCGCAACTCTGGACATCAGCAAAAGCCATCTCTGACCATCCCCATTCATTCCCCAACCCTTTTTTCTATCCGGGATACCTAGCACGAGCCATGCCTAGGCGAGGATCACTCCTTGCATATGGCCTCACACGTCTAATCCTAGCTTTTCCCATGCTGCTCATTCTCCTAACAGTCGTCTTCACGGTTCTCAGAATCATTCCCGGGGATCCAATCTATGCACTCTATGGGGGGAGAGCTCCGCTCAGCGTCATTATGGCCCTCCGACATCGATTGGGACTTGACCAACCCTACCTGCAACAATATGCCACCTACATGGTTCAGATTTTCTCCGGTAACTTCGGCGTCTCCATTGGAGCTCACTATGGTGGACAGAGTGTCGCTGAGGTGATAATGCAAAAGCTCCCAGCTACTATCGAGCTATCTATTGGATCAATGATCGTCGCTTCAACTATCGGCATTAGTGTCGGACTGATCTCTGGCATCAACAGGGACAAGGTAGTGGACGTTGTCGGCAGGCTCTACGGGACGACAATCTTCGTGATACCTGTCTTCTGGCTGGGACTGATGTTGCAACTTCTCTTTGCAGTAGACTTACGATGGCTCCCGGTAAATTCGCGTTTTGATATTTCCTCGTCTCCGCCAGCGACGATAACAGGTCTGTACACCATTGACTCACTGCTCGCCGGTCGCCTGGACCTCTTCGTTATCGCAATTCGTCACTTGGCTCTTCCTTGTTTGACGCTCGGTCTTGTCCTTAGCGGGTTTTTCGCGAAGACTGTCCGGGCAAACCTGCTGAGAACGATCAATGCTGACTATGTTGAGGCTGCAAGGGCTAGAGGGATCAGGGAGCGGACAATTATCTCACAATACGCCTTCAAGAACGCTCTCATCCCAGTCATCACCGTCCTCGGGCTACAGTTTGCAATTCTGTTCGCTGGAGCAGTTCTTACCGAGTCGACCTTCAACTGGGACGGGATGGGGAGGCTGCTAATAGACTCGATAGAGGTTCAAGACTATCCCTTGATCCAAGGGACGATCATAGTCTTCAGTTTCATTATCGTATTGGTCTCGATCCTTGTCGACATCCTAAGTGGCGTTATTGATCCGCGGGTGAGATACTGACAGAGGCATCTCCCTCATCAACTAGCCGACAAAAAACTCAGGCGATCCTCCCTCGCTCATTCCTGGGACGATTGATGCTACCTATGCTGGAAAAACGCCGGACACTTGCTGGGGTCCTGACCTGGATTGGCCTTGGGATTCTTGCAGCCTTCATCCTAATCGCTTTACTTGCTCCAGTCTTGGCCCCATACCCGGCCCAGGGGCCTTACGCGCAATTTCTTACTCCACCCAACCAAGCTCCAAGTCTCAATCACTGGATGGGAACCGATAACCTCGGCCAGGATGTGTTCAGCCGAGTCTTGTGGGGCTCCCAAACCTCGCTTGAGGTGATGGCTATTGGAGTAATCCTTGCCCTTGCTGTGGGGTTTCCAGTAGGTCTCTACTCAGGATACGTTGGAGGGTCTATCGACAGGACGATCCTGCTCGTGATGGACTCAGTCTACGCTTTCCCAGGCCTACTACTAGCCGCGCTAGTAGCAGCAATGCTCGGCAAGGGCCCGTTCAACATAGGCATAGCAATCACTGTCATCTACATTCCCCTCTACTATCGAGTGACGAGAAACCAGACTCTCTCCGTGAGAGAGGAAACCTACATTGAGGCTGCTCGGAGTATCGGAGCAAGACCCTGGACAATCATGTGGCTTTACATTGGCTACAATGTTCTGATAACCATACCCGTCATCTTTGCCCTGAGCGCTGCTGACGCAATTCTCACCGCGGCGGGTCTAAGCTATCTCGGACTTGGGATACAACTTCCAACCCCCGACTGGGGACTGGACCTGAGCGTCGCGCAACAATTCCTCACGGATGGAGTCTGGTGGACCTCCTTCTTTCCTGGTCTGATGATCATCATCCTCACGGTCGGGCTGAGCTTTCTAGGCGAAGGACTGAACGACCTGGTCAACCCCCTCCTCAAAAAGAGGAGAGCATAGTCGGACCCGCTACTCAGCGTTCAAGATCTCTCTGTACATTACCCGACCGAGGGGGGGTACGTGCACGCCCTCGACAACATTAGCCTCGACGTGGCCAGCGGGGAATCTATCGGAATAGTCGGGGAGACTGGAAGCGGCAAGTCTACTCTCGGAAAAACCATTCTGGAGATACTGCCTCCACGCACTAAAGTAAATGGTCGCGTCCTCTTTCTCGGCGAAGAGCTTAGTCAACTAGACAAAGAAGGAATCCGGCGTACCCGTGGAGAGAAAATCGGTCTCATCTTTCAGGATCCTATGACTCGACTCAATCCACTAATGACGATCTCAGACCACTTTGTCGAAGCCATAAGGGCACACCAGCGAATCTCAAAGCAAGAAGCCCTGTGGAGGGCTGAAACAGCATTGACCTCGATGCGGGTACCCGAATCACGCATACACAACTATCCGCACGAGTTCTCAGGCGGAATGCGCCAGCGCATCATGATAGCCCTGGCTCTGGTTCTCAATCCATCGCTCCTCGTAGCCGACGAGCCGACAACATCGCTGGACGTAATTGTCGAGGCCCAGATCCTTGAGATTCTCGAGGACCTGAAACGCACCTACAAGATGTCGCTGCTTTTGATCACACACAACCTCGGCATTGTTGCAGAGGTGTGCGACAGAGTCGCCGTGTTCTATGCTGGAAAGATTGTGGAGATTGGATCAGTGGATGACATTTTCAACAGACCCGTCCACCCGTACACCAGACTCTTGCTAAAATCGATCATTCACCTGGAAACCAAAGAACTGCACTCGATCGAAGGTGTGCCGCCTGATCTTGTGTCGCCCCCCACTGGCTGTCGCTTTCACCCTCGCTGTCCCTACGCCCAGGCGATATGTCGAGAGACGGTCCCGCCTCTGGAAGAGTTTCGCAAGGACCAGCGTGCTGCCTGCCTCTTCGGAAAGGATTTCCTCTGATTACGTCAAAACCTACGGTGCAAGACTCAGACAAACCGCTACTGGAGGTTGAGAACCTACGAGTCTACTTTCCGGTCAGGGGACCTCTGATACAGCGACTGGTTCAAAGGGAGAAATTGTTCGTTCATGCTGTTGACGGAGTCTCATTCATTCTCAAGCCTGGGGAAATTTTCGGATTAGTGGGAGAGAGTGGGTGCGGCAAGACCACAACGGGACGCGCGGTACTGAGGCTTGTTGAATCAACATCAGGCATTATCAAATTCGAAGGGACGAACATCATTAGACTGAAAGAGGAACGTCTGCGACCTCTGCGTACGCGGATGCAGATAATCTTCCAAGACCCTCATGCCTCTCTCAACCCTGCGATGTCCATTGGTCGGGCAATCGGACATCCGTTGAAGATCCACGGCCTCGCCTGGCGCGAGGATGATGTGAAGAAACAGGTTCTCGAGGCGATGCGCGAGGTAGGACTCACCCCTGAAGAACAGTTGTACGACAAGTATCCTTCTGACCTTAGTGGTGGCCAGAAGCAGCGGGCGGCGATAGCCCGGGCGATGATTCTCAAGCCCCGACTCTTAGTCGCAGACGAGCCAGTGGCCATGCTTGACATGTCCATCAGAGCAAAAGTCCTCGAGCTAATGCTGGATCTTAGGAAAAAGTACAATCTAACCTATCTTTTCATAACACATGACCTCGCTACGGCCAAGTTTCTCTGCGACCGGATCGCGATAATGTACCTCGGACGAATCGTCGAGACAGGTCCAGCCAAGGAAATCTACAATGATCCGAAGCATCCCTACACCAAGGCTCTGCTCCAGGCGATCCCGATTCCCGACCCCAGAAGGCGGGCTCCAAAGGTCCTGCCCAAGGGAGAGGTCCCGGACGCAGTTCATCTTCCAATGGGCTGTCGCTTCCATCCAAGATGCCCGGCCGTCCTTCCTACATGCGGCTGGGAGGGCAGAGACTTCGTTGACTATCTCGAGGAGCGCAGAACCAACCTGGAAACGGCAAGGGCTGACGAAAACAGTATCGGTCCGTTGGAGCTCTGGAAGGCCAAGGGTCTTACGGCCGAACGTCAATGCAAACCCGAAGATGTCGGCAGGATCACCGAGTATGTCAGATCTATTCTGGACGAGGCCCCTGTCCCTCTGGTTAAGGCTGTTGAGGGAGTCAAGAACGTCGAGACCAAGCTAGTGGTCCAGTTCCGACCCCCCGATCCCCTTGCTCCAAAGGAAGTCGAGGGACGACTGGTCGAATGCTTGCTCTACTAAGCCCTAACAACCTTCCATCCATCCGAATCATTCAACGTCGTCGATCGTGTTCCGAAATTTGGATATAGACTGGCTAGGTGCTTCAGGGCATGTCGCGAGAACCCCTCGGAGGCCCGTTCAGGCATGGTCTCACATTCATCGCGACGCTCGCCTTCGTAGTCAGCTTCTTCGGCTCTAGACTCTTCGCGACCCTCTTTCCGACCACGGTGGTAATGCAGGGCGGAATCCACCTCCATCATTTCTGGTATGGTATCGCATTGATCAGCGTGGCCGGCTGGATGGGCATCGCGTGGAGGAATGAGAGGCTCTACCGACTCTACGCAGTCCTATACGGGCTGGGAGCAGGATTCGTGGGAGACGAAGTCGGCTTGCTGTTGACATTCAACAACTATCAATCAGAACTCACGTACCTCTTCTTCGTCGCGGCCATATCTTTCGTAATAATCGCGACTCTATTCCTCCGATACCGGGCTCAATTGCAGGAAGAGCTTCTCAAGCTGAGCTTCCGAGAAAGACTGGCTATGATAGGCGTATTCCTCACAGGCTTCTCCGTTTTCTTCTTCTTCCTCTCGTCGGGAATTAGCCTCGTGGGCATCCCGTTGTCCCTATGTGGACTCGCAATTCTGGTCTGGGTCTACGTACGACGGAGAAAACCCCGAGCAATCCAGGATGCCCAACAAGAGTAGAGAAGAGTTCTAGCTCGAAGGATGGTTCTGATATCCGGTGAGTATAAAGCAAACAATAGTAGAAAATTGACCTAAGAGTCCTCGTGCGCTCTCACAACATACTCGATACGGCGAGCCACTCAGTAGCAATCGTATTCATAATCCTGATTCTCATCTCCGTCCCTTCCGCCCATAGCGTGGGCGAACACGCAAAAAGTGCTGGTTCAGGCAATCCTTCTATATCATCGCCAGCGTCTTTTCAAAATCAATTAGCGATTTCCTCCAGTCCTTCATATGTAAGTGGAAGCGAAATGCTGGGTCATCCACGGAATGGTCTGCTTCCAATCTCCGCAACTTCACTCCAACTATCCTCTTCAATTCCCGCTGCGAATTATGATGAACAGCTCGGGACAACCTTCACCCAGAACTTCGCGAATCTCGCGTACAATGTTACGGCAGTTGCACAATCGGACATGTCCGGCTATGGCCCTGCATACCTCCTGAACGGTCTAGGGAACACGGGGAACAAAGGATACTGGTACCAAGTTGGACTATCCTATCACTGGCCATTTACCCAGGGTGGATATAATCCTAGATTCGGTATGAACTACGAGGTCTTTGACCCGCTTGGCGCGTCCGTATTTCCTACGTCAGGCGGGGGCGGACTATCTATCATTCAAGTGAACCCTGGAGATACTGTTCTGCTGAGCCTTAACTTCACGGCCTCAGGCGGAGACGTCGTCATGATGGCGAAGGACTGGAACACAGGATCGACCAATTCCACCATCTTCGGCGCAAAAGGAGCCACCAAATTTACCGGGCTGACAAACAATTTTGAGCAAAACGGCTTCTTCACCGGCTTGATGACTGAGTGGTATCACGTCGATCCGTATCTAGCCAATGAAGGAGAAGTCGCGTACTCCACTAGCACGAACTCCGTCTCCTCAGCCTGGATGTGGATGGACGAATTCAATGTCTTCGGTGGGCTTGTGTTTCGAGACTCAACTACTTCACCAACGACATTGTCTTCGAGACCAAGTCAACTTCAGCCATTTTATTCGCACGGAGCCTATGAGGCGGTTGATTCCTACCAATTCGTGACCGGCTTCCAGCCTCCGCCTGTCCAGGTGTCGAGGCCAACTTTCCAGCCGGTATCAGCGGACGTAGGCCAACTTGTGTCATTCACCTGCGCTGCGACTGGAGGCATTCCTCCGTTCACTTACTCGTGGACCTTCGGAGATGGTTCAGCTGCGACCGGGCAAAACGTCAGCCGCACCTTCAACTTGCCCGGCACGTTGAATGTCCAATGCACTACCACCGACAAATTGCAAACGAGTTCACAAAATTCTACATCTTTTACTATCCAATCGGATCCTTCGATCAGTCTCCAAACGGCCAACCCGGCTTCTGTTGACATTGGGCAAATGGTCACCTTCACCGCCCAAGTGACGGGAGGGTCAGGTGGCTACACATACCAATGGATTGGGCTACCCACGGGATGCAGCTCAAGCAACATCGATACCATATCATGCCAGCCCGCAGCAACAGGAACATTTCCAGTAACTTCGAAAATTACCGACTCGAACGGATTTTCCATCACGAGCAGTACTCTCTCGGTCAATGTGTCACCGGCTCTGTCTTTGACCTCTTTCACAGCGTCGCCTAACACGCTAGACATTGGTCAGACGATCACCTTTGCCGCGTCAGCATCTGGAGGCAGTGGAGGCCTATCGATTGTCTACTACGGCCTTCCCACGGGCTGCGAGACCGCCGACTCCTCAAACCTCTCCTGTACTCCCACATCAACCGGGATCTACCAGGTTATTCTGACGGTGACTGATTCTAATGGATTCTCTGTCAGCAGCAATAGCCTCATTAGCGCTGTTAACCCTGATCCGACAGCAACCATAATCGCGTCTCCGTCCTCGAGCGACCTCGATCAGACGTTTACTTTCACCGTTAATGTTCACGGAGGAACAGGACCCTTCTCCTATTCCTACCCGATGCTCCCTTCCAGTTGCGCCAGCTCAAACTCGCCTAGGATCTCGTGCACTTCATCGACCCTTGGTAATTTCACGATCGAGGCGATCATTGTTGATCAGGCAGGACAGACATCGACAGCTTACAATAGTGTGAGTGTTAATCCGGTCATTCGAATATCCACCTTCACTACATCGGCCACCAGCCTCGATAAAGGCCAAGAGTTCACCATAACCCTCTCGACGACTGGTGGAACTCCCCCGTTTTCCTACTCTTACTCCGGTCTACCGCCTAGCTGTTCATCAATCAATTCCCCTGTCCTTCACTGCACCCCTTCCACGAGCGGATCCTATCTTATCCAAGCAACTGTAACCGACCGGGCTGGCAAGACCGCGACCTTCTCGCTAAGTGTCACGGTGCAACCAGCAAGGGTTACTGGTCTAACCTCAATCCAAGAGTACCTGCTATGGGGAGGTGTGGTCTCCGCGTTCATTTCCGTTATGGTGGTGGGTGCGGTGCTATTGAAGGGAAGGAAGCGACCATCAAAATCTCCGTCTCTCAAGACGGAGTCTGTTCCTTGAAAAAACGACCAGCAATAGTCTAGACTGTTTAGTGAACAGTTTCAGCGCTTGCGCTGCTTTTCCTCGAAAGACTAGGAGTAAAGATCTTCGAAACGTTCTAGATTGTTACTGTTGCTTCTACTGGCTTGGCCATTTCGAGAGCTCTCTCTCGCGGGACTTCCATTTGATGGATGTCCCTGGCGTGGAGCTGTACGTGCTGGACTAGCTCGTCGTCTGATTGGGCTCTTACCATGAAGCCGCAGTCGCAGTTTACCTGCTTCGCCATTTTTCTTCGTTGGGGCGGTTCGTCGTTAGTTCCTAATAAAATGGCTAGATTCACTTGAGGAATTTGGTCAACCAGGCTTCACGCGTGCTAGGGTCCTGGAATCGAGGTGTTTTTTACGGACCATTTTTTTACCCGTTTTCCTTGGAGAGACTATCGATTCTTGTCGAATGCCTCAAACCTCAACTTCAGACAGATTCGAATACGCACTTCAGATGTGCTTATCTGAGACGTAACGGATAGTGAGCAGGTGAAGGCGTCGGGCCTGGCATAGACAAGAATTGGGGCTCCCTCGTCGAGTAGACGTTTTGGCGTTACTGGGCGCTGTTGTGGCTCTCTTCCTGGGACCGGCCAGCGGTCCTTGGTGGACTGTTACCGGTACCGAAACTAGTAAGCTTCTGAGCATCCAAATCTCTCCGTTCTACTTACAAGCTGATGCAACTGGGCTGTCGACGAGCACATTCTTCTCCGCTCCTTTAGGCTCGTTCACGAATCTCTTGTTGGTCCTTAGCCTGATCGCTCTAGGCACTTCCAGCTTGCATCCTGGAACTTGGTGGAGCAAACTGGCTGTTTATTTCAGCCTCTGCTCATTGAGTGAGTTGTACCTCAGTTTTCTCTTGATGTATCATGGCGCTCTGACCATACTGCTCGGCGCCTACGATATCCTGCCACCTTACTCAGGCACAAGCCGCCTGCTGGCCAATATTGTGGGTCTTGATCTCAACAACCACCCGAACCCGTTGGTAACCGCGAGCTTCGGCTTTCCTTTCTATCTGGGCTTCCTTGGCATCGGACTCATCGCGACGAGTCTAATCGTCAACGATATTTCCGAAAAAAGAGAGACTCACGAAAGGCGAGGCGTCGGAGCTATTTTCACAACTGATTCAGAATGATGGATCGTCAAAGAGCCTCTCGCTTTCTTCTCCATGAGTTCGGCATAACTTGGTTGTGAAGAAGCCCTGAGAAAGAGCCCATCAGATCTTCGACTAAGTCTCAACGGCTACGCTGTTTATTCAAAAGCTGAATGTGAACCGAGTGGGTTCTAAGGACTCACTGAGGGCGCTGAAGATGGTGGCGTGGGTGGTCCCGGCGCAGTGGCGGGAGTTGCCTCTGGCATTGCGCTCTTGCGGACTCTTCGGGAGAGCCAGAGGCTGAAGGCGATGATTGCTGTTGCGACGACTCCGATGAACCCGAGAGCACTCCATGGTGTTGCAAACATTGAGGCGAGAATTGATGACAAGTCTATAGTTGATGATCCGTTCCTCATCCTCTGATCTAGGCTCAAGCTTGTTGAGGTCAGTTGCAGTGCTAGGGTGAGTGTGAGTCGCATGTCTCGTGTAACTTGGACAGTCGTGTATGCGCAAGGATAGTTGGGGCAGGAGCCGTTTGTAAGTACCTGGGTGCTGCTAGTGGTGTGCATCGTTATGGTCCCATTTGCGAGGCTCCTAACCAGCAGATCGCTACTCTTGTCGTAGCTCCAGAGAAAGTTCAGGTTGAGCGCGGCATGGGAGTTGGGACCCGGCCCTGCAAATGGCGAACTGGGAACGGTGAGATTCACTCCCTGCGAGAACTGGGAAGTTACAATCCAAGCCTGAACACTTCCTTGATCGGCTAGGTTCAGGGTCTCGCTGCCGGTCACGCTGGCCCAGCCGTCCATCACTTGGACCGGACTGCCATTGGACAGTGGTCCGTTGACCCACCATAGTGTGTAGGACGGATCGGAGGTGGCGGTCGCGGACATTTGCGAGATGATATTCCCTAAGCCAGAGTTGAAGCCTTGCGAGCTCGAAGAGGCTGCAAACGCATCCAGCATATGTTCGATCAGATCTGTGGCTGTCCCGGCAGATTCAACTCTAGTTGCTAGATCGATGGACTGTACAAGAGTTCCGGATTCTGTCACGGGCGTAATAGTGACTATGGGCAGTTGAGGAACTGAAACTGAGACGCCGAGATTGTGAGAGACAAGAAGGTTCGCCGTGCTACTACTCAGTCCTTGTACGGTCCAGCCTACATTACCGTTCAATCCTACTTGGAACGTAGGTGGCATCGAAGTCGGAGGCGGAGCGGGCGGAGCTACATCTACAGTGCCTCTCAGGAAGTTGTAGTTCCCGTCGTAGTAGTGATAGAGTCCCGGTTGAACAAACACGTGGGTGAATGATTGTTTCGGGAACACGGGTCCTGAACTGAATGACTCAAGTCCAACGTTTAGCGTGGCATTGGAAACGACAGAATGTGTGAGCCGTCCTGTATTTTGCCAGACAACTGTAGTTCCGGCAGAAACGGTCAACGACTGCTGACTGAACCCGCAGCTGAAATTTGTTGCGGAGCAGGTCATATTATCGTAGATGTATACAAAGGCCGTAGCCGGGTAGATGCCCAAGCAGGCCTCGTTGTAATAATTAGAGGGACTCGCAGAGCAACTCTCTGTAGTCGACACGGACGCTGCAAGACTGTATGAAGCTGTCGAGCCCACTTTGAGATTAGGCGCCCCGTAGACCGGGGCGATTGTTAGAAGCAACGTGAGAGCGGCCGCTAGGGTCAGGTAACGTTTTCTGAACAATTCTAGACCCAGTCTACCGCGGGTGAACACGGATAAAACAATTGCTCTCAATCTTTATGAATACTCTCCAGAATGAGGCATAATCCGTCCGCCCAGGTGGCGATGCAGAACTGTCCTATCTCGCCGAGAGTGTTTCGAAAACTTCATCAACTCTTCGTTGAAACTTCGGAACCAGTCTGCGTGTACGGATTGAAGATTCCTCGCCCCGACAAGGAGTCAATGGATCTCTTCCAGTCTCTTATACCAAGAGATGATCGGGTGACGGTCCGGCCGATGTTCGGCAACATTTCCGCTTTCGTTAATGGGAACATGTTCTTCGGAGTATTCGGAAACGATCTGTTCGTTCGACTGTCAAGTGAGGATCAATTGGAGCTTCTCAAGAACAAGGGATCGTCATTGCTCGAACCGATGAAGGGCAAACCCATGAAGGATTACGTCGTCCTGCCCAAGACGTGTAGAGCCATGCCGAAGACTCTTCGTTCCTGGATTTCGAAATCACTTGAATGGTCGAGCAAGTTACCGCCTAAGAAGGCAAAGAAATAGAACCATCTCGACAGGACTTCCCGTCAGATCTCGAAGAATTCACGCATCGTCGGCGGACTTTCTCTCAACCTATCTGGGGGCGTACTCTGGGCCGGCGCTTGCATACTCGCCATCGCACTCTTGTACGCGGCCTCGTCCGTCCACATAGAGACCCCGACAAGCGTCTTCCCGTCCCGCTCCTTCAAGAGAAAAGTCTTCACCAATCCGGACCGGGTCTGCAGAACATTGCGGAAGGAGCGCATTCTGTTAACCATCTCGTGTTCCTTTCCAGGAATAGGATTCACGAAGGCCATAACGACAAACACGTGTTCTCTTCCGAATTCGATCTCGTAGCGACTCTTAAGCTAGGAAGGGAATAGAAGTATAGCTATGCACATGATAGAAGAGCCCATGTCTCACACCGACCATGAGTTTCATCGGAAAATCGCTGCCGAGTGTTTCAACAGAACATGGGACTATCTCAAGCAAAAGAACCGAAATCCTGACGACGATCAAACGATGCTGAATCTAGCACACGCGTCCAGATACCACTGGAGCATCATAGGTAAACCATTGAACTTTGCAATTGGCGACTGGCAGATCTCGCGGGCGTACTCGGCCCTGAACCAGCCGTACCTAGCCATACATTTCGCAAAGACCTCTCTCCAAATGTGCCGGAAGAATAACCTCTCAGGGTGGCTTCTTGCCTCCGCATATGAGGGAATGGCGAGGGCCTACATCGCGACCAAGGATTATCGACAGGCTAGAGAATACGTGGACAAGGCGCGTCTGCAACTCAGAAGTGAAGTCGTGGATGAGGAGGACCTGAAGACTGTCTCAGATCAGATCGATGAAACAGAGCGGATGCTACCTAAGTAGATTTGCTGAGAGTTATCTGTAGACTTACACTGAGAAACTCTTGCAACTAGACCTCTTTCTTTGGAGGTCTTGATGGTTTGTTGATTGTCTGCTTCGGCAGTCGGAGGGTTCGAGGCTTGTAGGGTTTGATCGGACCCTTCTTTCCTCGTCCTAGTCCCGCGGGCTCGATATTACCCTCCTCCTCAAGCTTCTTCATTATCCCAGAGATGGATTCTTCTCGCCGGTCGAATGCCCATGCAACCTCATAGGGATATGAGGCTCGGCGGTCCCTGATCCAGCGGGACCGTATCATTTCCTGCACTAGGAGCTGTAGTCCGCTGGGTCCGACTTTTTTCATTCCCCTGATTACGTCCTGGAGATTCTTCTTGTAGTCTGCCAAGAAGGGGTCTTTTGCCTCTAGGCCTTCAGCTCGACTCAATTACTCAGCCTCGATACCGGTTTCTCTCTTGCATGTGATCAGTTTCGCTTAGCTCCGGAGTGTTACTTACGGGTCTACCTCTTGTTATTATTCGCGTATGCTATCTTGCTTAAGGTCCAAGCTCTTCGGGGGCTCAGTGTCGGGAAGAACAATTCCTTCATGGCGAATCGTCGTGGAAGCAGAAATTGCTAAGCTGAGAAAGTTCCAAGAGTTTCTTAGGACTGACGACAAGCTGGTGTTCCAGGATCTTCTGAACCAATGCAAGCTCTACGCTCCCTACGCTAGTACCATGGTCTCTACTATCAAGGAAGTCCCATTGTTCTTCTCTATGCTGTTTGGCCAGCACAAGAAAATCATCGAGTTGGAAAAAAAGATCCTAATGCTTGAAACACTAGCAACGAAGACTGAAACGACAGATCTTGTGCAACCTTCTCAAGGACCCAGCGAAAAGCTGGAAGCCAAGACTGTTCAGACGAACTGAGTCCCTTGCTATGGCCTCTCCTTTCTCCTGTGTTCGCTCAACCAGTCAGGAATTATTACCGTTCTCAGCAGCTCCTGTATGGAGGCTCCCCTATTCTTGGCCTCCTTCTGTAGAACTCGATAAGTCTGAGAGTCGAGCATTTGCATGAACTTCATCTTATTGCTCACTTCTTGCTTTCACCCTTCGTCGTGCACTCCGCGCCGGGAACCCTCTAAAAGCCATGCGCATGTAGCTGAATAGCGCGGAAACAACTGCGTGGAAACAAATTCGTATCTAGGTAAACTGCGGCAACACTTTTCCAGGTCTAGCCTTGTAAGCAGGAACTCCCAGTCCGACCGCGATCATTGTACTCTTTTCTTTCGCGTGAGGTGAGAAGAACTCGGTCACAGCGTCATCGTAGAACGTAGAGCCTGAAGCGCCTAGATCCAGCGAATATGCCGACAAATAGATCCTGCCTGCCACAATTCCACCCTCAAGCTGAGCCGCGCGGTATCCGCGATTGCCCAGAGCTCCAAGAGCATCTCGTAAACGCGTCATCAGAAAGAACACGACGCTAGCATCTCCGAAGAGGGGTTGTCCGAGGCACAAGTACGCGGACATCTGTCTAAATTCACCCCGTTTCAATTGTTCGACAGATTCTTGCTCGGCCGAGTAGAAATATGAGCCGGAATCAAGTCCTTGAACTGCATTCGCCACAATGTATGTTTCGATTAGACTGTCCCCATCTGGCAAATAGTCGCGGGGAATAGGGCCTGTTGAGGTCCTCAATATCGTTGATAGCTGAGAGAACGTGATTGGTGACCTTGCGAACCTTCGAGTTGAGCCTCGTTTCAGAATGACTTCTCCAAGCTTCCTGGAATTCGCAGAGTCAGTCATTGGAGGTGGAAGGGGCATCATTGGGTAGGTCGTTTCCGGTAAATGCAATTGAGCTGGCAGTGCGCTAGTCCACTTTCCAACCTCCTCCCTGTTTTGGAGAAAAGAAGCTCGATGCGTCTCCCACATGCCGGCGTATTCAGTCTCTTCTGTCGAGAGAGGACGGACCTTGAGTAGGAGGGGATCGATTTCTTTTAGCGAATGAACACTTGACGCATGTCGTCCCTGGCCTACCGGCAAGAGACAAATCGTTGCCTCTTTTCCATCTTGCAAGCCGAGGAGTTCGTTGACGCTTTGATCTACGAAGCCATGGATTATTCTTGTTGGCGACCCTATGGATGCTGAGGCGGCTAGGAGATTCGCGGCGATTACTCCGCCGTCCCAAAACCAGTGTCTGTAAGAGCGGGCCTCGTACTTCCAGGTGTTCTTCCAAGCCAGTGAAGTGAAGGCAATGGTCGCTGGAGCAAGCGCGACACTGTCGTTGCTTGCTGCGGCAAGCTCAGCTCTGTAATCACCTTTCCTTATTCGAGAGAGCTGAAAATCTAGAGGATCAAAGTGGTAGACTCCTGCCTCAAGTCCCGTAATATCTCCGGCGACGACGTACAGCTCGATTGGATAGAGTGCGCCCGTGGCTGATGCTGCGCGCATATAGTGAAGCTCGCCTCCGAAACGATACTTTCTGGTCAGTCCTGCAGAGAAGTAGAGCAGTTCGGCCAGTTCTGCGAGTCCGAAGTTCTGCGTTTGTGTTCGAAGCGATTGTCCAGAAATCGAATTGAGTGGTTCTGCTTCTGGTTGAGGAAAATTCCTTGGGAGACCTATTGAGGCTAGATCTTGGTAGATCTTGAACTGGGACGGCTTGTTAGCCCAGTCGAGATAGTGTCCGGATGTTCGTAAGCTAATTTCAGAATGTTTTGTCGCCTCGTGATAATTCAATGCGTAAGCGGTGTCTCGATTCTGTGAGGCACGAATAGAAGCTCGGCTTGCCCCAGCGCCTACTTGATCCAACTAGACACCTTGCATTCGATTGCTTCGAACTTAGCCATGAAATGACTCTTGCCAGGTACTAGTGCAAGTAACAGTCGATTCTCACTTACGATTCTGAGTACTCTGGTACTGGCTTTTCAATAGACCCAGAATGACGCTGTCGTGGAACTGATTGTTGAAGAAGTTCTGATCTTTCAGTCGTCCTTCTTCGGTGAATCCGAGTTTCTTGGCCAGAGCTACGCTGGCTTTGTTTTCTGCGAAGGTCCACCATCCAACCTTGTGGAGGTTCAATTGTTCAAACGCCTCCCGCAACAAAAGCTGGGTAACTTCCGTTCCGTATCCCTTGCCCCATTTGTCCTTCTCTCCAATACACAGTCCCACGTCAGCATTGTGGTGTTTGCCTGCCCAAGTGTGAAATCTTATCGAGCACCATCCGATAGATTTCCCGCTGGATTTCTCTTCGATCATGTAGCGTCTTACTTCTGAGTCTTCTCCCTTCAGACTCTTTTCCATCTCTGCCTCCAGAGATACCATTGACTTCACGTGGTCCGGTTGGGATCTGGCGAGCAGCATGACCTCCTCATCATTTTGCCACTTGTGAAGAGACTTGAGATCTTCCCGCTCTGGAGCCCGAAGAACGATATGTTTTCCAGTTAACATTGCAGAACCAGACTAGTTGATCCAGACAATGGATAATAGATTTCACCGTGTCCTTTAGAAACCCGACAATATCGTTTGGAGTACTGACATTCCAAGTGATTAGGATTGGTGATGGCACAGTCTTATTGTCCGAATTGTGGCGCAACTCTTCAACAGAACGCAGCCTTCTGCCCTAATTGTGGCACCAAAATTATCGCTTCCCATCCTCAATCGCAACAGTTACCGCCTGGTTACTATCCCCCCGCAATGTCCACTCAGGCGCCTGTATCCACGGGTCCCTACAAGGCCGTGATAGGCGTCCTCTTGATCATCATCACACTCTTAGGCGTTGGTCTGTACGGCGCAACTTCGGGGCACCTCTTCCCTCTCACAGGTTATCGATATCCACTCCCTAACCCACCCAATTCTCAGAGTACTCTACCCCTTCCCGCTCCAGCTACACTACCGCCATCGGCAAAGACGATCTGGAATGCTTGCGGAGCGAGCCCAAGTCAGGGCTGTAGCATGACGCCGAATGGCTGGAGAGAAGGAACGATACCCGACACCTACGACTACTACGTCTATTTCACCAGTAACATCTCGATCACGGTCTACTTCTTTACGCTCGGACAGTACGTACAATACAGGGTCTGCAACGGTGATGTGAGCTGCGTATCTGGCGCTTACGATTCTCTCCCGGCGACGACTTCCCAGCAGACAACTGTGTTCAGGCTGGCTGAGGGATGTGGAGATTATGTGGCCATCTACGTCGGGTCGGCTAGCGGGATAATGAAACCGGTCGTCAGTGTAGACCAAAACCCTGCCCCGTCTCCCACTGGGTATTGCGCCCAACCCGGGGGCGCCTAGATCAGCGCTTTTCTTACTGCTTGTTGGAGCAAGGTTGTATCCAAGACCCGAACTAGCAGGGTAAGCTCTGCTTTTTGCAAGCTATGCATTTCAAGTCCAAGTAGTGACCGATGAAAAAACGCCGCATGATCAAGCCCGGTGGATATCATAGTGGTCCCGGGTTTCGCCGAACATTAACCGTCCACGGCCGGGTCAGTCCGAGAATTTGTGCGCGGTGTGGAAAGAAGACGGATAATGCTAAGCACGGTTTTTGTCCGGAGTGTAGAAGAATTCTCGGAAGATGGGCTTAGCACCCATTCCGCAGGTAGGACTGATCATCGTCCGTTAGTCTAGAGTTGGCCGATCTTGGCGTAGATGAGGACGTAGAGTGATATTATGAAGATGACTGCCATGATCATCCCGAAGGCTAGGTATCCGTATGCGCGCTTGGGACGATACGCGTATCTCGTGCTCATGAACATCATGTAGAGACCCAATATTCCTATTCCGTAGATCAGCGTCGTAAACACAGCCTCCTGAGTCGTCTGATTGTTGATATCTCCAGGATAAACGAATGAGTATCCGCTCGCTACGTTCAACAGCCCTTGGCCTCCTTGTGTTAGCACGAATAGTCCGCCGGCCAATACGAATATGGTGAACCCGACAATCAGGAATTCCGCGACTGGTAGAAGTGGTCTGCTAGATCCCGGGGCGAGTCTGATGAAGCTCATTCTGAAAGCTAGATTGTTCAATGACCTCTTCAGCTTCCAGAGACTCGTTTTCATGCCCACGATGAACAGTCCTCGCTAGTCTAGGTTCTAATTGAGTGGCTCCTGAGACGCCTCAATAATAAGCCCTGCTTTCCGGCGGTTCGTCTTCTCTCGTGTTTCTGGAACTGTTTTAATACCGGGCGGGAGAATTTACGCTCAGTCGAGGTCCTATCAACTATTTGTCTCCTCAGCGAATCACATGTTCCAAGTGCGGCGACCTCCTCTACACCGGACTTGAATTAGAAACGCCGAGTGAGATCATACAACGGAACGGTGGCTACTGCCCGAAGTGTGGAAATAAACTGGGTTTTATGATTGAGAAATTGAAGATCGGTCCCCAGACAGCTCCGCCCACGCAATAATCTCCCTTTTCTACCCAGCACCAAGGTTCCAAGGCAAGGCCGACAATGGCGAAGAGAACGCAAGTCTATGATTATCATAAGAAACATGGCAATATTGTCGACTACGCTGATTACGAGCTTCCTGTCTGGTTCGAGGGAATAATCCCCGAGTGCAAAGCCGTACGGACACACGCAGGGCTGTTCGATGTCTCGCACATGGGAAGAATTATGGTTGAGGGCAAGCGCGCGGAGACGTTTCTCAACCGCCTCGTAACAAACGATGTTTCTACACTCTCAATCGGCCAAGGACACTATTCTCTCCTCTGCAATCCAAGCGCGGGAATAATCGACGATCTTACTATCTTCCGAACGCTTCAGACGAAGTATCTGGTCGTCTACAATGCTGCTAATCGAGACAAGAACTGGGCCTGGCTCGAGAAGCATCGAGAACGCGAAGCGGAGCTGGAAGACATCTCCGACCAATCGGCAATGTTTGCCGTTCAGGGACCGAAGGCAGGGCAGATACTACGGAGCATCTCCGGTGTTAGGCTGGAAGAGATCGACAGGTATTCAGGCAGAGATGTTCGGGTGGGAGACCTTTCGTGTCTCGTAACGAGAAGTGGCTACACTGGTGAGGATGGTTTCGAGATCTATGTCTGGAACACGACCAGCCAACATCCTGAGCTTGCGTTGAAGATCTGGGACAGACTCCTTTCGGCCGGCAGGCATGACGGACTGAAACCGGCAGGTCTTGGAGCCAGGGATGTCTTGCGGTTAGAGGCAGGAATGTGCCTTTACGGAAACGACATCGACGAGAAGACATCACCTGTCGAAGCCAGACTCAATTTTGCTGTTCGATTGGACAAGAAGAGTGATTTTGTGGGACGAGGACCTATTCAGGTTCAGAAGGAGCAGGGACCTGGTCGGGTCCGGGTGGGCTTCAAGATCAGAGACAAGGGAATCCCTCGACAGGGTCAAGAAATCGTTCTGGAAGAGCAGAGCATCGGAAAAGTTACGAGCGGGACGTTTTCTCCGACCCTCGGGGTTAGCGTCGGTATGGGGTATGTTCCGCCAAATATTTCGAAAGCGGGAACCGTTTTCGACGTCAAGATTAGAGATCGCAATGTTTCAGCGGAGGTTGTGAAGCTGCCATTCTATCAGAGACGTTCCGAGGATACTGTTCTGGTTATGGGAGTGGAGATGGGGCTTCGCGATTTTCGGATACAATATGGAGGACCTGAGACTGCTGTCGTTCACAGTTGAGCTAGGTCTACATTTCGAACTGTTACCTAGGTATTGAGGGATTTCCCCGGCGCTTTTTCTCAGCCTGCGACTGCGTATTCTCTTGCTCGTAGTTTTTCGCAGTCGTGGCGGCCGCTGTGTTTCTCGCAGAGGTCTCTTGTGCAGTGGGGGCAGTTCTCGATGGCCAGTAGCTGGCACTCGGAGCAGACTACTCCCCAGACTAACGCCAATTTTTTCTATTCGCTTCCTGTATTTCTCTCGGTCTATTAGCCCTGATTAGAAAAGAGGTATGGACTATTTTTACTCAAAAAGATACTCGAACCTCTAACTGACAAGACATGTAACAGGCAAACGACCCTAGTCTTCGTAATGATTGCTTATCGACGCGGCTTCTCTTTCTTACCGTTCAACAACGCATCTAGACTAACGCCGTTAACCGTGAACACCCGATACCTCGTCCCAGGCAAGTCACCGTACGCCTTCCCCTCCGCCCCACCAATACCCTCGATCTGAACCTCGTCATGTTCATCGATGAAGTTCAAAGCCCCATCGCCCGGGAGGAATGCGGTTACAACCTTCCCATTCTTGATCAGCTGCGCGCGAACACATTTCCGAACTGCGCTGTTGGGCTGGCGGCATTCAATCCCCACCTTCTCCAGGACAATCGCCCTAGCTTGAGGAGACCCTTCCAATGGGTCTGCCTTGTAGTCGAGACCCAGCATGCGCCGTTTGTAGGGAGCATAGGCCCACCTGAAGCTCGCGCGCCGCTTCCGCAATTTGCGGCCTGCAAACATTCCGCTTGAGGTGCTGCCCATAGCTCGAAGCCTTTGAAGGAAGAGCGGAGGCTCGGACTTGCTTTTTAGCATGACGCTACATCAGGAGCCAGCCTACCGATCGGAATCGCCCGGAATGCGCCCGAATCAGAAATCTGGACTAGCGACTCTAGTGACCCCCGTCATTCATGCTTCTCCCTAGGGGAAGAATCCCGTTTCGAAGATCATGATCCAAGCCTATTCTGCGTTCTAAAACAGAATCCTCGCCGAGAAACGTTCCAGCTGGCGACAGCCTCCAAGAAAAAGGGGGCCAACAATATTATTCTCGCGACGCGAGAATGCGACTCCGAGTCCTATGAGACTACAACCTGGTCAATGTCGAAGTAGCGCTTTACCAGCAATCGCGTCTTGTCGATGGTCCGTCCGTTCTTCCCGATCGCAATAGCCTTGTCGCGCGGATCAACCTCAACCACAACAATCTTCTTTTCCGGCCTCTCAGTCACCCGGACCTCCTTCAGCCGCGCTGGAGACAGACTATTCCGGATCAGAGCCTCCGGAGTTTCAGCGTACTCGACCACTTCTATCTGGCGGCTCGTCATATTCCGCAGCATATTGATGTTCTTCCCACCCTTACCGATCGCGAGGCCCATATCGCCCGGCTTCGCGACGAAAATGATCCTCTCCAGCTTCTCGTCAATAATACAATCCTGTGTCGTTGCGCCGGTGATGCTTTCGAATAGGGCCATGTACTTCATCTCCTCGCTCGTCAGCTTGATCTTGGGCTGGAGCATCACTTTTTCTCAGCGACCAGCTTCAAGACCTCAGAATCCCCCGGCTCACGGACGACGATCGCGGAGACTGGAAAAGGTTTCTCGCAGACCGCACCCAGATCCAGACTGGATCCGGGAAAGACGTAGACTGGAATCTCTGACTGTTCAGCGTTGTGGAGAATCTCGTCCCGCTCAGCTTCACGACAGTTCTTTGCCAGAATAATCATCTTCGCCCGAGCAAACCCAGTACTCACGACCGCATCCTTGCTTCCAAACCCGACCTTTCCCGTCTTCACGGCCATGCGTATCTGTTTGTTGATGTCGACCAGAGTCTACTTTCCTCCCTTACGCGGCATTATCATGGACACTTCGATCAGACCAGTGCCCATCGGTATCTGCTGGCCAACAATCACGTTCTCCGCCACCCCTCGCAGAGTATCTGTGATGCCTTTGACGGCTGCGTCCACGATCGTCGG
>Ga0209588_1000114_pt1 | contig 24063 bp, 32 predicted proteins | sample Rivendell_Oct201_10_FD_188351 | JGI IMG/M metagenome (GOLD analysis project Ga0209588, IMG submission 188351) | Vadose zone soil microbial communities from the Eel River Critical Zone Observatory, Northern California, USA -... | ecosystem: Host-associated > Plants > Roots > Rhizosphere > Soil ...
GCCCAGCAATTCAAGGGTCTTTCCAAGTCTATCGGCGGCGTCAGAGGCCCCCTTTCCAAGTTTGAGAGTGTGAGTTATCAAACGGGGCGATTTGACAGCGAACCGAAAATCCTCACCCGTTCTGCTCGCCCAGGATTGCACCATGGTTGCGCGAGGGGGTGCGTAGAAGGAACTGTTGATCTCGACGCTATTCAGCTTCCCAGCATAGAATGAAAGGAAGTCTTCACTCTTCAAATCCTTGGGATAGAATTTTCCCTTCCAGCTTGCGTAGCTGAATCCGGATACACCAACAAAGATGCTCTTTTTCATAGACTTGGCTCCGAAACGATGTGTTCTGATCGTCGAAAGGTTTCTAAGGTCTTCCCTTGAACGCGTAAAATAATGTCCTCATTACCGGTAACTGTCGGCTCCGTTGGACTTCCCGTGGGAAGCCCTGCCGTAGACTTCGAATTGAAGGGGGTTGACGGCAAGACTTACACCCTCAAGAGTTTCGCCGACAAGGAAGCCCTAGCAGTCGTATTCAGCTGTAATCACTGTCCCTACGTGCAAGCGTATGAGGCCCGTATGGTTCAGTTGCAATGGGACTATCTGCCCAAAGGCGCCACTCTGGTGGCGATCAATAGCAACGATGATCAGGGATATCCTGAAGATAGTTTTGAAAACATGATAACACGATCAAAGGAAAAAGGCTTCAACTTCCCATACCTCCGCGACGAGACTCAGGAGATTGCCCGAAAATACGGAGCGATCTGCACTCCGCACATCTTTCTCTTCAACGAGCAACGCGTCCTCAGCTACAAGGGACGCATTGACGACAATCGAAACCCCAATGACGTGAAAAGCCATGATTTGAGAAACGCAATCGACGCTTTGCTGTCAGGTAAGACGCCTGCTGTCCAGGTGACTCGACCCTTCGGCTGCTCCATAAAATGGAAGCAGTAGTTTTTTTCGTCCGTAGCCCCGTGAGTATCTGAGAGGCTTAATATTCCCCGGAATCGGTATTAGTGTAAGAAAATGGGAAAGCGCAAAGTTCTGAGCGAAGCCAACCTGAGTGAAATGCTCACTCCGGGTCCCGGACAGATGTACGGGACGGTCAAGAACCTACTCGGTTATGACAGGGTCTTGGTTGAATGCGCGGACGGCGTGACTCGCGTCTGTCGAATACGCGGTAAGATGAAGCGTAGAGTCTGGATCAAGATGGGCGACACTGTATTGGTCGCGCCATGGGACTTCCAGCAGGAACGAGGAGACATTATGTTCAGATACACTCAAGGACAGGTCGAGTCCCTGAGACGTTCCGGCCAGCTCAAGATGTAGCCGAACAATTTATCCCGCAACCTTCTCGACATTAGCCTTCCATGAAGGCTCTCCCCTACCCGCTCAGCGCCTGGGCGATAGTAGACGAATCCTACAGCGTCCTCTACAGCCACGAGAACTGGAAGATGTACAACGGTCTCGATTTTGACGAGAACTTCATGAAGAGTGTGTCCCAACAGAAAGCTTCTCACGCTGAACTCTTCCTTTCATCATCGCGCCGTCCCAGAAGGCTCTTCCTCAAATGCGTCGGCGACGTGTCAGAGTCCAAGAAGACCCCGATCACTCTCGAACTCGACAAGGCTAGGAGTGAGAAAGTAGTTTCGAAAAAGGGACGATTCCACGGTAAACCTGTAAACTGGAAGAGCTGGCGACAGTTCAACGCGACAGCGGATGCAAAGAGCAGAAAGCGGGTCTACGACGACCTAGTAAAGAAGACCCCTGCGATTAGGCCTCTCATTCGAGCCATGTTCCAGCAATCATGGAACACTCACAAGAAATATGGCGTAACGCCGCTGCGCAGTTATCTAGAGAGCGAAAGAATAACCCTGCCCGAGCTCAAGGAGCTGGTTCAAAAACTAGGATCAGCTGTTCGGAAGCCGTTCAGAGTTGCTTTGCAGGAATATTCCCGTGAGGTAAAGAAGGCACCTCCCGAGTACTACGACGACTTCTACTACTTCCGAGGAAGAATTTTCCGACCGCTGGACAAGATTTTTGCAAAGTTCGATCCAGCTGAAATGCCGATTCGACAGCTGAAGCGTTTCGGCTTCAATACGAAGAAGATTCATGTCGATGTCGAAGATCGGCCGAAGAAGACACCATCGGCGGTCGCGTTCTTTGTTCAGATTCCTAACGACGCCAGGGTCCTCGTCAAACCGATCAGTCCCTACACGGACATGGAGGCGTCGTATCACGAATTTGGCCACGCCATGCACGCGACTTCCGTAGACCCGAATCTCTCACTATGGGATCGAGAATCATTGTCTCACGGAGTCGCAGAAATATTCTCCACATTTCTCGAGAGTCTAGTCGAAGATAGACTGTACCTGAGAAAGAAATTCGGGCTATCAGAAGAACAGGTCGCCCAGGTCCAACAACGACGCAGGTTCATGGAACTCTACTTCGTCGCATTCTACGCTGCCAACTCACTCATGAAAATCACTTTCCAAGAGAAAATGCTGACAATGGACGAGGCGTCCGAATTGTACGCTAAGCTGTACAAGGAATACATCGGATTCGACATACCGGGAGAATACTGGCAGCTCCACCACGTAATGCCCGACTACGACCTCTACTCTCCCAGCTACCTAATAGCCACGGTCAGAAAATCTGAGCTCATCAAGAAGCTTCGAAACCGACTGGGAGAGACTTGGTGGGATTCCACAAAGGCAGGGGACTATCTGAGGCAGATAATGAGCTCAGGAGCCAACATTGATCTTGATGAATTCTCCAGACTGGATACCAGTCCGTTTCTCAAGCCACTACTAAAGCCCGAAAACTAAGCGAACGCCGTAGCAACTCGTGTTATTGAATAACTGAAGAATTCGAAAGTCGATCCTCTAAGCGGCTTTCATTCCGTGCTTGTCTTTCGAATGCTGATCCAGTGCGCCTTGAGAGCCAAAGGTCATTCCGCACTTGTCGCATTTGAACTGGCTAGTCGTCTTCGAACCTGCTTGGCCCATCATGACTCCACCGACCGCGATTAGGGCTCCGAGAACGGCTAGACCGATGCCCGCAAGGGGGTAGGTGGTGTGTGTGCGACCTCCAATGAGGTTGGTCTGGGACGTGACGTAGTATGCGGCGATCCCCAGGGCGAGCAATATTATTCCTAACACGAGGAGCGGTCGTTTCATGTTGAATCGAGTATCAAGGGACCGCCCAGTTCTTAAGCTCTATCGAAGATCCCGCTTTTCGAGATTTCCATTCTTTCAGGAAGGTCTGCGCTTTGCACGGTGTACTTTATCTACTGAGTTCCAGATAATCTGCGCTAATTCGTAGCAATACGTATAGAACCGTCGTTTTTCGACGCGTGAATGCATATTTCACTGTTCAAGTTTAGAACAAAAACATGCTTTTAGACCCGGTTTCGACCCGCCCCCACTTCAGAGAAAAAATGACAGAAACGATGTATCGACACGCGATGTCGGTCGCCTTCAAGAACTGGCATACTCTAGCGCTAGCCGCAGTACTCTACGCCGTCAACGTCTTCCTCCTGAGTATAGGCAATAGCATGATCAACACGTCTAGCCAGAGCATAGGAGGATGGGTGGTGCTCGTCATTTCGGGCTATCTTTTCATCGGCGCTATCTACCTGGTGTCCTCTACTCTCACGGAGAACAGCACACTCTCAGAAAGCTTCCCAGGAGTCATTGACCATTTCAGGACCTTCATCGTCGGAGCTATCGCTTACGCTATCGGCTACTTCCTGCTGTTCAACGTAGCTCCACCATTGCAGTCCACTCAGACCCTTGCGGCCGCGGTTACATTGATTGTCGGTGGCGCCATATACTTGGTAGCCATCCTTGTCGGCGTAGCAGCCGCATTCGTAAGACCCAGAAAGTAGCCTGGTCAACGACTGTCCGGGTCCCTCCCTTTTTCCTACCCTTTAGAGTAAACTCAGTAGGGTTGGCTAAGAGCCCTCTTCCTCCTGCCAGATCTCTTCGACTCGTGATTTTATTTATCACCACGAATTATAAGCCGTCCGCCAAATGGCCTCTCTGAAGAAACGGATTCCAAAACCAGACCTCTCAAAATACGATCAGTCACCACTCTACATGTACACTGAGAAAGATAGCCTAAACCGTGTCACAGTTCTCAAAGAAACCGCCAAAGACATCTACCTAATCGCTGGCCGATATTCTGGAGTCGAAGGGGACGCGAGACTCTACACGCCGCTAACCGATGAAGAGAAGGGCGAGATTGAAAGAAACTTGCGCGGTAGCCACAAAGAAGCACTGATCAATCATCTCTGATAGTAGCTACAGGAATAGACATTTCTACACGGACACCGTCCAGAACTGAGCATGACTCCGCTCGACGAGCTAGCAAAGCTGATCTCCGAGAAGGGCAGAAAGATCTTGGTCGCCGAGAACCCCGTGGATCTACGAACGTTGCACGGAGAGAATTCTGTCTTCATTCTTCAACTTCCTGAGGGGTCTACTACCGCTGGAGGTCGCGCTGGAGGCTTTGGCGAGAGACGGCTGTCGAAACTCTACTGTTTCCATTATGCCGAGGGTGCTGTTCGGAAACTCTACGAGGTAGACAGTCCCGAAAAACTGGAGCGTTTTGATTTGCCGTATCACGCCGCGGGTACACCTGTGATCCTTCCGGATGGTTCAGAGACAGTGATCTCTGGAGTCATCGACCCAGAATTCGTAGAATCTTACAAGCAGATCGCATAGATCAACAATTCATCGAGTCTCGATTTTCATCAGTTCTGAAGGCTTCGAGAGGATCACGTAGACAGTTGAGCCAGTAGACTCTCTAGTCAGCCTCTTTTCTAGACTGGTTTTCTCGCTGGCGGAAAGCTCTCTTGCCGCGTAGACTTCCACCTCTAGCCCTTCTTGCTCTGCGCTCTTTCTGAGCTGGCTCTTCAGATACGCAACGGTTACTCGGAATGCGTCTTCGGGCATTTTAGCAAGCTCTATGCTTGAGAGGCTCGTGGTTTGGTTTTGCTTTTTCATCATCTCGTAGAGTTCTGAGACATTCGTAAGATTCAGTCCGCTTGTCTCGTGTCTAAAATCGCGAAGCTGGAAACTCATCTCTCCGATTCGCTGTTTCTTCCATAATTTCGAATGCTCTTCTGGCGAGAGTCCCGTCCCAAAATCATAGTATTCGAGCGTCAGGCTAGCGTTCGGCATGAATTCCGCCATGATGTTCTTGCCCTGAAATCGAAAACTTGCTGCCCCTGATGCAATGGCCGGTTTGCCTGAATCATCGACGGGATTTACCTCATCTTCTGGTTGGTAGAGATAGGAGGCCTTCCCTTTCGGAAGACCACTCTGCACCAGATATCTCTCCACCAAGCGGTCCTGATCTTCGAAGACGGCTGGGTCCGGAAACAGTCTAGCGAATCTTGCTACGACACGATAGCGATCGATGTTGACCATGAACTTTCCAGCCCTTCTCCAGGATATTCGCGGAGTCCGTTCATTAACCTGATTCTACAAGTTGCGTATCTGTGGGAGTTCAACATTTGACGTTAAGAACCCTACGCTTTTTATTCTGAACAAGAGAACTGTGTGAAGTTGAAGGACAGCCAGGACGCCTACGGTCATCAGCTATACGATTTCTTCAAAGGCCGCCCGGTCATTGAGGTGGTAGAGAGAGACGATGGTCTCATAGACCCGAGCGAGACGCTGCCGAAGTACTATCTTTCTGAGTACAAGGACTGGAATCCTCGAGAGAAGATAGCGGCACGCTATGTGAGGGGTAGAGTTCTTGACGTTGGCAGCGGCGGCGGAAGATGGTCCCTATTCCTCCAGAAGAAGGGCCATGACGTCCTCGGAATAGACATCTCGCCGTTAGCTGTCAAAGTCTGCAAGGAGAGAGGCCTACGGAACGTGATGGTCAAGTCGATTTCAGAAGTTGACTCCAGCTTGGGGAAGTTTGACACGATCCTCATGATGGGGAACAACTTTGGACTCTTTGGAAATCCCAAACAAGCACGACGATTACTGAGACGATTTCATGATATAACGAATCCAGGGGCCCGCATTATCGCCGAGAGCCTGGACATCTACAAGCCGCCTGTGGAACCAGTGCACAGACAGTATCATCTTCGAAATCGTAGACGAGGCCGAATGCCAGGACAAGTCCGGATAAGAATTAGGTATCTGATTTACGTCTCGCCATGGTTCGACTATCTACTAGTCTCGCGGCCAGAGATGAAGCGGACACTGCAAGGAACAGGCTGGAAGATCAAGAAGTTCATAGAATCAACAAAAAGTCCTGCGTATGTCGGGGTTATCGAGAAAGAGGCGTGAGCGATCATCTAGTGCTAATGCACTCAGGGTTTGAGGACTGCTCTCCCTTCTATGCGTCCTTCCGCTAACATTTTCAAGACGTCGTTGACCTCTTCCAAAGGATACGCCTTTACCACTACTTTGAAATGCTTCTGTCTTGCTAGTTCCATGAGTTCCCTCATTTCGCTGAGTGATCCTGAGATGGACCCGTGAACCTCTCGTCTAGTGGTTGAGCCGCTATCCATTTTCAAATGGCCACCAGCTGCTCCCACTACTACGAGTCTACCGCCTGCTCTGAGCATCTCGTATGATTCTGTGAGGGTCGATGTGGACCCTACGAAATCGATGACGGCGCCAGCTCCTCTCTTCGCTACTCTTCGGACCTGAGCGGCCATGTTCTTTCCTGCGAGGATGGTCTGGTCTGACCCCAGCTTCTCGGCCAATGAGAGGCTCCGCCGTCTGACGTCAACTGCTACTATCGAGCATGTGCTCATCTTTTTGAGAAGTTGAATCGCGACATGTCCGAGTCCGCCGACACCTATTACGACAACATAGTCTCCGGCGTGTAGTGCAGGCAACGCGTTTGCTTTGACGGCGTGGTAGGCAGTTATCCCGGCACAGCCAAGTGGGGCTGCCTCATCAAGGCTCAACCCGGTAAGAGGAAAGAGGTAGCGAGGCGATTCCACCGATAGGTACTCGGCGTATCCTCCGTCTTGATCGAATCCGATGAATTTCCCGTCCTCACAGTGATTCTCTTCTCCGCGGAGGCAGAACCAGCATCGTCCACAACCGCGTCCCGGATATACCACGACGGGCTGGCCCTTCTTGAGGCCGGTTACGCCCTCTCCCACCTCGTACACATATCCTGCGGGTTCGTGGCCGAGCGTTATCGGATACTTGACTGATTCGAACTCCCCTCTGGCAATGTGAAGATCGCTGTGACAGACCCCTGAGGCAACAATCTTGACAACAACCTCGCCGGGCCTCGGCTCCGGCCTGTCGGCATCAACTATGGCAAATGGCTTCCGCGGACCTGCGAGCCTCGCAACTTTCATCTTATTTCCGTCTGCCTATCTCCCATAGATCCACTCTCAAATCAATATCCTTCCTTGACAACGTTGCACGGGCAGGGGAAACACGTGTCAGTAAATGAAGTTCAGAATTTCGCTAAGCGACTTTATTCTACCGTCAGGCTTGACACTTGCGCTCGAATGGGAGTCTCTTGTAAGGGCAAGGAGCGACGGTTCCTCTCTGAAGCCTGAAGGAACTTCATACTCGAAAAGCAGTGTTTTCATTCCTGCACTTCGGGCTCCTCGCACATCATTCTCAATATTATCACCGACATGCAGAATACCGCTTGGCTGTAGTCCGAGCCTCTTGGCCGCTGTCAGAAATATTCGGGTGTCCGGCTTTCCATATCCAACCTCGTCTGAAAATATTGTCGCATCAAAATAATCTAAGACGCCTTCCCTCCGCATCAGTTCTCGAAGAGCATGGCCCGGGCCACGACCGGTGTTGCAGATCAATCTTATCTTCAAACCGCGCTCGCGGAGTCGTTGGAATACTTCGGGAGCCTCTGTGTTCAGTGTTGCCGGTGCCGTGAGACTTGGACTCCAATAGGACTCTTCAAGCCTCATTAAGACCTCAGGATCGGTGAGGAGAATTGCCCGGTTCTTAGTGGCATGGTTCACGATGTAACGAATCTGTTCTAATGTCGATACTTGCTCGCCCTTCTTCCATATGTTGGCAAGCCACGGCGTGCTCGCCCTGAGTCCATCTGCGAGATCCTCGAATGAGACGTCGACGCCTAGTTTCGCGAGATTCTCTCCCAGGCCTTGGCATCGGAGTTCGTCACGACGGCGGTCTAGCTCGGGAGTGTCCATGAACAGAGTCTCCCAGAAGTCGAAAGTCACACCAGCTACTCGAAACCTAGGCGCAAGTCTAGGCAGTCCTCGACCGGCCTCCCCTTTCTGAGAACAATTCGGAAACTTAAGCTCTCCATCCTACAACTTGTTGCGAGTTAGTGGTTGTCATGTACCCACAATATTCTCTGTAGATAGTGCATGTGCTGCCTTTCATGGCCCACCAGTCGATGTAGAACTTTAGTGGCTGTCCAGGGCCAAGGGCTCTCAGACCATTTCTTTGGACGAAAGGTTCGGCTTCTCTGTTCCATCGTAAGCCTAGGTAGGACCTCGTGTACGAGGGAACGGGCGTAGTCTAGAAATTCGAAGACATCCTTCATTCGGTTCCGTTCTAGTCGTGGATCCGCGCGTATCCGGGACAGATACCAAATGTCGACTTGGGCGATGTGCTCCAGAACGTTTCGTATGCTCCGGGGTTCGGACCGAGGTCTCCAGTCCAATTCTTCGGTGGGAATCTTGGATATGATCTTGTCTAAATCTGCTCTCGTATAGTTCAGCAGTTGGAGACAACGGGAGATGTCAACATGAGTGCATTTTATTCGATCACAACTGAAGAGAGGGTCAGATCCGCCTGCCTCCCCTGCGCTGCCTTGGGTGCGTATTTCTTCGATTATCGTCGCCTTTGGGTTGCGCACGGCCGGTATCCTCTCTCCGTTTGATCTGAGCCAGCGATAGTAATCAGGAATGGTAGATTCGAGTTTTGATATTGCCCTCTCTTTAGTGCTGGCGAGGGTTGCACAACCCATAAGATCGTGAACGTGAGCAGAGGTGCTTCCATCATGACCAATGTTAAGACTAGTCCTGTAGATCATTGTGGCCCGCTGACCGAACAGGTTAGTTGCGTTGCGACGGGTTGAAGTGGACTCGCGTTTGAACTTTTTAGAGCCATAGCTGGATAAGCTGTCCACTATGCTGGCCGAACATCTCGAAACAAAGGTTTGGGAGATCGTGGATTCCTACTATCCCAAGGGCGACTGGGCTCACGGGAGGAGTCACATCGAACGTGTCCTGATGACCGCGGTAGAGATAGGAAAGCGAGAGGGCGCTAACCTGGAGATAATCGAACTATCAGCGATTCTCCATGATATCTTTGCCAACGAGGAAAAGCATTCTGGCATTGAAGGATTCCGGCACGAAATTGAAGCGTCGAAAGAAGCAAGGAAGATTCTCAAGAGGCTTGGACTTGCAGATAAGACCGTAGACGCTGTCTGTCACTGCATTGAATCTCATAGGAAACGAACGGGAAGAATCCAACCTCAAACGATAGAAGCTAAATGTCTCTTTGATGCCGATAAGCTTGACTGCATGGGCGCGATCGGCATAGTCCGGAGTGCTTACATGTCTCTTGAACACGGGCAAGAATTCTACAAAGTAGAAGATGCTGAGACTTACAAGCGCAGGAACGCTCGACCGGACGGCACAATCATCGATTACACTCAGCACTCGTCAAATCTAGAATACGAGTTAAGTCTCAAACAGGTTGCGAATAGAATGTACACGGAGACAGGTAAAGGACTAGCTAGGGAAAGAGCGGTCTTCATGGACGAATTTTACAGCAGGCTCGGAAAGGAACTGAAAGGCATCATTTAATCGAATTATGATGGGACGGATTTGCCTCGAAGATACTCCAAGACGAGCTCTGCGTTCTTGTCTGGTGGAAAGATGGGATAGAACACTTTTTCGATTCTTCCATGTCCGACAACTAGCGCGAGCCTCTTGACGAAGGTCTTGAACCCGAACTTGAACGTTGGTAGCTGCAATGATTTCGTCAGTCTGAAATCCGAATCGTTCAAGAGTTCGTACGGAAGTTTGTTCCTCTTTGCGAACTCTATCTGTTCGTCAAGATTCTGAGTGCTCACGCCGAATATTTCGAAGCCTAACTTCTTGAACTCTTGATAGTGGTCGCGGAACGCGCACGATTGAGGCGTACAACCGCGGGCTCCAGGGATATCGTTCCAACCATCCGGAATAAGAGCACCAGGTTTCCCAGTTTCTGGATAGAAAAAGAACACTGCGTTCCGTCTAGAAACATCTGCCAAATTAACGTCATGTGCCGCTGTAGAGGGCAGTGAGAAAGAGGGCATCTTCATTCCATGAAGATGGCGGCAGGCGCCATCGTCAATAGGAACAGGGAGGCCTTTACGCAGAACATAGGGAACTGTATCGAGAGGACCCTTCAACCAACCTGTCCCCAAGTGTCCGAATAACACATCTCTTTCAGATCTGGAAACTTCTGCACCACTTGCTCGCCTGGGTACCCCATTATTCCAAAATGCACGAGCTCGTAGTCTTCGGGGATTCCGAGTGCAGCCCTCACGCCCCTGTTTACTTCCGGCATGAGCAAGCCCATGATCGGCCCATGAAGCCCGATGCCGTACTCAAGAGCCTTGAGTTCGATACTCCTTACCGCGGATCCTATTTCGTGAATTTCTCCGATTCTGGCGTAGTCGCCTGGGACCCACTGAAATGGCTTGAAGTCTTTCGGCTGACAGAACGCGATGAACAGAGGTGCGACCTTCCATCTCTCAATCCAATCGACATCTTTTAGCCGCCCTATCTTCCTCAGGTCTTCTTGCCACGCCTTCACCACTTTTACCCGTTGATCCTTGCCGGTGATGATCAAGAGCTTCCATCTACCCAGCCACGTACAGGAAGTGGCAGCCTTCAGGATCTCCTCCTGAACAAGCTCAGGAATCTCTTTGTCGAGAAACGACATAGCTCCTTTGTCGAAAAATAGGAGCTCGCTGAGCGTAGCCTTGCCAGAGTAGCGCGTACTCGGTGTTTCCACGCAACATCCCTATGGTGGATTGACGCAGAAGCAGTAATATTTAGTTGGCGAAATTAGGCCTGCTTCTTTCCTAGCGAAGGGTTTCTCGTCTGGCAAGCAAGCGGCGAACATGTGGGCCAGGCTTCAACCTATTTTCTGGGTCGACAAAGACAACGTGAGGTTTCCATCTCTGAGCTTGTTTCTCGCTCATCGAGCTGAAGGCTGTGATGATTACCTCGTCGCCTGGCTGAACCTTGCGGGCGGCGGCGCCGTTGACCGCCACTGTTCCGCTTCCTCTTGGAGCTGAGAGTGCGTATGTTGAGAATCGTTCTCCGTTGGTGATGTTCCAGATGTCTACCTGCTCAAAGGGTACGATTCCGGCTGCCTCCATGAGCGACGAGTCTATCTCGATGCTTCCCTCATAGTTGAGGTCTGCGCCCGTGAGCCTTGCTCTATGGATCTTGCCCTTGAGCATTCGCAGTTGCATCTCTTCTCCTCCCGTGACTGTGATGATAGGAGCGCTGCTCGCTAGAATTGAATGATAGCTACGGTCTCTCTAGAGAGCTTAGGAGCCTTGGATTACTGGCAGATTGCTAATAGATTCGAGCCTTGAGAGGACCAATCAAGGAGCATCCTCTGCCTCTTTGGCTAGAGGTATCGATTTACATATTCAATCTGGGAAAAGAGAGCCTATGAAATGGGTTACACGAGAAAAGGCGAAAGTCGACCGCATAGCCTGTCCCTGGTTGATCAAGAAATTCGTAGATAAGAACCCGGAATTCTTGTTCGTCCCACCTGAGACGATTCCACAAGTAGTCAAAGAAACCGGAGCGATAGCCTATGATGCGAAAAATGTGGAACTGACTCACTATAAGGAGAACGGCGAAGAGCGCGTCAGCTTTGACGCCATTATCAAGAAGTACAAACTTACCGACCCAGCCTTGCTGCAGCTTGCCAAAATAGTCAGAGGAGCTGATGCAAAGATCCCGAACCCGGCGCCAGAGTCAGCTGGACTTGAGGCGGTAGCGCATGGCTTTCGAAACATTGCTAAAGACGACTTTGACAACATGAGGCTGCAATTTCCAACCTACGACGCTTTGTACAAGTATTGCCAGCTCAAGACGGAAGGGACTCAGAAACTAGAGTACAATGTCGCGCAATCGGCAAGATAGGTAGGTCCCTGATTTTCTCAAACACCTCGGCTACGTAGATCTACCAGCACACCAGAAGAAGGGCGGCTTCGATCACGCAGCCGTCCACAATAAATCCGGATTACTCTACGTTGCCCACACCGCGAACGATTCAGTCGACGTGATCGATAGCCGCACTGACAAGTATCTGCATTCAATTCCAAATCTCACCGGAGTTGCAGGCGTCTTGGTCTCCAACGAGAAGGATCTCGTGTTCACTTCGAACCGTGGCGAGAAAACTGTGGGAGTGTTTCCACATGGTCAGGAGAAGAAACTGGAGAAGGTTAGAGTGGGGGGAGATCCCAACGGACTCGCCTTCGATCCAACACAGGATAACTTGCTCGCGGCAAACGTCTCCAGACAAAATGATCCGGTTCCAATCACAGCGTCAATAGTTGATGTGAAGAAAAAGATTCTGACTGCTGATATTCTCATGCCCGGAAGAACGCGATGGGCAGTCTTCGACAAAAAGTCAGAGCGTTTCTACATCAACATCGCCAAACCATCACAGATAGTCGCAGTCGTCAGCCTGGACCCTGATGGAGTTGCGGCGAGCTACGACATTCCTGCCGCGGGTCCGCATGGACTCGATATTGATGTGGAGGGCAGAAGGCTCTTCTGCGCTTGTGATCAGGGAGTCCTGCTCACTGTAGACCTACATACACAGAAAACTTCGCATCCATCTGATTTGTCTGGACCTCCGGATGTGATATTCTACAATTCTCGTCGTAAACATCTCTACGTTGCTAGCGGAAACCCCGGCACAATCGATGTTTTTGATACCGATACGGTGAAGCGCGTGCAGACTGTGAAGACTGAAGAAGGCGCCCACACGATTGGTTACAACCCTACAAGCGACAAGGTCTACGCGTTCCTGCCTGAAACACATCGGGCGTCTGTCTATGTCGATGAGTAATCGGACCGGATGAGACCTAGCTAAACCTAGAAGACGGATTTTGTAAAGTTCTAGGCGTGGGACTCGATACGGTTCGAGAGGTCATCACTGACCAAACTCCGTTCTCTCCCACGGGTGACTTTTACGGCTAAGATGAGTGAGCTGACCATCAAGAGTGCAGCGAGCAGGAACGGTGCACCTGGAAGATTGACGGGTGCCTTGCTGCCGATGAAGAACGCGTATGTTAGCGTGAAGAGCGTTGGTCCGATTACGCCTGTGAGTCCCAAGAGGCTGCCGTTGATGCCCTGCAGTGCTCCTTGTTCTTCGGGGCCGACACGCCTAGTCATCAGACCCTGCAGTGCGGGCTGGACGAATCCGATGGGCGCATAGAAGATTATCGCTAACAGGAATACGAGGCTGTTGGGTGCGAGGCCCCAGATCACGAACCCCGCTGTTCCTGAGACTATTCCGATGAGTAGGGCGATGCGTTCGCCGAACCGAGCGACGACTCGTCGGACGAGGAGGCCCTGAACGATAATGTTGCACGCACCGACTAGTGCAAGTGCTGTTCCGACTGTCGCATATCCCCAGCCGTACCTGTAGCCGGCGTAGAGTACGTAGACGCTGGGGAGGACTTGGAAAGCCAGGAAGTTGAGGAAGTTGACTGTGACAAAGCCTGCTAGTCCTCTTCGTGCGCGTATCATGGATAGGGAGCCGATGGGGTTGGCTTTGCGAAGCGAAACCGGACTTCTATGCTCCAGTGGAAGTGACTCGGGTAGGACAACTAGTCCGTAGGCTGCGCTTGCGAGCGAGAGTGCGGCTGCGCCCCAGAATGGGTAGCGTGGGCCGATTCCCGCCAATATTCCGCCGACGAGGGGTCCAATGATGAATCCGACCCCCCAGATCGAGCCGATCATACCAAAGGCTCCGGCCCGCTTCTCACCTGGAGTCGTGTCGGCTACGTAGGCGAAGCTCACAGTGAAGCTGGCACTGGTGATGCCGCTGACTACTCGCCCGATAAAGAGCCAGGTTAGGTTGGGAGCGAGCGCCATGATAATGTAGTCGACTCCGAGGCCGAATGCCGAAAGAATGAGGACAGGTCGTCGTCCGAATCGGTCGGATAATGCTCCGAGCAATGGGGCGAATAGGAACTGCATCAGAGCCCAAGTGGTTCCGAAGAGACCGAAGATCTCCGCGCCTCTGGCCGGGTCTCCTCCTACAAAGCTGACAACTAGACCGGGAAGTACAGGAATTATGATGCCGAATCCAAGGGTGTCAAACAGTACTGTGGCGAAGATGAACGCTAGGGCAGCTCTGCTGGCTCCCGTCTTGGTTAGTGTTTGCACTCTTGGTGGTTCTTGGGTTAGTTCGGTCAAGCTGTTGACGCTAATTTGGATGTTTAATAGTCGAATATGTCAGGGGCGACTATTAACTATCGGGCACGTAAGGCCGGTACTTCAAGTTAGTGAGGTCCCGGAAAGTGAGATCGGGAATTGAACTTTAAGAAAGGGGGAAGGCCTCGACTGACCGTCACCGAGTCTATGCTTTGGCTAGGTGTTCGTCGAGGCGTTGGTACGACTCCCGCATGCCTCCCTCTGCGCCTGAGGCGACATAGCCGTCGCGTTGCTCGCGGTTCTTGAAGAGGACCCGGATGTTTACCTTCGTTGTCTGGCCATGCTCTTCTAGAGTCATTGTCTCGAGCGATTCTGCGCCTGGTATGTTCTCGTAGCTGTTTGTCCGCACAACGCGTTCTGGTGGTCGGAACTCGCGGATTACTCCGCTGAAGGCGTGGTCTGTGCCGTCAGGGGCGCGGTGCACGAAGCGCCATGCGCCGCCTGCGCGGAGGTCGGCGTCAGCGACGGTAATTGTCATGGCTCGTGGTCCCAGCCATTCTCTGAGGTGTCGGGGTTCGGTCATTGCTTCGAAGACGAGTTTGCGGGGTGCGTGGAGGGTGCGTGTTATGAGGACTTCTTTGTCGGAGGGGAGTGTTATGGTCATGTCGTCTTTGTGTTGGATCTTTTCCTTTTGCATTATCTCACCTCCTTCTTCTTCATCCGTTCGAGGTGGGCGTCGAGTCTGCTGAAGCTCTCCTGCATGTTCTGTTTGTACGTTCTCAGCCAGGTTTCTAGCTCTTGGAAGGGCTCTGGTCGAAGCGAGTAGAGGCGTTTCGGGCCTTCGGGGTGGACTTGTACGAACCCTGCCTTGTGAAGGATGCGTAGGTGGCGGGAGACGCCCGATTGGTCGATTCCGACTTCTTCAACGATATCGTTTACCGCGTGTTCGCCGCTCCGGAGCAGCTCGACGATACGCCGTCGCGTGGGGTCGGCTAGTATCTCGAACAACGCAGTATGCATGATAATGCATATGCATAACGGTGCATATTAATCCTATCCTTGTCCGCTGTCCCACATCCTCGTTATGCCTATTTAGTACAAGCGACCTCTTCCAAGCATTGGTTAAGATGCAAGCAGAAACCGAGCCCATTGTGAAACCGTCTCTCAAGCTCACTCATTTCTGGCTGTACGTTAGGGATACACAGCGATCCATCCAGTTCTATCGTGACACTCTCGGCTTCGATGTCCTTCAAACGTTTCCAGACGGTGCCTTGTTCAAGGCAGGCAATATACAATTGGGAGTCCATCGCGAAGAAGGCGACAGAAAGAGTCAGCCGGGCGGAATGTCAATAATATTCTACACCTCTGACATCAAGAGGGATTATGAGACACTTCTGGGGAGTGGCGTAAAATTCCTGAGAGAAGTTCAAAAGGAACCGTACGGTCAGATCGCCAGCTTCAACGATCCTGACGGCTATCTATTGGAACTCTGGCAACCCTAGAAGAAACACTCTTGTTTCTACGTTTGACTCATCTATCCAGAGCATGATCTTGTCACAGGGGTTGTGGAGATGATCCATCAACTCAGGATATACGAGATTTCGAGCACAACAAGACTGCGTTTCGTAACCGATTTCGCGACCACGCGGCGCGGATTATGAAGTCCTACGGCTTTGACATCATCGCAATGTGGGAATCAAAAACAAATGAACGCACGGAGTTCGTATACCTGTTGGCGTGGCCCGATGAGCAGACGATGCTTCGAGCGTGGGGACAGTTTAGGGCAGATGACGAATGGAAGAAGATCAAGAAGCTTACGAACACTCAGCATGGTGACCTAGTCGGGGTCATCGAGGAAAGGACGCTAGTTCCTACAAACTATAGTCCATCTATTCGTCGAGCAAAACTCGACAACAAGTAATTCAGATCACAAATCTCATTCCGCTTCGATGATATGAGATTCACCGGGATGATCACTTCTGCCAGGGCGGCTTTACGTCCTTGATCCGGGAGGCGAGTGCCAGGCCCAGCAAGCTCAACAGCACTGCAGCAAAAAGAGCGTAGCGGAAACCGGTCACTACACCTTCCAAGGCCGCATACGACCCAACGCTGGCAGCTGCGGGAGGATCGAAAGCCCCAGCGATCGTCAAGAGCACAGCCAAGCCGAGAGGAAAGCCTATCCGGAAAGATGTGCTTATCACTCCGGAAGCGAGGCCTTCTTCACCTGGCTTTGTTCCTGCAACGGCGGCGAGGTTGACAGCTGGGAAGCCGATGCTGGCACCTAGAGTCCAGACGATCATGCCTGGGAGTATCACAAAATAGCTCCCTTGTGCTGAGATGGGTGTAAGAAGAGCGATTCCGACTGTGGCCAGGGCCGTTGAGAGAAGTAGCGTGCGTCTAGCACCGAGCCGATTCATGACTCGGGAGGCTCCCCATCCGCCTACGAGGAAGAAGATTACAGCCCCAGGAAGCGTCCCGAGACCAGCATAGAGAGGCGAATAGCCCAGAATGTTCTGGAGGTAGATCGTGATGATGAACGAGACTCCTCCTACTGTTGACGTGAGGACCAGCGCCAGAGTGTTTGCATTGAGTACAGATCTGCGCTTGAGAAACTCCATTGGGATCAAGGGTGACTTGGACCGGGATTCAATCACGAGAAATGATACGAGTGTAATGGGTGATAGTCCCAGCGGGACGATCGTCTCTAGTGCGCCAAAGCCTAGAGTGGCGCCGTTGGTCAATCCAAAGACTAGGAGAATTGTGCCGAGCGTCACAGTTATCGCGCCCGGGACGTCAAGTCGCTGACCCTTGAGCCAGCCCTCAGTCTTCGGGAGATATCTTTGGCTAAGCAAAGCCGCTACGATGCCTATTGGAACGTTGACAAACATCACCGAACGCCACCCAAAACCAACGGTCAGAGCCCCACCGGCGACTGCCCCGGCAGCAAATCCCGCTGAAAGCACCGCAACGAGAACCCCGAGCGCCCGGTTCCTCTGTGGTCCTTCAGGAAATATTCGTATGAAAATCGCGAAGGCCGTCACTGTGGACATAGCGGCCCCGATTCCTTGCAATGCCCTGAAGATGATCAATACTAGGAGAGATGGGGCTAGACCGCCCGCAAACGAAGCAATAGTAAACAGGACGATTCCCCCGATGAAGATCTTCTTCTGGCCGTATACATCACCGGCTCTTCCCATGAGCATGAGAAAGCCGGCTAGGGTCAGCCCGTAGGCACCGATTACCCATTGAAGGTCAGCGTATGTAGCCAGGAATTGTGTCCGAATAGTAGGGAGAGCTACTTGGACGATGGAGAAATCGATAATGTCAAGAAAAGACGCCATGATGATTAATGCGAAAATGAGTCGGACATGCTGGACGGTGTTCACTTCATTTTCTGTTACTTGCTCCAAGGTCTCAAAACTCCCTGCACGAAAATGCTGTATTTGCTGACCGAGTTTTAGGGATTTCAGTCATTATCATCAATTTGTTCATTCGGTCTTCTTCTTCGACTGAATGACGCGGAAAGTTGAGATGAGTTACATTGGAGAGTTAGCTAACACTAATCCTATGAGGTTCGACGTTCTGACAGCCTAAGCGCTCGAAGAGTCGAAGCAATATTTGTGAAGAATTGTACGAGAGAAGGATCGTCTATGCTCTGGGAGCGCTTGAAACTTTGCCGAAAAAGCTCTTCGGCCCCGGTCTCATGAGATAGACCGGAATGATTATTCCTGCGATGGTTCGGATGATGCCGCCGACGAGACCCACCTGGCCGCCGTAGATGATCTCAGCTATTCCGAGCCCTATCGAGATGACGTAGATTATGATGCCCGCCATCCAGGCCCATTTTGCTCCTGTAAAGAATCCGCCACCCAGCGCGAGGCCGAGGACTCCGAATACGATGACTATGTATGCTAGCGCGATGGGTCCGGTGCCCATTCCTGCAAGACGGGAGGCACCTCCAAAGAGGGAGAGCAAGCCTCCCGCGGCCGCGACGATTGCGATTATCGCGACTCCGAGAGGTCTCTTGGGCTTTGACTGGGTTGATGTCATGATTATTGGTTCGAATTTTGAGTTGATAAGACTAAGGGTCCTCTGAGACTGGTCCTAAGGAGCAAAACAGACTCTTGGTTGATTATCTCTTCCAGAGGCTGCGTGGCAGATTGGGCATGAGGCTGTTCGGGTTTCTGCCTGTGGTGCCGACAGGGTGATAGGTTGGGATTTCGAATCTTGTTGCGTAGGTCGCGAGGGCAAATGCCCAGAGTCGATCGTCATGTGTCCCGGCGGGATGTGAGAATTGGAGCTGGCCTGTTTTTGATAGTTGGAATCGTTCTGCGCTCATCTCGTTTATCAGTTCCGGGTCGCGTCGGAAGTGTAGATGGCCGTCCTGCATCTTCCGTTTGAAATAGTCCATTATCTCTTGTTTCTTCTGTAGCGATAGAAAGACTCCTTGGGCGTTCTTCAATCCTGACCTCTGAGCATCTTGAGCGAAGAATCCACCGAGACCAGTCTCATCAATGTAGATTCGGGATACGTTTTGAAGCCTCTGGTTCAAGAGATTCAGGTATCCCGTCACCACAGACAAGAATGTGCCCGGCGGGAATGCTATTTCATGAACCAGGTATACGTCCCGGCCAATCTTCTCTACAACCGCGACCGCTGACGGGTCAATCTTCAGACCTGGATCGTTGCCTACGAGAAAGTTCCCAACCCTATTCAATCGGCCGCTTATCACGTCGTCCTTGGTGAAGGTCTCGGGACCGGCGGTCACACAACTCTCGATGAGATCGAGAGGCAAGTACGCGTCCTCATCATCCGCGAAGTCCGCCTCCATCTCACGCTTCCAACGTCCCGGGTCCGTCTGATACTGTCTCCGAAGCTTCTCCAGAAACTCTGGATCAATAGGACCGTTCGGCTTTAGCGCGTCCTTGTAGCTGACGTGATGGCGTGAGAAATCCGCGAACTGATTATCGTCTGTAGCCATAGCGAAGAAGAGAGTATCCCTGGACCCTGGAGTGCTCGTCCCATAGAAGCTCCCGTTGGTGGTGCTCAAGGCGAAGATGATCGCATCGTACAATTCTCTGTCATGCTCGATGTACGCGAACTCGTCCAGCACGACTGCGTTCAGGGTCTCGCCTCGGATGGTGTCGGGATTGTTTGGCAGAGCCTCTACCACGGACCCGTTTCGGAATGCGAGCCTGCCCTTTCTAGGCGGACCCTCCAGCACATCGCGTCCGAGCCTCGTCAATAGTCGGGAGATCTTGTCGACCATCTTCATGCTCTGCCGCTTGCTCGGCGCAACAATTGCCGCTCTGAACCCTTTGCGGGTGAGAGCGTTGAAGAGGACGGCGACTGCCATTGCGAGGCTTTTGCCGCTCTGCCTCGACCATCGCGCTAGAATGAATTGGCTCTTGTCCCGCAGAAGCTTCTCTTGATAGATGGTGGCTTGGAAGCCTAAGTGCTTGAAGAACTCTACCACGTCGGTCTCTTCGATTAATGGTCTGTTGCTTGCTTCATTCCATTCTCTCTCGAGCTGAAGATTGTCGTAGTATCGGTTGATTCTTGGTCCCGGCGATGCTGTCATCCACGTTTCAACCTCTAGATGGTCACGCCTCGCCCGGTATTGTCGGTCGGCTTGTATGTGGGCCAGGCGGTCTTTCGAGGAAGGTGTCCTGCAGCTTCTAGCTCTTTGAGCCGTTTCTCCCAGTCTTCGTATTGTTTGTCACGCAAGACCGTGTTCAACACTTGCGAGGTGTTAGTGTGTAGCTGGGTCCATCTTTCGCGGGTCTTTGGATCAAGCTTCAGATTTGTCATCATCTGCCTTGACATGGCGAGGCTCTCCTCTAGTTGGTTGATTATCTGGGACCGAAGCGTGTTCTCATCCCGTTCAGCTCTTTCCATTATTCTTGGACGCTCTTGTCCAGCGTTTCTTTGGCGAGTCGTTCTTCGCTCTCTCGCGTTTCTCTTCTGAGACCTCGTCTCGGTCTGGGGTTCAGCGCTTCTTGCCAGAGTCCGAGTGATTTCATGGCAATGCTTCCCAGTAGCCTGATCTGTGCCTGGTCCAGAGTTCCTTCCTTGGACCCCTCCTCTAGGCGGTCCAGGACGATACGGCTCAGCCGTTGAATATTGGCCAGCAACTCATCGCGCTGGCCACCGTCCTTGACCTCTTCCACCAATCTCTAAACACTTCCTCCTTTTTGTTGGCAAGCAAACATTCTCGCACCGTGCGTCCCGTCCCGTAGTCCGTTCATCTTCTAGGACGCCCGTGGTATCGGGCAAACGCGTCTTTCTGCTACGAGACTAGCGCCGGGCTACGAGGATGTCGCTTATGGCCGACACTCATAGACTGTCCTTCCTGACTATTAAGGAGAGTCCATCCCTAGACGAATAGTTTCGCTCAACTAGCCGGGACCCATCAGTGACTAGGAAATACTATCGGCCATGTCTAGGGGAAAGTTCTTTCTTTCGATCTGTTCAGTAGATGATTTGTTTCATGGAACTCCCAGTAGAGCCTTCTTCCCAGCCATCTCGGGGCAGAAACTTCGAGCAGGCTCCTTGGTGCTACTTGTTGTGGGGCGCGCCGACTGTTCTCGTCGTGGGCGCTGGGGCGGCTTATGGCGCTTCTATACTATCTCTTACGGGTAGAGGAGTCGTTTGGGTAATCGCTGTAGCTTGGGCGGGAACAGGTTGTCTCATAAACGGTCGATCCTGTGGAAGGGTCCACTGCAGAATAGATGGAATCCTCTTTCCCCTCCTCAGCATCATAGGCGCCCTAAACGTGCTTTCAGTCATCTCATTCGACTGGAATCTGTTCTGGCTTGCTTTCATCGTGATTCTGGTCGGGAGCTTCGTCCCCGAATGGACCTGGAAGAAGTACTCCTGACCAATGGAGAGGATTTCGGGAGAGTCTCTGCAAAGCGAAGAATAAGACAGAGCCTAAGAGACCTCACACTCTTCGGAAAGAACTCCTAATCATCATGATCGAACTAACAGCCACCCTAATCAGACGAATTAGGCGATGAAGTAGCCTGTCCATCTCAGGTTGTTAGAAGATACCACCTGCATGGCGTACCGGTTTCCCTGTTGGAACGTAAAGGTTGTTCCGTCTATGAGCAGGTTGGGTATCGTCGAGCTCCCCGGTGCTAACTTCGGGCCTTGCCAACCGTTGTTCGTGTATTGATGGCCGGATGAGTCGTTAACATAATACGAAACAAGAACAACTTGCAATGTCCCCACGTCTTGTAGCCAAATGGTAATATTTGTGGGAGAGTTCACGCGTATTTCGCTTAGTGCTAACGCCTCTCCCATCGGTGGACAAGCATCCGCGCAGCGCGAGTGCTGTTGGGTAATTAAGAGCACTGAGGCTCCAATTACTATCCCTGAGATGGCAGCGACTAATAGAATGCTCCGCAGTGCCGTGTTCATTTGCATCTTTCATGATACAAATACGCAACGGGAAATAATAGCGAAGCTCAACTCAACATACAAATTCGTAGGTACCATACTGAAACTCGCGATGGCATTCTGAACCTCGAAAGCATGAATTTCTGGGTATGCTTCGGCCAGCGAAGCGCGTAACTACCCGGATTCAAGCCTAGAAGGCTAAGGTAGCATATCGATGTCAGAATCAGAAGATACTGACATTATTCCTTCACCAACCAGTATCGTACGCGTGCCCACGGACATCACCACCGTGAATTCATCCCTTGCCAAGACAGCTGTCCCAAGTCAAGACTCGCTTGCGAGGGTCACCTACTACAAGCTCGACCTAGACACTATTCTCGACGGGCTTATTCCTGATCCGCTTCCGGAATCGGGAGGCAAAGACAATGCCATTCATCATTTGAACATCATAATCTTCGGAAAGCCAAACACTGGAAAGACCACCTTGGCTGAATCGATTGCTCAAGCGTTAGCGCGTAGATATGGTCAGAGGAATGTGAAGGCACTGCGCGCTTCGCGAGACCTTCCAGGTTTATTCCAGAATATCGACAGGCTCTTCGGCCGTTTCCGGAAGCCTCCGAAGGCCATACTCTTGTTTGCTGACGACATGACGAAAGCACTAAGGAAACTTTCGGGCACGGTCGAGGTGAAAAATTCCAATGGACAACTGGAGAAGATGCGGAGGATCGATTACTGGCTCGACAAATGGTACGATATCAGAGGCGAGCTCTTCAAGCGTGGAATGCGCCAGGGGCTTGTGGTCATGGTTGCAGGTCTTCATCGTTTCTATGGAGGCGATATCGATTTGCGCGCTGATGCAGATCTGTTGCTCGTCAGAAGCACCGGGACGCCTGGCACGTTTGATGCGAACAAGGTCGAGAAGATGCTCAGCCCAGTCGTCTATTATGCCATGCGCCAGCACGAAGTTGACGCTTTACGAGACAGGAAAGAACTCGCATGGACTGCTTTCGTGGCCAAGACTGGCTCAGGGGTTTTCCGTGTTCCACGTCCCTCAGTCTCTACAAAATGGCTGATGCGAAACGTCGGATCTAGCGAGACGACGCAGGAATTAGCCGTCGAGGTAGACGAGCCTTTGAGGAAATCAGCTATTGGGATTGTTGAGCCCAAGAAGAGATCAGCAGTCGAAGAGAAACCAGTCATTCAGCAAAGACAGCATGCTCGAATCAGACAGCGTCAGACCAAACGGGGTCGGCGTATCGCGCTCGTTATCGCGGCCGCTGGCATTTTGACGTTAGCGTTCTTGGCCTGGAAGTACGTTTGGCCCCTTCTAAGGTAGCATCGATTCCGAGGCTCAGCGTAAGCATTGAGACCCGTGACCATCACCTACAAGTAATCTTCTAGCATGGTCAGGGTGGCAGTATCCAAGCTACCATTTGTCCCAGTGTACAACGTTTTCCAAGGGTCTTCTGGTGCGCAGTATTTTCTTTGATCTTTCGTCCCACCATGCTTTGTCTTCGAGGCTCTTGTAGCCTACTGGTACAAGTGCGAGCGGGATCACCGTATGGTCGTTCGGAAGGTTCAGGATTCTTGCTACCTTGTCATCGTCTAGCGCGCCGAGAAATGAGGCGGCCAGTTCATGCTCAAATGCTGAAAGTATCAGCACTAGGCTTGCGAAGCTAGCATCTATGAGCCACCAGGGGAGCCTCCGACTATCTTCCGCTGTTCCGTACTTGTCCTCGTATTTCTTCTTGTTCGCGCATGGGACAACGATTACTGGAGCTGTCGAGATGAAATCTGATTTTGACATTCCGAGCGTCTGGTACTCTGATTCACGCGCGGCCTCAGCAAGCCGTCTCTTAGTAGCTGAGTCCTTGACAACGATAAAATCGAAGTCCTGGCTGAAGCCTGCGCTTGGGACGTGTATTGCGTCCTCCAGAACCCTCATTAGGATTTTCTCGGGTATAGGTGTCGCTTTGAAACCGAAGACTTGCCTCCTCTTCCTCAAAAGTGCACTAAAGCTTGACGGGGACGTCACTCCCTATCTCTAAGCCTTCAGCTGGCCGAATCTATGCATGGCTCTAACCTGAGGGAATTGCTATCTTTCTACTGGATGTTATCTTTCTTTTTCTACTAACTTTGTTTTTCTGTTATCTTTTTCTCGACCCCCGGGGGGTATGTCAAAAAGAAAAAACTCCTTCACACTTTACGCGTTGGAATCGGTATGGTGCGGGAGGTGGGATTTGAACCCACGAACCCCTACGGGACAGGCGCCTCAG
>Ga0209588_1000115_pt1 | contig 23676 bp, 27 predicted proteins | sample Rivendell_Oct201_10_FD_188351 | JGI IMG/M metagenome (GOLD analysis project Ga0209588, IMG submission 188351) | Vadose zone soil microbial communities from the Eel River Critical Zone Observatory, Northern California, USA -... | ecosystem: Host-associated > Plants > Roots > Rhizosphere > Soil ...
GTCTTCTATGAAAGAATTCACAAGAACATCTGTACTGGAGCCAGCAGAGTTTTCGTTCCGCGGCCTCGATCTCAATAGACCGGTCATCTGTCCGTAGTTCTTTTTCGCCGGCAATGATGGTTTATGAGATGAGTTGACACACACACCGGCTCACATAGTCGTTATTCAAAGGGGCCTTAAATTCCTAATTGAAGAGTCCCACAATGCCGATAGTCCAGTAATGGTGTAATGATTGTTGGAGAAAATCTATGGGACTATCGGTCACGCCGGTGACGATCCGGGACGCAACCTATCTGCGGGTTCCGAGAGATGTGGCAGAGCTCCTCCGCGTGATGGCTACCAAGATCTGTAGCGTCAATTTCAGAATTGACGAGAAAGAATGCACGCTCATCTACAGCTTCGCCAAATCCGTGCCAGATCTCAAAGAGGAGCCGTCCGACCCTATGCTCGTCCTAGCAGACTGACATAGGCGCAGGATAACTATCCGAACCGAACCCGCAGACTTTTTTCTGATATGAACAACCCGAGTGCGATAGCCCGTGCCTTTTCTCAGAAAAGAGTTATGGGAAGACCCTGAATTGTTCTTTCGGAGCGGACTCAATCGAGGAATCGATTATCAACTGTTTTCTCGAAAATGAGGATCAAGAATCAGCAGACATTCGCAGTCAAGCTAGCGGCGCTGATTTTACTCGCAGTGGCCGTTCTTATAATGTTCGACTTCATCGACGATAGCTTCCTTGATCACGCTCTCCCTCATACCCCCATCACCTTCGCAGGCACAACCGCGTACATTGCAAATCTGACAACTAGTACCCTTTCCAGTGCAGGATACCTGGGATTATTCGGTCTTCTCTTCCTCGAAGGGACCTCCCTCCCAATTCCAAGCGAGGTAATTCTCCCATTCTCTGGATACTTGGTTTCCACTGGGCGATTTGACTATTGGTTAGCTCTGTTCATTGCTACCTCAGCCTCTGTCCTTGGGGCTTTAGTGGACTACACAATCGGCTATCTGCTAGGGGATGTTATCACAAAGAGGGCTTCAAAATATTCCCCGGTAAATCAGCAAAGGCTTCTCTCAGTCCAGAAACTGTTCGAGAAACATGGTGAAGTAATCGTCATCGTCACACGGCTAGTCCCAGGGATGCGTACACTCGCTTCATTCCCCGCAGGTGCTGCAAGGATGCAGATCTCAAGATTCGCAGCCTACACAGCTCTTGGCAGCGGCACATTCAACGCCGCACTCATCTACCTGGGGGTCTATTTGGGAAAGAACTGGGACACGATCAAGCCCGCCGCCACAGCCGAGCTTGCCCTAGTGGGAGTCTTGGCCATAGTGGTAGGTTGGTTATTGATTAGGCGAAGAAACCGTCGAAATAAGACAACTCAATGATTGAGGCCGAACCCTTGGGCTAGCAACTAGTCTTATCTTCGTTGAAGGGTCGTCCAACGACGAGGTTTGTCTGAAATGGTGCGAGTAGGAATCCTCGGTCTTGGTAAGATGGGAAGCGCGTTCGCAACCAATCTTCTTTCGAAGAGAAACGAGGTCCACGTCTACAACAGGAACAAGGAGAGGCTGCGCGGGCTGGTTGCGAAGGGAGCGGTTGCCCATCCATCTCCTTTCGAGCTCGCCAAGTCCGTCGAGATCGTAATTACTTCTGTAACGGATCAGGATGTGGTCGACAGTCTTGTCACGGGAGAGAATGGGGCGTTGCGGGGAATGAAGAAGGGATCGCTCTGGATCGAGATGAGTACCATCGACCCGGACGCGTCTATCAGGCAGGCAGATCTAGCGAAGAAGGCCGGCGTCGATAGGCTTGACGCTCCGGTCATAGGCAACCCAGAGATGGCCGCCCAAGGACAAGAATCCCTACTCGTCGGAGGTGACGAGAAAGTGTTCGAGAAGAACCGAGAATTTCTCAGCCAGCTCGGCTCGACCGTAATCTACCTCGGAAAACCCGGTAATGGACATAAGATGAAACTCATCCTCAACCTCTTTCTCGGAACCATCGGCCTCGCCTTCTCAGAAGCATTTGTACTCTCGCAAAAGCTGGGCTTCGAACCCAGAGCCTTCGTCGATGCTTTCAACAAGACGCCTCACAGGAATTATTTCTCAGATGTCAAAGGACCGTTGGTCGCAAAAGGAGACTTTACTCCGCTCTTCACCGTGAACATGCTCTTGAAAGATCTAACGCTCGCTGAGAACCAGGCAACTCGGCAGAAGGTGGCTCTTCCTGCTGGTAGTCTTGTGAAGCAGCTTTTCACGACCAGCGTGAACCAGGGCCAGGGCGAGATGGATTTCAGTTCGATCGCCTTGACGTTGCAGAAGCTCAATGGGATCGAGGCGCTAGCATAGGACAATTCGATTCTAGGATGGTGGGAGAGAACCATGTTGGCGAAAGTCAGGAAGGTAATGTCAACAAGTGTTCCGAGGGTAAAGTCCTCAGACACAATTCTCCAAGCCGCTACGGTGATGAATCGCGAGAGAACTTCTGGCGCAATAGTGGTTGAGGGCGAAAAAGTCGTGGGTTTGATTACCGAGCGAGCGTTGCTTTGGAAGTTTATTCCCTTGGACAAGAGACCAGACGAGGTTACTGTCGGTGATATGTTGGTTCCATTTTTCAGAATAGGTCCCGACGAGTCGACTAAGAATGCCGCGAAGATAATGGTCGAGAACCGAATCACCAGACTTGGCGTCTTCGAGGGTGAAAAATTCCTCGGTTGGGTCACTCTAACGGACTTGGCGAGAGAGTTCTCAAAACCGCACCTCTTAAAAGCGCTGAGCGCTCGGGACGAGCCCGACGACAAGCAAGTTCTCTGTCCCAATTGTAAGAAGGCTTTCTTGGAAAAGATCACGAACACCGAGGGTGTAATCTTGAGGTGGGAGTGTCCGAACTGCCGCTATTCTTTGTAGCAGCAAACCAGCGGATTGTTAGTCCAGCAAATAGGCGGATGACATTAGGATTGGAAGCGAGGCTTGCCTATTCGCTGAGAGCGTTCGTAGTCTCGCGGAGACGTCTTGCGAGTTCCTTCATGACGCCCATGGCTACAGTGGGATCAGTTGCAACCGCCGCTTTGAAATTCCAGACCGGCATTACTAGAGCTTTGGTGCCGGATTCCGCCGAGACGACCGTGGCAGACCTCGGCTGCTTATCGATCAAAGCCATCTCTCCGAAGAACTGGCCGCGACCGAGCTTTGCGACCGTCTTCTCTCCCTTGCGGACCTCGACCGACCCGTTTGTTATGAGGTAGAAAGCAACCCCTGAGTCCCCCTCTTTCTCTATGAGCTCTCCAGCGTTATAGGACCGTTCTCTTGCGAACGCACTCGCAACTGACTTGATCTGTTTTCCCTTCAGCCCAGCGAAAAGCGGAACGTCTGCCAGCATTTTAGCGGCCTCTGGATTTGCTTTCTTGTCCAACGATAATACCAACTGACGGGAACCGGTTTTGTCTGCTTACTTAAAGCGTTAGCCCCACTTTTTCGGGGCGGGCACCGTCACTGCCTCCCAAGATATTCTCTATGATATCTGGAGAAATCAATTCAGCGCAAATCCAAATACTTGCGCTTAAGTTAGCTGTCTTATGGCGAAGCTCACTTTCCTTGGGACCGGCGGCTCGGTTCTGACAAAGGAGAGGATGTGTGCCGGGATTCTGTTCGAAGACAAGCTACTGGATGTGGGATTCGGGGTTCTCACGAACCTGGTAAGATTAGGAAAAAAGCTCGATTCGATTAACGATGTCTACATCTCTCACACTCATTCGGACCATGTCGGGGATTTCACCGGACTTGTTTGGGCCATGGCAATGGATCGGAGAACCAAACCCCTACGCGTTGTCAGCTCCTCCAGTACTGCAGCGGCTCTGGAGCGAATCCTTGAGCTCCAGTCGACCCCCTACGCCTGGGTGAAATTCGACATCACGTTCGTGAGGCCAGAAGACATCAACGTAAAGGCCTTCACGACGATCCATGATCCTGAGAATCTGGCCTATCGATTCCAAACAGAGAGAGGCGATCTCGTCTACATCGGAGACACAGCCAAGTCAGAGAAAATTTCAGAATTCGCAAAGGGATGCGACTTGCTGATTCACGACTCTACCTACCTCGATGGACAAGAATCGCTAGCAGCTGTAACCCAACACTCAACCGCAAGAGACGCAGCAAACACCGCGAAGCTTGCCAAGGCAAAAAGAGTGGTTTTGACTCACATTTCTCCCGGCAACGAAGGCGCTGAAAAGCGGTACCTGGCGGAGGCATCGGCAGTGTTTGGTGGCCGAATAGTTGTGGCACAGGACCATCAAGTCCTAACCGTCTAGGAAATTCACCTATGTGCCAGGTCTAGCGAGAATCCGCAGCCTCTATTGCAACTCGGCCTTCGCTAGTAGTGAATTGTATCGTGGGTCGGTTCTGAACTTCTTCAGGTCTGGGCTGAACCTTAGAGCTGGGAAAGCAATCTTTCCGACTTTGAGGGATTCTTCTGCCCACCGAAACGCGTTATCCTGGTCTCCGAGAATCGAGTAGACAGTGATGAAGATTGTTGGGTTGGAGTATCCTAGCCTAGATTCTGCAACAGAGGTTTCGAATACTTTCCTCGCTTCCTCGGTCTTTCCCGATGCAGCGTAGACGTACGCTAGGTGAGCCGTCGTCTCCGCTTTTCTGTCGCTAATCTCAACCAGTCTTGTAGCCTCTTCCGCAGCCTTTTCGAACAACCCGTTCTGAACTTGCAGGTGGACCAGATAATCCTGAGCGACCACCTCTCTGGGATTCATTTCGAGATACTTGTGGCACTCATCAATCGCCTTGTCGTACTGTTCTGAGAAGAAGTAGGCCTGCACCACGCCCATCCCTATTACGGGAGAGAGAGGGTCGAGCGCCTGCGCTTTCTCGGCCGCTGTAACGGATTCTTGCAACCTTCCTGTCGTCTGCAAAAGCACCGAATGCCAATAGTGAGCGGCCGCGTAGTTGGGGTTCAGATGGATCGCATGTCTGAAGTGTTCCTCGGCCGCTTCCCAGTCCCAGTCGTAAATCAACTGCACTGCGGCGAGTGAAGTGTGTCCTTCCCCCAAGTTATCATTGAGTTCCAACGCCCTGTTGGCGTGGTCCCTCGCTTTCGGGTATGCTTCCTTACGTGGGATGTAGAGGTGGCGGCCCATCAGAGTGTAACAGTCCGCCATTCCTGCGTGAGCCAGGGCGTAGTTAGGGTCCTTCTGTATCGCTTCGTCAAAATACGCTATCGCTTTCTCGAGATCTTCCTTGGTTCTCTTACTCCAATAGTATCGTCCTCTCAGGTAGAGGACATAGGCTCCAATGTCCTCGGGAGCCTTCTGCTCGATTAGTAGTCGGTTCTCTCTGAGCAGCTGAACCTTCAGCGCGTCTGCTACTCGCTCCGCGATATCTGTCTGTATCTTGAAAACATCCTCTAACTCTCTGTCGTACTTCTGTGCCCAAATGGGAGCTTCGCTTCCGACATCAATCAGCTGGACAGTGATCCGGACTCTGCCTCCAGCTTTCCTTATGCTTCCCTCAAGAAGAGTTCCGACCTTGAGCTCTCGTCCGATCTCGCCCACACTCTTGTTTGCCTGTTTGTACTTCATCACGGACGTCCTTGCAATCACATTCAGTCCAGGAATCGAGGAGAGCGTGTTGATGATCTCCTCAGTAAGGCCGTCCGCGAAGTACTCGTCCTGGTGGTCGGAGCTAAGCATTGCTAGAGGTAGTGCGGCGACTCTTCGTGGTTCGAGCGCGTCGCTCTTCGTGAGCTTCGCCCCTCCAGTTGCCGGTAGGACTCTGTAAACCACCGTAGGAATCTGTACATTCTTCAACTGGTTTTGTCCGAGGGGTATCGTCCGGAATTCTTCGCTGTTCCTTACGTGATCAAAGACCTGTTGAGTTATGCAGATTCCTCCGGGGTCCGCGAGAGATTGGATTCTTGAAGCGATGTTTACGGCGTCTCCATAGACATCTCCGTCCCGGTGCTCAACGTCTCCAAGGTGAACCGCAACTCTCAGCAGTATCTTTCTCTCGGAGCGAACGCTCTGATTCCGTTTGTACATGAGTTGCTGGATCTCTAGGGCGCATCTTACTGCTTCTAGGGCACTTGGAAACTCAACCAGAAACCCATCACCGATAGTTTTTACTTCACGACCCGCATGTTTCGCAAAGATGGGCCGCAGCAGCCCTCTGTGTTCTTCGAGTAGGGCGAGCGCGAGTGTTTCATTTTTCTCGGACATGGTTGTGTAGTCCACCATGTCAGTGAACATGATTGCAGCGAGTCTACGTGCGCCCTCCGACAATTAGGCCCTAAACTCTCAGCCTCCGGCAACGATAAAACCGTTAGTCCGCGAGAACTAAGTGCTGCCCGTTGGTCGAAGCAAATGGTTTCGTTTGTTTCTACGCTGGCACGTTCTTCTATCGAAGTAGTCTGACGTTTGTTCCGCGAGGATTTTCCTCGACGAGTCTTGAGAATGGTATGCAGCGTCCACCAGCTTTCTCTACCTTGACGAGTGCTCGGGGAGAGAATTTGAAGGCGGCTATGGTCAGTTTTTCTTTCGGCTCGCCTGAGCCGAGGACCTTGCCTGGGACGACGATGACTTCTCCTCCTTTGAGGTTTTTCGAAACCTGGCCAAGGTTCAGGACGATTCTCGTTCTTCGAGACTTGCCGAGGAAGCTTGCAACGGTGATCCAGAGCGGCGTCTGGTACTGTTTTCCCGCCTTCATGAGGTAGCCTATGGCGTTGAGCAGTTCAGGGTTTGTTGGTCGACGCTGCTTCATTTTCTAGGACTTCTTGGGCGGAGCGACGCGGTACCTCGACGGCTACCAATAAAGCCTTTCGAGAAGATTCGACCACAAACCGCCAATTGGAAACGTAGTTAGATCGTGCTGATCATCTTCGTTAGAGAAAACTGACTTGTGGTAATCCCAGTGACCTACCTTCTATGTTCTGAGTACGTTGCTTCCATTACTTGCCGCGATAAGGGGGGATCTTTAGGGCCAGCTCGTATTCGATGCGGGTGTGAACTGGTTCGCCATGCGAGACGATTACATGTTCGAACGGTAGTTTGAGAAGCTCACGTAGCGCGGGTAAGGCCCGTTCCTCATGCCAAGGCGATGCCCAGACGCGTAACTCGCCTCCAGGTGCAGTTAGTGCGTCGGCAAAGACGAGGGCACGTTGCTCGGGAAGCCAGAGAGGGGTCTCTTCGCGGCCCCGTCCATCGTAGAGGGCTAATATCCCTCCCGGAAGCTGGCTACCTGGCTGGATCGGCTCCAGCGTGGTCTTGGGTATGTCGTCCCGGAAGAAGAGCCTCGGTCCAAATGCGCGGACCTTATAGCGGTGCACGAACAAGTCAACGTCTCGAACGTGATCTGGCTTGAGAACGACGACCGCTGTTGGAGGACGAGCATCGAGCCGCTCCCACACGTCAGTCTCAGTTTCTGGTGGAGCCAAAGGATCGAGAACCAGCCTCTCGCCTTTCGACTCAACAACCGTCGATGTCACGATTGGTTCCCAACCCTGATCCCGAACCCACTTGGGGTGCTCAATGCGCCAGAGCCAAAGGCCTTCGGCTACATCCCGAAGCTCGACTTTGCGAGCCACAGATTGCATGTTGTGTCAACCATCACCGTTCGTCGAGTTAAGATTTGCTGAAACGATGCCCGTCACGCGTGTTGATCGGCGGGCATGTTCTTTGAGTTGAAGTGGAGTCTATCTTACTCTCTGGATCTTTAGGAGGTCGGTTCGTCCCATGGGGCCCTTCGGGTCTCCGGACACGATTACTATCGTGTTGCCTTTCCGTGCAAGCTTGAGTCTCTTGACCGTCTTCTCTGCCTCCGTGAATATGGACTCTGTTGACGCGATCTCTCTTCTTACAGTCTGCACGCCCCATGAGAGCAGCAGTTGTTTCTCAACTTCAGTCTGTGACGTCAGCGCGACGATCGGTAACGGCGGTCGGTATTTTGAGACTCGTCGGGCGGTCTTGCCTGTCCGGGTTGGGGTTACGATGGCCGCCGCTGAGATCTGTAGGGCGGTCTCACACGCGGCGAAAGCGATTGCATCCTCTTGACTATTCTCATGCCATTCGCGTCTCTGCTGCGTGATCTGCTTAGGTAGGTAGCGTTCTGTTTCTCGCGCGACCCCCTGAAGCGTCTTGACTGCCTCGACCGAGTAGCTCCCGATAGCCGTCTCCTCCGACAACATCAACGCATCCGAACCATCTAGGATCGCGTTGGCAACATCCGTCACCTCAGCCCGCGTCGGCGTAGGCGCAGAAATCATAGACTCCAGCATCTGAGTAGCCGTAATCACGGGTTTTGCTTGTCGGTTCGCTTCGAATATGATTCTCTTCTGAACAATCGGGATCCGTTCCAGGCTCAGCTCGACCCCGAGGTCTCCGCGTGCAACCATGACTCCGTCGGATTCTTTGACGATCTCCTCTAGATTCTCTACGGCTTCTCTCTTCTCGATCTTCGCAACCACGAAGATTTCTCGTCCTTTTTCACTAGCTACCTTCCTCGCCATTCGTATGTCGTCGGCTCGCTGGACAAATGACACAGCGACCATGTCGACGTTATTCTCAAACCCGAAGTTCAGATGCTCGCGATCCTCCCGCGTAATCGCAGGCACCCGTGCTCGCAGCTTTGGAAGGTTCAGACCCTTACCAGAGATCAGATCTCCACCTACCAGCACCCGTGCCTCAACTTCGTCTCGTGTGGTTCGTAGAACTTCGAGCCTGATCGACCCATCTGCCAGATAGATCGTATCTCCCTTCCTGACCGTCTTCGGCAGGTCAGGATACGCGACCGGGATCTTACCCTTGGCCTTAGACGGTTTGGTTGTCAGCGTCACATTTTCGAGTCTTCGAAGATGCATGGGTTCTGCAACGAGTCTTCCGACTCTGAGCTTCGGACCAGGCAGATCCTGAAGAATAGCAACCGGACGACGCAAACTATGGCTGACCTTACGGATCGACCTGATGTTTTTCAGATGCTCTTCGTAGTTCCCGTGTGAGAAGTTGATCCTAGCAACATCCATGCCTGCGCGAATCATGTGGCCCTGAACAGTCGGGGAGCCTGAGGCTGGGCCAATTGTGCAGACAATTTTCGTAGCGATTCTGGAAGGCACTGGATGATCTTCTCTACCGGTATCTTAGCTTCCGCCAGATGGATTGCTGATAAGCCTCGCGGAGACCCGCAAGACGCGGGACGGTCCTGTCTTGAAACATGAAATAGTGTCATCTACAGTCCCGCGTTCTGGGCCGGTAGTCCAGCCTGGTATGCTTAGAATGCACGGAACGGACGTCGCCCTCACACGGCGAAGGTCGTGGGTTCAAATCCCTCCCGGCCCACCAAGAAAAGAGAGAGAAATAGATGGCTGATCCAATAGTCGACCTCGTCCGCGCCACCGTCGCCCTATTCATCATCGTTGACCCGATAGGCCTAGTCCCCATATTCGCTAACGTCACCAGCACCATGAACCCCCCAGACCGGCACAAAATGTACCGGGTCGTCATATACACCGGCGCAACCCTCCTCACCATCTTCGCCCTGGTAGGCCAAGAACTACTCGCCCTCTTCGGCATCAGCCTCCCAAGCTTCGAAATGGCCGGCGGACTACTACTACTCCTGCTCGCCCTCGACATACTCTTCAGAGGAGAAAGATTCGCCAAACCAGGTAGCCATGAAGATGCGGGAATCGTCCCCATCGCTTTCCCGCTACTCGTAGGACCAGGCGCCATCACTACGACGATGATAGCTCTAGGAGCCTACGGAATACTCGTCACACTGGGCTCCGTCGTCATCGTCATGCTTCTCAGCTGGATCGTCATGAAACAAACCCCAAGAATCCACAGACTTCTAGGAAAGACGGGCTCTTCAGTAGTCGCCCAAGTGCTGGCTGTCTTCATAGCGGCTATAGCAATACAGTTCATCATCACGGGAATTCGAACATACCCATGAGAAAGCGGGAAGTGAGTCCGCCTCTACATCTTGGTCAGGCCCATGCGCTTGAGCTGCTTGTACATGATGAAGACCACCAAGGCGATTATGACGAAGTATATGATCTGGGAGATGAAATCGCCGTAGAGAAATACCGACGGCTTCCCTGACACTGGAGAAGTAATAGTCGCGTTCAGCGATGACAGGTTTCCAGTAGGGAGCACCAGACCAACTATGGGATTAATGAGATCCTTGACCAGTGAGTTTACGACGGCTGACGAGGCGACTCCTATGACGAAGCCGATGGCGAGACCTACGACGCCAAATGTCTGGAGAAAATCCATGAATTCCTTGACGAAACCCTTCTTCTTCTCAGAAGACTTCTCCATCTTATCCATGATTGTACGTTCGGAGTTGCAGTGCTTATAACGGCTAACAAGATTCTGGACATTTCCGATTCTGAGGGCCCGACGGCCATCTAGCCATCAGTCTTCTGTTCTCTATCTTCCTTGTCGTTGGAAGATTTCTCTCTCTTTCTCCTCTTGCCTTCAGAGGCTTTGGTTTCCCAGCCTTCCTTGTCGACAACAACCTTGTCGGGCTTGGGCTCTTCCGGAAGTCGAGATGATTTCCGACGTTCCTTGACTGCATAAACGGAGAATACTAGAGCACCAATAGCAATAGCCAGAAAGGCAAAGGATACAGAAACACTGCCACAACTGACGACTAGGTTCTCGGAACAGTCATAGTGTCCCGAGAGAACAGTTCTGTCTCCAATGTTATTTCCCATAGATTTGATATAAGATACCCTATGCCCCCCGAGCGATTTCGTACTCCATGAGTCGCCCAAAGATCTAAAGGCCGAGGCGGATCTTCCGAAGCTGGAGCCTAAAGAGAGCGAACTGGTTAGAGATCTCACCAATGACATTTGCTGCGCAGGGTTCGAGACTGAACCAAGCGATGTGTTCAGGGCTATGGAACGCCCCTCGAATTGAGATGCTACAAGGCCGAGTGAATCAGATAGAGATCTGAGGAGAGACGATCTCTCTGTGAAGCTTGAGGCTAAGCCGAGAGAGCTGGAAAGAGATCTGACCAATGATGCATGCTCTGCAAAACTCGAAGCGGAACTAATTGTGATGGTCAGTGACCTGTAGAGCGAGGTCCGATCAGCAAGACTCGAAGCTGGACCGATGCTACTGGTCACAGACCTGAACAGCGAAGAATGCTCGTTGAAGGCCGACGATGACCCTATTGAAACGCTCAGGATTACGATGCGGCCTTTCAAGAAAGACGATCCGAGACCCAACGAGCTACCTAGAGATCTGAACAGTGAAGTGCGCTCAGCAAAGCCAGAGGAAAGGCCGACCGAAGCGGCCAAGGTCACAGAACGCCCTCTGAAGAAGGAAGCTGCGGCACTCAACGAGCCGGATAGAGATCTGAATAGCGAAGTGTGGTCCACGAGAGTTGAGGCTGAGCCCAAAGAGGCGCTAAGGCTCCTAGCAAAGCCCTTGCTCGCAGATCCAGTAAGACCCAGTGTGGCGCTCAATGTTCTGAACAGTGAAGAAGTCTTCCCACCGTTTGACGCCGACCCCACTGAGGCGCTGAGGAATATGGTCCGGCCTCTGAAGAAGGAGGAGCCTAGTCCTAACGTGTCAGATAGAGACCTGAACCATGAAACGTGTTCCGTAAAGTTTGAGGATAAGCCAAGCGAAGCGGTCAGAGATCTCGATAACCCGGAATGTTCCGAAAAGCTAGAGGTTGAACCCAGAGAATCGATCAAAGATCTGGAAAATGAAAATCGCCCCGCAGAGCTGGACGTTGAACTGATCGTATCAGTTAGAGACCTAAAGATTGAATCGCGTTCAGCAGTGCCTGAAGCTGTCCCTATTGAGACGGTCAATGTTACAGTCCTACCTCTCAAGAAAGAGGACGCAAGACCTAGCGACCCCGTCAAGGACCTGAACAGCGAAGCATGCCATACCATGCTCGAGGCTGAACCAAGAGTGGCACTCAAGGTTATTGCACGACCTCTGAAGAAGCTACCTCCAAGACTCAACGAACCAGCCAGAGATCTGAAGAGTGAAGTATGCTCCGTAAAGCCAGAGCCTGAACCTAAGGAGTCACTCAAAGTTCTTGCAAACCCCTTGCTGGCAGAACCAGCAAGACCCAGAGAATCACTCAGAGCCCTGAAAAGGGAGGATTTCTCTGTCACACTCGATGCTGAACCTACTGACGCGCTCAGCGTCATTGTGCGGCCCCTGAAAAAGGAGGACGCGAGACCTAGTGAATCTGACAGGGACCTGAACCATGCGCTATGTTCGGTAAAGCTCGAGGAGAAACCGAGTGAAGCTGCAGCTGACCTGAATAGCGAGGTGTGCCCACTAGAACCTGAGACTGAGCCGACAGAGCCAGTTGGAGACCTGAAAATTGCAAGATGTTCTACGAAGCTCGAAGCTGAGCCTAACGTACCGGTTAGAGACCTGAACAATGAATCGTGTTCGGCCAGGCTTGAACTTGATCCTATTGAAGCGGTCAACGTCACGGTTCGCCCTCTGAAGAAAGACGAACCCAGTCCTAGCGAATCGGACAGAGTTCTGAAGAGCGAGCTGCGTTCCGAAAGACTGGAAGCGGGCCCTATCGACGCACTGAGAGTTATGGAACGACCTCGCAGGAAAGAAGATGTGAGGCCCAGGGAACCAGTCAGAGATCTAAACAACGAAGTATGTTCAACGAAACCCGACGCAGAGCCCAGCGATACAGTCAAGGTCTTGATAAGACCCTTGGTCTGAGAGCTCGAAAGGGTAAGCGACCCAGCCAGAGACCTGAACAATGATGAATGCTCAGCAAGACTGGACACAGATCCGAGTGTGCCAGCGAGTGACCTGAACAGAGAGGAATGTTCAGCAAAGTTTGAGACCGAGTTCATTGTGCCACTCAAAGTTTTCAGGAACGAAAGTCGCTCCGCTACGCTGGAAGTTGCCCCGAGAACACCAGTCAACGATCTGAAGAGGGAAGATTTTTCGGTAAAGCTGGAGGTTGGACTGAACGAGCCGCTGAGGGATCGAACCACCGCGAGACGGTCTGCAAAGGACGAAGCTGAACCAAACGTGCTGCTTTGAGCTCGGAAGACCGCGGTATGTTCGGCAAAGTTCGAGAGTGAACCGATTGACGTGCTAAGGCTTACGGTGCGACCTCTGAAAAACGAGGATGCAAGACCAATGGAACCGGAGAGTGATCTGAAAACCGAAGTATGCTCGACGAAGCTAGTGGCTGAGCCTAGAGAAGCCGTTAGGTACAGGGTTCTGCCTCTGAAGAAAGATGACGCGAATCCAAGCGAACCAGATAGTGATCTGAATACTGAGGAATGCTCAACAAGGCTTGATGCGGAACCCATTGAAGACGTCAAGAAAATCGCGCGGCCTCTGAGCATCGAACTTCCAAGACCCATTGAACCAGAGAATGCCCTGAAGAAAGCAGATTTCTCTGAAAGACTTGACACAGATCCCAGCGAGGCGGTGAAGCCCTTGACTAGGCCCTTGGTCTCAGAACTTGCAATTCCCAGTGTGCTAGTTAGAACTTTTGAGAAGGAGAAGCGTTCACTAACGCTGGATAACGAAGCGAACGAACCGGAGAGAGATCTGGACCATGAAACGTGTTCCACAAAGGCCGAGACCGAGCCCAAAGAGCCGGTAAAAGACCTGGACAACGAGGAATGCTCTTGGAAGTTTGTAGTAAAACCGATTGAGCTACTGATAGACCTGAACAGTGAACTGTGTTCAGCGAAACCCGAAGCCGAAGACAGCGAGCTACTCAGAGATCTTAGTAGCGAAGTATGCTCCACAATACTTGATGCAGAACCAATTGATCCGGTAACCGACCTAAACAGCGAAGTATGCTCGGTAAAGCTTGAGACGAAACCCACAGACGATGTCAGGGTTACAATACGGCTTCTCATCGTGGAACCTGAAAGACCGAACGATCCACTCGGTGATCTGAATAGCGCGGTGTGCTCCACAAAACTTGAAGCGGAACCCAACGAACCGGTAAAAGACCTGATCAGTGACGTGCGCTCTGCGAAGCTTGAACCTATGAGCAGTGAAGCGTTCAAAGTCCTGAAGAGGCCCTTGGTCTCGGAGCTAGACTGACTCAACGAGCCGCTTAGAGCCTTGAAAAGCGACGCGTGCTCCACCAAGCTCGACACTAAGCCAAAGGAGCCGCTAAGAGTCCGGGCAAGAGCCTTGGTCTCAGAGCCACCTAGATTTAGCGAGCTGGACAAGGATCTAAAGAGGGCCGTATGCTCACCAAAGCTCGTAGCGGAACCCAGCAAACCACTCAGTGATCTGAACAGTGAAGTTTGCTTTGCAAAGCTTGTGGTTAGGCTCAAGGAGGCACTGACAGATCTGAATAGGGAAGTATGTTCGGAAAAGTTAGAGGCAAACGCCCATGAACTGCTAAGAGATCTGAGCAAGGAAGTATGCTCTACAAGGCCTGCCGCAGAACCCAATGAGCCAGTGATAGACCTAAACAAGGATGTGTGTTCGGCAAAGCTTGAGCCTATAATCATCGATGTGGACAGAGTCTTGAAAAGCCCCTTAGTCTCAGACCCAGAAAGACTCAAGAAACCAGACAGAGATCTGAAGAGCGATGACACCCTAGCAAGACCTGAGATAATGCCCACCGAACTGGTGAGTAACTTAGCAAGAGCCTTCGTCTGGGATCCGGCAACGGTAAACGACCCGGAAAATGACCTAAGCAGAGATGTTCTCTCAACAAACGCATAGCTTTGAGTCACGGAGCCGGTAAAGCCTCTGAACAGCGAGCTGTGATCTATAAGATTCGAGGCTAACGTCAGCGAGCCTGAAAGAATTCGAAGTAGGGAGTTCTTCTCTACAAGACTAGCGCTGAGACTAATTGAACCTGTAAGCGTTCGGAACAGGATGTTCTTCACGCCGAGACCTGAAGTCATAGTAAACGCGCTGGAAGGATTCAAGGTACAGAATGTCGCAACCCCGCTTTGTAGTGTGCAGGAAATTGATGTGGTCTTGGTGGCTTGAGTTGAAGTGAACATCGTTTTCATGGTGAGCATGATTGAACTTGAGAGCGTTCTGAAGATAGAATTCTTCTCTACCAGGCTCGAAGCTAGGGTAAGGGAACTGCTCAGTGACTTGAAGATGGAGTTCTTTTCCCCGGCGGTTGACCCTAAGTTTAGAGAGCTGGTAAGCCCTCTGAACAGAGATGTATGTCCGGTGAGGCTTGAGACAACATTTCCTACAGAGTCGGTAAGCGACTGACTGTAGGCAAATCCGGGGGTAATTACATCGCTTTGACCTGAAACCGTCGTCATAGTATCCGTCGTGGAAGGTGGTCCCCCTATACTAGGACTGATCCAGACCTCAACGGTTAGATAGTGAATGTTTGAAAACGGACCGGCCGTTCCACTCGTATCTGTATAAGTTATTGGTGTTGAAAGAACTCCCTCGATATTCTGCGTCCCTGTGAAGTCGAAAAGATTAGTGCAACTGCCTTCTGAGGCAGTGAGGCAAGACCAAACGAGAAACCGCATGGTGGCAGTAGCGGTTTTTGACGCGGAGATCGTTGTATCAAACCGCCAGGTCCCTTGCTGGAGAGTGATACCTCCCAGGTCGGTTGGGTAAACCCAGGCCTGACCGGTAGGCGCCGAAGTAGAAGGTGTTGCCGTACCGGGCGAGGCTGAGTCCGGCTGAACTTCGAAACAACAAGTAACGCTATTTCCTACATGGACAGTTGTAGCAGTATCGGACGCTCCAGTTGTAGTGGTTAACTGTTCACATCTGATAAGGCACCCGCTCTGGAGTGTAGAGCCGTAATAGAAAGTGTGAACTAAGTTGGCAGCGTGAGCATTTGGTATACTCACGACTACTAGTGAACACAGAATCATTGCAGTTAGGACTAGTAATTTCGCGGCTTCGACTCCCCTTCAGGGCTCTACTTCTCTGACGCAAGAATAGGATCAGTGGACGAATACATGTATTGTAACATCTGATGTTTCGCCTTCGGAACTGGAAAGGCAATGCAACAGCTTAGTCTGGGAGCAATTGTAGCTGAGAAACTAGAAACATGCTAGAGCCTTTCGCGACTAAAGGCGGATCTCCCATCCGTTCTAGGATTCGGAGATTACTCGGAGATTGAAACATCCGAGTTTCAGGTTTACGCTCTCTTTGAGTAGGTGCTTGACACGTTCTAGCTCCAGGTCCACTGTAAGGTCCAGGTTATCTGGATCGTGTCTAAGGGCTGGAGAGTGATGGCGCTGAAAGTCTGCGCAGCCAGATTAACTCTGTTGGCGTTGTTGTTAGTTGTTTGGTTGACGAGGCAGCTTTGAGCGACGGTCGTTGCGGCCGAACTGTCAGTGAAGGTGAGGACGACTGTCGAACTCTGCGGGGAGCTCCCTGAAATGTCCGTCACTACACCCGCAGCAGCTGTGAATCCGTTGGCGGTAAGCTCTGCACCGTTCTGACCACCAGTACCTCCTGCGTTACCACAGTCGCCACTAGATGTTGCGCCGTTTACACCTGTAGACGATTGGGTAGCTAGAGGAGCGGCGGTGTTTGCTGACATGGCAATGAAGTGGAAACTACAAGAAGCCGATACTGCACAGAAACCTTCGTTGTTGGACATGACCAGCTTCTCAACGTACTGTGCACCGGTATTGAAGAGTACATTGTGAGCTGACTGACATTGAGGAGTGCCACCTGCGGGAGTGTAGCATTCCTGGAAGTTAGCGTTCAATACTTGGTAGTAGTGTCTGTTGCCCCATGGATTCCAGCTCCCGGTAGCCACATAGCCGCCAAGGACGAAACTCGAGACGACCGCACAAGTCGCTATGAGAGCAATAATGCCTCTTTTTCTTGTCAATTCTACTTTGGGAAAATTCATTTCTGTTCTCTCACCTCCTCCAAGGTCTCGCATTCCGAGAATCAAGAGCCACGTGAGCCCTTTCTTCTAGGCTGTGTTACCCAACCAGACCTTAGGCGGTATTGCTCCGAGAGTGTGCAAGGAACCGTTTTTCTCTCTATTGATGCTTCTTTTGCTACTGATTTGTTGGCGCACCCTTCTTGCGCAAAGATTCTAGGATATCTCCGACTACGTCTTGTTTGGTCTTCGTGGGCTCGTCTTTGCCAGCGGATTCCTCCCATTCTTCCTTCTCGCCAGACTTGGACCCAGGAGTTGTGGCCAATGGACGAGGAACATGTGGACTCTTGCCCAAACGCTTAGGCAATTTTGGAGGGAACCCGAACACGCTCAGGCTGATGACAAACGCCTGAAGAACTAAAATGACAATCGTTGCGAAGAGAATGCCGATTTGCGAAGAGGCTATAGATCCAGATCCCGTAGCTCCATTTGCGGTGCCCACGTTGAGCGCTTTCTGGAAAACTGCTCCCGCGTAGACCAGTGCACTGGTGGTAACGATCGCCAGTGTTGACGCCAGCAGTAGCCCTAATCTAAGTAATCTGTTGTGTACAAGATCTAGAATTGCTTTGATGTCTTTCAACTTCTAGGCGTCACCCTCTTTTTTCTTGGGAGATTCCTCCCATTCTCTTTCCTTCGCAGAAGAGAGATTCAATGCAAGGCCTTCACCCGGAGTGCCCGGGGGAATAGACAATGGGCCGACCGGCGAGGACCCAACTCCGACTGTGGGATGCATTCTCTTGGAGAGTTCTCTTAGAAAACCGAAAGTGCTCACACTTGCGATGACCATCAGGAATGCAAGCGTCGATATCGCAGCCGGAGAGAAAGTTACGTCCCTGCTTCCTAAGAACGACGATATGAAGAGCGTTGAGACCATGAGGAATGGTACTGTTACTGCTGATGAGAAGGCTGATGCTACAGTGGCGCCTCGACGTCCCACGAAAAGGTAGACGTTAGTGCCGACGACGCATGAGAGCGCGAATCCTAGATATACTAAGCTAACCCAGAACCGAATTTGGTAGGTCGATGCCGGGCCGCTGATCATCCCAATGCTCACAAGGAGCTGTGCAAATCCTAGTACACCAAGTCCTTGGAAGATGTATTGCAGGCGTGACGGCAACTGGCGATCTAGGAGTCCACTGAGTACGCTCATTGCGAGGAAAATTTCGATTCCTAGCAGAGTGAAGAATTCCGGCACGAGTGCCACTTGTCCTCACTCCCCTATTGTCGGGCGACTACGGCTCCGGTGATTTGGCGAATTTTTCTCGAATTGAATAGATTAGGCGCTGGCCCTTGTCCGAGTCTTCTATGGTGAGGTTGAGGATGCTCTCGTCGTCAATCTCGAGAAGCTGTGCTAGGTCTTTGGGGATTAGGAGATATTTGCTCCCCTTGATCCTTGTAGGTGTTAGTTGTATTGCCATTCTTGGGTCTACCAACCAGGCGGTTTGGATAGAACTGAGCCGTAGCTGTACCATAATCGCGGCGTAACCTCAGCCGTTGTACCGTGGTCACGGTGAACTCCGGTTTCGAGGCTCGGCCAGGGCGGTCTGTCTCTGGAGACTCGAATAGGCCCCCGAGAGGGTCGAAAGAATTTTCGGGCTGAGTGCAAAATCTTTTTTTTCTAAGATTTTTTGTCGAGTTTCTGGGATGCACCTCAGGTTGAAGTCTGAGAGCCGTTTCAGGAATGATTCAGGAATCGGTTTCGGGGGCCCTGTTTTCCGAGAATCGGTTTCATCCTATAGATTCACCGTGCCGGTCGAGAGTAGGGGAGTTGCGACTCTGTTGGGGTTTTAGAGCCCTTAAATATGACGTACGTCATACGCCGATCGTAATCGAGAGAATAGCTAAAGAGTGGAAATTGAAGCGGACGTGAATCCCTAAGATGAGTCATAACGTGAGCCAACTCGATATCAAAGACCTCCATGCCACGATTGATGGCAAGGAGATTCTCAAGGGAGTAGACTTCCAGGTCAAGCAGGGCGAGATTCATGCCGTCATGGGTCCCAACGGGTCAGGTAAGAGCACCCTCGCCTCGACCGTAATGGGACACCCAAAGTACATAGTTACCAAGGGAGACATTCTCTTCGACAACGAAAGTATTCTGAAGCTGGCGCCGGACGTAAGAGCTCGTAAGGGTCTGTTTCTAGCCTTCCAGTACCCGTACGAAGTGCCGGGCGTATCCCTAGCCACATTCCTCCGCACCGCATACAACGCGGTCCGGCAGGGTGGCAAGAAAGGCGACCTGGGACAAGAGATGCTCTCGGTCCTCGAGTTCAGGAAGCTTCTGAAAGAGAAGCTCAAACTATTGGATATGGACGAATCCTTTGCAACACGTTATCTGAACGAAGGATTTTCCGGCGGCGAGAAGAAGCGCTGCGAAATACTCCAACTAGCAATTCTCCAACCGAAGATCGCGGTCCTAGACGAGACAGACTCGGGATTAGACATTGACTCTGTCAAGATCGTAGCTGAAGGAGTAAACAAGCTTGTTGGACCCGAAATGGGCGTCATGATAATCACCCACTATCAACGAATTCTACGATACATCAAACCCGACCATGTCCACATTCTACTTGATGGCAGAATGGTAAAGTCGGGAGGTCCAGAGCTCGCAGACGTACTCGAAGAGAGGGGCTATGATTGGATAAAGAAGGAGAACATGTAGACGGATGGGAAACCGGAACCATCAAGGTACCTTCAAGGTTAAAAAGGGGCTTAGGAACTAGGAGAGTAGAGAAGAGAGATGGCAATAAGCATAACCGATAAGGCGGCAACAAAAGTCCAAGACTACCTCAAGCAAGTCAACGACCAGAACCTCGCCCTACGTGTCTTCGTAAAAGCAGGAGGCTGCGCAGGCTACCAGTTCGGACTAAAACTCGACAAGACAGGCAGCGCCGACGTTATCGAACACAGGAACGGAGTCAACATCGTAGCCGACCCTAAGAGCGCCGACCTTCTAGGCGACGCTGAGATCGACTATGTCGAGACTGAGATGGGGGGAGGCTTCAAGTTCAACTTCCCAGAGAGCTACCTCACCTGCGGATGCGGCCACAGCTTCGTACCAAAAGGCAAAGAACAAGCCACCGGTGCCCGTAGTCCAGAAGAGCACCACCAGCACGTCTAAGACCTACACACAAGAATTCTCCGACAATATTCCTGTCCTCCCGGTCAGAGGACAATCCATGCAACGCCACGCCCAAGTCTACCCTACCAAGAAAACCAGCGGGTACGACGTGGAGCGGGTAAGAGCCGACTTCCCAATTCTCAAGCGAGAAATCAACGGGAGACCCATTGTCTATCTCGACAACGCTGCAACTTCACAAAAACCTGTCCAGGTCATAGAAGCCCTAGACCGATTCTACAATCATTACAACGCTAATGTTTACAGAGGAGTTTACCGGATAAGCGAAGAAGCGACAGTAGCCTACGAAGAAGCTAGGCGAAAGGTAGCTAATCTAATCAACGCCAGAGATCCTTCAGAGATAGTCTTCGTCCGCGGAACAACCGAGGCAATCAACCTCGCGGCCTATTCATGGGGCCGATCAAACATTGGACTCGGAGACAGCATCATGCTCACGGAGATGGAGCATCACAGCAACATCGTCCCATGGCAGCAACTCGCTCGCGAAAAAGGGGCCAGCCTGAAGTATGTTGGAATATCAGATGACGGTAGACTAGCGCGGGAAGACATTCACAAGCATCTGGAAGAAGGAACAGTCAAGCTCTTCGCTGTGACACACGTCTCCAACGTGCTGGGAACAATCAACCCCATACGAGAATTGACACTCGATGCTCACAAACACGGCTGCAAAGTTCTGGTGGACGGTGCCCAGTCTGTCCCACACATGCCGATCGACGTTCAGGACCTAGATTGTGATTTCCTAGCGTTTTCTGGCCACAAAATGTGCGGACCCACAGGGATAGGTGTCCTCTACGGGAAGCGGGAGCTTCTGCAACACATGGAGCCATATCAGAGCGGCGGAGAAATGATCCGAGAAGTCCATCTCTACGAGGCCTCATTCAAAGACGCGCCCTTCAAGTTCGAAGCAGGAACCACCGATATAGCCGGAGCAATCGGACTGGGAGCAGCGGTCGACTACCTTTCCAAGCTGGGTCTTAGGAACGTTAGAGATCACGACAGGGAAATAACGAAGTACGCTCTAGACGCATTAGAAGGAGTAAAGAGGTTGAAAATCTACGGGCCCACAGACCCCGAGACGCGCGGAGGAGTTGTAAGCTTCAACCTTGCGGATGTTCACGCGCACGATATGGCGTCGATGCTGGACGAGGATGGCATAGCCGTCCGGTCAGGTCACCATTGTGCTCAACCTCTGATGGAGAGGCTCGGAGTTGCGTCTACTACGCGAGCGAGTGTGTATCTTTACAATACTGAAGAGGAGATAGATCGTCTCGTCGACTCTGTTGAGCGAGCGGGAAGAGTCTTCAAGATTTGAGCTCAGTCTACTCCGAGATCATACTCGACTACTACCGCCACCCTAGAAACAAGGGGACGCTAGACCATCCACAGATCAGCGCCAAAGATTCCAATCCTCTCTGCGGCGACATCATAGAGATGCAATTGGAGCTGGACAAGAACAACGGTGTAAAGGAGGTGCGATTCAACGGTCAAGGATGCGCGATCAGTCAAGCTTCAGCTTCAATGCTCACGGAGCTGGTGAAGGGAAAGACGCTCGATGACGCGCGAAAGATTTCCAAAGACGAGATACTCTCCCTGATAGGCGGGCAACTCAGCGCAGTCAGGCTAAAGTGCGCCTTGTTGTCACTTAAGGTTCTGAAGACGGGAGTCTACAATTATCTAGGATCAGAGAATGACTCGAAACAAGAACTCTCCGAGCTATAGCTCGGTCGCCCGGCGAATATTTGGTCTTGTAGTTCGATATAGATAACGAGGGCCCTCTTCCTAACTGCTTCCGGTGTCGCTAGTAGGATCCTTTCTCTGCTCTTTCAGTTGCTCTTTCACGTTCTTGAAGAACTCGTTGTTCTCAACCTTGGCTGCTTCGGCGTGAATCGCTTCAAGGTCGACCTTCAATACTCTCCGAACCATTCTTCCACGTCTGTAGACAATGAACGAAGCGAGAACGGCCAGAGCTGCTACTAGGCCGATTATCACTATCCAGAGATAGTTGAAGGTCGATGCCTGCTGCGGAGGTTGTTGGGTAGGAGGGATCGTAACCAATGTCGAGGTGGATCCGTATCCAGAATTGCCGTACATGTCCGTCGCGTTGACCTGTATGAACCAGATTCCGGCAGGGTTTGTAGCATTGACGGTGTAGCTGCCAACCCATTTGCCATGAGTCTGGTCGTAGGATAACTGCAGAGGGTTGCCGATTTGTAGGTTGGAATAGTGGGTGGTTGCAGTCACCGCTCCTGCTGTAAAGTTTGAACCCCCTGGGGTTATCACCTTGGCGTTGATTACGATGATGCTGCCCGTGGTGTAGTTACCGTTAGGTGTGCTTGGAGTGACGGTAAGAATGGCGGCTGATACTGCAAATCCTCTGTTTACACTTGCTGAGGGTCCAGTGTTTCCATACCCGTCATTGTAGCCTCCAATGTCTATGCTCGCAACCCAGGCCCCACTCTGGCTGCTGAGAGGTATCTGGTAGCTTCCTTCGAACTGTCCAATCGAGGTTCTGTAGTTGGCCGTTATGTCGTGCTCAGCGAGTCCATCAGCTTCAACTATTCGTATGATCGCTGAACCTGTCCTAGCCTGGACAGAATTCGGATAGGTCGGGGTGAACCTGAATGCTTCTGTCTGAGATCTCATCAGAGAGTTCTGAGTTATCGAAAGCTGAGAGATGGTTACGTTGGTAGCAGTAATTAGGATTGGCTGAATGTCAGGCAGTGCCTTGACGGTGGTTCCACTGAGTGTTATGTTATAGTTTCCGACCGTGGTGGATGGGGGAATGCTGGGCCAAATGTAGGAAAGTACTCCCGCCGAGCTCGCGTTTACCGTGAGTGGAAAATTGGGCACAGAGCCCGTCCTGCTTGCTATTGCGATTGTGACTCTTTCGTTCGGTTGATAGCCTTGAGCAGAGATCGAAACCGGCTGGGTTCGCTGATACGTGTCGAGGGCTGTGAGCTCGACCTTGAACTTGCCCGCCTTGACAGGATTGCTACTTGGTGGGGGAGAGGTCTGAATGACACTAATCGTGTAGTTTCCAACGTATCTGACAGTCGTGGCGAAGTCAGTGGGGTATGTGCGGCTAGTTGAGAAAGTTGGAGCGGAGGTTACCGTGGTAGTTGCATTAGCAGTGCCGCCGCTGGGGTCTCTGACCGACCAGGTGAATTGGTAAGGTAATCCAGTCAAAGAGGTTGTCACGTTTAGGACGAAGGCGATGGTTTGACTGTTTGTCTCTTGGATGCGAGATGCAGACTGTGAGAATGAGTAGGTCTCTCCCGGAGCATGGACCGGGAAGCTCGCGAAGGAAATGAACAATATCGCGACTGTGATTGATAGCACGATCTTACTTCTCGACTGTAACGTCGTTACCTCCTTGTCTGTTACACTATCCAATCGCGTTCGAGGCAGGACAATTCTGGGAGCTTCGATACTGGAGTGGAAGGATGAATTGACTAAAGGGTCGTGTTACTAACGAGTCTCGACTTCTAGAATTAGTCTCTAGATGGATTCTGTCTCGAGATAGGATGACTTGACTTGCATGATTCCCTTCTCCCGTTTCAACTCGCCCTCCAAGCCTGCGATGTCCTGTACCTTGCCTCGAACCAGCAAGGCGCAGAGACAGTGTGCCTCGTCGATGTGGGCGTGGAGCGAAGAAAGTATCGATTGT
>Ga0209588_1000116_pt1 | contig 23529 bp, 19 predicted proteins | sample Rivendell_Oct201_10_FD_188351 | JGI IMG/M metagenome (GOLD analysis project Ga0209588, IMG submission 188351) | Vadose zone soil microbial communities from the Eel River Critical Zone Observatory, Northern California, USA -... | ecosystem: Host-associated > Plants > Roots > Rhizosphere > Soil ...
ATTGTCTGGCCGAGCGACTCAGGGAAGAGCGGGGATCGCCGCTAAAGGTCCTCATGAAATTTGGCTACAACCACATGATCCGCGGCGCCAATTACGTCAACATTTTCGATGTCGGCGCGATGACGGATGAAGTGGCGGCGTTAAGCGGAGCTCGCGCGTTCCATATCCTCGTCCTCCCTGGCCCAGGTTCGCGCCAGGCTGTCCTCGGCCCGGGGCGGAGCTTCACCTCCGTCTCGAGCGATGAGTTCGACGAATTCCGCGCCGGCGACCAACGCCTCACGCGCGTTCTTCCCAACGCCAACGCCACGGGTCACGAAGTCATCGACCTGCGCGCGCTGCGGCCACTGGCCATGCGAGGTCTCGAAAGCTGGAACCCAGACGTCGTCCGCACGATCCATGGCTATGACGCGGCCGTGATGTGGAAGGGTGCGCACGCCTCTTCAGCATGATACATGGGAGTGGGGTCGCGGCGCCTTTTACGGCGTCGCTCCGCCTGTACAACTTCCGTCCGCCGCCCGCTCCGTCGGATACGTGATCCCCGACTGCTCGAGATACGTGCGGTACTTGCTCGGATCATAGTAGTAACGGCGCATCTGCGGCCGGTATCTCGCCATCACTTCGCGGTTCAGCTCGATCGCGGGGCGATCTTGCGAAGCGATGTCTGCGATGAGCCCGTCGAGGGAGACGAACAGGAACTTCTTGCGATCCAACCGCTAATGCCTCTGCGGAACGCCGCCGAGTCGCGCGCGCGCGACGGAGTCCGCCGTCTGCAGCGCCCGGTCGGAATCCCACTTGTCGTAGAGCGTGAGACACGACGAGAGGTTCATCTCACGTTTGCGCATGCAGGCCTCTAATTCGCGGCGATGCTGCGGCAGGTTGGCGGTCCAGAGCGATTCGGCACTGGCCCGCACGCGGTGGAGCGGCCAGCCCGCGACGAGCAAACAGTTGCTGAGCTGATCGGGGCTCTTGTTGCAGTTCTGGAAATCGCGCTTGTGCCTGGCGGCATCGAGGTGCCACACCGAATCCTCGTGTGATGCCTTGAGCGAATCCAGCTCGTGGACGCGCTTGGTCGCCGCCTGCTGCGCGTCGGCAACCTTCCAGCGATACAGCTGCACGAGGCATTGAGCGGTGCCCTTGGCGTCGAGTGAGATCGAGCTGCACTCGACGACCTCATTCCGCAAGTTGCGCTTTTTGCCGCACGCGACCGCGGCGAGCGTGCCGAGGACGAGAAACGCGATCAGGTGTCGCTTCATGGCGACCTAAGATAGCAAAGCGGTTCAGCGGAGCAACAGGAAGACGTCGTAGAGAGCGTGCGTCCACGCGGTGATGCCGAATCCCCGCAGCAAGTACAGGCCGCTGAAAAACAGTCCCGCGATGGTTCTGAACACGAAGGAATAGAGATCGAGGGGATCACCGTACGGGCCGATATAGTGGAAGGCCGAGAAGATCAGCGCGCCGAGGACTGTGGCCACGATGCCGGCAACGAGCGGGCGCCATCCGAACAGCTTTTTTGCGCCCCAGGCCAGGAGTCCGACCAGCACGACGCGAAAGAGCAGCTCTTCGTAAATGCCGGCACCCATCGAGAGCATCACCAGGGTCCAACGGCCGAGGCGTTCGCCCGGGATCCCCAGCGCCATCGGAGGTGGTGGGGCGCCAAGCAGGCCGGCGGTGAGTCCACCGACCACGATGCCGAACACCAGGGCGAGGCAGAGCGATTCGACCAACATTCCGCCCAGGACGGCGGGCGACAGCGTACCGCGGTTCGTTCGGAAGTCCTTCGCGACGATCCATGCGCCGGCGGCGATGAGGCAGACCATGAACAACCGCGGACCCCAGACGCCGGCGAGCCATATGAAAACCGACTCCAAGGCCACATCGGCGCCGTTTCGAACGCCAACGCCGCCAGGGCCCGGCGGCACCAAAGCCGCCAGAGTCTGGTAGATGATGAGCAGCGGCAACGCGAACAGCAGGCTGTAACGGGGAGCTCGGCTCGCTTGCAAGTAAGATCGAATCATCACTGAATCTTATCCTTCACTCGGTTCCGTACAGAGCCCTACGTGAGCGCAGCACTTCTCGTTGCCGCCGTCCTCGCCATGCAAATGCCAGCGGGTGACAGCACCGCGTACCTCGATGTTGAGGCGCGGCGGCTCGTGGCGGCCGCGCGGTCCCGCCGCGAGACGATCGACCGGTCGATCACCGGCTATCAGACGACGATGCGCGAGCGGATCGGCGTCGGCGTTCGGGCGCTGCGCCGCGATCGCATGCTCTACCGCCGCGAGCTGGCGTTGCGGATCGAGTGGCGGCGCGATTCGTTGGGCCGCATCGAGGTGCTGGGTGCTCGCGAGGCCGTGCCGATCGCCGTCCCGGATCCGGAGGTCCCGAAGCACGTGCAGCGCGAAGTCCCGGACTATGCGTTTGATCCTGCCGACGACCGCCTGACGGTCGGGTTTCGAAACCAAAAAGATCGCGATTCCACCAAGGATCGGCGCGTGGAATTCAGCCATCCACTCGCACCCAATAGCGAGCGCGATTACCGGTTCGCCACGGGAGATTCGAGCGTCGTTGTATTCCCCAACGGCCGGACCATCCGCCTGCGTGAGCTGCGCGTGATCCCGCGACGGCTGGAGTTTCGCTTGATGTCGGGCTCCTTCTGGATCGATGAAGACTCGCACGCCGTCGTCCGCGCGTTGGTACGGCCGGCTCGCGCCTTCGACTTCGAGCAGGACCTGGCTGACGAGAAAGGCGATGACATCCCCGGTTTCGTCAAGCCGATTCGGATCGAGATCCGGTTTCTCACCGTCGATTACGGCTTGTGGTCCGGCCGCTGGTGGTTGCCGCGATTGATTGCGATGGATGCGGTCGCGACAGCCGGGTCCTTCCTGCAGGTGCCCGTCCGCTATGAGCGGCTGTATGCCGACTACGAAGTCACCGGCGACACGGCGCTGCCGCGCGCGACTCGTCCGCCGGTCACCGGGGAGTCCGCCGATTCCGCCACGCGCGCCCGCTGCCGCGCGCAGGGCGCCAACGTTTACTGCCGCTGCCGGAACGGCGCCTGCCGCGGCTTCGTCGTCGCGGTTCCTCCCGATACGCAGGTGCTGCTGGGAAGCGCGTACCTCCCGCCCGCGTTCGGGACTTCCGGAGGGGACTCGCTCGTCTCCGCTGGTGAGATGCAAGACCTGATGCACGCGTTGGGACAACTTCCGGCCGCACCGTGGCAGTTTCATGTGCGACGGCCGCGCTGGGGACTCGCGCGTTACAACCGCGTCGAAGGCCTTTCGCTCGGCGCGCGCGGCGGACTGGATCTGGGACGGCTGCAGCTCGATGGGGCAGGGCGCGTGGCGTTCACTGACGCCGAACCCGATGTCGAGGCGGGTCTCGTCCGCGAAACGCAGAGCACCAAGTTCCGGCTCGCCGCGTACCATCGGCTTGCCGCCGTGGATCCCACCGCGCGGTCCCTCGCGATCGGCAACTCGCTGGGCGCCCTGATCCTCGGCAGGGACGATGGTGACTATTTCCGCTCGACGGGTGCGGAGGTAACGATCGTCCCCGCGGTGACGCTGGCGCAGCGATTCTCGATCCGCCTGTACGCCGAGCGGCAGCGGCGCGCGCTGAAGCGCACCGACTTCTCGCTGCCTCATGCGTTCAGTCAACAAGATCGCTTCCGGCCCAACATCACGGCGGACTCCGCCGATCAACTCGGCGCCGTTTTCGCGTTCCGCGCGCAACGCGGCATCGATCCCGAGCACGTGCAATGGTCGACCGACGTCAGCATCGACGGCGGCACGGGGACCTATGACTTCGCTCGTGCCAGCGCGACGGTGCGCGTGACGGCTCCCCTTGCGGGCCAGCTCGCGGGTGCGATCGAGATTGCCGGCGGCACGAGCGCGGGACGAGTGCCGGTCCAGAGCGAGTGGTACCTGGGCGGACCGGGCACGCTGCGCGGATACGGTGGAGCGGCTTCAACCGGCGACGCCTTCTGGCGGGCTCGTCTCGAGCTGGCCAGCGCATGGCCGGCGGCCCGCATCGTACTGTTCGGCGACGTCGGTCGCGCGGGCCCGCGCGATCACCTCTCACTCGCCCGGCCGCTCGCGGGGCTGGGCGCCGGTGTGAGCTTCCTCGACGGCTTGGTACGACTCGATGTGAGCAGAGCGATCCGGTCACCCGTGGGATGGCGACTGGATTTCTATACCGACGCTGCGCTTTGATTTGCGCCGTTGCACGGCGAGCTTCATCCTTCTCGCGCCATGACATCCGTAACGGCCGCTCCCACCGATCTCCGCCGCGAGCTCGGCCTCTTGGACGCCACCATGATCAACGTGGGGACGATGATCGCGTCCGCGATCTTCATCGTCCCCGCGACCGTAGCCGCGCTGATCCCGGGATCGGGCGCCATGGTCCTGGTGTGGGTGTTGGGTGGTGTGGTTTCGTTGTTGGGTGCGCTGTCCATCGCGGAGCTCAGCGCAGCATACCCGGAAGCCGGCGGCCAGCTGCCATATCTGCGCGCGGCGTACGGACCGCTTTGGGGCTTCCTGTATGGGTGGGCGAACTTCCTCGTTATCAATCCGGCCGCCATCGCGGCCATCGCCGTAGGATTCGCGAGCTACGTCGGCTTCTTCGTGCCGCTGTCAGCGCGTGCGATTCAAGCCGTGGCCATCGCTTCGATCTGTGGACTTACCTTGCTCAATTGCCTGGCCGTCAGACTCGGCGCAACGACGCAAAATGTGCTGACCTTCCTCAAGTTGATCGCCATCACGGTACTGATCCTCGGAGCGTTCGTGTTGCCGGGAGGGAGCAGCGCGAATTTTCGCCCTCTGTGGCCAAGCGCATCGCTGGGCCAGGTGATCGGTCCGTTCGGTCTGGCGATGATGTCGGTGCTATGGGCGTACGACGGATGGATCGAGACGACGTTTGTCGGCAGCGAAATCAAGAACCCCGGCAGAAATCTCCCGCGCGCGATCATCCTCTCCACCTTCATCGTGATCGCGTTCTACGTGTCGGTCAGCGTTGCCTTCTCGTTCGTTCTCACGCCCCTGCGGATGGGCGCCTCGAGCCTCGTCGCGTCGGACGCAGCGCAGGTCACCATGGGGGCGGCCGGCGCGGCAATCGTCGCGGGCGCCATCATGCTCTCCACGCTCGGGGCGAACAATGGCATCATTCTCACCGCGGCACGGATCCCCTACGCCATGGCGCGGCAAGGATTGTTTTTTCGCTCACAGGGTTGGGTGCACCCACGCTTTGCGACGCCCGCCGTCGCGCTCCTCACGCAGGGCGTCATCTCGATCCTGCTGGCACTGGCCGGCAACTACAATCAGCTCGCCACGTACGTTGTTTTCGCGCAGGTGTTGTTCTACGGTCTTTCGGCGACTGCGGTGGTCAAACTGCGTCAGAGCGCGCCAGATCTGCCGCGACCCTACCGCACGTGGGGTTATCCACTCACGCCGTTGGTCTTCGCGGCGTGCGTGGTCTGGTTGTTGGCCAACACTGTCGTCCAGGCACCCAAAGACTCAGCCGTCGGCGCCGGTCTGATCCTGCTCGGCCTGCCGGGCTACTGGTACTGGAAAAAGGGGGGCTTACCGCCGCCCGGGACGAGGCCTGTAGCTGATTAGCTCCGCCAACGCCGGCGGGATGCGCATCCCCCAGATGTCGTGCGTGGGCACGGTCACGATCTGCGGCCTGTTGCCGGACTGACCGTCCCGGCCGTCAGGGCCCTTTGCACCCGGAGGTCCCGCGGCACCGGCCGTACCGGCCACACAACGCGGATCGTTCACGGGGCTCGGTGCGCCGCCTTTTCCGCCGGCACCGCCCTTGCCGCCGTTGCCACCGTCGCCGCCTTCGCCGCCGGGCACTTGCGCGTCCACCAGCCCCGCAAGAAACGGCTCCTCAGCCGGCGCGACGATCGTGACCTGTCCGCCGCGTCCGCCCGGTCCACCGGCGCTGCCGTTGCCGCCGGCGCCGCCTGGCCCACCGGCGCCGCCGGGACAGCCACTCTGTCCGGCAGTCCCCCCGATTCCGGCCGCTCCATCGGCTCCGCGCAAGCCGCGCGAGCCCTGTGCCGCGATCACGAGCCAATCGGATGGCGGGACGGCGCGGGCATTGGCGAGGACGTAATACGGCGGGGCGTCTTCGACCTCGATGCCCGCGACGAGCAGCCGGTCATAGAACGGTGACTGGAGAATGCCGAGCCGAACCGTTGCCTGCGGACCGCTCGCGCCCGCGCCGGCGCCGCGGAATCCGAATGAGTGCGGCAGGCAGCTGTAATCGGGCGCGACGACGGTGGACGCCGTGGCACTCGGCTTGGCTCTGAACGTTGCGGTGAGGCGGAAGCCGGTCATCGCGGAGGCCAACGGATCGCGCGCGGCGCTCCAGCCGCCGCCCTCGAGTGGCGTGGCTTCGTAACTCGAGCGTTCCAGGAAGACGACGTGCAGGCGCGGCGGATGGTCCTGGTCGTAGCGGGTCTCGAACGGCACGAGCGAGCCGTCATTTAAGACGGCGGTGTACGCAGCGCCGAACGACTCGCCGGGGCACGCGGTCGCGTTCGTGGACATGCGCAGCTCGCGGATCTGCGAAACCAGCCCCGGATCGGGAGCAAAGGACGGGGGTGGCCGCTTGGGACCGCAGGCTGCCGTGATGACGAGCGCTGCCACGACGGGGGGGGCACGTCTCATGGACTCTCCTGGCGCAGGCGGTGTGAGGTGCGGAGTCGGGGGACAAATGTAGTATTTGCCGGCATGGCGCGCCTGGCACTGATCGAGACGATGCGGGCGAGCGAGGGCCGGATCCCCTGGCTCGAGCGTCATCTCGCGCGCCTGCGCGCCTCGAGTCTCGCGCTGCGCCTAGCGCCACCGCCCGATGATCTGAGTGATTTGCTGCGAAGCATCGTGGGCAGCGGCGATCGCGTGGTGCGGCTCGAGCTGCGCGACGGCCGTCCGGAGATCACGACTCGCGACGCCAGTCCCTGGCGATCGCCGGCGATCATCGTGTCCGCTGAGGTGCACCGCGGTTATCCGAATAAGACGACGCAGCGCGAGCACTTCGGCCGCGCGTTGGCGAGCGCGAAACGCACCGGGGCTGACGACGCCTTGCTGTTCACGGCACAGGGCGAGATCGCCGAGGGGACCGCGTGGAATCTGTTCTGGTGGGATGGCGACACGCTCTACACGCCCGCGGCGGACCTGGGCATTCTTCCCGGGATTGCGCGGGGACGGATTATGGAGCTGGCGGAGGTTCAGGAGGTTCGAGCGCCGGCGACCGAGCTGGGGGGGGGGCGCAGTCTGTTCCTGGTGAACGCGGTGCAGGGGATCGTGGAGATCGGGACGTTCGAGGCTAACCGCGTGCCGCGCCATCCGCGCACGGCCCAGCTTTCGGCGGCCTTCTGGCCCGATTAGGTTTGATTTTTCCTAGGCGACTTCGCGTCTCAGCGTCCAGCTCATGGTGGCTGTAGCTCAATTGGTTAGAGCGCCGGACTGTGGCTCCGGAGGTTGCGGGTTCAATCCCCGTCAGCCACCCTTGACTACTAGACGCCTAGTGGCCGAGATGCCGAGACGCCTAGGGGTGAGTGGACGGGATGGTTTTGAATTCCTAGGCGTCTGAGCGTCTCGGCGTCAGGGCGTCTAGTATTTAGGTCCGTAGCTCAATTGGTAGAGCACCGGTCTCCAAAACCGGGGGTTGCAGGTTCGATTCCTGCCGGGCCTGTCAGGGTCAAGTCGATGCTGGGCTTGGCCCTATTTGTTTGCCCCCGAGACCAACGACCATTGAGCCACGGTTTGCTGTGACCATTTACGGAAACGAAACTCTTCTTCGCTGATCGTGGTTCCACGCTGTGGATAACGTTTGCGAGGGAGCGGCTGTGGTGGGGACTACTTACCGCGAGCCCGCCTGAACCCCACGACGACGGTGACGGCGTGTGGCGAACTGTCGCAGGCGGCTGGAGAGACTCTGACCGCAATGGGGAACGACTAACGAAAGATCGACTGTCAGGTGCACTCACGAAACTAGCTGTCTACAGGGGGACATCCTGTAACGTAGACGTGGCAGACTACGTAATCGGTCGAATCAACGGCGAGAAGAGGCCCGAAGTGGAACGGGCGTTCGCCTCGTTGGAGAAGATTAGAGCGTCGGCTTTGGACCTGATGAAGTTCTTAGGCCCTCGTGATTTTGAAAATCTGCCGTAGTTGGACTTTGGGGATGCCGTATAATGTCGGGATCAATCGACAGCAGAATCGACAGCACACAGCAGCTCTCGCGCTCCTGTGCGGCGCCATTCCGCTGTTCAGGAACCAGGCGGTCTGGGCTGAACCGGCTTCGGACCAAAAGCTCTCACAGAGTCACGCTGGGGTCGCGACGTCCGCGAGAGCTGGCGTTGGCGGGCGAGCTCCCTGGCTCCCAGATCCCTGTAGCTCGGGCTCGTGAGCGACGCCATCAGCGCGACGAGGTCGTCAATGTCCGTTTCGTGGAGTGCCAACGGCTGGATTTCCGTACTGAGATAAGGATCCTTCAGTCCAGCGCCCTTGTTGTAATGGTCCATGACGTCCCACAGTGTCGCAGCAGAGCCGTCGTGAAAGTAAGGTGCCGTCACCAGCACGTTGCGCAGATCCGGCGTCTTGAAGGACGCAATGTCGGAATCACTCCTCGTGATCAGGTAGCGTCCGAGGGCGGACATCGGCGTCAGTATCGCCGCCTGGTCGATGGCAATCGTGTCGCCCTTGGCGACGGCCTGCTCCGCCTGACGCGCCAGCGGCACGACGTTGTGGCGCACGATGAGGACACCGATGTTGTGAAACGCATCGTCGGTGAAGGTCGTGGGCCGAGTCGTCGTGTCGGCGAATGCGTGGCATAGGTTGCAGCGCCCCCGCGTATTAAACAACACCCAGCCGCGCTTGGCTGCCGCGCTGATCGCGCTCGAGTCCCCTGCCATGTAGTGATCGAAGGGGGAATCGAAGCTGACCTGCGACCGTTCATAGGAGGCGATCGCGCGCACCAGATCGGATGGGTTTGGCTGACGGGCGAACACGCGGATGAAAGTGGCTCGGTACTCCGGGATCGCCGCAATGCTCGCGACGGCGGAGTCGAGAGTCGGCTGTCCCATCTCGACGGGATTCACGATTGGCAGTCCAGCCTGTTGCTCGAGCGTAGCTGCGCGCCCGTCCCAGAACTGCGTCTGGTTGTAGAGCGCGTTCAGTACCGTCGGTGAATTGCGTTGGCCGACGCGGTTGCCGATGCCGACCGCGACCGGTCTCCCATCGGTGAACGCGAGTCGCGGATCGTGGCAGCTTGCGCAGGCGACAGTGCCGTTCGCCGACAGGCGGCCCTCGAAGAACAGCTTCTCACCGAGGGCGATTTTCTCCGGCGTCTGTGGATTGTCCTTTGGTATGACCGAGCGGGTGAGAGCGGTCGGGACGCCGACCTGTTGAATGGACTTCGGACGGGCCAGCGAGTCGTCAGGGGGAATAGGCCCGACCGGCTGCGAGCTCAGAGCGAACGCTCCCGCGGCAGTCGTATCCAATTTCGCTCGCGATTCACTGCCGCATGCGACGATAAGCGCGATGCTCCCCGTCAGGAACATGAGCCTGATGCTTGCCTGCCTCACGAGGTGTATGCCACCGTGCATGAAGGGTATGAGTAGATGCCGCGGGAGCAAAAAACAATGGGGTGCGATCGCTCCGTACTCGGAGCATCCGCACCCCACGTGCTCTCCGTGCTACTGCTCGTCACCCACCCGCTCGCCGTGCAGTGTGGCATGAACGCTACCCGTCGCGGTCCGGTATTCCGCATAAGCAGACCAACTCCGAGTGCGGACACGCCGCCAACCACGATAGGCACGATGAAGCGTTTTTGCATCACCACCCGCATGCTCCGTCTGAACGCCAAGGCCCTACGATAGGGTCAGGAGGACCGGGCGCAAGTTGCGGGGCGGTCGTGATCAAGGTCAGTTCATAATTGTCCCCCACTGCTCGCCTATTCCGGCGGCGCGCCCTAGTTGGTCCCAGCGCTGACACTTGCCTTGGGTCGGCGGTCTCAACCACTGCTCGCAGATGCTCCGGCACCAAGTGCGTGTACCGGAGCGTCGTCGCCAGATCAGCGTGCCCGACATAGCGCATCACTAGCTGCGCTGGAACTCCTTCAGCGAGCTTGCGCGTCACGAACGCATGGCGCAGATCGTGGGGTCGAAGCGTCGGGAGGCCGATTCTCTTCGGTGCGCTCTTGAAGCCTCGATAGACCCGCTCAATTCGTTGGCCGGGTTCCGCGTCGCGGCTTCGTCTCAAGTGCTTGAATACATACCGTGACAGTGGCGTTTCGCAATGAAAGCGCGCCGAGCAAATGCGTTACCACACGACCTGCTCGTTCGTCTTACAAACGTATCGAGCAACCGACGCGGAGGTGCGCCCATGCTCAATTTGAAACCCGCGCGAATCCTGCCGATGATGATCGGCGGTCTCGTGCTGTTCGGCTGCGATATCCAGCGCAGCGCCGGCCCCACGGGGCCCGGTCTCCCGCAGTTCTCCCGCAGCATCACACTCCCCGGTCTTGACTCGTTGCTCGGCGCAGGCCCAGCCCGCGTCACGATCTGGCTGATGCCGGGCACGCTCGTCGCCCGTCGTGTCGTCGTGAAGCAGACGGAGCAGCTGACGCGATCCGAGCGCATCGATGGTCGCGTGACCGCCATCGCCGCGTCGGCGACGTCAGACACGCTCTCGTTGGCCATCGGTAACCTGAAGATCGTGGTCAACAGCGACACGAAATTCACCGGCCAGCACGAGGAAGGCGACGACGACGACAATCACCCGCCCGTCACATCGCTCGCGGAATTCACCATGCGTGTGCAGCTTGCCCTCGCGGCCGGGAGACATCCGGCCATCGAAGCCCGGCGACCAGCGCCGGGCACACCGCAGTCGCCCGGGGACGCGGACTTCACGGCCGCGGTCGTGCGGCTCGACGGCGCAGCCGACCGTCCCAGCATCGAGATGAACGTGACGAGCGCGAACGTCCTCGCCAACGCGAGTCCGCCGCCAGACGCCTGGCTGCAGGTGCTCGGCCAGAAGATCGAGCTGCGAGTCAGTGACGGGACGACTCGGATAAAACAGGAGACGCCCGAGACGGACGGTGAGCTTCGCTTCGGCGGGATCGTGGCCTCGGTCGACGTCAGCGGCAACAAGGTCACGCTCGCTGACGGGACGATCCTGCGTTTCGTGGCCGGCAGCGAGATCGAGCACGCCAACGATGGGGACGACTCCACGTTCGCGACGCTCGCCGACGTGCAACACGCGCTGGCGGCCGGGGATTCGGTCGTCGCGCGGGGCGAGGGGCTGCTCGTTACCGCCACGCCGCGCACGCTCGACGTCATCAGCGTGCGGTTCCGGCTCAAGGAGCGGGAGGAACCCGAACATCAAGGCATCTCGTTCGCCGACTCCGTGACCGCCGCCGATTCCGTGGCGGCGACATTCACGCTCGGTAGCGGCGCGCTCGTGAAGGTGACCGCCCACACGATGATCGCGCAGTTCGGCGACTTCCACACCGTGGGAGAGGTCGTGCGCGCGCTCGTGGCTCACCAGCGCGTGAAGGCGGAGGGCTTCGCCACCGTCGCGTCGGTCGGGCCGCCCCCGACCCTGGACGCGATCGGCGTGGAGTTCGAAATGGCACACTGAGCGACGCGCCATTGTGCGCCATCGCGCCCCGGTATACTCTGATCTGATGACCTGCAAAATGGGGCCCGTTTGAGCACTGCGCGGGAGGACCTGGTCCGCGCGATCGGCACCGCGCGGGACCAGGCGAAGAAGTTATTGACCGCGTTAGAGCAGCAAGGCCACCCGGAAACGAGCCGGTCGAGCGCGCTCTACCTGGCGCTCGTCTCGATACGCAAGCGCCTGACCAAGGACGAACAGCCGCCCGCAGCGCTAGTCACCGAGCTCGAGCAGCTCCTGACGGTTTGTGAGGGCAAGCTCGCGCGGATCAAACCAGACCTCGAGGATGCGCTGAAGATCGCGCGGAGCGCTTAACCGCTGAAGCAACGTCCCTCACCTCGCCAGGCCCCCGGGGACGATGCTCTTCGGTCCGAACTTCTCCCTTACTCCGTTTATCGCCTTCGACAACCGACGATCGCGCGCAGTCTCGCCCGATGCTCCTGGAGTCGTGAACAACGAGAGTTGATCCGCTTTCCACGACTTGAGCAGACCCGACAGACGCACACCGACGAGACGAGCGGGTACCCGGCGCGCTTCACGCAGCACAGCGAGCAGCTCGCGCGCGACACGCAGAATCACGCGGTCGGAGATCACGGGCTCGCGCAACGTCCGCTGCGTCGAGCGAGTCCGGAAATCCCAGTCGCGAATGCGGACCGCAACGGTTCGCACGGCGAGTTCATCACTCCTGAGGTCGGATGCCGCGCGCGTGACCAGCCTCAGCAGCTTGCGTTCGATGTCGCGATCGTCGTGCAGATCCTTGCTAAACGTCTCGTCACGGCTCAGCCCTCGGGCCGTCTCCCAATGATGCACGCTGCCGCCATCGGCTCCATGCACGCGGTTCCAGAGCCACCGCGCTTCGCGGTCACTCAGCCACTGCCGCAATGCTGCTTCGTTGAGTCGCAGGACATCTTCGACTGTGACGAGACCTCGCGCCGCGAGCCGCGCCTGGAACTTGGGTCCGACGAGTGGAATGTCGGCCAGCGTGCAGGATCGAAGGAATGCTTCCTCGGCACCTGCGTCGACGATGTGAATCCCAGGGCCGTTTGCACTGGGCTTCGCCCGGTCAACGGCGAGCTTGGCGATGAGCTTGTTCGTGCCACCGCCGATCGAGACGGTCAGACCGGTCGCTTGATGGACGGCCTGCCGAATGCGCTGCGCGGTGGTGTGGAGTGACTCGTGGTGATAGACGCCCTCGGTGCCGCTGAGATCCATGTACCATTCGTCGACGCTGGCCGTCTCGACGACCGGCGCGAACTTCTTCAGCAAGTCGCGGATCTCGGCGCTCTTGACCAGGCAGGCCTTGAATGGCACCGGCACGCACATCGCGTTCGGACAGAGACGGAGCGCTCGAGCGATCGGCATCGCGGAGCGGACGCCGAATTTGCGCGTTTCGTAGGATGCTGAGCAAACCACGCCGCGGCTGTCCCGCGAGCCGCCGACGATGAGCAGCGCTGCTCGCCCCGCGCCCTCCGGATCGGCGAGGCGGGCTACTCCGACGAAGAACGCGTCAGCATCGGCGAGAAGAATTCGAGCCATGGGCCCCCCCGGCGGGCTGTGACCCGAAGATATACCGAAGCTAGTCTAGGAAGGAAGGTCCCGAGTCGTCTTTCGAATTGCCTCGAGCAGCTCACCCTGTGCAATCGGCTTTCGCAGCGCCGCCGTCGCACCCAACAGCACGGCATCTTTCAGCAAGTCCAGCTGCCCTCTGAACGCTCCGCCCGAGATGGCAATGACTTTCACCGTTGGATGATCCTTGCGAATCCGTCGCAACGTCACGATCCCGTCCTGTCCCGGCATGAACAGATCGGTGATGACCACGTCGACCTTCGTGCTGTCCAGCAGGGCCAATCCAAGTTCACCATCGGCAGCATCCAGTACTGAGTGACCCGCTCCTTCGAGGGTGCGGCGGAGCGAGATCCGGACGTCCTCATGATCGTCAATCACCAGCACAGACACCGCGCGGTCCGCGACGGTGGCGTCGAGAACCGTGCGCACCTTGCTCGCCAGGGAATCCGGCGTGAAGGGTTTCTGGAGATACGCGATGCCCTCCTGCAGAATGCCGTGGCGAACGATCGCATCATCCGTATAGCCGGACATGAACAGCACCTTCGAACTTGGATACTTCTTCACGAACACTTCCGCGAGATCTCGTCCGCTGACGTTGGGCATCACGACGTCTGTCAGCAGGAGATGGATGTGCTCCGCCGAGTTGGCCGCCAGGCGAATCGCGGCCTCACCGTCCGCAGCTTCCAGCACACGGTATCCATAGCGTTCGAGCATTCTGCGCGTCACGGCTCGCACGGCCTCAACGTCTTCAACGACGAGGACGGTCTCCGTTCCCATGATGCTTTCGCCCGCGACAGCAGCGACCTCTGAGACGGACGCATCGACGCGCGGGAGATAGATCTTGAAGCACGTCCCGTGGTTCGGTTCGGAGTAGACCCAGATGAAGCCGCCGGACTGTTCCACGATTCCTTGCACCGTCGCCAGACCGAGACCGGTCCCTTTGCCCACCTCTTTGGTTGTAAAAAACGGTTCGAAGATCTGCGCCTGGGTCGCCGCGTCCATCCCCGTGCCCGTGTCAGTGACCGCGAGCATGACATAGCGACCGGGGGCCGCCAGTGGATGCGCCTGCATGTACGTCTCGTCGAGATCCACGTTCGCGGTCTCGACCGTCAACTGACCGCCGTTGGGCATCGCGTCGCGTGCATTCACGGCGAGATTCATGATCACCTGCTCGAGCTGGCCAGGATCCACTCGCACCGTACCGGCGTCAGCTGACAGGGTGCAGCGGAGTTGAATGTCTTCTCGCAGGACGCGGCCGAGCAGCCGCTCTATGCCGCTGACCGCCGCGTTGAGGTCGACGACTCTCGGCTCGAGCACCTGCTGCCGGCTGAACGCGAGCAGTTGTCGTGTCAGCTCGCTCGCGCCTTGGGCAGCCTTCCGGATCTGCCCGATGTCGTCCCGGTTCGACGAATCCTTGGGGAGTTCCTCGAGCAACAGCTCGCTGTAGCTAAGGATTACGGTGAGCAGGTTATTGAAATCGTGCGCCACGCCGCCGGCGAGCCGGCCGATCGCCTCCATCTTCTGCGCTTGCGCGAGTTGCGCCTCGAGTTGGCGCTGAGTGGTAATGTCGCGGACGAATGCCTCATAGAACTCGATGTGGCCCTCTTTGTCGCGGCTCGCGCGCACGCTGAGCTGCACGCGAATGCGGGTGCCATCCTTCCGTTTCCAGGTGGCTTCCAGCTCATCGTAGACCCGATCGGTATACGTGTCCCGTTCGACGAGGCGGCGACGCTCGTCCGGATCGGCGTATACGTCGCGTGCCATGTCCAGCGTGAGCAATTGTGCTGGTGAGCTGTAGCCGAGCATTCTCGCGAGCGCGGCGTTGGCAGAAAGGAACCGCCCCGTTGGCGTAGAGCGGTAGATACCTAGTGGCGCCTGCTCGACGAGAGCGCTATAGGTTGCTTCCGATACGCGGAGCGCCGCCTCGGTCTCACGGCGCCCCCTGCGTTCCCCGAACTCGCGCAGCTCGCGCCGGATGACCGGAATCAGTCGCCGCAGGTTACCCTTGGTGAGTGCATCCCCCGCGCCTGCTTCGAGCGCTCGCGCGGCGAGATCCTCGCCCATGGTGCCTGATACGAAAATGAAGGGGATGTCCAGGCCGCGAGCCCGAAGGAGACCGAGAGCCTCCGTGCCGCTGAATCCCGGCATGCTGTTATCGCCGATGATGATATCCCACGTGGCACGGTCGAGGGCCGCTTCCAGAGCCGCCGCGTTATCCACCCGCTCGAACTCCAACGCAAACCCCGCGCGCCTCAGCTCGTGTGCCAGCAGCTCGGCGTCATCTGCTGAATCCTCGACCATCAGCATGCGGAGCGGGTTGCTCATAGGTCTCTACACATAAGAATCCTTCTGACCCCAACATGTCTGTGATGTTCGCGACATGTCGTCAGCAATTGCCTACTCCATTGCGTACCAATGACTTACGGGCCGCGGGGGGACGGCGGGGCCCGGTTCATGAGCAGCCAGTAGAGACCGAGCTGCTGCGCCGCCTTGGTGAATTCCACGAAGTCCACCGGTTTGCGCACGTAGCTGTTCGCACCCAGGCTGTACCCGTCGATGATGTCGCGCTCCTCGTCCGAGGAGGTCAGGATCACCACGGGCAAGAGCTTGGTGCGCTCGTCGGCGCGAATGCGTTGCAGCACCTCCATGCCATTGACCTTGGGCAGTTTGAGGTCGAGCAGCACGACGGCCGGCAGATCGGCCGACGGGGACCGGCCCTGCGCACCGAAGAGATAGTCGAGGGCCTGGACGCCGTCCTGCGCCACGACGACGTCGTTGGTGATGTTGTGACTCTTGAGCGCCCGCATCGTCAAGGTCACGTCGTCGGGGTTGTCCTCCACGAGCAGAATCTTTCCGGGGTTCACACGAGCCTCCCATTACAACGTGAAGTAGAACGTCGCGCCCTGATCGACAATGCCTTCGGCCCAGATCCGGCCGCCGTGGCGGTTGATGATGCGTCGGACCGTTGCGAGCCCCACACCGGTGCCCTCGAATTCGGCGGTTGAGTGCAGGCGTTGGAACACGCCGAATAACTTGTCGGCGTATTTCATGTCGAAGCCGGCTCCATTGTCCTTGATCACGAATACCCGGCCACCGTTTTCGTCCATCGCTGTGAATTCCACTCGCGGCTGCGGCTGCTTTCCAGTGTATTTCCAGCCGTTGCGCAGGAGATTGTCGAGCACGACACGCAGCAGCCGGGAATCCCCCTGCGCCTCGAGACCCGGTGCGATGGCGAATTCCACCTGGCGGTCCGGTGTCGTCCGCTGGATGTCGAGCACGAGTTCCCGGGCGATACCGCTTAAGTCCACGCGCTCCGTCCGCATTTCCGTCCGTGTGACGCGGGCCAGCTTCAACAGATCGTCGATCAGCGTCGCCATGCGCTGGCTCGCCGCCCGTACGCGCTGGAGGGAATCCCGTGCCGCTTCGTCCAACCCCGCGCCGTAATCCTCCAGCAACACCTGGCTGAATCCGTCGATGCTGCGGAGCGGCGCGCGCAAGTCGTGTGAGACGGAGTACGCGAAGGCATCGAGCTCGCTATTGGCCGCTTGGAGCTCGAGCGCGCGCCGTTCAAGCTCCTTGGTCCGCTCCGCGACCCGCTGCTCCAGCCGGGTCGCGTGCTGTTGTAGCTCCCGCTTCTGCTCCTCGATTCGGCCGAGCATCTGGTTGAAGGAGTCGGTCAGCGCGCCCAATTCGTCCTCGCCAAACTTGGGCGCCCGGAGGGAATAGTCCTGACGCGTCGAGGCCGCCGTCGCGGTTTCCGCAAGCGCGAGGATCGGTTCTGAAATCCGTCCCTGCAGCTTGGCGGCCAGCGCATAGGCGGCCAGCATCGCGATCGCGAGGACCACGATGGCGATGACGCCGGAAAGCTGGAGGGCGTCCGATACGGCCTTCGTGTCCGACGCGATGTAGAGAGTCCCCAACCGCTGGTTCTCCCCCTGCGCCACGGGCGTAAACCCCACGAGACGGCCGCCCTCGAAGCGGTAGCCGTCGGGCTGCGGCGCTGGAGGGACAAGATCGGCGCTGGCCGTTACTGGATAGGTCGCGAGCACCCGCCCGTTCCGGTCATACAGCGCCGCGGCAACCATGTGCGGGTCGTATTTCAGGGCTCCTAGGATTTCTGTTGCGTCCGCCTCGTTCGCAAACGCCAGGGCGGCGGTGCTGTTGGCGGCGAGAATGCGGGACCGCGTGGCCAGCTGACTCCGTATCGCCTGGCGGAACGTCACGACCTCGTAGGTGACGAACGCGGCCGAGGTCAAGAGGAGGACCAGACCGCTGATCAAGAGGAGGATCGCCGTCAGCTTCCGCTTGATTGGCCAGTCGCGCATCGACATGCTCACCGTCGCGGCGTTCTGACGACCTCGGCCACTCGCAGCAGCTTCGAGCTGATGGTCAGCTTTGCCGCGTCGGCCGCGTCCAGGTTGATCCTGAGCCGGATGCGGCTCTTGTCGGTAAAGAACTCAATGATCCCGCCTTGGCTCGCAAAATCATCCGCGTCGCTGACCGTGAGTACGGCCCGATTCTTGAACACGGAGAGAATGTCCGGGACCCGTTCGTTCTCCGACCGGCTGATGAAGAGGATGTTGCATTCCTCGATGTCCGCGATCCGGCGATAGCGACGGACCTGGATCGGTCGCGCGCCGACCCGTTCACCGCGGACGGTCTCGTCGAGGAACGAGCCGAACGGGTCGTCGCCGAGGATGCCGATGAGCAGGGGCGGCTGGGGCGGCTGGGGCGGCTGCGAATCCTGCGCTGCGCTGGGAGGCCAGTCGACAAACTGCGCGAAGTTGAACAGGAAGACGGCCTTCAGCTGATACTCGGACGTCCTCGGGCTCTGGCCCTGTACGAGCAGCAGCGAGGACGCCAGGACCGTGATCGCCGTCAGAAGTGCCACTGTGCCATCCCATACACGCCGCGCTGGATCAGCCGCCGAGCGGTCGGCGTACCGAACTCCGCGTGCCGATTGTGTAACAGATTCTGGCCCACGATCGACAAGTCTAAAGCAGCCACCGGTTGCCAGGTGAATCGGGCATTCAGCTCGGCGTATCCCGGCAGTTGTTGGTTGGCGATCTCGCTGAGATACCGGAACATCCCATCCAATCTCAGGTGAGCGGGCATGTCCAAAGACGAGTACAAGAACAACTGGCGGTCGGGGGTGTGTGATTCCGTCGCGCCGCGGCTGGTATCGGTGCTGCCAGGATTTGGCCAGACGTGGACGCGCAGCTCCGTGTAACCCCCGCGCAGCCGCCAGCGATCTGAAAGGCGATACGTCGCGGCCAGCTCCGTGCCATACGATTCGCCGTCCTGGCCGTTGCCGATGACGAGCGGAGAAGGGTTAGGCGGGTTCTTTTGCTCCAAGCTGCGGAGCCCGTGATAGTGGCTATAAAAGGTCGCGAGTGAGAGCAACCACGGTCCGTTCTGACGACGAAATCCCACTTCATATGCCAGTTCTTCTTCGGAGTGGAAGTTCGGTCCGCCCGCCAGAAAGTAGGGCGGTTGAGCGGGCACGAAGAGCTCGCGGTCGATACGCGACGGCGTGCGCACCGCCCGCGAAATCGCCGCCCACCCTGTGCTGGACGGACTGAGCGTCCAGTTCAAGCGGCCGCTCGGCTGGATCTCGAATCCCGTGTAGTCGTTGTGCTCGATCTTCGTGCCGAGGGTTACGTGGAGCCGCTCGGCGACGAGGGCGAGCTCATCCTGCACGAAGGCGGTGAACCACTGGCGCGCGACGTGGGGCGGCAAGAACGCCAGGCCGGGGGAATTCGCGACGCGGTCATTGATGAGCCGGTAGCCGACGCCCCAGACCACATCGTGCCGAGCCAGCAATGCGCGCTGTTGGAGATCGACGTCGTAGATGTCGAGATCTTCTCCGAAGGTGCCCGGAATGTCCCGGTGCGTCCGGTCGTAGTACATCTGGGCCCCGACGTCGGAATTCGCGGAGATGGTATGCGCCCATTTCGCGATCACGTTCTTCCCGCTGAGGGTGACGTCGCCCGGGCGCAGCTGGTTGCTCCGGCCGTCGTACAGATCACCTTGCAGGGTCAAACGGTTGCTGGCCGACGCGTCCCAATCGATGCGAAACCCCCCTTGTCCAATGTGCCAGTCATCCGGAGCACCCTGACCATTGGGGAGCAATGTCCGGTCGCGAGCAACGCCCGTACCGTAGATCCGATAGTTAGTGCGGGGGCCAAGGGTGCCGCCGTAGCGGGCTGTTCCAAAGCCCTGCAGCTCGGTCCCGCCCCCACCCACCAGCGCGAGTCCTGGCGTGTCCTTCGCTTCCTTAGTGATGACGTTGATCACGCCGTTGACCGCGTTCGCGCCCCACAGGGTCGCCCCCGGGCCGCTGATGACTTCGATCCGATCGATGTCCGAAAGAACGACATCTTGCGCGTCCCAAAACACGCCGGAGAACAGAGGAGTGTAGATCGTCCGCCCATCGATGAGGACCAGGAGCTTGTTGGCCGTCGTGCCGTTGAACCCCCGGGCGCTGATTGCCCACTGCCGCGAATCGACCTGCGCAACCTGCAGATTCGCAGCGAGGCGGAGTGCTTCTGGAAGGCTGGTGGCGCCCGACTGACGAATGTCCTCTTGCGTAATCACCTGGATCGCCGAGGCGGTTTGGGCGAGTCGTTCCGCCCGTCGGGATACCGACGTCACCTCGATGTTCATCAGTTGATCCAGTGTCAGCCGCTTCAGCGCTTGAAGCGAGTCGCGCTGTTGCGCCTGAGCGGGGGATGCCGCAATGGTCAAAGCGACGGCAAGGAGGAGCAGGGACGTCGGATGGCTTCTCGAGTTCATGCACGGCCTCCTGGCTGCGTCCACTTTAAGCATTCTCCTGGGAATGGACCTGTCAGCATCTGCCTACGGCGGCGTGTCGCTACATCATACGCGACGGCGGTGCAGGCTCTTAGGGCGTTTTTGCTGCATTGGTGGTGATCCGTCGCGGCACTGCAGCTCCATCGATCGGGAGGATGTAGATGCTCGATGAGAGCCAGTCTGAGCCGGCTTCGTCACTCAGTACCAGCAGTCGACCGTCCGGCGAGATGCCGTGATCGTTGTTCACCTTGTCAGCGGAGCCCGTTCGGATTTGCTCGAGTGCTTTGCCGTCGTGCGCCGCCAACCCATACAGCCGCCCGCCCTCGTTCAAGACAAAGAAACGGCCGTCGCGCGACCAGTTCGGAGCCTCGAAGTGACTATTCTCTGTGTAGACGGTTGTGATGCGGCCAGAAGGCACTTCGACGGTGCGCAGCAAACTGCTGATGGAGTCGCCCTGGGCGACCGTGCTCTGGAAGACGCAGAAGAGGAGAATGAGTGCCGATTTCATGTGCCCCGAGACGTATTAGGAGTCGAGCACGTCGCGCACGCGCTCGGTCAGCTGCCGGATCGTAAAGGGCTTCGGCAGGAACGCGGTGTTGGGCGCGACGATTTCATTCTGAAAGACGGCCTCCTGTGAATAGCCGGACATGAGCAGAATCTTCGTGGTGGGTCGCTGGGCAACAATGCGCCGCAGGAGCTCGGGGACTCGCACGCCCGACAGCACGCCGTCCGAGAGGAGGAGATGGATCGTGCCCTCGTGTGCAGCGGCTATCGCCATCGCCGCGTTGCCGTCGCCGGCCGACAGCACCTTGTAGCCCAAACGCTGCAGGGCCGTCGCGGCGAGCAAACGAATCGGCTCCTCGTCTTCGACAAGAAGAATCGTTTCCGTGCCTCTGATTTCGGCTGGTGCCTGGACCGGACGGGACACGCGGACCCGAGCCTCGCTCACCGGGAAGTAGCACTTGAACGTGGTACCGACCGCGGGCTCGCTGTAGACGATCACGTGGCCGTGGCTCTGTTTCACGATTCCGTAAACGGTCGACAGACCCAGGCCCGTGCCCTTGCCTTTCTCCTTGGTCGTGAAGAAGGGCTCGAACAGACGGGACAGGGTCTCCTGGTCCATGCCGGTTCCTGTATCGCTGACCGCGAGCATCACGTACGAGCCCGGCGGGACTGGTGACGAACCGTGCGCGTACGGCTCCTCGAGCCGTACGTTGCGGGTCTCGATCGTGAGCGTCCCCCCCTGTGGCATGGCATCTCGGCTGTTGACCCCGAGGTTCAGCACGACCTGCTCGATCTGGCTCGGGTCGGCCAGGATAGCCGAGAGATCGGGATCCGTGGCCGTCACCAGCCGGATGGGAGGGCCGAGCAGGCGGCGCAGCATCTTCTCCATGTCGGTGACCCGCTCGTCGAGCCGCAGTGGCTTGGGGTCGAATGGTTGCCGGCGACTGAATGCGAGCAACTGGCTCGTCAACGCGGTCGCGCGGTCACTCGCTTTGATGATCTCGTTGATGTCGTCGGTATGCGGCGAGGATGCGCCCAGGTCTTCGCGCAGGATGTCGGCGTAGCCGATGATCGCCGTCAACAGGTTGTTGAAGTCGTGGGCCACACCGCCGGCCAGACTGCCCAGCGCATCGAGCTTCTGCGCCTGCCACAGCTGCTGCTCCAGTGATTTGCGATCGCTGATGTCGACCGTGAGGTTCTCGAGGACCTCTTCACCGTCTTCACCTGTTCGCAGCGTGATATTGGACAGCACCCAGATCGGCTTCCCGTCCTTGCGGCGCATGTGCACCTCATAGTTGCGCAGCACGGACGATTCCCGCAGCGCCACCAGCATCCGATCGCGATCCGCCGGATCCCACCAGAGGTTGCGCGCTCTTTGCTCCATGAACTCGGCGGCCGAGTCGTACCCGAAGATTCTGGCCAGCGCCTCGTTGCACAGAAGCACGCGCCCATCAGACACGCAGGTAGTGGAGACACCGCACACCGATTGTTCGAAGATGTCGCGATAGCGCCGCTCGGCGCGTTGGTGCTCCGCGTTCGCCCGCTCGATTTCGTTAGCGATGCGGCGCGACAGGCGTGACACGAGCAACGTCACGAGCGCGGCACCGAGCACGGCGAACCAGGCGGCAATGAGTACGCGATCGGAGCCGAACAGCCCGCCGAACCGCGCGTCCAACAGTCCGATCAGGATGACGAGTCCCGCGGTCGCGGGAAGGAACGCGCGCAGCATCCGGGCACGTGGCGCGTCGCCGAGCAACGGTTCGAGCGGCCAGACTTCCGGTCCTGTCGCCGCGATGGTCGCGAGTCCGAGGATCAACAGACTCAGGCCGGTCGGGAGCGCGACGGGAATCGTGCTGCTGCCATACAAGAGCGGCGTGCCGTAGGCGTACCCGAGGGCGACCGTCGCACCGACGATTGCGGAGACCGTCGCCAGGGCGCCGGCGTAATGCGACCGGCTTCCCGGCGCGGCAATGGCAATGGCCAGCGGTACGAGTGCCGCAGCCGTGATCGGCGACATGACGCCCAGCGGCACGGCCCCGAACTGTCCTGTAGTCCCCCGAATCAGCGCATCGAGAAAAGTGGGGAGCCCAATGTTGACGAGCGCCATCGTGGCGACGACCCACGCCGTCACCGTTCCCGCGTGGCGGAGTACCGTCCCGCGTGTCCCGATGATACGGGCGACGAGAGCAAAGCTGAGGAAGAGGAATGCGAGCGCCGTGGTCGGTGCCATCGGGATGAACCGTGCAGAGGGTGTGACGAAGAGCGACCAACCCGCCGTCCAGCCGATGAGGACGACGATGCCGTGCAGGGCGACGATGGCCGCGGCGAGCACCGCGGCACGGTCCCGGACGTGAAGTACCGGCGTCGCGCTCATAGAGCACGATTAAAGAGTTCTATCTGCTACGCAAGGTCATTTATCACGACTTAGGGCGTTTTTGCGGCACTGAGGGGCGCTTTTGCGGCATTCCTCTACGTACTGACCCGATTTCGGCCTGCTTCCTTCGCCCGATAGAGCGCCTTATCAGCCGCCTGCACAACCTGGTCGGGATTGGCGTGGCGGTGGTTCCGCTCGGCGACGCCGATGCTGACCGTGATGGTAATCGAGGGCCGGGTCTTACGTCCCTTGTCGGCTTTGGCTTTGCGGGGGCGGAAGCGCCGCCGCATGGTGAAGCGGCTGGTCTCCACGGCCTCGCGCAGCTCCTCGAGGTGGGGCAGGCACTCTTCGGCGCCTTTGCCGGGGAACACAAGGGCGAACTCTTCACCACCGTAGCGATACGCGGTGCCGCCGCCCGGAGGATGCGCGAGCCGTGCGGCGACGAGCCTCAGCACGTGGTCGCCGGCGTCGTGACCGTAGGTGTCATTGAATCGCTTGAAGTGATCGACATCCACCATCGCGACGCTGAACTGGCCACTCAGGCGCGGCAAGGCTTCGTTGAGCGCCCGGCGCCCGGGCAGCTCCGTCAACCCA
>Ga0209588_1000117_pt1 | contig 23398 bp, 21 predicted proteins | sample Rivendell_Oct201_10_FD_188351 | JGI IMG/M metagenome (GOLD analysis project Ga0209588, IMG submission 188351) | Vadose zone soil microbial communities from the Eel River Critical Zone Observatory, Northern California, USA -... | ecosystem: Host-associated > Plants > Roots > Rhizosphere > Soil ...
GGGATTGTGGGCCGAGGGCGGACTGTAAGCCGGGTTCTGTATCCCTTGCGGGATGGTGACCATCTGTCTGGGATGCCGGTCTCCCGGCACCTCTAGCGACCGATACCCGAGGGCTCGGCGAGCCGCCGTGAACGCCCTCCTATTTGGTCTTGCTCCGGGCGGGGTTTACCTGGCCGGCCGATCACCCGGCCGCCGGTGGGCTCTTACCCCACCTTTTCACCCTTACCTGACAGCTCGTCTCCGGCCGGGCGCGCGCTGGGCGCACCTTTAAAGAAACGCGCTGACCGGCGGTAATTTTCTGTGGCACTTTCCTTCGGGTCGCCCCGACTGGGAGTTACCCAGCGCCCTGCTCTTTGGAGCCCGGACTTTCCTCCAACCGTATTCAATTAAGGTCGGCGGTCACCCGTCCGCCTCGGCCCGCAAGGATTCTACCCGCGAGGGCTCCCTTTCTTAACGTGGGCGTCGATCGCCATGTTGGCGAGCGCATCCGCTCCTTTGTTGTGCTCCCGCTCCACGTGTTTGATTTCTACCTCGGGGAAACCGCCGAGAAGCTCTCTGGCTTCGAGGTGGAGGCGCTGCAGCCGCGGCTCCTTGACCCGGTAGTTGCCCTTCACCTGCTCCGCGACCAGCTTCGAGTCGAGATAGACCTCGAGGCGGTCGGGCTTCCACTCGGAGACAGCCTTGAGACCCTCGATCAGCGCGTGATATTCGGCCTCGTTGTTGGTGGCCACACCAAGCCACCTGTGCAGCCCGCGCAGGCGCATGCCCTGGTCATCTTCAATGACGACACCGAGGCCGGCGGGCCCGGGATTGCCGCGCGCGGCGCCATCCGTGAAGATGCGAAGAGTCTTCAGTCGCGGACCAGGATGCGGCCGCAGTTCTCGCAGTGCACGATCTCGTCGCCCTTGCGCAGAATCTGCATGCCCGAAGACGTGACAGTGACGTGGCACGCCGTGCACTGATTGTTGACCACCTTCGCGACCGGGGGGTGCATGCGCATTCGCCGGTAGGCCGTCTGAGCCGCCGGCGGAACCTGCTCCCAGACAGAATCGCGCTCGGCCTCGACCTCGGCCAGCTCCGCGCGCCAACCCTCGAGCTCCTCACGGAGCGTCGGGTCTTCGGCTGCCGAGCGCCGGCGCGATTCAGCGAGATGGGCGGTGGCTAAACGAACCGCTTCGTCGGCGGCGTCCGCGTCCTCCATCAGCCGCATCTCCGCGTCCTCTTCCTCCACGAAGCGCGCCTTCATGTGCTTGACCTCTTCCGACATCTGCATCAGGTCGGTTGGGTTGCGGATGCGTCCGCTCATCAGCTCCTTTTCTCGTGAGCGAAGCTTGGTGCGATGGGCCTCCCGTTCGTGGTCCGACTCGCGAACCCGAGCCGCCGACGCATCCTGGACTATGCGCGCTTCCGCAAGCGCTGCCTCGAGCTCTACAACCTCAGGGTCGGATTCGAGCCTTGCGGTGACCCGCTCGATGTCGTCGCGGAGCACCCGCTCGCGTTCGACCAGTCGATAGTGCTCGTAGAGGAGCTGAGCCGGCTTCATCTACTCACTCGAGGACAACGAGGACCTGGCCCTCCTTCACCACTTCCCCCTCTTTCACGCGGATCTCTTTCACGGTTCCCGCACGCGGGGCGGTCACCGGGATTTCCATCTTCATCGACTCGAGGATCAGGAAAACGTCTTCCTCGGCGACCTTGTCGCCCACCTTGGAGACGACCTTCCACACGCTGCCCACGAGCTCCGCCTTCACCTCCGTCATGGCGCCGGCCGAGGTGTGGTTTCGAGGCCGAGGTGAGCCCTGGCTTCACCAGGAGTCGCCACCTCGCGGCCGAGGTCGTGCGCGAGCCGGCACGCCTTCTCGACCAGATCCCCGTTGCTCTTCGCCATCTTCTCCGCCTCCAAGTAAAAGTTGTCCTCCAGGCCCACCCGCGCGTTGCCGCCCATCGTGATCGCCGCCGCCACCAGCGGCCACTGGTTGAGGCCTATCCCGATCACCTGCCAGTGCGAGCCCGGCGGCAACGAATCGACCTGGTCGACCAGGTGGCGCGTCGTGCCGGGGATCCCACCGAGGACTCCCATGATGAGGCTGAACTGGTACGGGGGTTTGAGCACGCCCATGTCGATGAGCGGTCGGGTGTTGCCGATGTGCCCGGTGTCGAAGCACTCCATCTCGGGCCTGACTCCCGCGTCCTTCATGGTCTGAAGGAAGAACTGGATGTCCATGAACGGGTTGGCAAAGACATGGTCGTGATAGAAGGTTTTCTTCTTTTCCGAGTAGATCGCGTAATTCATGGAGCCCATGTTCAGCGCGGCCATCTCGGGCCGCAGGTCGCGGATGTGGGCCACTCGCTCATTCGCCGGAATGTCCACTGCACCGGTCGAGAAGTTGACGATTACATCCGTCCGCGCGCGGACCTCGTTGAAGATGTCGGCGAACGTCTCGACCCTCCAGTCCGGCCCGCCCTCAGGGGTGCGCGCATGGATGTGGACGATCGCCGCGCCGGCGTCCGCCGCGCGTTTCGCTTCCTCACCGATCTCCTTCGGCGTGTACGGGATAGCGGGACACTGGGCCCGCGTCGCCAGCACTCCGGTGAGAGCGGCGGTGACGATAACTTTCAAACCGGTATGTTTCCGTGCTTCCGCCACGGGCGGTCGACGGTCTTCTCGCTCGCCTGCTCGAGGCCTCGAATGATGACGCGCCGGGTCTCGGCCGGATCGATGACGTCGTCGATCATCGCCCAGCCCGCCGCGAGGTACGGATTGATCTGCGCGCGGATCGCCTCGATCATCTGCGCGCGGGTGGCCTCGGGGTCGGATGAGGCTTCGATCTGCTTGTTGAAGATGATGTTGACCGCGCCCTCTGGGCCCATGACGGAGATCTCGGCCAGCGGCCAGGCGACGAGCACGTCGGGCCCGTAGCCCTTGCCGCACATGACGAAATAACCCGCACCGTATGCCTTGCGCATGATGACGGTGATCTTCGGCACCGTCGCCTCCGCCGTTGCGTACAGCATCTTCGCGCCGTGGCGGATGATCCCGTCCTTCTCGACCTGAGACCCGACGATGAATCCCGGTACATCCATCAGGTAGACCAGCGGCACGTTGAACGCGTCGCACATGCGGATGAAGCGCGCTGCCTTGTCTGCGGCGTCCGAGTCGAGTACGCCGCCCTTTTGCATCGGCTGGTTCGCGACCACCCCTACCGGATGGCCGCCCGCGCGCGCTAACCCGATGACGAGGTTCTTGGCCCACGTGGGCTTGATCTCCAGCCAGCTCTCGCGGTCGAACACCGCCTTGATGACACGCCTGACGTCGTAAGCGGCGCGCGGGCTGACCGGCACGATCTTCTCGAGGCCTTCGACCAGGCGCTCCGCCGGGTCGTCCGTTTCGCGGTAGGGTGCGGGCTCGGTGTTGCTCGAGGGTAGGTAGGAGAGGAATTTGCGCACGAGCTCGATGCACTCCCGGTCATCGGCGACCTCGTTGTCGCCCACGCCGGATTCGTAGCAGTGGACCTGCGAGCCGCCCATGTCATGGTCCGTCACGTCCTCGCCCGTCGCCGCCTTCACTAGCCGGGCGCCGCCAAGAGACATGGACGATGTGTCCTTGACCATCGGCACGAAATCCGCGAGCCCAGGGATGTAAGCGGTGCCGGCCGAGCACGGACCGAGCATCGCAGCGACCTGCGGGACCACGCCCGACATCACGACCTGGTCGGCGAACAGGAAACCCGAGCCGGCAAAGGTCGATCCGGCGGCCTCCTGGATGCGTGCCCCGGCGGAGTCGAGCAGCCACACGATCGGCTTGCGGTAGCGAAGGGCAAGCTCGCGCACCCTGGCCGCCTTGAACTGCTCCCCCACCGCGCCCATCGAGCCCGCCATCACCGTGAAGTCGTAGGCGATGACCCACACCTGGCGGCCTTCGACAAGCCCGTGCCCTGTGACCACGCCGTCGGCAGGCGTCCCGTTGGCGTCGATCTCTCCCCCGCGAACCGACTGCTGGCTGGCGAGGAGGCCGAACTCGACGAACGTGTCCGCATCGAAGAGCAGGTCGAGGCGCTCGCGGACGGTCAGCTTGCCGCGCTGGTGCTGCTTTGCGATCTTCTCCTGGCCGCCCATCGCCAGGTTCTTCGCACGCCTGGCTTTGAGATCGGAGACCCGGGCCGAGTAGTCGTCGCCCACCGGGGGAATTCTATTTACCCACGAGTAGGTCGGGCCGCTTTCCCCAGCGATCGAGAAAGCGGTAGAAGTTGCGCTTCGACAGGCGCTCGCGTTCTGTGGGTTCGGTCGCCTCCCACAGGCGGTGCTCGTGTTTCTCGATCGGAAGCCCCGATACGGCCACGGCCCGGCCGCCGCGGTCCCTGAGCCGGAAGCTGAACTCGATGTCCGCGATCCGGTAGTAGCGAAACTTGGGATCGAAGCCTTCCAGAGCCTGCGCGTCGGCGCGCCGGAACGCCATGCAGTAGCCCTCGATCGCGTCGACCTCAGGTCCTGGGCTTTCGGCAAACTCCTTAAGCGTGCCGATGCCGCGAAGGCCGAACGGGCCTGCGACGACCACAGACGGGTCGGCCAGCGCTCCCACGAGCGGCGAGATGGCATCGCCCGTGAGCTCGACGCCTGGATCGAAAAGGATCACCAGCTCACCCGCGGCAGCCTCGATGCCGGCATTGACGGCGCCCGCGAATCCAAGCGGTGGCTCGAGTGTGATCGAACGCAGCCGCTCGGCGGCACGGCTGTGCAGCCAGCCGGCGATCCGCTCGTCGCCGGAGTTGTCGACGATGAGCGCCTCGAAGTCGACCTTGCAGTGTGTGAACACCGAAAGGAGCCACCGCTCCGCGTCGGGCTTCCAGCCGTGAACGACGGTAAGCAACGTGACCGCGCGTGGGGCCGCTGCGGGAACCGTGCTGGGTGGCGCCTTCAGGGCCTGGAGCTCGCTCCCGTTGTGGCTGTCAACGACATCCCACCCGCCCTCGCGTAAGCGCTCGCGGATGGCGTCTGCTTCGGCAAAGTTCTTCTCGCGCCGGCGGGCTCGGCGTTCGGCAGCTAAGCGCTCCGCCTCGTCCCTATTCATTGAGATTGATGATTGAGGTCCCGTTGGATCCAACGGGACGGAATCCCCGCTTCGCAAACGCCCCGTTGGCGCCAAAGGGGCGGAATTCGGGCGCCGTCTCTAGCCCTTTTTGGCTTTGACGGCGGCGGTGAGCGCCGGAACGATCTTCAGCGCGTCGCCCACGACGCCGAGGTCCGCCATCTTCATGATCGGGGCCTCGGCGTCCTTGTTGATGGCGATGATCACCTTGGAAGCCTTCATGCCGACCGTGTGCTGCATCGCGCCGGAGATTCCCACCGCGATGTAGACGCCCGGGCGCACCGACTTGCCGGTCTGCCCGACCTGCATCGAATACGGCACCCAGCCGGCGTCGACCACCGCGCGGCTCGCCCCTACCGCGCCACCCAGCGCGTTGGCGAGGTCCTCGAGCAGCGGAAAGTTATCGGGGCCGCCCATGCCACGTCCGCCGCTGATTACTATCTTCGCGTCTTCGAGCTTCACCTTCTCGGAAGCTTCGACGACACGCTCTGTGACGTGCGCGCGTTTCGAACCGGCATCGATCGAGACGGCAAGCTCCTTGACCTCCGCGCTGCCGCCCGCCTCTGAGGGTTCGAAGGACTTCGGCCGGATGAGGATGATCGCGGGCTTCTTGTTGGCTTTCATCGCGGCGAGCTTGGCGCCTCCGAAGTAGGGCACTTTCGCGACGAAGCCACCATCCTTCGCGGACACGTCGCCCGCGTTGGAGATGAGGCCGACGCCCAGCCGAGCCGCGAACCGACCCGCGACCTCGCGCGAGTCGGGCGTGAACCCGAACAGGATGAGGTCGGGCGCGCCCTGCTTGTGCAGGGACTCGAGAGCGGCGGTCGCCGGCTCAGCGACGAAATCGTCGAACGCAGCGTCCTCGTTGACGTGGACGACCTTCGCCCCGTGCTTGCCGAGCGTCGCAGCGGCAGCCTTGGCGCCGCCACCGAGCGCGATGGCCTCGACGTCACCGAGCGTTCGGGCTTTGGCCATCAGCTCGAGCGAGGTCGGCGCCAGCTTGCCCTGGTGGAGCTCCGCGTAGACCCAGACTTTTGGCAATTAGACGACCTTGGCTTCGGCGAGGACGGCCATGATCTTGTCGAGTGCCGTGCCGTCGAACTCGATGACCGCGCCGGCCTTGCGTGTCTCGGCGTCCGCGAATCCCTGGATCGTCTCGGCCGGTTCACCGACTTCGATCCCGAGGTCGCCGAGACCGATCTGCTTGATCTCCTTCGAGCGCGCCGCCATGATGCCTTTCAGCGACGCGTAGCGCGGTTCCGCGATGCCCGCGGTCACTGTGATCAGGACCGGCATCGCTGCTTCGACGACCTGATATCCATCGGCGGTCTGCCGGTGGATCTTGATGTTCGAGCCATCGACCTCGACCTTCTTCGCGAAGGTGAGCTGCGGAACGCCCAGCAGCTCGGCGAGCATGGGCGGCACCATTCCGGTGCTTCCGTCGTACGACTCGGTGCTGCAGATGACGAGGTCAGCGATCTCGGATTTGATCGCGGCCGCGAGCGCGCGGGCTGTGAGCAGAGCGTCGGCGCCGGCAAGTTGGGGATCGGTGATCAGGACGCCGCGGTCGGCTCCCATCGAAAGGCCCTTGCGGATGGCGTCCTTCGCACGCTCGGGGCCCATCGAAACCAGGACCACTTCGCCGCCGTGCGCTTCCTTGAGCTGCAGACCTTCCTCGACTCCACACTCGTCGCCTGGGTCGAGGACAACTTCTTTCTCACGCGAAAGGGTGTTGTCCGCCTCCAGAGTCAGATTGGAATTGGGATCCGGAACTTGCTTGACGGTGACGACGATTTTCAAAGCGCCTGTTCATTATCGCTGCGACGCGAATTCGACATGAAACCTCTCGAGATCCTCTGGCGAATTCAGGCTCCTGAACAACTTTGGGTCGAGACCTTCGAGCCACGTGACGTCGAGGTCGTTGGCGATGTCCGCCGCCTTGAGCCGGCCCGTGTTGAGTGCGCCCGTGATGAAGGGCAGCGCGGATCGCCTGTAGGCGCCGCAAAGGGGCTCGGGCCGACCGCCGATCCGAGGTAGGGCGGCGTCGCAGCGCCGCGCGGCGGCGATCGCCATGTGCGCGACCTCCAGCGTGACGTACGGCATGTCGCACGCAACGGCGAAGGTCAAGTCGTTGTGCGCGGCGAGGAGCCCGGCCTCAATGCCGGCAAGCGGCCCGGCGGAATGCTTGCGGTCGAACACGACCCGGTACGGGACCGGCTGCTCGAGCTGCTCCGGCTCGGCGAACGAAACCATGACCTCGGAAAAGGCCGAAGCGAGGTTGTCCGCCACGTGGCGCAGCAGGAACGTGTCCCCCACCTCCAGCCAGGCCTTGGGGCGGCCCATCCGGCGGCTGTCGCCACCGGCCAGCACGAGCAATGAGGCTTGCATCCCGCCTAGTTTCCCGCGAGTGCGTGCTCCCGCGGGTTATCGCTGCGAGCCTCGGGTCCGGGAAACTACCATCGCTGCAGTGAAAGCGATCGATTTCCACGTCCACCTACCCACGCCTGAGTGGCTCGACGTCTCCATGAAGGGATATGTCGAGGCGGCGGAGTCCTACTTCCGGTCGAAGGTCGCGCGGCGTTCGCTGGACGAGCTCGCCGGCGACTATGAGGAGCTCGACATGCTCGCCGTGCTGCTCGCGTGGGACGCCGAGACGGCGACCGGGCGGCCGCGCGTGCCCAACGAGCTGGTCGCCCAGGCATGTCGGGATCATCCGGAGGCATTCGTCGGCTTCGGCAGCGTCGACCCGCTGAAAGGCAAAGTCGCGATCGACGAGCTGGAGCGGATCGAGCAGCTGGGGCTGAAGGGCGTGAAGCTGCATCCGTCCCTTCAAGCCTTCGCGCCCGACGACGAGCTGCACTGGCCGCTGTACGAAAAATGCCAAGAGATTGGCCTGGCACTCCTGTTCCACACCGGGACGAGCGGGATCGGCGCCGGCCAGCCAGGCGGCCAGGGCATCCGGCTCGACTACGCGCGCCCAATCCGGCTGGACGCGGTAGCCGCCTCATTCCCGGACCTGCAGATCATCGCGGCGCATTTCGGTTATCCATGGCACCTCGAGCTGCTGGCGATGGCCTTGCACAAGACGAACATCTACATCGACATCTCAGGCTGGGCGCCGCGCTATATCCCTGCTGAGGTGATGCGCGACATGAAGGGCCGGCTGCAGGACCAGTTCCTGTTCGGTAGCGACTACCCGTTCATCCAGCCGAAGCGCTGCCTGGAAGAGTTGAGCGGACTCGACCTACCCCCGGAGGTGCTCAAGAAGGTTTTGTTCGAGAACGGGAAGCGGCTGCTCCTGCTCGAGTAGCAAGCCTTTCGACTTCTCGCATCGGGATGATGCAGAGAAACTCGCCTCGCAGCGCTTCGACCTGACCGGCCGCGATCATCGCCTCGAGCTCCTTCTGACTCAGGCCAAGGCGCCGGGCCGCATCGCACAGCTCGAGCATCACCTGAGGAGAGCGTCTCATCGCCTCGCGACCTTATGACCGAAGTGGCGCGGCCGCAACCCAGGCTGTTAACAACAGGTCGGTTGTAAACCTATACTTGACAAATCGTCTGCAGCGTTTATCGTGCTGCGCATGGCGGCCGCGACGATTCTGGCCCAGTCAGAGAACGCCACCGAAATCCGGCGCAAGTCCCTGCTCGCGGAATCCGACGTCCTGCTCGACGATGTCGAAACCCTTCGACTGGAGGACAAAACCCACGCGCCACCACGCTTGCGTGCGGCGATCCATGCGCTGCAGCTCCGGTTAGGGCGACGCAATCCACCATTGCCGCCGCCGACTCTCAACGCTGCACACGACCTCGTTTTCGCGGTCCAGCAGCGTTTGATGGCCGCGAACCCCAGACAACCTCGCCCCCATCGACACCAGGGCCGGCCGGGCGGCCAGCCGGTCATCACGGTGGTGCGCAACCACCGGACGTGGAAGGTGCTGACGCTGCCGTCCCCGCCGGCCGGCGGAGGCGATACCGAATGGCTGGAGATGATCGACTGGACCGTCGAGCGCGCGTGGGATCGCTGGTGCTACGCGCAGCAGCACGCCGTGCGAGCGGCGCGCGACCACTTCAAGGCGCGAGTCGCGGTCGCGGTAGCACGTGCGGCGTGGGCGAACTACTGGGAGCTGCTCGAAGAGGCCGAGCGGATCAGTGAGCGCGTGCGCGGCCGGCAACGCGCAAGAAGCCATTCAGCTCTTCGTACCTGACCGGGGCCCCCGACGCGCGGATCCTGGCGGCGAAGAGTTCGAGAAAACGGCGCAGGCCGTCGTCGTCAAGGAGCGTCGCCGCCTCGATCACGCCGGCCGCGGCCTCCCTTTGACCGGGTGCGAGCACCCTGGCCAGAGTCTCCGCAAAGTCGTCGGGCAGGCCGCTCATCGTTTCGAGTGTAAGAGGCGGCGTCTAGAATCCCAACTGATGCAGCCGGTCGTGATCGGGGACGTGATCTGGGAGCCGAGTCCCGAGGTGATCGCGAGGAGCCGGTTGAAGCGCTTCATGGACCAGCACGGCATCGAGACCTTCGCCGACCTCTTGAAGCGCGCCGACGAGGACATCGAGTGGTTCTGGGACGCGGCGATCAAGGACATCGACATCGCGTTCTACCGCCACTACGACAAGGTGGTCGACCTCTCGAAGGGCACACCGTGGGCGAAGTGGTGGATCGGCGGGCGAATGAACATCATCCAGAGCTGCCTCGACCGCTACCGCGACGACAAGACCCACAACAAGCTCGCGATCATATTCGAAGGTGAGCCGGGCGACGTTCAAAAGCTCACGTACGCCCAGCTCGATCGCCAGGTGTGCAAGCTCGCCGGCGCGCTGCGCAGGCTGGGTGTGCGGCCCGGAGACCGCGTCGGCATCTTCATGCCGATGTGCCCCGAGGTGGCCATCTCGGTGCTCGCGACGGCGAAGATCGGAGCGGTCATCATCCCGCTGTTCTCCGGCTACGGCGCCGAAGCGATCGCCAACCGGCTGCGCGATGGCGAGGCGAAGGTGCTCATCTGCGCCGACGGGTTCTACCGTCGCGGCCAGGTCATTCCGATGAAAGAGACGGCGGACAAGGCACTCGCCTCGTGTCCGACCGTGACCCGGGTGATCATGCACCGCCGGGTCGTGCGTGAGGTGCCCTGGACGCACGGTCGCGACTTCGTGTGGGAGGTCCTGCTGGAGGACGAGCCGGACCACGCACAGACACATGAGCTCGACCCCGAAGACCCGATGATGATCATCTACACCTCAGGCACGACGGGAAAGCCGAAGGGCACGCTGCACGTGCACGGGGGATTCCCCGTCAAGACTGCGCAGGACATGGCGCACGGTTTCGACGTCGGCGCCGATGACACGGTCTTCTGGTACACGGACATCGGCTGGATGATGGGTCCGTGGCTCATCTTCGGGTCACTGATCCTGGGCGCGACGATGGTGCTGTACGAGGGCACGCCGGACTTCCCGGCCGCGGATCGTCTCTGGCGCATGGTTGCCGACCACGGCGTCACCGTGCTGGGCGTCTCCCCCACCTTGGTGCGCGGCCTGATGACGCATGGCGACGAGGTTCCCGCGCACCACGATCTCTCGACCCTGCGGATCCTTGGCGGCACCGGCGAGCCATGGAACCCCGAGCCGTTCCACTGGTTCTTCAAAAACATCGGCGGCGGGCGGATCCCCGTCATCAACTACACGGGCGGGACGGAGATTTCGGGTGGCATCCTCTGCGGCAACGTGATCACACACCTGCGGCCGTGCTCGTTTGCGGGTCCGTTGCCGGGGATCTCCGCGGACGTGGTGGACGCCGAAGGTCAATCGGTCCGCGGGGAGGTCGGCGAGCTGGTGATCCGCAATCCCTGGCCGGGCATGACGCGAGGGTTCTGGGGCGACCAGCAGCGCTACCTCGAGACGTATTGGAGCCGGTTCGAGGGCATCTGGGTGCATGGCGACTGGGCGTACGTCGACCCGGAGGACTCCCTCTGGTACGTGCTCGGCCGTTCGGACGACACGATCAAGGTCGCGGGCAAGCGCCTGGGGCCGGCGGAGGTCGAGTCAGTGCTGGTGGGCCATCCGTGGGTCGCGGAAGCGGCGGCGATCGGAGTCCCCGACGAGCTGAAAGGCGAGGCGCTGGTTTGCTTCGTCATCCTGCGTCCGAATCGCAAGGCCAGCGCCGAGCTGGCGACAGAGCTTTCGGATCTTGTCGCGGTCGCGCTGGGCAAGCCCCTGCGGCCCAAGGCCGTCCACTTCGTCACCGACCTGCCGCGGACGCGGAACGCGAAGATCCTGCGGCGGGTGGTCAAGTCCGTCTACACCGGCAAGGACCCGGGCGACCTGTCGTCTCTGGAAAACCCGAGCGCGCTCGCTGCCATCGGCGCGACTAGAAACTGAGGACTTTGTCGGCCTCCATAGTGAGCCGCACAAGGTCGGGCGGTGTGATGAATGTCGCGTTCGGGGTCATCATCGCCGGCAAGACCCCACGGGCCTCAGCACAGCCTTTTCAAACGTAAAAGCGGACATTCTGATCGAGACACTTGTCGAGCAGGTCGCGCAGCGGCGGGATGCCGAGGCCGACCACGTTGGCGATGACATCGGGCTTGACAAGCTCGGCGGCGTCGCCGGCCAGGGCAATCGCGACTTCGGTGCCGTTCGGTTTGGCCCCGTTCACAGCGATGTGGAATGGAATGCTGGCTCGTGTGGGGTCTTCAGGTCCCGTGGACGTGACGATGAGCAAACCTGACATGGGCAACAGTATGGAGATTCCGTGAGCGCGGTATGAGGCTGACGCGTGCGGACTGGGTGAGGCTGCTGCTGCTCTGGCTTGGCGGCATCGACCTCCGGCTGACGATGCTCGCGGTGCCGCCGCTGATCCCGCTGATCCATCGCGAGCTGCATCTCGACGAGAAGGCGGTCGGCGCGCTCGTGTCGCTTCCGGTGCTGCTGCTCGCCATTGCGTCCGTTGCAGGTTCGCTGCTCATCGCTAAACTCGGCGTGCGGGGCGCGCTGGCGGTCGGCCTTGGCTGCGTCGGAGTTTTCGGAGCGCTGCGGGGATTCGGCCCGAGCACGCCGGTGATTTTCACCGCGACGTTCTTGATGGGCGTCGGCGTCGCATTGAGCCAGCCCGCGTTTCCCACGCTCGTTCGCGAATGGTTTCCGCGCCGCATCGCCATCGCCACCGCCGTCTACAGCAATGGCATCCTGATCGGGGAGACCCTGCCGACAGTGCTCACCACGCCGGTCGGTGTGCTGCCGCTGGCCCACGGCGACTGGCGCTGGGCCCTGGCGACATGGTCAGTGCTGGTCCTCGTCACCGGCGCGGCCATTGCGATCGCGGCGCCGAGAGGCCGGCAGAACGACAAGGGCGTCCGGACGCGGTGGTGGCCGAACTGGAGAGAAGGTCAGGCCACGCGGATCGGGCTGGTCATGGGCATGGCGTCAGCCGTGTACTTCGGCTCCAACGCATTCATCCCTGACTTTCTCGACCAGACGGGACGCCATGCGCTCATCACACCCACTCTCGCGGTGCTGAACGGGTCGCAGCTCTTGACGGCGCCTGCCGTGGCGATCTGGCAGCGGCTGCTCACTGGACGCGCGGGCTTCATCGGCTCGAGCGCCGTCATGGTGGTGGCGCAGCTCGGCATCGTTCTGACGCCGGGCGCAGGGGTGGTTTTCTGGGCGTTCCTGCTTGGCTTCGCCGCGGCGCTGGCGTTCATCGTCGTGCTCACCCTTCCGCCCAGGCTCGCCGCCGCGGGCGACGTCCACCGCATGAGCGCTGCGATCTTCACCGTGCAGTACACGGTCGCTTTCACGGTGCCGCTGATCGCCGGCGCGCTGTGGGACGCGAGCGGGTGGGCGGTGCTCGCCTTCGTGCCGGGCGTGGCGGCTGCGGCTGTGATGGCGTGGCTGACGCTGCCCTTGCGGATCCCTTCCGCAGATCGCCCTTGAGCCTCCCAAAACTGGATTTCAGTCGTAGCCTGGCGGCATGGAGCCATTGCTGATAATCGCGATCCTCATCGGGTTCGCAATCGCCTCGTGGCTATTCGGGGTCGATTCGCGGCCGGGCTTCTCAGACGGACGCACCGATTACGTCGAGCACTGGTTCCCGCACGAACGGTAACCAGCTACCGCTCTACGGCAGAGCCTTGAGCAGACGCTCGAAGTCGGACTCCGAGAAAGCACGCATCGTCTCGGTGGACACGTTGCCCGCTGCCCCGGTGATCAAGGCGAACTTTGCCGCTGCCTCGTCGTCCGGCGCCTCAATGATCGCGACGAAGTCGTAGCGGCCCATCGTGAGGTACGTGTGGAGCAGCTTTCCGCCCAGGCTTTCGATCGCCTTGGCGGCAGCTTCCCGTCGCTTGGGACTGTCCTTCATTGACTTGGCACCCTGGGATGTGTATCGAAGCAGGCCTATGTAAGTCGGCATGGCGGCTCCCTCCTTGCTTGTGTGAGTGGTCGCTTAATGGTAGAGGGGCCCGGAAGCTCCGGGCCCTCTCGGTTCGTTCGGTTACGAAATCTTCAGGCTCGCGACCACCTGCTGCTGGTAGTGCGCAGTGTTGCTGCCGTCGTCGTAGGTGCTGACGAAGCTCGAGTAGCTGGTGGTGCCCGCGAACGTGTTGCCGAAGTAGTCGCCTATGAAGGTCCGCTTGCAGGTCGCGCAACGCGGGTGCGGCGAGTTCAGCTGCGGATCGAAGGCGTGCTCTGAGATGCGAATGTTGTGCCCGATCGGCGTCAGGTTCCCCTGGTAGAACTGGATGCTGGCGTTGACGCAGTAGTTGGCGGCGCTGTAGGGCGGGGTGGCCGCGTAGTTGGGGTTGACCTTGTCGAGGATGAGACCGGCTGCGTCGGCCTCGGCAGTGAATTGTGCCGGACACGCCAGCCGCCGGTCGTAGAAGTTGACGCTGACGGTGCCGTTTGGAGCCACCGCCAGGTTGGGCTGGAACTCGTCCACGGTCGAGGCCATGTTGTCGTTGACCTTGATGGGCGGGCTCCAGGTCTGGCCGCCATCAATCGAGGTGGTCAGCATCACGTTTGCGTTGCCGGTGCCGTAGTCCTCGTACGCGACGTAGAGCGGGTATTTGCCGCTGATCTTCTGGGTCCCGACCGCGAAGCTGTTGCTGATCCCCTGCCGGAAGGTCGTGTTTTTGTAGGCGATGGTCTCCTGGATGTTCTGAGCGGCGAGCGCGCTTGGACCCTGCCAGGTCAGGCCGCCGTCGGTCGACCAGTCGACCGAGATCGTCACGCAGCAGAATGCGTCCTTGCCGGGGAAGTTGGTGACCGAGGTGTAGACGGTGCCATCGGGGGCGACGTGCGGCAGAAGGTAGCTGTCGCCGGCGGTGCCGTTGATGGTCGGCAGCTGCTGCGGGGCTGACCAGTCAGTGTGCTGGCCGCCGCCGAGCGCCGTAGCGGTGGAGACGAAGATCTTGCTGTTGAAGCCGTCGAACACGGCCCACATCGCGTAAATCGTATTTTTGAGGGGGCCCGGGTTGGTGTCGATGGTGATCCACTGCTTGTCCGGCTCCTGGCCCTTGGCGTCGTATGGAGCCACGAAGTCGAGCTGGCCGTTGCGCTTGGTGATCCACTGGCCTGCGGTGGTCGCGCCGTGTGGCCGGACAGCGATCGAGATCACCTCGGCCGGCTGACCCGGGTTCGGCTCTGCATTCGGATTGATCTGGAAGTTGTGGGTGCCGTCGCCGCGGTAGAAGAACTGATAGGGCAGGATCAGTGAGTAGTAGTCGCCATAGGTGTCGAAAGCGCCGACCGGGTCGGTGTTGTCGGTCCAGCCCTCGTAGCCAGGGATGTGCCCCTGGACGGGCCAGGTCTTACCGCCGTCGAACGACTCGTAGAAGCCGAGCAGGTGGTTGTAGCCCTCTGCACTGACTATCCACTTCGAGGACCCGATCAGATGCAGCGGATCCCTGGGGTCGACCCGGATGTCTGACTCGGAGTGGTCCTTGACCAGCATGGGAGTTGAGGCGGGATAGCCGGGGTTGCTGCCGGCCTGGGTCAGGTAGGGTCCGAGCGCTTCGCCCGTGGTTGCCGCCCCTTTGCACTCTGACATGCCTGTGTACCCGTCGTTCGGGCCGTTGCTGGTGAAGTAGGGCACCTCCGGCGTATAGCAGCTTGTCTTTTGCGTGGTCGCGAAGACGTTGGTCACGCTGTGCGCCGCGAAGCTGGCGATATAGTCAGCCTCGGACTGAGAGCCCTGTGGGAGGAGGTTGTCGACCGCTGCTACGGGCGGGCTGGCGAACAGCCAGGCCAGCAGAAGAGCCGGAGACGCCATGACGAACAGACGATGTCTTCTCAACGCAATTACCCCCCAACGCAACGCGGACGATTAGCTTCACGACACTAAATGAAGACGCTGAAGAAATCAAATGGCGTTCGTTACCATTACCCCGGAAGTTCGTAGTTCAGCTTGTATTGGCCCTTGCTTCCCATCGGCGCCCCAAATTCGCCCTTCCCGGACAGCCCTTTCAGGGCGCCCTTGCTTGCGCCCGGGACGACCTCCCATTTGGTGACCGCTTTCTTGCCGTCGAACTTCCCTCGAAGAAGAAGGGCAAACGAACCTTTTCGGACGCCCACGGTGCCGTTGATGACCTGCACGCCCGAGTAGTCGGCCGTTTTGTCCGCTCGGTAGACCATCACATACTCGGTTGTACCAGTGCCTTTGATGTCACCGGTGAACCTCTGTGTCACGGTGGCTCGGGTCACCTTCGGACCAATTGTTATGCCGGCCGGCTTCTCATCCCACTTGTCGATCTCGAAACCACCGCTGGCGATTTTCTTCAACGTGCGTACCTCCGCGCCGTGGTGCCGGATTGAATCTGGAGCGGGCGACCGGTCTCGAACCGGCTACCTCAACCTTGGGAAGGTTGCGCTCTACCAGGTGAGCTACGCCCGCGCCAAAGGAATCTTACGTTTCGACCACTGCCTCGGCCTGCGGCGCTGCTTCGGTGACGACCGAGCGCACAAGCTGCGAGTACTCGCTGACGAGGCGGTCGGCCTGGACGGGGTCCAGGGTCGACGCGATGATGTGGTATTCGGGCCGGTCAGCGTCCGGCACCACCAGCACCCACCCGCCATCGACGAACACCTTCACGCCGTCCGTGAGGTCGACGCGATCCTTCATGTGCCGCTCCATCATGGTTCGCATCACGCGACCCTTGACCTCCCAGGGACAGAACTCGACCGCGCTCCGGTGCGACACCGCCGGGATCTGCCCTCGCAGCGCTCCGAGCGAGGTCCCCGTCTGCGCCAGGAGCTCCAGGACGCGCACTGTCGTGAAAATCGCGTCGAAAGACACCGCAAAATCTGGCCAGCAGTAGCCGCCCGCGCCGTCCGACGCCACCACAGTGTCGGCATGCTGGGCCGCCCGCAGCACTGCGCCGGGCGTGATCTTGGTCGGCACGAACCTGCTCTGCATCCGCTCGGCGATCATCGAGTACGCCAGCGATGCCGACGCCGGGCCGAGCACCATGCCGGTCCGCTTGGACAGCGCCAGCTGCGCGAGGACAGCGAACGCCGCGTCGTGATCGAGCACGCTGCCGGTCTCGTCGACCAGGAAACACCGCTCACCTGGCGTGTCGATGAAGACTCCGAGCTTGGCACTCACCGCGGCGACGATCAATCCCATCTCCTTCAAGTGCTCGCGAAATGTGCTGTCGTCTTGCTCGATGACGACTTCGGCGGGCGAGGCGTTGAGGGGGATGACCGTGCAGTTCATTTCCTGCAGAACCCTCGGCAGCACCTCCGCCGCGGCGCCGTTGTTGTAGTCGATCAGGATCTTGAACGCCGCCCCTCGCACGGTCTCCAGGTCGAGCTTCGCGATCATGTCCTCGATATAGCGTTCCGTCTGGCTGTCTCGACGCACAATGCGGCCGATCTCGAAGTGCGAGACCCGCCGGATGTCCTCGCGGAAGAAAAGACCCTCGAGCTTGCGCTCGTTGCGCTTGTCCAGCTCGAGCCCGTGGTCGTCGAACAGGCGGATGTCCGCCGAGCGCGGATCCACAGGCGAGGTCTGGACGTGCACCGCTGCCACGTGGTTGTGGCGAGCCCAGTAACGCGAGACCGGCGCCGGCAGCACCGAAAGGTCGGTGACCGTTGTGCCGGAAGACGTGAGGCCCGACATCATGGCGCGGCTGATCATCCGCGCCGATCTGGTGTAGTCGCGCGAGATCGCGATCTCGGCGCCCTTCGGGGCGAGAGCGCCGACCGCCGCGCCCAGCCGTGACGCGAACTCCGGCGTGAACTCGACGTTGATCAAGCCATTGAGCCCATACGAGCTGAACAGCCCGCGCTTCCACGAGCCTGCCCAGATGATCGATTCGTGAACGACCGCGCCAGGTTCGACTTCCTTGTTCGGCCAGATGCGCACGTTCGGGTTGACCGTCGAGCCGGCTCCGATGGTGACGTCGCTGCCGATCACGCTCCCCTCTTCGAGCAGGCAGCCGTTCTTGATCGTCACCGACCTGCATACGACTGAACCGCGCAGCCTCGAGTTGAGCCCGATGTAGGAGTGGTCCCACGTGATCGAGTTCGAGATCTTGACCCCGGAGTCGATGGTCGTGTAGCCGCCGATCACGGCCGGCCCGTTGACCCATGCACCTGCCCGTACCTTCGCGCCGGCGCCGATGAGCGCGGGGCCGTCGATGCGAGCGCCGGGCGAGACCTCCGCGTCCTTGTGGATCCAGATGGAATCGCCGGTGCGATCGCCGGGGATCTGCACCTTGACCTTGCCCTCGAGGCAGTCGAAGTTCGCCTTGACGTACGCAGCGTGGCTCCCCACGTCCTCCCAGTAACCCGACGCCACCCAGCCGAAGACGTGCTCGCCCTCTTTGAGTAGCTTCGGAAAGACGTCGCCGGACCAGTCCGCCACCTCGCCAGGACGGAAGAAGTCGAACACCGCAGGGTCGAGGATGTAGATCCCGGTGTTGGCGAGGTCAGAGATGACCTCGCCCCAGCTCGGCTTTTCGATGAAGCGCTGGACGGCGCCGCCCTCGTCCATCACCACCACGCCGTACTCGAGCGGGTTCGGTACCGGCTTGAGGACGATCGTGGCGATGGCCTTGCGCTCTCGGTGGAAGCGGGCCGCGGCGGCGAGGTCGATGTCGGTCAGCGAGTCACCGGAGATGACGACAAACGGTTCGGTCAGCTGCTGCTTCGCGAGCATGACGGAGCCCGCGGTGCCCAGCGGCGAGTCCTCGACCGAATAGGTGAGCGCGACGCCCTGCTCCGAGCCGTCGCCGAAATAGTTGCGGATCGACGCGCCCAGGTACTGCACGGTGGCGACCACGTCGCGCATCTGGTGGCGACGCAGGTGCAGAAGGATGTGTTCCATGATCGGCCGCCCCGCGACCGGGACGAGCGGCTTCGGCATCCGGCTCGTGAGCGGCCGGAGACGCGAGCCCTCCCCTCCCGCCATGACTACCGCCTTCATCTCACTTCCCAATAACATCGTATGTCTTGGTGGAAGAACTAGACGAATTCGCTCACGATCTGCTGTGGACCTGGCAGCCCCGCATCGAGAATCTCTTCCGCACGATCGACCCGGAGATGTGGGAGTCGACGCGGCAGAATCCCGTCCTGCTCATTAAACAGCTCGGCCAAGAGGGAGTGGCCCGCGCCTCTGAGCGCGACGACGTGAAAGCGGCCCTCGAGGACGCTCGTGGGGCCCGCCGCGAGTACTACGAGCGCCACCCCCGCTTCATGGACGCTAACGCCCCGCTCGTCGTCGCCTACTTCTCTCTCGAGTTCGGCCTGGCCGAATGCCTGCCCATCTACTCGGGCGGGCTCGGCGTGCTGGCCGGCGATCACCTGAAGGCGACCAGCGACCTGGGGCTCCCGCTCATCGCGGTCGGTCTGCTCTACAAGCAGGGTTTCGGACGTCAGGACATCGACGCCGGCGGCCGCCAGGTCGAGGTGTACTCGGAGAACCACGGCACGGACCTGCCGGTGCGCCGCGTGGAAGGCATCGAGGTCGAGGCGCCGATCGGCTCCCGGTCGGTGCGCATCGGCGTGTGGCGAGCCCAGGTCGGGCGCGTGCAGCTTTACCTGCTCGACACGGACCTCGAGGCCAACCCACCGGACCTCCGCGGGATCACCGACCGCCTGTACGTGCCCGAGCCCGACCGCCGGCTTCGACAGGAGATAGTGCTCGGCATAGGCGGCGTGCGCGCGCTGCGCGCGCTCGGCGTGACGGCTGGGGTCTTCCACCTCAATGAAGGACACAGCTTCCTGTGCGCCATCGAGCGCATCCGCGAGCTCAGGGCCTCCCGGCAGATGTCGCTGGAAGAAGCGCGCCTGGTCGCGCGTGCTGGAATCGTGTTCACCACGCACACGCCGGTCGCGGCAGGAAGTGATTACTTCGAGCCGGGCCTCGTGTGGGATCTCCTCGGCCCCTATCTGAGCGAGGTCGGCCTTTCGTTCGACCGCTTCATGGACCTCGGACGCCAGCGTCCCGGGGATCCACGTGAGCGATTCACCACGACCTATGCCGCCCTGCGGCTCGCCGACCAGTCGGTCGGGGTCAGCCGCCTGCACGGCGCCGTCTCGCGACGGCTGTGGAAGGACGCGTGGCGCGGCCTACCCGAAAACCAGATCCCCATCGGATCAGTGACCAACGGCGTCCATATGCCGACATGGATCGCGCCGGAGATCACCGACCTCCTGCGCCGCTACGTCGGACCTGACTGGTGGGACCTCGACGGCAGGGACGGACGCTGGCACGCCGTGTTCGAGATCCCGGCGGTTGAGCTGTGGGAAATCCATCTCGGCTTGAAGCGCCAGCTCCTCCAATTCGCCAAACGGCGTTCCGAAGACTCGAACGACCTGAACGTCGACGCCCTGACCTTCGGGTTCGCACGCCGCTTCGCGCCGTACAAGCGCGCGAATCTCTTGCTGCAAGACCGGCCGAGGTTGAACAAGCTCCTGCGCAACTCAAAGCGGCCCGTGCAGCTTTTGTTCGCGGGCAAGTCACACCCGGCGGACCAGCCGGGCAAGGACATCGTCGCGGGCGTAGTCGCTCTCGCCCGAGAGGAACCGGGAGTCGTCTTTCTCAAGGACTACGACGTCGAGCTCGCGCGCTTCCTCGTGCACGGCAGCGACGTGTGGCTGAACAACCCGCGACGTTTCCTCGAGGCGAGCGGCACGAGCGGGATGAAGGCGGGCGCCAACGGAGCCCTCAACGTGAGCATCCTCGACGGGTGGTGGGACGAGGCCTACCGCCCGGAGCTCGGCTGGGCGATCCCTTCGGGGGCGACCCTCGACCGTCCGGCCATCGACGACCGCGCCGAAGCCGAAGGCCTTTACCGCCTGCTCGAGCGAGAGGTGGTGCCGGCGTTCTTCGATCGCGACAAGGACGGCATTCCCCAGCGCTGGATCGAGATGATGCGCGCATCGATCCGCCATACCGCCACCGCGTTCTCCGCGCGACGGATGGTGATCGACTACTTCAACCTCGCCTATGCGCCGGGCGCGCGCCGCGTCGAGCAGCTGCGGCTGCTCCCGGACTGGGGTGGCTAGGGCTCGGGCCCGGAAGACACGTTTAGCGCCGGAAGTCGAATCAGACGGACGGGATCCGGTCAGTCGGCGAGCGCCGTCACCCCGCGCAGCTCACGGCGGGTGGTGATCGCGGCAACGTACAGCTGCACGTACCGGTGCGCGGAGCGGGACCATGAAACGTCCTCCGTCATCGCGCGACGGACGAGCCACGCCCAAAGCGTCGGATGTCGGAACGTCTCCGCCGCCCGCACGACCGCGGCAAAGAACTGCCAGGGGTCGTACGCGTCGAACATGAACCCGGTACCGGTCAGGGCCACCGGGTCGTAATCCCTGATCGTGTCCGCGAGGCCGCCGGTCTCGCGCACGACTGGGATCGTCCCGTATCGCAAAGCGATCAGCTGCGCCAGGCCGCACGGCTCGAAGCGCGACGGCATCCACAGCATGTCGGCGCCGGCGTACACGCGCTGCGCGAACGCCGAGTCGAAACCGATCGAGGCCGAAACCTGCTGCGGCTTCTCGCCTGCCCAGCGCCGGAACATGTCCTCGTACCGGCGATCGCCCGTCCCGATCACCACGACCTGCAGGCCGAGGTGCAGTACCTGCGCCATCGCCTGCTCGACGAGGTCCAGCCCCTTCACGTCGTAGAACCTCGACACGATCGCGCACAGCGGCTTGTTCACGTCATCGAGACCGAGCTCGGCCCGAAGCTCGGCGCGGCACAACGCTTTGTTTTCGGGCACCTCCGCCGAATAGTGATGAGCGAGGTTGGGATCGCGCGCCGGGTCGAAGATCTCGTAGTCGATGCCGTTGACCACGCCGTGGAGCTTGTGGGCGTTGCGGCGCAGCAGCTCGTCCAACCCCTCGCCGTATTCGGGTGTCTGCATTTCCATTGCGTAGCGCTCGCTGACGGTGTTCACGACGTCGGCGAACTCGATCCCGCGGCCCAGCACGTTGACCACATTGTCGAGGCCCGGGATGCCGACCCGGATCAAACCCCACTCCTCGAGGCCGGCCAGCACGAGAGCGCCAAAGCCGAATACGCCCTGGGCGGCGAGGTTGTGGATGGTGAGGTTGGTGGCGATCTCCGAGTACTTGCCCTGCGTGTAGACGCGCTCGAGGAGGTTCGGCACCAGCGCCGCGAACCAGTCGTGAATGTGGATGATGTCCGGCCAGAACTCCAGGGCCGGGAGCATCTCGAGCAGCGCTCGCGAGAAGAAAACGGACCGCGCGTCGTCGTCTCCGAAGCCGATGATCCCGTCCCGGTCGTAAAGGGACGGGCAGTCGACGCAGTAGACGGCCATGTCGCCGAGGCGGCCTTCGTAGATCGTCGCTTCCACCTTCTGCGCGCCAAGCGGCACCTGCAGGCCTGTCACGACCGGCTTCAGGTTGTACTTGCCGACGTCGACCTGCCGGTAGCGGGGCAGCACGACCCTGACGTCGTGGCCCAGGCGGCGCAGCTCCTTCGAGAGCGAGGCGGCGACGTCGGCGACGCCGCCCAGCTTGGCAAAGGGCGCGAGCTCAGCGGTCGCCACCAGCACCTTGAGGTGCTGCGAGTGAGGCACCTCAGCCGCCGGCGCCTCTCCAGGAACGCGCACGCCCAGCGAGCCGGAGGGCGGCACCTCTTCGATGTCGTGCCCGTCCCTGGCCACGACCAGCGCCATCTCCACCGTGTCGCCAGGTCCCTTGCCGAGAAGCTGCAAAGGAATGGAGACAAAGAATGGATCGGGAATCTCCCATGCTGTCTCGAACACTGCCCTCGTCAGAGGCTCGACGATCTTGGCCACGGTGACCGAGCCGCCGCGCAAGCGGGGAACGATCCTGATCGCGTACGCGGGCTCAAAGCCGAGGTCGGCTATCGCGGACACCTGCAGCGGAAGCTCGATGTCGCTCACCCCGTCGCCTGCGGGCGCCCCCGAGCTGTAAAGCCAGAAGTCGATGTGCTGAGCTTCGAGCTCTGCGGGCGAGCGCGGTGTATCGATCCGGAAGTACAGGTTCCGGTCGTCGTTGCCGTAATAGACCTTCTCGACGATCCCGGCCGGCCGGTGCAGCGCGCCAAACCCCGAGCCGACCAGGTAGTAGCCCGCATTGCTCCATGCGGGATCGTCACGCGACGACGGCGTGATCTCGTCAGCCGGCACACCACGCTCCGGCGTGGGCGCGCGCTTGATGATCGGCTGGAACAGACGCGCCGGCGCGCGCGTGCCCATGAGTTTGTAAACGTTGCGAAGGTGTAGCCGGAACTGGTTGTCCCAGATCAGGTCCATGCCCGAGTCGTGCTTGCGGCTGAACCACCAGAACCAGTCGCTGCCCTCGGTGATGAGGATCTCGCGCCAGGCGAGCGCGACCTGCTCTGAGTCCTTCGGCCTCTGCCGGGACTGCTCTTCCAGCCAGTCGCGCGTCTCGGCCAGGAGATCCCACGCGATGTTGTGCTCGGGGTCGCCGATCCAGGTGTCGAGGCTCGCGCCGATCCAGCTGCCGGTGTGCAGGTGGTGCAGCTGCTGTTCCGGCGGGTGCTCCGCAATGAAGTCGGAGACGGTGGTGGTCACGACGCCCGGGCTCGCCTCGAGCTCGGTGTACAACGCGTTGAGGAAGTCATGGCCGTCGCGCGGGTAGAACTCCCACGCGTTTTCGCCGTCGAGCGCGATCACCACGAGCTGGTCGCCATCGCCCTGCTGCTCGCCGATTTTCTTCACCCGGCCGACGAGGGCACGCGCCGCATCGAGTGAAGACATCTTCTGGTAGTCGAAGCCGATGGCGTTCGAGATCTGCGCGTCGCGGAAAACCATCGCCACGCTCTGGCCCTCCCGCTCGATGCGCTTGGGGCTGTACAGGTGC
>Ga0209588_1000121_pt1 | contig 23087 bp, 14 predicted proteins | sample Rivendell_Oct201_10_FD_188351 | JGI IMG/M metagenome (GOLD analysis project Ga0209588, IMG submission 188351) | Vadose zone soil microbial communities from the Eel River Critical Zone Observatory, Northern California, USA -... | ecosystem: Host-associated > Plants > Roots > Rhizosphere > Soil ...
AAGCGATGACGCTATGGAGTGACGCCATCAAGGCAGGCGGCGCCAAGCCGATCCCCGCCGGCAACTTCGCCGACCAGGTGGACTTCCAGAACCAGAAGTCGGCGATGTACATGTCGACGCAGGTGAGCTACCAGTTCATCGTCAATCCGATCGGCAAGAAGTTCAAGTTCGCCGAAGCGGAATTCCCGGCGGGCGACAAGGGCGTGAAGGACGAGATGTTCGGCGCCAACATGTGCGTCTTCAACAAGTCAGCAAAGGACGTGCAGCACGGCGCATTTCTCTACATCAAGTACCTGACCAGCCAGGAGAGCACCACGACGTGGGCGCAGAAGACCTCCTACATGCCGGTCCGCCAGTCGGCCTACGCGGCGCTGCAGAGCAGCTTCTACGCGCAGAACCCATCCCAGGGCATCGGCGCGGGAATGCTGAGCAAGAACTACCTGATCGCCCTCCCCGTGACGCCGACGAGCAACGAGCAGCGGGACGCGCTGTCCACCGAGCTAAACAACATCGCTGCGGGACGGGCGGATCCCACGACGGGGCTTGGCCGAGCGGCGCAGAAGATGAACGACATCATGGCGACGGGGTGAGCTAGAGCTCGCCCCGCTGGCGCGCCTCCCCGTCACCTTCGGGCGGCGGGCGCGCGGGTGGGTGAGGCACTCGGGTACCCGGGAGGTCTGATCGGTACCTTGGTCGGCCGGACTGTGAGGAGTTCACGCTAAAGGCAATCGAGTGACAAAATGCCCGCCAGTGGTTCATGAGTCGGCCTCAGTCGAATTGGGGGCGCGCTTCGCAGATGCACTCATGGCAGCGTCCACTTGGCACCGAGACCAGCGCCGCAAAGGGTCGCGCGTTCCTTACCTCGGCCACCTTCTAGCTGTCGCTGCTTACATCATCGATGCAGGCGGGTCTGAAGAGGCGGCAATCGCAGCTCTTCTCCACGACGCAATCGAGGATCAACCACAGCGCTCCGGCGGCAAGGCCGGGCTCGAGAAGCGCTTTGGTAAGGTGGTCGCGAGCATCGTGGCCGAATGCAGTGACTCCGATCCAGTCGGTGGCGTTGAGAGAAGCCCTGAGAACTGGATCGCCCGTAAGCGCGCCTATATTGCGGACTTGGATCACAAGTCGCGCGACGCATTACTAGTATCGCTTGCCGACAAGCTCCACAATGCTACGTCTATCCTGGCCGACCTGCGGGGTCACAATTCTGAAGACGTTTGGGAGCGTTTCAACGCAGGCAAACAGGAGCAACTGGAGTACTACCATGAGCTCGCCCGCCGTTTTCACAGCCTTATGCCAGGGCCAATGGCCGATGAGCTTAATCGCGTAGTTGCAGAAATCGTGCGCGAGGCGTAAAAGCGCGAGGTCAGCTGGTAATAAGCATCGGTGCGAATCGCGGAGCGGCCCGTAAAGTCGCGGTGGCCAAAGCTCCGTCAATTGCGAATGACCCGGACCCCGTGCCAACCATCGATGGAATCATGCCGTCACGCCGCGATGTCTTTGCCCGATCACTCGAGCCGTTCGCCGAAAACCAGACCTCGGAGGGCTTTGTATGCTGGGCAGTCACCTGACGTCCCGCATATCGTCGGTAGATTTTCGTCGGTTCAAAGCTTTCCGGAATTTCTCGGTCTCTTTCGGCGACACAGCCATTCTTATCGGTCCGAATAACGCCGGAAAGACCACTGTCATCGGAGCGATCTCGGCCGCTTCCAACATGCTTCGGATAGCCAAGAGGCTTAAGCCGAGCCTGCGCCAGGTTCGCGGCGAAGATGTTGTTTGGGCATATGAGTTCAGCGCGTCCCAGGTAGGTCTTGACGAGGACAGCCTTCGATGGGAGTCGCGTGACGAAGACGTTCAGATGCGCGTGACGTTCGCGGACGGATCTCGGTTAACCGCGGTGTGGCCGTGGTCTGGGGGCGCTCCACCCCACTTCCTTATCGAAACTTCCGATCGTCGATCCTTGCGTCAGCCAGCTGACGTTCGGGCACTGCTTCCAGCAATCGATGTTGTACCTGCTCTGACTCCCCTCGAGCGCAGGGAGGATCTCCACGACCCACAGTACGTCCGCGACAGCATCCGGCAGCGCTACGCGAGCCGTAACTTTCGTAACCAGCTGCTGTTGTGCCATCGAGGTGAAATGCCCGGATGTGATTGGAGCGAGTGGAAGGAGTTCCTCCATCGCTGGCTTCCGGAAATCAGCTTAGGCGAGCCTGAATTGACTGAAAGCGGCATCAACGTTTACTACCGCGATGACATGGCGCAGGCATGGAAGGAGATCGTCTGGGCCGGGGATGGGTTTCAGGTATTCGTTCAGGAACTCTTCCATTTGTACCGTTTACGAGAGGCCAACGTAGTAGTGCTTGATGAGCCAGACATATATCTGCACGCCGATTTGCAGCGGCGCCTGGTCCAGGCAGCTTTGAGTTCTCAAGCTCAACTGATACTTGCGACACATTCTGCCGAGATCGCGGCCGAAGTAGGCACGCCGGCGATCGTGTGGATGGATCGCACTCGCTCGCAGGCCATTCGGGCCCCGAGCGATGACGCATTGTCTCGGCTCTCCGGGTCCATCGGCAGCCAATTCAATTTGCGATTGGCACGTGTGATGCGCTCCCGTTTGACTATTTTCGTAGAAGGGAGCAACGGGGTTTACCTCAAACAGATTGCCCGCACTCTTGGATGTATGTACGTTGCTAACGAGCGTGATCTCGCAATCGTTCCGATTGCAGTCCCCGACAGCTGGAAGCACCTCGAAGGCCTAGCGTGGCTTAAAGAGCACCTGTTTGCCGGAAGTGTTCAGTCGCTTCTCCTTGTGAATCGCGATTATCACTCACTCGAGAGTGTTGAGGAGCTTCGGACAACGCTGCATGACTGGGGAATAGCAGTCAAGGTCTGGGAAAGAAGAGAGCTAGAGAGCTATTTCCTATCTCCAACCGTGATCGCGCGCGCCTCCAATATTGCTGCCAACGTCATTGGTTCCGTCCTTGCACGAATCACGTCGGCCATGTACGAGGAGATCCTGTTCCAGCACGTTGCTTTGTGGAAACAGGACTTTCCCGAAGATCGCGAAGTCGCTGATCAGACGGTCGCGACGAAGTTCGTAGAGTACTTGAGCAACGCATGGAACGACCAGTCTGAATGGCTGTGGCGATGTCCGGCGAAACAGTGTTTATCCGCTCTGAATCGTGAATTGGAGCAGATCGGAGGGAAACCGGTATCTTTCGACGGCCTGGTTCGAGAGATACGTGCCACCGAAGTCCCGCCAGAACTCAGCGATCTAATTCGGTCCCTGGAAAAGAGGTTGACCTGAAGGCAACCAAACCTCCGCCGCTACACGAATTGGAGCTTGCCACCGTTCAACGTCATGCCTCGTCGATTTGGCTTCGGGAGCAAGCCATGCGCTACCAAGTGGGCGTGCACCGCTCTCGCGACCGCTTGGGCTAGAAGCGGCGGGACAGCATTGCCTATTTGTCGGGCAACGCTAGTCAACGATTGGTCTTCCGGGAACACAAAGTCATCCGGGAACGATTGAAGGCGAGCTGCCTCGCGGACCGTGATAGGCCGGTTCGCGATCGGATGCAGGTAGCGGCCCTTCTCAGGTTTGAAAAATTCAGTCCGAATCGTTGAAGCTGGGCGGTCCCACCAGAGTCTACCGAACACGTCGGTCGATCCCGCCTGGTGCTTTCGCCAGCACGGTGGGATCAGCCTGCGGAGACCTTGTGCCTCTAAGGCCGCCTGCATCTCGAACCGAGACCCCCCGTCCTTTGGCACCGCTGCGTATCGGATCCGGGAAAAGTCCTTTATTCCCGGTCGCGATCGGTGCCAGTCCTTCTCCGTCGGTCGGGCTCGCAAAGCTGGCTGCAATGAAAGCTGGTCGCGCACCGTTCGATATGGAGCGCGGTTGGGACTAGCGGGACCATGCGTTTCCACTGGAAAAGTAACGGCCCCCAAGCGAGAGCCTATTACGAAGGCACGCGAGCGCAATTGCGCCACTCCAAAATCCGCCGCTGAAAGCACCGCTTCTGAGAGGGTGAATCCACGGCTACGAGCCGAGCGCTGGAACCGAGCGTACTCTTCCGAGCGGAGGAATAAAGGCACATTCTCCAAGACGAACAAATTGGACGAAGTCCTCGAGACAACCTGTAGAAAGTCGCGCCAGAGCTCGTTTCGGGGATCGCGTGGATCACGCGCCCCCAGAAGGCTGAATCCTTGGCACGGTGGGCCCCCGATCACAATCTGCACCTCGGGCCAAGACTCCACAGTTTTTATATCGCAGACATGGACCGTCGAATGGATGTTGAGTCGATACGTCTCCGCGGCGTCGGAGTTGATCTCTACCGCGACCACTGGTCGGAAACCTTGTCGCTTAAATCCGAGCGACAGGCCGCCGCATCCAGCGAAGAGGTCCACAAAACCGCTGGTACTACTGTTCGCGGAGGAGCTGATCAAGCCGCTTCTGCGCTGCCGGAAAAGATGGTCGAATTGGACATGATGGCAGCAGATGTGGTGGATGAACAGACGTACGCCCCAAAATATGCCGATGCCGTCACGATTGCATAGTTTGAAGCGCACGCTGGCATTGGTCAACCCTGCTGATGAAGATCCACCTTGCTGGTTGGGGCAACGAACGATCGCGGGGGTGTAGGTTAGTTGGGCTGCATGGCCTCTCCCCCCACTCCCATTGCCAAGCAGGTCGCCGGCGGGCTAGCTTCCTGGGCAAGTTCCGCGCGAGTTAGGCGCTCCATGGAATCGAATCGGGGACGCGACACCCGTCTTGAACTAGCGTTACGACGACGCCTATACCGCGACGGTTACCGCTATTGGACTCATCGGCGCCCCGAACAGTCTCTGCGGTGTGTGGCGGACGTCGTATTTCCCCGACTCAAACTCGCGGTATTCATCGACGGATGCTTCTGGCACTGGTGTCCAACGCATGGCACGATGCCTGTCCTCAACCGTGATTGGTGGCGCGCCAAGCTCGAAGGCAATAAGGCTCGAGACCATAAGAACGACCTAGCCCTAAGAGCCGCAGGATGGACTGTACTCCGTCTATGGGAACACGAACCGCTTGAGGACATGCGAGCGTCGGTTGCGAGAGCCATCGAGTCATTGCGTAGCGTCAGGTAGGTGAGCAGCATTCGCCGACTCGACCAAATTGCGTCCAAACTTCCGCGCAAGCTCGTCATAGGCCGGTCGACAGCCCTGGTCTAGGAAGACCCCCAACTGGCTGCGCGCTCGGGAGGCACCCACATACATCAAGCCGCGAGATGAAGCGGACTCGAGACGATCGCAATCGACAAGAACCACGGCATCAGATTCCAGGCCCTTAAAGGAATGAACTGTGCGATAGCGAATCCATCCCGATTTCGAATGTGGCTGCTCGACAGTCAGCCTAATTGGCAAACCAACAAGTCCCTCGGCGAGGCAACTCTTCTCGAGCCGCCGCGATGACAAGATGACGATATCTTCAGGCCGCAAGCCCTCGGCTAAGAGCCGGCCGATATGGCGCGAGGCGCGGCGCCTCTCGTCCTCCGGTCCAGCGCACCACACCACTGAGACCTTGGGGCCGTCGATTTCGAGTGTCTCCTCGGGAGGAGTCCCGGATAGCAATGCGACTGCGACGGCTACTGGTGTGGTGTTACGACAATTGATCCGGAGTCGGTATGTCGCGGGTCGACTTCTATGGAGTCTCGTCAATCCCGAGGGCGCTAAACCTTCAAAGAGATTCTGCATTGGATCTAGGAAGAATCTCCACTTTCCGTTGTCCAGACCATTCTTAAGGGCCTCGTCGAAGACAGCGAGGTATGCATCCTGCACAAGGTCCTGTGCCTCGTCGACAACCAGGGCGTCATACGTGTGATGCATGCCGGTCTGGCGAAGCGCATCGATTGCAACAAGAGGTTGGTAGATCTCGTGCAGATCCTCCGTTGAGGCGTTAGGCAACGTGGAGGCGAGGTCGGCTCGTTTGATTAATTGCGCCATGAATGAGTGAAAGCTGCCCGCAGTTATGTTTGGGTGATCATTGACCATTGCAGCGAGCTGGTCGCCAAGCGAGCGGTTATAGCAACAGAGCAATACCTTCGATCCCGCGGCCGCCAAACGCCTGGCTTCCTCGACTGCGAGGAATGTTTTGCCCGTCCCCGCCCCGCCTCGGACAACCACGCGCTCGTTATCAGCAAGTCCGTCCAGAACCACGTACTGCTCGGTAGTAATACGAAGCAGCTCCTCGGCAATCTGCCCGAGTCTCATCCTCAGTGAGGGCCTGAGGTCGAAATCCGGCCGCAACGCCTGAACGATCGACCTGACCTCTGACGGGGTGAATGGCTCCCCATGGCCCGTACGCGCTTGACTGAACCGCTCCTCCCAATATCCAACAACTTGGCGCACGTAGGCGACGACGGGCTTGGCTACATTGCGAACGTCATAGACGATCTCCGGGATAACGTCTGGTCCAGTAACACGAAACTCGATATCGGGAGTTGCAACTCCGTAGCCGATAGGTCGTCGGACGATCCAATGAAGTCGGGAGGCCAGGTAATGAGTCAGCGCTCCCGTAGCGGATCCAACCTGTTCAAACGGTCCTTGGGCCTTACTGTTTGAACGTCCGGCCCGATCGGTGAACCACCACAATCCGTCGTGGCGCTCGACCCGCCCGCCCTTAACCTCCAAGCTTATGACGGCTGGTGGGCCTATCAAGACGAAATCAATCTCAGCCCAGGGCTTTAGCGGATGCCCACCTAGTCCCAACGAGTGGAGCACGGTCCATTCTTCGCCAAGCCCGTCGCGTAGCCGCGCGAACAAGCGCTTCTCAGCAATGCTTGGATTTGTCGCAGTAATTTCGGGTGGCAACATGTTTGCCATGTCGGACGATTTCGGCTCAATTGGCCGCGAAGAATCCGATAGCAGGGTCTGAAGGGAGCCCGACCAACATGGCTCGATCCAGTAACACATTGAATTCCTCGCAACTCACTTCGGGCAACAACACGCAGGCGTGACATGCAGCCAGGTTCTGCGAGTCGACGCCTGATGCATCAGCCTCGACGCACAACGGATCTGCCGAGCACCAAGCGACCCGACTGATAGCCCCTTGAATGGACTCGTCAAGTCGAGTTGGGTCCGCTTGGGCGATGACTCCACCGAGACTTCCGGCCGAGTCTGTCGTCGCCGTGTAGATCAAGACCCCCGTGCGGTCATCCATAACGTACAGACGCTCGCGCAATGATGAAGTCGGATAACCGCAATCCAACGACCACTGATTGATGAGCGAATGGGCGAAGGTATGGGCCAGGATAAAGCGAGGCGAAATGACCCTATCGGGCTTTTGGCCAAGTCCGGTGAAGCGCTTCGCGTACTGCTTGTTGAGCTTGGCAGCGCGATCCCGAATCACCTCGTTTTTTGCCCAACCGGCCAGTCGATCCTGACGAAGTGTCATGAACACACCTTCGCCGAGCACTTCAATTGCCGGAAGCCAACCAGGATGGGTGCTATATAGCGATGCGAGGGTAGTTTGATCGGCGCCGTTCGAAGGCACAATTCGTGTAAACCCGGTCAGCGCCCGGACCTCGCGAAGTCGCTTCACTAGCATCACGCGATCTATCCAGTTGGAGGACACCTTGCCAATTCTTGATGCTGGCACGCAAACGAAGTCCGGGCGTGAGGCGTCCTCTGGCCGTCCCTTTAGGAGCGCCTCCAATTCCTGCAAACGCGCCGACTGATCGATGTCAGTGTCGGCGCCTTCATCAGATAGTTTCCTTTGTCGTATGGCCTCTGAGAAATCTGTAAGACGAAAGCCACTCTTTTGAGGGAGTCCCATATCCGCAATAGCCCCGCTGGCGGCATCGTCGGGGAGATGCTTCAGCATCGGCCAGAACTTGTTTAAGTATCTGAAAACAGCCTCCGACCATGGCGGAATTGAAAGCGCCGACGCGACCGCAGAAAACCACACATTCGATGCACCACGTTGCAGTGTTCGAGGGATTTGGTCGCAGTCCTCCAACCCTCCTCCGAGCCAGGGCCGGCGGCCGGTGCATTTGGTGATGCCTTTCAGCGCGTGCTTCCCGAATGCGCCCTCAAGGGTCTTAGGCTCGACCCCGCAGCTGCAGCTCAGAAGGATTGCGCGAAGAGAGGCTGTTTCGCCTCCGGCCTCCATGCGCATGTCGTGGGGTGCCGGATTGGCCGAGCCTTGGTGTAGCCATCGATGATAGGGAAAGTCATCAATGTGCCCACGAGAGCAAGCCATAACGAACCGTGAAGGCACGAGATCCTTTTCACAGTCCGGACACCGATTCGAGTCGAACGCCGTGAACGATCGGTGACTCGCAAGGCGCTTGCATTCTGAGCACGACACCATCGTCGGAAATCTAATGACGGGAATGTCGCAACCATCTTCCGTGGCCGGCGGCAGGACGAAGCCAGCCACTTTGAGCTTCGCCTCGAGGCGCGGCTCGTGGAGGTTCGGCTCAGAGACTGTCCACTTGTCAATGCCGGCGACCATGAACGATTCGTCTTCAACCGCCACGATCGCCCCTACCCCATACGTAGTTACCAGTTGGCCACGGCGCACGGTCCCCTTGTTCCTTGCCACTGTCAGGACCAGATCAGGCACAGATTCGAGGACAGGTCGACATCCCGAAGACTTCTCAATGTGCGGAAGGCACCGTCCGCCTCCTCTTCTGTCATAGACGCCTCGCAAAGTAGTGCCTTGTGTGGATCCCGCGCCGTGTACACGAGGTCCGGAAGTTCCTTAGCGCGTTCCTCCCATCGATCCAGCACTCCTTCAATTTCGCCCCTTACATCCGCTTTGTCATTGGGCGACACACCGCCGACTCTATCCACGATGAGTTCAGTGACCACCGACAGCTCGTCACGATGCTTCAGTATTCGGCGAGCCGACGCATTTGACCGAAAGCCGGGAACAAGCAGTCTGGCCAAGCCGATAACTACACCATGAAGGCCGCGATCTCTCGCTCGTGACGAAAATGGCGTAACACTTGTCGACTCGACTTGCCTGTAAAGCGCAGAGTGGTACGCAGGGAACGCTTCGTAGTGCGACCTGTCGCGTGACCGGGCCGAGTTGAATAGGACGACCACCAATCCGGGCCATTTCCTACCCACGCGGCTGGTTGCTTGGATGTATTCGGATGTGGCCTGCGGTTGACCCATTACTACCATCAAGCCAAGGCGATCGATGTCCACGCCGACCGAGATCATGTTAGTGGCCAAAATGACATCGAGCGCATAGTCGTCGGGGTACGCAACCGCCATTCGTTTCAAGTGTCCGGGGATCGCTCCCGACGGTTCTCGACTTGTGAGTTCAATCCGATTCTCGAGGCGACGCGGCTCAGTGCCAGTCTCATTTGCAAGTAGCCCCAGGCGATCCGTTACGTCGTCTTGAACTTGCATGCGCGCGCCACCAAGGACCCTGAGGCTATTAAAGTACCCGACTAATGTCCAATACGGATCCCTAGCCTGAGGGTCGGCGCGAAGATCCTTTGCGTATTGAAGGAGGGCCGAATAAGTTCGCACGAGCAATGTGGTTTGGCTGGTACCTGGGGCCATCAGGCCGAGGTACAACCGCGTCCCGCGCACATCGGGCGCACTTTCGACCGCGAAGTACGAGTCCCGGGCATCGAGGCCCGGTGGAGGAAATTGTCGAACCTCACGATCGAACAATGCGCGCGCCTGTTGGCGCGCACGACGAATTGTTGCCGTTGATGCAATCACTTTGGGCCGTTGTCCAGCTCGGGTGCAGAGGTAATCGATCGCAGTCTCATAGAGGCCCGCGAGCGTCCCGAGGGGCCCAGATATCAGATGGAGTTCGTCTTGAATGATGAGTTCGGGAGGTCTAGCTGTTGGCGCTTTGGCATTGAACAGCTGAGCGACATCGTCGTTCCACGGCAACGCCGCGAACTTATCCGCGGTAGCGATGATGAGAGTAGGCCGTACCGAATATATAGCTTCGTCGACGACATGCACGGGCAATCCCTGGGCAAATTCGCACTGATCTTGATGACACGCGATCACGATGCGACAGGGTTTTTCCATCACTGAGTAGTTCCTGTAATCGAGTCGGTGACCGCACCATGGACATGCCCGTAGCTGCACCGGATTCTTTTCTTCCAGCTCGAGCTCGGAATGCATCGCCAGCTTGTCCAAGCTCTTCTTTGCGTCGTCGCAAGTATTGGGCGTACCGCCCGCCCCCACCCAAAGGCCGATCGAAATCTCATCGGTGCCCAAGACAGATGAATCTCTCCGACGGATGGCCTCGCAGGCGCAGATCAGCATGCTGGCTCGTTCGAATTGCTGAATCGTGAGAAGACGCAACGTGTAACGCATCAACACGGTCACCCCGTTTCCGTCCGAGGAATGCCTCCGTCGGCGGAGGAATACAGTGAAGGCGATTAGACCGAGGTACGCTTCGGTCTTGCCACCGCCGGTGGGAAACCAAAGGAGGTCCGCAATTGATCGCTCCGCGTGATCGGGCTCGACGATGCCGCGTAGGCAGAGCAAAATGAAAGCCAGCTGGAATGGCCGCCAAGCATGCTTTGCGTCGGCAACGGGTCCACGGTTAGGTTTTCCGTCCTTGAGCCAGTCCGAGCGGGATCGGATCTCGAGCATCGCGCGACTCATTAAACGGAAAGACTCCCAAGCGTCGGGGTCGGTGGATAGCAAGTCGATTCCGGCTCGCATTCTGCCGACAGCGTCGCGGATCGACTCCAGGTTGGCGTCGGCAGCATCCTTCAGCGGTTCCGGAAGTGATTTGGCGTCGAGTTGTAATCGTGACAACCACGCCTCGTACCCGTCGACGAACTCGCGAAGTGCATACACTACCGCGTCGCGTGAAGCCGTGGCCGGAAAAGCAAGAGGCAACGCCTTTGACTTGATGTCCGGATTGCTATCGGCTAGTAGTAAATCGTGGGTAGGCGCGAACGTCGAACGGATCGCAGATGCATGTGAGTCGCCAGTCGCAACGTCCCACTGAACCGAGCAGCCATGCCCGACCCCAAACGCACGGGCGTGCCTGTACACCAATTGATAGCTCGCCAGATCCTCGTCGCCACCCAGACCAACAAATTGCGCCCTAGAAGCCAGGAAAGAGCCACCTGAGGGGGCTGCGGTAACGACGACCTCAGGTTGGAAGAATGAATCGGAGTCCCGCAGTGCCCCAGTCGGACCAACGCGGTTCGTGTTGATCAGCGCGACCGTTACCGGCACCACTTTATCTTCGCCGGCCCGTCTCACTCGGCAGAACAGTTCGAGGCCCGGCGCTAGCTTGAATCGCAGGTCTTCGTGGGGAGCGGTCACATCGATCATCACTGGGTCGGATACCACAGGCCTTCGCATCCAGTGATCGTCTGCTTTTGTAGTTCCCCGACGTTTTGACTGTTGGGCTTCAGGATCTCCCCTGACCGGTTCATAGCGAGCCGCCTTCGATGCGATACGAATCTTGCCAGTTCGTTTGGTGTCAACAGCAAAGGTCATTCCAACTGATGATGGATACCTGACATTGGCCATCGCAACCGGAGGGTCGGGAGGCCCCATCGCTTCGCCTTCCTCGTCAGGCAAGTCTTGATCGGCCTCGGGACTTACCGGATCATCGGATTGAGGGAAGAGAATGCCCATGGTGTATTTGGTGATTGGTGGATCAGCGATAACTTCGAAATTGTCTGGCTCGGTTGGCCCGACTAGATGACGGACCACGCTGTTGACGAGTTGCGCACGGAAGTCGTATTGCGCTTCGTACATTTCAGGCTGCAGAACCTACAAAGTGGAAGTGAGCCAAACCGAACGGTCGGACCCGAAGCCATAGGCCGCTTGCACCGAGTCCCGCACGGTCGGACGTGACCTCCGTCCCGGCAACCGTATCCACCACATCAACCCTAATTCCCGTCATCCGGTCGGGCCACCTAACCCGCCATGTCTTGTTGAACTTTGGCCTGAGTGCGTAATACATGGTCTGCGAGAAGCGGTCACTCGTTAGTCCGACGGTCTTGCCCCGATGTAGCAGCGCGTACCGAGCCTCAGTAGGGCCTCCGAAGGAATTGGTCAGCAACTCAGCCTCAAGCGGATCACCGGATTTCACCTCAGTCGCAAGGTAGTCCTGTAGGGCACGGACATCGCCGCTCCGCATAGGTAACAGACCGATTGGATCGGCGGCATGCAGGTCATCGCCGCGAATCTCGAAATCGGTGGGCAACAGCAGACCCTTGCCCCGGAACTGCTTGACCATCCATCTATCCTGGTCCAGACAATAGAGGCCGGCCCCGTCCGGAGCCACCATTCGAAAAAGCCCCCGTCCAGCCCTAGTAAGAGCAACGTACAGAACTCTCGTTTCCTCAGCCAATTCGGCAGGCGAATCGATTGACAGGTCTGGGAAGGGAATAGCGATGATCGCGTTGGCAAACTCCATGCCTTTGGCGCGATGTACCGTCGATACGGTGAGGGTCGGCTGTTGCGCGTCAAGAATTTCATCCGGGACGTGGCGTGACCGGATCGCGGTCGCAATCGTAGGTAAGTCGAGATCTTCGGTTCGGCGTGTATCGATGCTCTTGAGCAGGCGCCACCCAGTGTTTCTGTCCGGGATGCCTGCGTAATGGGCTGCGACCACATCAACGCGTCGCTGGAACGCGGTCTTACCTATCGATTGATGGGGTATATCCCGTAAGACCAGTCCGATCCACGATGGTACCGCCCGCTCCGTGGCCAGTCTTTGGACAGAGTGGGCCACACCGCAGTCGAAAAGGTGGCGTGAAATGAGAAGGACTTGACCGTTGGTTCGAGCCAGAATTGCGAGTCTATCGTCCTTCTTCGTGAGAGCCTTAGTCGAGAGGCATATCGGATCGGCAGACGGCAACCTCAGGGCAAGCGTCTGTAGCTTAAAGCGTGCGTCGGGCGCATGCGCGTCTCCCGCCGAAAGAAGCGCGCCGAACGGAAGAACGGCCTTTGTGTCATCGGATTCGGCGCGGAAGTTGCACGTGAAGGTGAATTCGCGCAACTCTCCCTCGTAACGGAGACGTACCCGGTCCACCAATCGCTGCGGTGAATGAGAGCGGTCTTCTTCGCTGAGCTGGAAGTCGAAGATTGCTTGCGCCGGATCCCCAAACAACGTGAAACCCGTATCGAGTATTCCAACAAGAACTTCGACGAAAGCAGTCCTTACGCCGACGAGGTCTTGCACCTCATCCACGAGCACATGCCGAATGTGTCCAATTCTCTCTGGTGCCTTCGGACGTTTCAACAGCTCTGAAGCGGCTTCAATTCTGCTGTCATAGTCGGCCGTTTGCCAGGTTCCATTGGGTTCCTCGTCTGCAAGCAGGCGGGTGGCAAAGGAATCGAAGGTGGAGGCTCGAACAAAACGTGCTGTCGATCCGCTGACCTGTGCACGATCTCGCAAAACGCGCGCCGCGGAGCGGGTAAAAGTGAGTAGGAGTATCTCGGCCCCAGCATTGAGCCCGCCCGCTTCAGTGAGGTATGCGAGTCGGTCGACAAGGGTGCGGGTCTTCCCGGTGCCTGCCGGGGCCGTCACCAATGCCTTGACAGTCGGGTCGAGATGAACGACTTCGTACTGTTCCGCCGTGAGTGGATCAGAAGTCATCTTCGAGCCTCTGTAGGACTCCAAAGATGCTCGAATTGAGTGAACGCAAGCCTCTCGCCATATTGGCTCACGTTGTCGCGGACGTTAATGATTAGACACTCCGATGTACCTTGATTTAGGGGTCCGCGGAGACCCCGGCCAATCATCTGCTGGTAGAGGTTCGGGCTGTACGTCGGTCGGGCCACGACGATTGCGCGAACCGCAGGCGCATCAAAGCCTTGCGTCAGCACGGCATAGTTCGTCAGGACCTTCAAGGCGCCAGCACGGAACTGTTCGATGTAGTGGCGCCTCGCCCCTGGGTCCGTATTTCCGCTAATCGAGACAGCGCTAACCCCGTTGAGAGAAAGGAGGGCTGCCATTGTCTGCGAGTGCTCAACTGAAGTTGCAAAGAGCAGAACCGGCCAGTCTCGAGGAAGCGATAGCACGGATTCAAGAATCAGGCGGGTGCGAGCCGTGTCCTTACCGAGTTGGCCCTCCACCGATGGCGGGAGGACGCGGTAGCGCGAAACGTGCTCGAGCTCCGACGCCGACAGCTTTACATGAGCTCCGGTGAGCTCCTCATGTCGGACTCTGGCTAGGACTCCCCGTTCTTGTAGGGCTAGGTACGGCTCCTTGCCGAGAACACCCTGATCAAGACGTTGCTCTGCAAATCGCCTTACCAATCGGAGAGTGTCCGACTCACTAGTCCCCTTGTACGGGGTCGCTGTCAAACCAATCAGCGGACTGCCCGTGCGTCCTCGTTCAAGTCCGAGGAAGTCGAGAAGATTGGTGTATGACTTCTCGGTGGACTCATGTGCCTCATCGACGACGAGGCAGGACGCTTGTTTCAACCATTCGTATCCCGCCTTGGGTATGCAGACCTGAAGCTTGTCGATAGTTGCGACGATCACGTGAGCAGAAGAGCCGACGGCCACTGCTTCGTTGCTTGACCATAAGCGACTGATACTCAGAGTTTGTCTACTTCCAAGGGCTCTCCACACGTAAGCCCACGACTGCACTGCCTGCTCACAAAGCTCATCGCTTTGCGCTACCCATAAGACGGGACCCGCCAATCCGCCGTCGCTCATCTCTTCGATCAGCGCCTGCACAGCGATGCGGGTCTTGCCAGCACCGGTTGGAAGCGAGAGTATGGCTCGGTTTTTCGACGCATGCAGCAGAGCTCGGATTCGAATGCGGATCTTGTCCTGAAAGTCGTGCAAGGGGGGAAGATCTGGTGGACCTTCTACTTCAAGAAGGGGTGGGCGTCGAGCCTGCTCGAACCCCGCGAATTCAGCCGGGAACCCGAGATCGCGGACGAACGTGCGCGCACTTGAGCTTCCTGCCCATTGAACTGGTGGCTGGAAGCCCTTCTCATCAAGCTCCTGTCTCAGCTCGCTGAGTGTATCGATGCCGTACACCGCGAGGGCCAGTCTCGCGAGCATCACATCGTCGATGGGGCCGTGAAGGTCTCGGACTGAAGCAACCAGCGACGAGGGCAAGTGCCTAAGTAGTCCGGGCGACCCTACAGCCTTCACAAGCCTGGCCTCGATGGTTGGCTCGTCTCTTACGTTCGCTACCTGGCGCAGCCTTTTAGTGCGTTGTCGATCTTGAAGGATTGCGTCGATGTCCACGTCCGACAGTGCCAAGCCGAACTCATCGCGGAGACGCCTAAGCAAGGCGACATCGTCGTCGCCGCGCCAATAGATGCGGCCATCGGCCAAATGGAAGTCCTTATCCTCGGCCTGTTTGCCAGCCTCGGTCAGCGTCTCGATCCGCAATACCGTGCATCTGATCAGGCTCAGTCCGAAGTCGGACTCTGCCATCTTCCACCTGAGAGCCGGGAACTCGTCAAGTAGCGGTGTCGGCGCCGTCACGGGCACGGCGAAGACTTCGGTCGTTACCGCCGAATCTGCCGGCCGCAGATCCCAACGTTTCACAAGGATTTCTGCCTCTTGGGGAGTCGCGACCAATAGTGTGGGTGCCCCACTCTGACGGAGCGCATCGACTTCGCGCCTAGTTGTAACGGCCGTAACCGCCGCTGGCGGCTTGTATTGGTGGACATCGCCCACCCTGCATCGAATAAATTCTGGCGATGGCAATATGAGGGCCGCGGCTGCGTAGAAGCGACCCAACTGCGCATCGTCTTCGATCGAAGCAACCCTGGTCAGTGCTTCGCTCCAAAGGTCGGGGGTCAGTTCCTGCAGGGAGCTTGGCAGTCCGAGTGTGACGCCAGCCTCGTCGGTGATATTCGTAACTGGAAGCAACGCGGCCCACTCTTGGAGCCGCGGCCCCACGCATGAAGCTGGCGGCTGGGGACCGAGGGAAGTCTGCAGCCTACCTTCTCTGAGAAGCAACCAAACGTGCGGCGCGGGAACATGCACCGACGGGTAGTGCAGTTCCCTAGTCGAGTGCACCATTTGCCAGGGTTTGAGGTACGGGTCTGCCTCGAGCACCGCTGTTGTGAAGCGGACGCGTGCATCCTCCGTCAAGTGGCGGAGAACCTCGAGGGGTGCCAACTGGACCGCGGGTTTGAAAACCAGCTTGTCGAAATGAGGTTGTTGGGAGTAGTCACCCAGGGCTTGTAGGAATAGCCCGATAGCGACACCTCGATATTCGTCGAACCACGGCTCAGGTTTGGCATCCTTTGTTATGCCTGGACCGGTCGCAGCTCCGAGAGCCGCTAGCAACTCGAGCTCTGTGGCGTGATACGCCACGTCAATCGTGCAATCTGGGTCGTGGGCGCCCCCCTCCGGCAGAACAGCCCCCGGTACTAAGACCGAGTGCAACGGTCTAAACCCACCGCCCACGGTTCGAGCTTGGACGGGTGCGGCCCTGCGGTGCCGATCCAACGCCTCCAATGCTCGTGCTCCGGCCTTGCGAACAACTACCCATAACTGGTCCCAAGACTCATCACTCCATTCGCCCACGCCACCTCGAAGTAGGGCGTCCAGCTCTTCAACGGGGTCCACGCTCTTGATGTCGAGGTCCCGCAACGCCTCCCGAGCTTGAGCATCGCGAGCCACGTCGCGATGGACGAACACAAGTGGAATCGTCGTTCGATAGTCACCTGCAAGAAAGACCTGGTCAGGGCGGGGTTGTACTAGTCGCCCATCTTCGGTTAGGACAATGCGTGCCTTGACAATCTCAGATCTCTGTTCGGGCGTCGCCCGTTGCAAGGCACGTCCGACAATGCGCAGAGCTGTCACCGAACCGATCTGGTCAGTGGGGCTCGCAATCTGCTCAAGCCATGATGCCCATCCGGTTGCAAAATGGCCGACAGCCGCCAGTAAGCGTTCCACTCGAGGCCGGCGCTCTCTGGTTTCAATTGACGGATGGCACCAATCGGTGGGACGGTTTGGGGCATCCGCCCACATTTGGACGATCTCCCGATCATTGCCCACTTCAGGATGCAAGTGGATTTGCTCTGGCCGCTGTAACTTTCCCAATTGATCCGGGATCGATGGTCGAGTTGCCGCTAGACGATAAACAGCATCCGTCAACTCCTCATCGGCGGGATTCGGGGCCTCGCGCCCACGAGCTGGGATCAGATCCAGGTAGCGACCAGGATCCGAGTCCTCCGCGAGTTCCGAAAGACTTTCAACGATCAATGCCGCAGCAGCTTCGATGAGTTCGGAGTTGAACAGACCTATTAAGAGGTTCTGCCGGTCCTCGTTCGTCTTCCATGGAGCATTGAGGATGCCCGAAAGAGTGGTGAAGTACTCGGTCGGAAAGAATGCCCAGAATCGTCCGCGGCCAGCCCGACCCTCCAACGGAACTGCCCAAATGATTGGCAGACTCTCGCGGTCGGCTAGCTCGCCTGCGTCTTTGCGGGCCACCGCGCTCGGAACATGATTTGCAGAGAAGACGCGCCAAACGCTTGACCGCTGTCCCTCGACAAGTTGAAGACGACCGTGTTCACGGTGCACATGAAGTTCACGTCTCACGCCTGGGGTCATGGTCTGGTCCTCAAGAACGAGCTCGCCAACATGAGAAGAGAACAGCAGGAACTCGCGCGGAAAGTTGCGTAAGTCTTCCGACAACCACGCTGACTCAGTCGGATCGCGAGGTAACTTGATCACCGAAGTCGCCCATGACATGAATTCGCGGAGGATTGGATCCTTCGCGGCAGCGTCAACGGGATTGACGACTTGAGCAATTCTTAGTACGGGATACCGATCAGCGACTGGCACGATTCGCTGAATGAGCTCTGAGGCCCAGTCCGCATCAAATGCAAAGGATCCGGTTCGGCTATAGAACTCAGGCCTATCAGTTATCCCGAGCACAGACTTGAAGCCCAAACCAAAACGCCCGATTTCGTTGCCACGCTTCAATGAGACATGAGAGCTGAGCAATGCCGTCACTCCGTCGGTGTCTACAGCTCGACCTTCATTCGCACAGTACAGGTTGGTTTCCGTCAGGAGGACGTGGATTCGCCCACCCGGAGTCGACATGAGAGCATCTGCACCGTTCTGGACGAGCTCGTAGATCTGGCGTCGGCCATAGCCACCTTGGGCCGTGGCGCGCTCGATGTTCGCGTGCTCAAGGACAAGACTAGGGTTGACCTCATACGCCCTGAGGCAGTTGGTCGACTGCTCTTTTACGTGGCGTCCTATCTCGGAGCCGGGCCCGGCCCAGAGCGGCCCGCTTAGGCGTGGCAGGGTCATTTCATTGCCAATGCTCTTGATGGCGTCCCCGTTCAATTGACGTTAAGTCGCCAATCAATGCGAGCATGACCACACAAAGGCTATGCGATTGTTAACGCGGGCGTGAAAGGGCGAACAGGCCAAACTCGGCTGGCGAAAGACGCGCCTTAACGAGCCAACCACGGATCGGCACCCGCCGTTCCCAACGCAACCCAGGCGAACCGATAGCCAACTTGGCCTATGGGTGAGTACTGGCGCGCCTGCGGCGGAGGCCATCCGTGAAGCGAGCGCTCGCGCGATAAGGCCTGGCTTTGGACTTTCTAACGACGGCGGCGGCGAAGTTCCCAAGCCCAGAAGCTTTCCAGCATTTCGTCCCCAAGGCTTGACTCCCACATAAGTCGGGTTCTAGCCCAAATTGCCATTCGAAGCATCCACTGAAGTTCACGAGGAGAGAAGTGCCACTTATACCCGTTGCAATCGCCATGAGCCGGTAGGTAGTTATCGATGCGATGCCCACCACCGAACGCGTAACTGAACACATGGTCAGCGACCCAGTGATCACCGTGGATCTTACCCCCGCATATGTGACAACGCCGATTCGTAATTTTGATAATCGTCTTGCGTTGCTCGTTGGAAGGCGTTCTCCGGCGACCCCTGTCCGCTCTCAGCTCCGCAACGTCCTGACCCCGCCTCTGGTCGAGCTCACCGAGGAGTTTCCGGAGGTCCGTCCGCGACCGTGGCCAAATTAGCGGCGCCCTCGGCGCTCGTGATTTGCGCACGGAGGAATGGTATATGGCGGGTACAAGGTCACCGTGACATTGGTCGGCCGAAGCGACCTAAATTGATTGCGGGAACGCAGGTAGGAATCTGTGTTGTTCGCCGGCTTGAATCGAGTCCGGCGGCACACGAGGGCTTCTGAACTTCTCTGGGTCAGGCCACCCTCAGTGTGCCATCGCTCACGCCCACTCGGCTATATAGCCATCGCAGCGGGCGCGGGGCCCACCAGTTCCAGCTGCCCAGCAGCGCCATCAGGGACGGCACAAGGAACGCCCTGACGATCGTCGCGTCGACCAACACGCCCGCGGCGATGCCGATGCCCAGCTCCTTGATGAAGATGATCTGCGACGTCGCGAAAGCGCCGATCGCCACACAGAACAGCAGGGCTGCCGCGGTGATGATTCGGCCCGTGCGCTGCAGGCCCGTAGCCACCGCTTCGGTGTTCGGGACGCCGGCGTCGTGCGCTTCCTTAATCCGTGTCAGCAGAAAGACGCCGTAGTCGGTCGAAAGGCCGAAAACTATCGCGAACAGCAGCACCGGCTGCGTCGATTCCAAGGCTCCCTGGCTTGTGTACTGCAGCAGATCTTGGAACCGCCCGTCCTGGAAGATCAGGACGAGCACCCCGAACGCTGCGCTGAGCGTCAGCAGGTTCATCACCACCGCCTTGATAGGTAGCAGCAGCGAACCTGTCATCAAGAACAGCAACACGATCGTGGCGATAGTGACGATCGCGATCGCCACCGGCAGGCGGGACAGCAGCGACTTTTGCAGGTCGACGAATGCGGCGGCCTGGCCGCTCACCAAGAAGGTGAAAGGCGCCGGCTTCGAGCGGATGTCGCGCACCAGCGTCTGAACGGCTGGGTCGAAGTTGCCGCTGTCGGTCCGCACGTCGAACTTCCACGTGTCGCTGCTCACCGGCTGCGCGGGAGTGACCTGCGTGACGCCTAGTTCCGATTTCAGGCCGTCAGCGAATGCCTGCACCTGGGTACCCGCGGATACCGGCGCCTCGACCACGATGTTGAGAACGGCGCCCTTCGGCCAGCCGAAGTCGCGCTTCAGGGTCTCGTTGACCACCCGTGCCTCGCTGGTTACAGGCAGGGCAGTCTGGTCGACGGAGTTGAACTTGATCCCGGCGAACGGCAAGCCCAGCGCGATCAGCACTGCCGCGGCCAGGGCCGCGAGCGTGATCGGTCGGCGCATCACGAAGTGCGAGAAGCGATACCAGAAGCCTGAAGTGTCCGAGATGTTCGTCGGCTTCTGCTGCCACCGACGAGGCGCCAGCCAGTTCACACGGTGGCCCAACAGGCGCATCACAGCGGGAAGCACGGTCAGCGCGACGGCGCAGGCCATCAGGGCGACGATGACTCCCGCGGCGCCCATCGACCACAGGAAGTTGATCTTGAACACGGTCATCGACGCCGCCGCGGCCGCGATAGTGAGCGAGCTGAACAGCACTGTGCGGCCGGCGGTGCGAAGCGTGGTTCGGATGGCGATCTCAGGCGTCTCGCCGTTGGCCATCTCCTCGCGGAAGCGGGACACCATGAACAGGCTGTAGTCGATCGCCAGGCCAAGGCCCATGCCGGTCGCGAGGTTCAGGGCGAAGATCGAGACCGGGTGCAGCCCCGTCAACCCGCGCAGGACCAGGAACGAGCCGAGGATTACGATCCCTCCCACGAGCGGCGGGAGCAGTGCGGCGATCACGCCACGGAACACCCACAGAGATAAGAGAAAGAGGATCGGGAAGGCCAGCGTCTCGGCGCGAGCCAGGTCGCCGGTGATGATCGTGTTGAGCTGGTGGTTGATTGCGGCGAACCCGCCGAGCTTCACGGGGTCGCTCTTCAGCTGGTCGGCCAGGCGGGTGGCGGCGTTGACCGCCTCCTGGTCGCTGATCTTGTTCCAGTACCCGACCACGATGGTGCTGCTGCCGTCACTCGCGACCATCGAAGGGTCGTGCGTGACGTAGTAGTTGTAGACCTTGGCGATGTCCGGGTCGGCGCCGATCACGCCAGAGACCTTCGTCACCTCGGCGATTGCTGTGGCGGAGTTGGTGCCGTCCGGGGTCTTGACCAGGGCGACGATGCCGCCGTCGGCCCGCATTCCGGTCGCCTGCTCCAGCCGGTCGAGCGCCTGGCTCGACTGGGAGCTTGGGTCCTGGAAGCCGCCCACTTGCAGCGATTTTGAGACAGGTCCGCCGAATATGCCGGACAGAGCCGCGAACAGGATCGCCACGCCGACGACCACCCACGGCACCCTGTTGATCACACGCGCTAATCGATCGAACATCACTTCTTCAAACCCCACGAACTCGGAGGCTGCGCCGTGAGTTCGTGGGGACCCCCTTTTCTTTATTGATTTTCTTGCCCTACCTCGATGTCTTTTGCCAGCCTTCCGAACCAGTCCGCGCACCACTCGTGGAACGCAATGCCGAATTTCAAGACCTCGTACTTCATCCGATGTGGCTGGCCCTTCGCCAACTCCTCGTGCTCGCACAGGCCCGCCACGACATCCTTGTGGCGCCGCACCATCGCGTTGAGATGGCGAAGCGTCTCCTTGTCCGACATCTCGTCGGCGAAGAACAGCTTGAGCAGCATCTCGTCGCGGACCTCGAGAGTCTGGATTGCCGGGTTCGCCACCCATGTGCGCAGCGTCTCGTGTCCCTTGTCGGTTATGGAGTAGAGCGTTCGCTGCCGATCGCCGCGCGAGGCGTCCTGGGGCTTGATCAACCCCGCCTCGGTCAGGCGCTTCAGCTCGGGATAGATCTGCCCGTAGCTGGTGGCCCAGAAGTGGCGGGTGGAGAGGTCCGCGAGCTGCTTGATGTCGTAGCCCGAGTGCGGCCCCAGGCCGAGGATGCCGAGGATGACGTAGGTGGTCGGGCCGAACCTCATATCGCTGCTAGATATATCACAAAGATGTATCTGGAGTCAATATGCCAACTCGACGCGCTCCGAACCTCAAGGTTTCTTGAGGTTTCCTTGAGGCTGCCATGAGGTTTCTGAACTGGCTTGGTGCACAGGTGGGAAAGCACCTCTTCCCAAGCAAAGCAGGTACCCAATTTCAGGTACCGCCCCGCCCCACTTTCAGGTGTTTCCCGCCTTATGGCGAATACAGGTCCACTCCTAGTCTCGTCTTACGGCCGCGAGGAAGGGCCGAATAAGAACAAAGGAGACATGAAATGGAAAACAGGACAGCGATTCGCGGAGCCAGGGCGTCGAAGGGACTCGTGGTGTTGTTCGCGGTAATCGTCGCGATCGGGTTGGGCGTGATGGCGGCCTTTGTGGCCAAGTCATTCAGCGGCCCGGCAGCGGCCACCGAGAGCAACCTCGTTCAGTCGACGTACAGCGGCCCAGGGCCGGACGCCCAGGAGCGCAACGACCACGCTCGCCCGCTTCAGTACGCGGACGACCAGCCGTCAACCGGGCACGGACAGCTTCCCTAGCCGTGCACAGGCGCAACCCGATACCCCTCGGGTGCGGCTCTTGAGAGGGGGATCCCCAAGGTCCCCCTCTCTCAACAAAAACAAAAACAAAAGGAGAAAGACATTGGAAAACCGGACAGCCCTGCGCGGAGCAGGAACTTCAAAGTGGATCGTCGCGTTGTTTGCGCTCATCGTCGTGCTGGGTCTGGGCGTGATGGCGGCATACATCGCCAAGGGCGCCAGCGCCCCGGCCGCCACCCACACCAACATCGTGTCGACGGAGTCGGGGCATGGTTGCCCTCTCGCCAACTGCAACCTTCGGAGCGTCGCCAGCCCTGAGGCTGCGCAGACCGGCGGCGGCGGTGAGCTCCCCTACTCGTTTGATGGAAACGGAACCGGATTCGTTCCGTAAACCGTGCTCCACTCCACCCGATACCCCTCGGGTGCTACTCCAGAGAGGGGGATCCCCCAAGGTCCCTCTCTCCTGCTTTCCCGTTGGGGCCGGCCTCAGCCCCTAACCCTAGCCCTCTCTCCAAAGGGGAGAGGCAACTATCAAATTTGGCGGAAGATACGCCCATGGACAGGGTGGCCGTCCGGGGCCGCCAGCCAAATGCCGCCCCGAACAATCTGCCTCACCACCTCACGAGCTTCGTCGGGCGCGAAGCCGACCTCCGCTCGC
>Ga0209588_1000122_pt1 | contig 22954 bp, 13 predicted proteins | sample Rivendell_Oct201_10_FD_188351 | JGI IMG/M metagenome (GOLD analysis project Ga0209588, IMG submission 188351) | Vadose zone soil microbial communities from the Eel River Critical Zone Observatory, Northern California, USA -... | ecosystem: Host-associated > Plants > Roots > Rhizosphere > Soil ...
CGACGATGTGGCGGCGCGGGCGCCGGTCGCGGCCCCCCGACTCGCACGGGTCGGCGCACTGGGGCCACGGCGACAGCCTGCGCGGCGATCGGGGGCTTCTGCTCGGGCGGGAGGGGCAGCGGCTCTTGCGCTTCTCCGGCGAGGGGCATGTGCTGACCGTCGCGCCGACCCGCGCCGGTAAAGGCGTCAGCGCGGTGATTCCCAACCTGCTCGACTATCGCGGCGCCGTGCTCGTCACGGACCCCAAAGGTGAGAACTACGCGGTGACGGCGACGTGGCGGGAGGCGCTCGGCCACACCGTGCACGCGTTCGATCCGTTCGGCGTCGTCCAGGGCGAGGCAACGTACAACCCGCTGGACCTTATCGACGCCGCGAGTGCGGACGCCGTCGACGACGCGCGGCTCCTGGCGGACATGCTCGTTCTGCCCGGGGCTCGCGAGGGCGAGCAGGCCTTCTGGAATGAAGAGGCCCGCGGGGTCCTGACAGGGCTGATCTTGCATGTCGCCGCCAACGCACCGGCCGAGATGCGGACGCTCCCGCACGTGCGAGAGCTCCTCACCATGCCGCCACAGCCCTTCGCCGACCTGCTTGAGGAGATGCAGGCGACGCCGGCAGCCGGGGGGTTGATCGCCCGCGCGGCCGCCCGGCTCCTCCAGAAGGCCCCAAAGGAACGGTCCGGCGTCATCTCGACTGCCCAGAGCCACACCCACTTCCTCGATAGCCCCCGCATGGCGAGGGTCCTCGGGAGGTCCACGTTCGACTTCTCCACGCTCAAGCGCGATGCGGTGAGTGTCTACCTGATCCTCCCGACCGACCGCATCGACGCGTACGCCCGGTGGCTCCGGCTGCTGATCGCGTGCGCCCTCCGGGCGATGGCGCGCACGGCAGGCCAGCCGAAGGAGCGCGTGCTCTTTCTACTCGACGAGTTCGCGCATCTCGGGCGCATGCACCCCGTGCAACGCGACATCGGGCTCGCCGGTGGCTTTGGAGTCACGTTCTGGCTGATCGTTCAGGATGTCTCCCAGCTCAGGAGCACCTACGGCGAGACGTGGCCCACATTCCTCGCCAACGTGGACGTCCTCCAGGTCTTCGGGATCAACGATTGGGACACGGCCGAGTACGTCTCGAAGATGACCGGGGAGGCCACGATCTATGTCGAGAGCACGCACCACTCCCGTGGGGTGAGCCGGGGGCTGCACGCGCAGCGCCAGCTGGGAGCGGGACGGGCCTGGTCGGAGCAAGGCCGGCGCCTCCTGCTGCCGGACGAAGTTCGGCGCCTGCCGCGCACTGCTGAGGTCCTGTTCGTAAAGGGGGGCGCGCCTCTCCTCGTCGAACGATTGAATTACCTCCGCGACCCAGAGTTTGCCGAGCGGGCTGATCCCAATCCTCTATATGCCGTCGTGGCCGCGGCGGTGAGCGGATGACCGTGCGCGGGGCGGGGGGGCTCGCATGGCTCGCGAGCCCCGTGGCGCTACTGGCGATCGGGTGGGTCGCTGGCCTGCGGCTGAATCTCACAGGCAGTTTGCCGGCCGGGTTGTACGTCACCTCCAGGTCTGCGCCCGTCCGCGGCGCACTGGTGCTCGCCTGCTTGCCGGACAAGGTGGCCGTGTTCGCCAAAGCGCGGGGCTACGTGCCGCCGGGCGTTCAGTGTCCGAGTGGGGTCTCGGCCGTCGGAAAGCCGGTCGTTGCGATCGCCGGCGACACCGTCACGGTGACGCCGACGGGGATACTGGTGAACGGTGCGGCGGTGTCGAACACACGAGCCCTCGCGTCGGACCGCAAGGGACGGTGGCTTCCTCAACTTGTGACCGGCCGATATGTGGTGGAGCCAGGCACCGTCTGGATCGTGTCGTCATACTCACGCTTCAGCTTCGACAGTCGGTACTTCGGGGCGATCGAGGCCCGACAGGTCCGCGCAAACCTCCGGCGACTGTGGACGGGCGGGTCAGAACGATGAGCGCTCGCCTCTCGGGCTGCGCGCCATTTCGAGAGCGGCCATCCTGCCCGAACTCTCTACCGGTGCCGCGGCCGTGCGCGCAGCCACATCTGCAGGACAAGACTCGTAGACTCGGGAATCCGCGACTCTCCAGCCACCCAGCGCCGCACGGTACGTTCGTTGACCCCCAGGCGCCGGGCGGCCTGCACCTGACTCAGGCGCAACTGGCGGAGGACGCGGCGGAACTGCTGCGGCGACATGGGCATAGCGTGGTCGGCAAGCTACCGGGCCCCCCATCGCAGGGCAAATTGCCTTCACTCGCTGCGGCACGCGCCTTGTCAGACAGGGCAATTTGCCCTAGGTTCGGGTCACGGTGTTTCGTCATCCTGCAGACACGCCGGTGCGACACGTCCACCGGGCACTCCAGTTGCTGGGGGAGCTCGAGGGCGACCTGCGGGTTCCTGCCTCGAGCATCCTGGCGCGCCAGGATCACGTCGGGTTGGTGGTGGCGGCGCGCCGCCGGCTGCGCCTCGCTGCGGTCGCTCTTCGGTCGGCCGAGCGCGCTCGAAGTGGCTTCCTTGGGAGACTGGTGCGCGTCGGTGGGATCGTGCTTAAAGGGTTCGTCTTGGCCGCCCTCGGGGCGGCGTTCCTGCTGCGGGTGGTCTCGCGATCCCTACGAGGCGTGCTGCGACTGGTCTTCACATTGCGAGCGATCTAGTCGTTACTCGTTGCACGACCGAAGGTCAGAAGACGCGGCGCACGCCCCTATCCGCCAAGCAGCGGTCTAATGATCGCCGAGCCCAGAGCGCTGGAGCAAGTTCTCGCTGATTGGAGGGGAGACGCCCAAGTCTTGCGTCGGCAGCGGCACGATCAGGAAGCGGAGCAGATCGAGCGCTTCGCTGTGGATGTCGCTCGGGCCGCCGAGGACTACCTCCGTTGGCTCTCTGAGGAGGAAGCGCTGCTCCGATCAGGGCGCTCGCGAGGTTGGCTTCGCTCGCGCTTCCCAGAGTGGGAGCGGGAAGGGCACGCTCGCCGCGACAGGGGACGGCGTCTATATAGAATGGTTGTGATTCCGCAGCGCGCGAATACGCTCGCCGCCCGCGAGGCGGGGCGGCGAGCGGCTCTGAACGGGAGGGTCGCTTGACACTCGGTCGCAAGACGATCGCCATGTTTGGCCCGACGAAGGGTCGCGTGCGCGTGTTCGTCGAGCGGGGGGGCGACCTGATCCGCGTGCAGTGGTATGAGCAGGGCCGCCTCCGCAAGAAATCCTGGCCGAACACGCCCGATGGGCGTGCCGAAGCCAAGGCGTGGGCGAAGGGATTCGCCGAGGCTCGCGTCCTCGGCCCAGTGCTCCCGCACGAACGCCTCACGCTCCGCGCGGTTTGGGAGAAGTACGTCGAGGCCGAGTTCCCTCACCTCCGCCTCAAGACTCAAACCCTCTACACAGGGTACTGGCGGAAATGGGAGCTCTTTCTCGGGCGGGAGTTCATCGCCGAGGACGCTCGACTTGAGCACGTGGACCAACTACGGAATGCGCTCCGGCGGCAGGAGCTCGCGCCAGGCCACGTCCAGCGGGCGATCCGGCTTGTGAAGACGGTGTACAGCTGGGCCGAGCGACGCGAGCTTCTGGCCCGGAACCGCCTCGCCGGATATCGCTTCAGGCGGGCGAAGGACGAGCGCGATGTTCCTCCGCCCGAGTACTCCGTCCAGGAGCGGGAGCGTCTGAGCACGGCCTTGTCGCCGCATCGGTCGGACCAGTGGCGACCATGGATGGCCGTCAAGATTGCCGCGCACCAAGGTGCACGGATGAACGCGATCCTGCACCTGCAGTGGGCGGATGTCGACCTGGACTCGCGCACGATTGTTTGGCGGGCCCGCTGGGACAAGACGGGGCGGGAGTGGCGACAGCCCTTGACCGAGGCCGCAGCCGGTGCGCTGGGGATTGCGTGGGTCTGGCGGGAGCGCGATGCCTACGCGGGGCCTTGGGTGTTCTACTCAAGCCACGCGCGCAAGCGCGCCCTGGGCGACGACCCAAGGGCGGTTTACCATCCGACGGCGCTCCTACGGGCGTTACGGCTCGCAGAGGATCGTGCCGGCGTTACACATCGCCCCTACCGAGGCATGCATGGTTTCCGCCGTGCGGTCGCAGGTGATGTGGCGAGGTCGACGGGCAATCTGAAGCTCGCCATGGAGTACATCGGCGATACCGACATTCGGCGAGCGCGGGAGTACATCCAGGTCCGCCCAGATCACCTCAAGGAAGCGGCCTCAGTGATGGACCGGGAGCGTTCCGACCGTCCCCAGACCGTACCGGAGCCGGGGCAAACGGCGCAGCCCGGATTCGAACTCGTTGGTGCAGGGGGACCTACGGAGCTCCCGAGGCAGGACTCGAACCTGCGACCCGCCGGTTAACAGCCGGCTGCTCTACCAACTGAGCTACTCGGGAATGAGGCGCGAAATATCATCGTGATGCGCCCGTAGTTCAACCGGTCGCGTGTCCCCAGTCGCGGGTCGCGCAATCCGGGCACAGCCCGTGACTGAACTCGGCATTCGTGCGATCGCGGACGTAAGACTCGACGGCCTCCCAGCCACCGTCCTCGTTCTTGATGCGCTTGCAGCTTGCGCAAATCGGCAGGATGCCTTGAAGCGTTCTCACCTCGGCGACGGCCGTGCGGAGCTCGCGGACCAGCGCATGCTGATTCTCGTCGGCCCGGTACCGCTCCAAGAGCATTTCGTGCGCGCGACGATGTTGCACGATCATAAAGAAGAGGAACAGCGCGATCAGCACCATTTCCAGACTCGGCGCGGACTGCGGCTTGACCAGTGGGAGCGCGACAAGCGGCGGGCCGAACATGCTCAGCGCGTACGCCGGAAAGGCCCAACGATCAGCCACGAGCGTGTTGACTCCCCCCGCGAGCAGCCCCGCGAGCGCCAGCAACAGCATGGCGAACATGGCCGGCGCCAGGTGCCGCGCCGCGATCGCGGTCCCCACGCCCCACGCCAATCCCAGCACGACCATGACGACACGCGTCGTTCGGACGATCGACGCGGGATCGGTTTCGGGGCGGGTCGCGCGCCCCGCCAGCACGGTCCGGAGCAGGATGATGGCGATGATCACCATAGCCCACCAGATCAGAAATGGGCGCGGCAGCGCCGCTCCGATCAGCAGCAGCACGATTGCGAGCAGCACGATGTGGGCGGTGGAGGGAACCCAGCGATCGTCACTCAGCCGCATCGCCAGCGCTCGCTCGACGTCGAGCGCGGTCACGGTGTGTCCAGCACTTCCCGCACCTTGCGCGCGAGGACTGCGGGCGTGAACGGCTTTTGCAAGAAGTTGAGGCCCGGCTCGAGCATCCCGTGATGGACGATTGCGTCGTCGGTGTACCCCGAGACGAAAAGGACCTTGGTTTCGGGGCGGAGTTCAGCAAGCCGCCGGGCTAGCTCGCGCCCGCTGGGCCCCGGCATGACGACGTCTGCGACGAGGAGGTGGATCGGCCCCGTGTGCGTGCGTGCGGCCGCCAGTGCGGATTGCGCGTCCTCGCCCTCGAGCACGGTATATCCGAGCTTCTCCAACAACGCTCTGGCCAGCGGCCGAAGAATCGGGTCGTCCTCGGCGAGCAAGATCGTCTCCGTGCCCGCCACCGACCCGTCCTCTCTCGGCTTCGACAACGGCTCAGCGGGTGCATCCACTCGCGGCAGGTAGATTTTGAATGTGGTGCCGCGGCCGACTTCGCTGTAGGCCCAGATGTAGCCACCGGACTGCTTGACGATCCCGTAGACGGTGGAGAGGCCGAGGCCAGTGCCCCTCCCTTTCTCCTTGGTCGTGAAAAACGGCTCGAAAATGCGGGCCTTCACTTCCGGACTCATCCCCATACCGCTATCGCTGACCGCGACCATGACGTAGCGGCCGGGGATCACGGGTTGATGCAGCTCGGCGTACTGCTCCGTGAGATCGGCATTGGCCGTTTCGATAATCAGCGAGCCGCCGGTGGGCATGGCGTCTCGCGCATTCACGACCAGGTTCATCATCACTTGATGAAGCTGTCCGGGATCCGCGCGCACGTTGCCGGCATCCTTCGCCAAGGCCAGTCGCAGCATCACGTCCTCGCCGATCACGCGCCGCAGCATCTTCTCGAAGTCTTCGATCAAGTCGTTCAAATGGAGCACCACAGACTCGAGCACCTGTTGGCGGCTGAACGCGAGCAACTGGCGGGTGAGAGCGGCCGCGCGCTCGGCCGCTTTGCGAACCTCCGCGAGATCCGCTTGGGCGCTGCTGTCTGCAGGCACCTCTTCTCGCAGCAAGTCGACGTATCCGAAGACGGCTGTGAGGACGTTGTTGAAGTCATGCGCCACGCCGCCCGCCAACCGCCCGATGGCTTCCATTTTCTGCGCTTGCCGCAGCTGCCCCTCGAGCTGCTTGCGCTCCGTGATGTCCTGGAAGTGGAGCAGAAAGTGGGGCGCACCAGCGAATGCGATCACCTCAGCCGACAACAGACCGGAGCGCACATCGCCCGAGCGGGTCAGCCACTCCACCTCGACATCGCGGAAGAGACCACCGGTTCGGAGCCGTGTCAGCATACTTTGCCGGAGCTCCTCGCTCTTCCAGAGACCTAGCTCGTCGCCCGTGCGGCCGACCGTCTCGGCGCGGTTCATCCCGAACAGGCGCAGTAGACTTTCGTTCACATCGACCCAGCGGGCGTCCGCCAGCCTCGCGATCGCCATCGGAGAGGGGTGCGCCTGGAAGGCGCTGCCGAACTTTGCTTCGGACACGCGCAACGCCTCGTCCGCTGCGCGCCGGTCAGTGATATCCCGCACGAACGCGCTGAACAGCCACGTGGTCCCGATCTGCACAGGGGCCACGGCGAGCTCCACCGGAAATTCGCTGCGATCGCGCCGCAGCGCGTTTAGCTCGATGCGTTGGTTCAGGATGGGCCCCTCGCCGGTGGCGAGGAAGCGGCGCAGGCCGGCCGCATGGGCCTCGCGTTGGGCAGCCGGCACGATGATGTCGGCCAGGCGCCGACCAATGACGTCCTGCTCGACCCATCCGAACATGGCTTCGGCCTGCCGGCTCCAGCTCGTGATCAACCCGACGTCATTCATCGTGATGTGGGCATCGAGGGATGCCCGGAGTATGGCGCTGAGCCGGGCCTCCGAGGCCCGCAACTCCTGCTCGACGCGCGTCCGCTCGATTGCGGCGGCGACCTGGGTCGATACGAATTCGAGCATTTCCTTGTGGTGCTCCTCGTAGCGAACTCCCGCGGTATACGTCTGGACGGCAAGCACACCGACGGTCCGGTCGGCTTGTTTGAGGGGCACGCCAAGCCAGTCGACCGAGGCGGTGCCGATGGATTCGACGGCGCCGAGATGATCGAGCTCGGGCTGGGACTCCGGTGTCACGAGCACTGGTCGTCCCGTGCGGAGGACGTACTCGGTGATGCCGCGGCCGGGACGGCGGGGGGCGGGAGGGGGATCGACCTCGTCGACGTAATATGGGAACGTGACCAGGTCGGTCGCTTCGTCGTAGAGCGCGATGTAGAAGTTCTTCGCCGGCATCAGCTCGCCCACGATCTCATGGATGGTGGGGAGCAATTCCTCGAGCCGCGTCGCGCTCATCGCCACCTGGGCGATGCGATAGGTCGCCGCCTGAAGTTGACGCGCGCGCGTCTGCGCCTCGCGGCTGCGCTTGACGTCGAGCGCACGAAACACCGCGGGACCCAGACGGTGCAGGTGATCCTTGACGACGTAATCCGCCGCTCCTGCCTGCAGATATTGTACGGCGGACTCGTCTCCCAACCTTCCGGTTACGACGATGACCGGCGTGTCCGGCGCGAACTGCTGCGCGACGGCGAGCGCGTCCCGCGCCGCGAAATTCGGCAACGAATGGTCGGTCAGGATGACGTCGGGGGCAAAATCTTGCAGCGCCGCGACCATACCCTCGCGCGTGTCGACCCGCCGGAACGTGCACGCGACATTGGCGCGGCGGATCTCGCGCTCCGCGAGCTCGGCGTCCTGTGGATCGTCCTCGATCATGAGGATCCGAGTCGTCGCGGCCATTGGCTCAGGGACCTCGGGGGGGCGGCTTCAAAGCCTGCCGGAGTCGCGCGTGCGCGTGGGGGTCATGCACGGTCCTTCCGATAGGACGCTGGCGGACTCGCTTCGGTGCTTCTCCCACAATAGGCGAACTCCGGCATCAGGGCACGTCAGCGATTGGCCCGAGGTCGTCTAAGTCTTTTCCGACACTGCTGCGATGCCACCACGCTCCAGCTCGCGACCGACCAACTCGGCGTTGCTAGCGGTGTCTTCCGAGCATCAGGACTCGCAACCCGCTCATTGAGCGAACACGAGCTCGGACTTCTTGGACAATCAGGCTGCTTGTGCCGAACTCGGTTGCGTGACCAGTTGGTCAGGGTATTCTGTCCGCCGATGGCAACTACGAATATACTATGCTATCCTTTGATACACTATGATCCTAGCAACATCCTTTGATTGTCATAGTCGCGTCACCGCCAAAGGAGGCTAAGGCTGTGGCAACGGATCGTGAAGATCTCCTCGATATCAAGCAGGCCGCGCAGTTCCTCAACGTCAGCGAGACCTCGCTCCGGCGCTGGACCAACGACGGGCGGCTGGCGTGCTTTCGAGTCGGTCGCAAACGCGAGCGTCGCTTCCGTCGCGACGATCTCTTGTCCTTCCTCGAGACCCAGCCGGGCCAGGGTGCGCCCGAGCTTCAACCCCGTTCCGTCGCCGACAGGCGTGATGACTTAGGGAGCCATCGCTGCGGCCTTTATCAGAGCGAGCAGCGAGGGGCAGCGCAGGCCGCCACGTTTCTGGGTGAGGGTCTTCTCCCGGGCACGGTGTCCTATCTCGTGGCGACCCCACCAGCGCGGGAACGGGTCCTGGCTCAGCTTGAGTCTCGCATTGCCTCCCCGCGCGCGGATCTACAAGCCGGCCGCCTGGTCCTCGTAGATCCTGCGGCGTCTGGCAGTGGACAGTGGGAGTACTTGGAGACCGCTTTTGCCACCGCCCTCCGCGGCGGGGCGGGCGCTCTACGTGTCGTCGGTGATATGACGTGGTGTCTCGAACGGGGCATGACTCCCGACGAGCTCGTCGCCTTCGAAGCCGGGTACGATCGGAGGTTCGGGCACGGGCGTCCGATCTTCTCCCTGTGCCTCTACGACGTGCGACGCTTCTCGAGCCTCAGCCTTCTCCATGCGCTGCAGGGCCACCCGGACACCTTCCGCTATCCAGTCGATCAGTGGCTCAGCTGATTCCGGCCTCGGCGCGTGCCTCTGCCACCACCGCCAGGACCATCCCCCCAAGAATCAGCCCCGCCCCAACTCCTTGGGTGAGCGAAAACCTCTCTCCCCAGTACAGCCACGACGTCAGCGTGGCGAAAAGCGGCTCGAAGCAGAGCAGCAGCGACGCACGCATCGAGCTCATGAAGCGCTGAGCCCGCATCTGCCAGATGAGCGCCAACGCGGTTGAGAAGACGGCGGTGAAGACCAACGCGCCGATAAACGGTCCCGTCCATGAGAGACGCAGAGGCTCGAACAGTGCGGCGGCGAGACCGGCGCCGACGGCTGTGCCCGGGAGCTGCAGCCAGACGAGGCGCCGCGCATCGAAGCGTTTGGAGAATTCGGAGACGGCGACGATATGTCCGCCGAAGACCACGGACGTGATGAGGGTCCACATATCGCCGCGGTTGAGGCCGCCGCCGGAGGGATTGGTGAGAAAGTAGATCCCGACACCGGCAACGACGAGCGCACCCACGCCGAGGGCGTTCATGCGGTGCCGCACGGCCACGACCGCCACGATCGGCGCGAGCACTGACGACAGCGCCACGATGAACGCGGAGCGCGCCGGGGTCGTGTATTGCAGTCCGACGGCTTGCGTGGCGAATCCGCTCGCGAGAAGCAGGGTGAGCACGATGCCGGCCCGCAATTCGCCAGCCGAGAAGCGCTGACGCAGTCCGACGAATGGGGCGAGGATGAGGGTCGCGAGTGTGAACCGCAGCGCCACGAACAGCAGCGGCGAGCTGACGGCAAGAACTTCTTTGACGACGACAAAACTCACGCCCCACACCGCTGCCGCCGTGATGAGGAGCAGATCGGCGCGACGCTGGGTCACGCCAGATCCTTCAGAAATCGTCCGGTCGCGGAATGGTTGACCTGCGCGACGTCTTCTGGCGTACCCGCTGCGACAACGCGGCCGCCCTGCGCCCCGGCGCCCGGTCCCAAATCGATCACCCAATCGGCGCGTTTGATGACATCGAGGTTGTGTTCGATTACGACGACCGTGTGGCCGGCATCCACCAGCCGGTCGAGCACGCGACAGAGCACGCGCACGTCGTCGAGATGGAGGCCCGTCGTGGGCTCGTCGAGGATGTACAGCTTCCGCTTCCCGCTGCGGCGCCTGCTGCTGCCGGCCAGCGCGAGCTCGCGCGCAATCTTGAGACGCTGCGCCTCACCGCCGGAGAGCGTTGTCGCGGGCTGGCCGAGCTGGAGATAACCGAGACCGACCTGCTGGAGGTGCCAGAGGGAGCGCGCGAGCCGTGGATGGCGATGCAGTCGCTTGATCGCTTCGTCCACGGTCCACTCGAGTGCCCGGGCGATGCTGAACCCTTGCAGCTTGACGTCGAGCACTTCGCGCTTGAACCGCGCTCCGCCGCAGACTTCGCAAGGCACGAAGACGTTGGCGAGGAACACCATTTCGATGAGCACGTGCCCGGCGCCCTCGCACGCCTCGCACCGTCCACCGGCGACGTTGAACGAGAACGTGCTGGGTGTAAACCCGCGTGCACGCGCCAGCGCCTCATTCGCGAACAGCGCCCGCAGCTCGTCGAACGCCTTTACGTACGTGACCGGGTTCGAGCGTGGCGTGCGCCCGATCGGTTTTTGATCGATGCAAACGACGTCCTCCAGCGCCTCCCAGCCCTTCAGGTCTTTCACGACGCCGACGGGCTCGCCGAGATGTTGCTTGGCGGTGTGTTCGCCGCGCAGGCGCGCTTCGAGCTGGCGGAACAGCACATCGTGCACGAGCGTCGACTTTCCGGATCCCGACACGCCGGTGACGGCGGTGAGTGTGCCGAGTGGGATGCGCGCGTCGACGCCGGTGAGGTTGTGGAGCCGCGCGCCCTTGACGTCGAGCCAACGCGCGGCAGGCCGGCGCGCCGATGGGACACCGATCAGCTTCTCTCCGGACAAGTACTGACCGGTCAGCGTGCCGGCTTCACGCACGGCCATCGCCGGCCCCTGATAGACGAGCTGTCCGCCGGCCGCACCGCTTGCGGGCCCGAGCTCGACCATCCAGTCGGCCGCGCGCATCGCCGCGGGATCGTGCTCGACCACGACGACCGTGTTGCCTCCGTCCGAGAGACGGCGCAGCAGTGCCAGCAGCCGATCCACGTCCGCGGGATGCAAGCCGATCGATGGCTCGTCGAGAACGTACAAGGTGTCAACCAGCTGCGAGCCGAGGGCGTTGGACAGGGCGATGCGCTGCGCCTCGCCGCCGGACAGCGTCCGCGTTTGGCGATCGAGCGTGAGATAGCCGAGGCCGACGTCGTTCACGAATCCGACCCGGGCACGAAGCTCCCCGAGAATGTGATCGGCCACCTGCTGCTGAAACGCGGGCAGCTTCAGCTCGGCCAGCCAGCGGTCCAGCTCGGTCGCCGTCAACGCGGCGGCCTCGGCGATCGTCTTGCCGGCGACGCGAACCGCCAGCGACTCGGGTTTGAGCCGCGCGCCCGCACAGCTCGGACACGTCTTGGCCAGCTGGTATTGCCGCAGAAACACGCGGATGTACTGCTTGTAGCGCTTCTCTTCGAGCCGCTCGAGGAAGGGGAAGATACCGAGGTAACGACCGCCCTTATTGCGGAACAGGAACTGCCGGTCGCGCGCTGGGATTTCGCGCCACGGCGCATCGAGGTCGATGCCGCGGGCGCGCGCGGTCTCCCGTAAGAGCCGGCGGCGGCCCTCATAGCGCGGCTTGGTCCACGGGTCGAGCGCGCCCTTGGCAAGCGAGCGGGTGGGGTCGGGAACGATGAGCGATTCATCGTACTCGAGCACGGCCCCGAAGCCGTTGCAGGTGGGGCAGGCGCCGCGCGGGTTATTAAAAGAAAAGAGCGTGGGCGTGAGCACCGGCGCTGCGTAGCCGCAGGCGGAGCAGGCAGGGTGCTCTGAAAATCGGCGCCGGTTCCCATTGTTGAGGGCCAGCGCCACGCCTTCACCTTCACTGAACGCCGTGGCGATCGCGTCGGCGAGTCGACCGCGATTTTCTTCCGCAGCGGCGATGCGATCGACAAGAACGAGCACATCCTGGCCAGCTCGCACGCGTTCTTCGGCTCCCTCTTCGTCGAGGCGCACTACCGATCCGTCGATCTGCGCGCGCACGAACCCCGCGGCCCGAAGCTGAGCGGCCACCTCGACATCCGGCCGATGCGCCGAAGCAGGGAGGGGGAACGCCACGATCGTTTCCCGTTTCCCGTTTCCTGTGAGCACGGCGTCCACCGCCTCCTGCACCGTATCCCGTTTCACCTCGTGACCGCATTGCAGGCAGGTCTGCGTGCCTGCCCGGGCCCACAGCAGGCGCAGGAAATCGGCGATCTCTGTCGCCGTGCCGACCGTCGAACGGCTCGAGGTCGTGGGGTTCTTCTGCTCGATCGCAACGGCGGGTGACAGCCCCTCCATCCCATCGACGAGCGGCTTCGGCATCCGTTCGAGGAATTGCTTTGCGTACGTCGAAAGCGATTCGATGTAGCGACGTTGGCCTTCAGCGTAGAGCGTGTCGAACGCGAGCGAGCTTTTCCCCGAGCCGGATGGGCCAGTGACGACCGAGAGCGCCCGCCGGGGGAACTCCACCGTGATGCCCTTCAAATTGTGCTGGCGCACGTTGCGAAGGACGACACGGTCGGGGGGATGGCGCATAACCCCCAAAAATAACAGCTTTGCCCACGAGATGGCCCTCGCCCTGACCCCGCGGCTGCTCCGTCGTGGCCTCGAGCTGTTCGCCGTCATATCCCTTTGCGGAGTCACACTCCTCGTCGCGTACTACCTGGTTCGCTTCGGCGATCGAGTGGATGTCTTCATTACGCCGTTCGCGCACCTGCACTGGGCATGGGTACCATTGGGCCTGGTCCTCGCGTCGATGGACTGGTTCGGCGGCGGGCTGCGGCTGTGGGTGTGCACCCGGTACGTCCATCCCGGCGTCCGGCTGCGGGACATGGTCCTCGCCGGCGGGTTCGGCGCATGGGCCGCCTATCTGACTCCGTTCCAGTCCGGTTCGGCCCCGATGTCGATGTGGGTGATGAAACGGGCGGGCGTCCCGGTCCCGGTCGCTCTCAGCTCCATTTTCGTGACATTCATCGCCACGGTGGGATTCTTCGCGATCGCGGGCCCGCTCGCCGTCTGGTTCGGCGCCGGCAAGTCACTCGCGCAGCACGGTCTGGTGCTGGGCATCACGCTCTACGACCTCTTCAAGACGAGCCTCACGATTTTCGGCATCCTCGGTCTGCTCATGTTGACGGCCGTCATCTTCCCGGGGGTCGTGAAGCGCGTCATTCACCGGATTACCGCACGCATCGCCCAGAGAAGTCCCCGTGCCACTGAGCGAATGGAGAAGCTCTCGGCCGGCGTGGACAACGCGCATGACTGCATGGTTGCCTTCGGCTCTCCCAAGGGTTTGCTCACGCTACTGCTTGCCATCGTCATCTCCGCGCCCTCGCACGCGAACAAGCTGCTGGCTGGTTATGTCACGCTTCGGGTGCTCGGCATTCCCGCCAATTTCACGGACATCCTCCTTCTCCAGACCCTGATTTCCTTCCTCCTCTACTTCGCGCCGACACCGGGGGCGTCCGGGCTGGCGGAGCTGACGTCGGCGGCGGTGATGTCGCTCTACGTTCCGCGCGAGTTGACGCCGAGCTACACGTTGATCTGGCGATTCATCAACAGCTACGCGACGGTGATCGTGGGCTCGCTGATCTTCTGGTACTGGCTGCGGCGCGGGTTGATCGGTAAAGAAGAATCGGTCGGCGTCACCTAACTTCTGGTTCCTTGCCCGCTTACACAGGCGCGCGTAACTTCACCGCCTGGCCACGGAGACGGGAGTGTGCGTGCATGGCGTTGCTTGAACTCGGCGGGCGGAAGTTCACACTCCCGCAAGGTGAAGTGCTGCTCGGCGCAGATCCCAACTGCGCCATTCCGCTGTCCGGTCCCGGTGTCCTGCCGCGCCACGCCAAGCTCAAAGGTCTCCCCGACGGTCAAGTCGTAATCACCAAGGCAGTTCCAGAAGCGGAAGTCCTGATCAATGGCGTGCGCCTGGGAGCGGAGCCGACTCCGCTGCTCCACGGCGACAAGGTCGAAGTCGCGGGACAGGAGCTGACGTTCGTCGATGAGCGTCGCAGTGGCAGCACGCAGTACGTGCAGGCGATGAGCCTTCCGCAGGCGATGGCGCAAGCGAAGGCCGAGGCAAAGGGAGGGAAGGCCACCGCCAACACGGGCGGTCGCGTCGTCTCGCTGACGGACGGTCGCGAGTACGCAATCGCGGGTACGTCGCTCGTCTTCGGGCGCGATGCGTCCTGCGACGTCGTCGTGCCGGGCAAGGACGTGTCTCGCCGCCACGCCGAGATCGTACAGACTCCCAAGGGATACCTGATCGTTGACTCGAGCACGAACGGCACGTCGGTGAATGACGCGCGGGTCGAGGGACAGCGCCTCCTCGCCCGGGCCGATGTGATCACGATTGGGGAAGAGAAGTTCCGCTTCTACGCCGACGCGGCTGCGCCTCCTCCCCCGGGGCAGGTGGGGCCGGCCGCTAGCGCGCCCTCGGCCGTACCCCCGATACCTGCGACACAGGGCTCGCCCGCGGTGGCGGCGGAGCGCCTCAAGGAAACGGTGCATGGTGCCCCCCCCGGCGCTCAGGTTCCCCTCGCTCCCCCCGTTCCCCCCGCTCCCCCCGCTCCGCCAGCACCACCCCGTCCGTCAGGCCGAGCCCTGGCCAATTTTCTCGTGAAGAGCGGTGCACTGAAGGGTCAGCGGCTCGTCGTCAAAACACCGGTCGTGAACATCGGTCGGGCCGATTACAACGATCTCGTTTTCCCCGATGAATCGGTCTCGACAACCCATGCGAAGCTTCAACGCCGGGAAGGCGTATGGATATTGGTAGATCTCGATTCGACCAACGGCACATTTGTGGATGGGGAACGGATCAAGGGCGAGGTGCCTCTCGCGCCGGGGGCGACCGTGCGATTCGGCGAGATCGGACTGGTATTCGAGCCGACGGATGATGCAGCTGGTGTGGCGAAGGGTGGCGGGACCCGAATGATGGAGGTCATGAAACCGGCGCCGCCGAAACCTCCTGCCGCTCCGGCACCTGCGCCCGCTCGACCCGCTGCTCGTCCGTCCGCGCCCGCGAAGCCGGCCCCGAAGCCCGCCGCGGCGAAACCGAAGCCCAAGCCGCATCCCCCCGTTGCCCAGGAGAAGAAGAAGGGGAAGGGGTGTGGCGGAAGCGCCGCAGTCCTGATCCTCGGGATTATCGGACTCGTTTACTGGGTATTTATCTAGGGATCCCGTGCACATCACCGCAGCTGGTCGCACCGACGTCGGCGTCATCCGGTCGGGGAATGAGGACAGCTACCTCATGGTCCCCGATCGCGGGATCTTCGTCGTCGCCGACGGTATGGGCGGTCATGCGGCGGGCGAGGTGGCGAGCGAGATGGCGGTGCGCTACGTCGCCCGCGAGCTCGATTCGTTGCGCGGTTTGGGCGACGAGCAGGTGGCGGAGCGCATGCGGGGCGCGATTCGGATCGCGAATGGCGCCATCTTCCAGCGGACGCTCACCGAGCATGACAAACGCGGCATGGGAACGACGGTCACCGTGCTGACTTTGTTCGAGGCGCGGTTCCTGATCGGCCAGGTGGGCGACAGCCGCGCCTATCTGCTGCGCGACAACCGGCTCAGCCAGCTCACGAAGGACCACTCGTACGTGCAGGAGCAGGTGGACGCCGGCTATCTGACGCCCGAGCAGGCTCGCACCCATCCTTACAGCAACGTGATCACCCGGTGCGTCGGCGCCAATAGCGAGGTGATGCCGGACATTTACGTGGGGACCGTGAAGCCGCGTGACGTGTTTCTGCTCGCGTCAGACGGCCTGACGGGAATGTTGGAAGATTACCAGCTCGCCGAGCTCCTGTCGCCCGATCGCATGCCGCAGGACGAAGTGGATGCGCTCATCGCCGAAGCCAACCGCCATGGCGGACTGGACAACATCACGGCGATCATCGTGCGCATCGATTCGGTCGAGGCGCCGATTCAGGAGAACGTCACGACGCAGCAGACGAACGCCCGGCCCCGGTAAGCAATCCCTTTTCGTTTTCCAACCGCGCCGCAATCTCCTCGCGCGGCCACGTCACCAATTCGACAATCGCGCGCGCCGGTACCTCGATCGGTTCGAGCACAAAGACACGCAACCGCTGCGCGGAGCGATGCAGCTCCGCGGCAACGCGCGGTAGACCGAGCACGCCGGCGATGGGCATGGAGACATCGAGCATCTCGGGTTTCGACGGATAATCGAGGAACAACTGATCGGCGCGCAGGCGCAACTCATGCGCGAGACGCTCTTCGACGCGCTCGAGCAGATCGGGATCGCGCGACGGCCAATCCGCGGTCTCGGTGGGAAGATCGGTCCCGGGAATGTCGAGCGCGCGCTTCGCGAGGCGCCGCTCGCGCAACGCCCGCGCGAGCCCAGTCTGATCGCTCTGCTGTAGTTCATGACTCAAGCCGTCATCCGTCGCGATCGCGATCTCATCGGGCGAGATCTTCCCGGCGGCGATCGCGCGCCGCACCATTCGCTTGAACATCGCCGTCGCGCTCCGCACCGCGTGATGCCAGTAGACGTTCCGATACATCTGATACTTCGCGAAGAGGAGCGACTCCAAGGCCGCCAGTCCTTTGGCATGGAGCGTCACCTGTCCCGCTTCGAACACCAGCGACGTCAACAACCGGTCGACGTCGATGACGCCGTACGGCACCCCGCACATGCGGGCATCGCGCGAGAGGTAGTCGAGCTTGTCGACGTCGAGCGAGCCCGCGACGAGTCCCGCGAACTTCGAGCTGCTGGTGCCTTGAATGAGCTGGAGCAGCTCGTCGGTCGAAACGCCGAGCCGCTCGAGTGCGGCGGCGAGCGCGCCCGTCCGGAGATGTCGCGCCGCGAGTGTCTCGTGTCGCGGCAGGCCCGCTTCCTCGAGGGCGTGGGAGAACGGATAGTGTCCGATGTCGTGCAGCAAGGCGGCGAGGTGGATCGTCAGCTCGGGGGCGGCACGCCGCGCCAAATGATACGTACCGAGCGCGTGCTCGAAGCGCGTGTGGGTAGCCCCGGGATAAACGAGAAATGCGTGGCCGAGCTGGCGGACGTAGCGGAGCCGTTGGAAGGCTGGCGTATCGATCAACGCCAGAGCCTCGGCCTCGAGGCGGATGTTGTTCCAGAGCGGGTCGCGGACGACCTCGAACTGGGACGGGGGGGAGCTCAAGCTTTCGGACCGGCCTCCCGAACCGCGGCGGGCACGTCGTCGGCAAACTGCTCGAAGTTCTTGCGGAACAGCTCCGCCAGGTTGTGCGCCTGCTGGTCGTACGCCGCGGCATCAGTCCACGTCCGGCGTGGATCGAGAACCTGATCGGGAACGCCGCTGACTCGCTGCGGGACCTCCACGCCAAAGACGGGATCACGACGAGTGGGGACGCGATCGAGCTCGCCCGCGAGCGCCGCACGAATCATCGTCCGCGTGTGGGCCAGCTTCATGCGCTGTCCGACGCCATAGGGCCCTCCGGTCCAACCTGTGCTAACGAGCCAGCACCGCACCTCGCGACGCGCGATTCGATCACCCAGCATCTTGGCGTAGACACCCGGGCGTAGCGGCAGAAACGGCGCCCCGAAACAGGCGGAGAACGTTTCCTTCGGCTCAGTCACGCCGCGCTCGGTGCCGGCGACCTTGGCGGTGTACCCGGAGAGAAAGTGATACATCGCTTGCTGCGGCGTCAGCTTGGCAATCGGCGGCATGACACCGAAGGCGTCACAGGTCAGGAAGATGACGTGGCGCGGATGACCGGCCATTCCTTCAGGCACGTGGTTCGGGATGTAATGAATCGGGTAGGACGCGCGCGTGTTTTCCGTGATGCGCTGCGAATTCAGATCGATCGCGCCCGTCTCGGGGTCCACATCCACATTCTCGAGCACTGTACCGAACATCTCCGTCGTCGCATAAATCTCCGGCTCGCCGTCCCGCGAGAGGCGAATCACTTTCGCGTAACACCCGCCTTCGAAGTTGAAGATGCCGTGGTCCGACCATCCATGTTCGTCGTCGCCGATCAACCGGCGTTCAGGATCCGCTGAAAGGGTGGTCTTGCCCGTGCCCGAGAGTCCGAAGAAGAGGGCGCAGTCACCCCCGGGCCCGACGTTTGCCGAGCAGTGCATCGACAGGACGCCCTGTCTCGGCAGGAGGTAATTGAGGATCGAGAAGATCGACTTCTTCAGCTCACCGGCGTAGCGCGTGCCGCCGATGAGAATCGTTCGTTCCGCGAGATTGATGACGATGAACGTTCCCGACTTGGTCCCATGGATGGCGGGATCGGCGAGCAGCTCGGGCGCGTGCAGTACGTGGAAGCCGGGCTTGAAGCGCGAGAGATCGCCATCGGCCGGGCGCAGGAACATGTTGTAGACGAACAGCGCGTGCCACGCGTTCGGCGTGACGAAACGGATCGGTAGGCGGTAAGACGGGTCGGCCCCGGCGTAGACATCGCGCACGAACAGCTCCTGGCCCTGAAGATGCGCCTCGACATCGGTCTTCAAGCGCTCGTAGTGCGCCGGCGCAATCGGTTGGTTGACCTTGCCCCACCAGATATGATCGCTGGAGCTCGGCTCCTGCACGATGAACTTGTCGTTGGGACTGCGACCCGTGTGCGGCGAGGTTATCGCGGCGAATGGGCCCGACGCGGTCAGCACGCCCTCACGCCGGCGGACGGCGTGCTCGTACAACTGGGAGGGCGTCAGGTTTCTATGGACGCGCTGCTCGAATGAGATCGTCACGACCGCTCGGTCGTCGGCCGCGCGTGGCGGCGGTGCTCCAAGGCGTCCACCGCGGCGATGACCGCCATGTTCACGATGTCCGGGACCTCCGACAACCTTTGCAAGACATGGACCGGTTGATCCATCCCTACCAGGATCGGCCCGATTGCCTGGGCTTCACCGAGCCGGGCGAGCAGTTTGTACGCGATGTTGGCCGCGTCTAAGTCTGGGAATATCAAAACGTTAGCTGGGCCGCGCAGCTTCGCGAATGGGTATACGCGAGTGAGGATCCGCTCCACGACGGCGGTATCGGCCTGCATCTCCCCGTCCACCTGTAAGTCGGGCTCCCGCTCGTGCAATAGGGCGACGGCATGCTGCACTTTGGCTGCAGCCGGGTGCTTCACCGAGCCGAAGTTGGAGAAGGACAGCATTGCCACCCGCGGCTCGACTCCCAGCCGCAACACGAACTTCGCCGTCGCCGAGGCGATCTCCGCCAGTGTTTCCGCGTCAGGCTCGATGTTCACCGTCGTATCGGCGAAGAAGAACGTTTGCTGGCGGAAGATCATCATGTAGATGCCGCTGGCGTGTTTGCGGCCGGGCTCCACGCCGATCACCTCCAGGGCGGGACGGACGGCATCCGGATAGTCGATCTCCTCGCCGGCCACGAGCGCATCGGCCCGGCCGGCGCGCAGCATCAACAGGCCGTAGTAGATCGGGTCGAGCGCGCGCCGCTGCGCTTCGCGAAGCGTCATGCCGCGGCGTTGGCGGCGGTGCCAAAGATCTGTTCCCATCTGCTCACGGTCGCTCGCGGTGGCCGGATTCACGAGCTCCACGTCTTCGAGTGTGAGCGACGCGTCGTCGGCCTGACGGCGGATTGCGTCGAGATCGCCAAGCAGGATGGGCCGCGCGATGCCTTCATCGGCGAGGATGCGCGCGGCGCGCAGGATGCGGGGATCGTCGCCTTCGGGGAAGACGATGCTGGGCGGATCTTGTTGGGCGCGCGTGATCAGGCCGCGCATCACCTGTCGCTCGGGGCCGAGCCGCGCCTCGAGCTCCGCGCGATACTCTTCGACGTCGATGATGCGGCCGGCGATACCCGATGCAACGGCCGCCCACGCCACGGCCGGCGCCACCCACAAGAGCACGCGCGGGTCGAATGGTTTCGGAATGAGGTAATCCGGTCCGAATTTCAGTTTGTCGATGCCATAGGCGCGCGTCACCGATTCGGGCACTTCTTCGCGCGTCAACGCGGCCAGCGCACGAGTCGCCGCCATCTCCATCTCTTCGTTGATCTTCTTAGCGCGAACGTCGAGCGCCCCACGGAAAATGAATGGAAAACCGAGAACGTTGTTAACCTGGTTCGGAAAATCCGAGCGTCCCGTCGCCACGATGGCATCGGGCCGGGCTCTCTTCGCTTCGTCCGGCATGATCTCCGGCGTCGGATTGGCGAGCGCAAAGATGACCGGCTTCTTGGCCATGCCTTGCAACATGTCACCCGTCACAATCCCTGCGACCGACAGTCCCACGAACACATCGGCGCCCTGCAACGCGTCGGCGAGCGTGCGCGCCTTGGTATCAACGGCAAACCGCTGCTTGAATTCGTCGAGTCCTTCTCGACCCTTGTAGATCACGCCTTTGTGGTCGGCCATGACGATGTTCGAGCGGAGGGCGCCCAGCCGTACGTAATGCTCGGCGGTTGCGATGGCGGCGGCGCCCGCGCCGGCGAAAACCACTTTGATCTTGTCGATGTCCTTCTTGACGAGTGTCAGCGCGTTGAGCAGCGCGGCGCCCGAGATGATCGCCGTGCCGTGCTGGTCGTCGTGAAACACGGGGATACTGAGCGTCTCACGTAGTTCTTGTTCGATGTAGAAACAGTCAGGGGAGCGGATGTCTTCGAGATTGATGCCGCCCACGGTCGGCTCGAGCAGCTGGCAGAAGCGGATCACATCTTCCGGATTCTCGGAGCCGACCTCGAGGTCGAACACGTCGATGTCCGCGAAAGCCTTGAAGAGAATCCCCTTGCCTTCCATGACCGGCTTTCCCGCCAAGGCGCCGATGTTGCCGAGGCCGAGCACAGCGGTGCCGTTCGACACGACGGCGACGAGGTTGCCTTTGGCGGTGTAGAGGTAGGCGTCCTCGGGGCGCTTGGCGATCTCCAGGCACGGCTCCGCCACCCCGGGCGTGTAGGCCAGGGACAGGTCGCGTTGGTCTTTGAACGGCTTGGTTGGCGTGACCTGGATCTTCCCAGGGCGGCCCTGCGAGTGATAATCGAGGGCTTCCTGGCGGCGGCTGGCCAAGGGACAGAAGTCCTTTCTTGAGAAGGGGTTATGCTAAGACGAGATGACTGAGGCTGTCAAGAGCGAAGCGTCCATTGTAATATGCCGCCGATGCAGAAACGTCCGCTGCGGATGCGCGCGCCCCTGTTCTTGCTTACGCTGCTGCAGCTCTCGGTTCCGGGCGCGGCCGCGTGGGCGGATGCGCGACTCGGCGGTGAAGGCTGGAACGCGCCGGCGCACATCGAGTCGCATTCGACCGATTCCTGCGTCCGCGTCCATCCAGCTGATTGCGCGTTCCATCGCTTACTCATTACACCGGTCGTGGGAAATCGCGCGCCGGTGCTGCGCATCCGCGCGGGCCACGCTGTCCGAGTGGCGGTCGTCACTCCTGAAAGCCTGCCCGTCGTATCGACCGCAACCCTTCACGATTCTCGCGCTCCTCCGCCGCTCTCCTGACTAACGGCGCCGCGCATCCGCGCGGTGACGGCAATCAACCATCCGACACTCGCGTCGCCCCTCGTTCCAAGGAAGGGTGCGCGTCGGAATTCGTTAGGAGAGCGTCATGCATTTCGTTTCGCTACTTACGGCGTTACTGCTGTCAGCGAGTACAACCCACGGTCCGGCAACCGGTGACATCGGTGGAACCGTTGCCGACAGCACGGTCGGCACACCGCTGGCCGGCGGCGAGGTACGCATTCTCCAAGCCGACCGACTTGTGACGACCACCGTTACCGACGCCTTCGGTCGGTACGTGGTACACAACCTGCCGGCCGGAGCCTATAGCGTCGAGGTCCGCTATCTCGGATATCGCGCCCAGACGCACGACGTAACGGTCGGCGCGACCGAAGGATTTAGCCGCGCGGACTTCCGGTTGGCGCCGTTACCGATCAATCTGTCGGCCATCGAGGTGGCGACCGCGGTCCCGCTCGCGGTCGACACACGCACGGGAAACCAGATCTTCAAGCAAAACGATTACCACGGCGCGCCGACCAATACGACTTCGCAAATCCTGCAACAGTCCATTGTGGGCGCGGCCCGTGCGCCGACCGGTGAGGTGCACATCCGCGGGCAACACGCCGAATACACCTATTACGTGGACGGCGTGCCCGTGCCTTCCGGAATCTCGGGAAGCTTGAACGAGCTGTTCGATCCGCAGGTCGTCAACCAGATCGATTTCCAGACCGGCGGTTGGGATGCTGAGTACGGCAATAAGAACGCCGCGGTCGTGAACATCAACACCCGTATTCCGAGCGGCGGCTTTCACTGGGATGTCTCCGGCTCTGGCGGCTCGTTTCGGACCGGATTTCCCGCCAAGACGCAATCCACGAACGGGCAATCGTTGACGTTCAGTACCAATTCGGGGAACTGGGGATTCTTCGCGTCCGGCTCCCGCCTGGAGAGCGACATGCGGCGCGAGCCAGTGGTGTTCGACACCGCGCACAACGCGGTGGAGAACTTCCACAATACCGGCACCGACGTCTTCGGGTTCGCAAAGCTCCAGTACTCGGCCACCGACCAGGACGTGGTCAACATCGAGGTGAACCGTTCCCGGACGCGCTTCGCCGTGCCGTTCGATTCCGTCCAAGGCATCATTGATGATCACCAGCAAGACGTCAACGGATTCGTCAACGTTGGCTGGCGCCATCAACTGGGCGCGGAGAACCTCGAGCTCGGCAAGGCGTCGGAAATATTT
>Ga0209588_1000124_pt1 | contig 22723 bp, 24 predicted proteins | sample Rivendell_Oct201_10_FD_188351 | JGI IMG/M metagenome (GOLD analysis project Ga0209588, IMG submission 188351) | Vadose zone soil microbial communities from the Eel River Critical Zone Observatory, Northern California, USA -... | ecosystem: Host-associated > Plants > Roots > Rhizosphere > Soil ...
CAGAGCAGCGAGACCGTGATGGCGCTGGAGAAAGGCGTCAAGCAGATGGAGCGCGGCCTGGCGATGATGCGGGCGATGACCGAGGTCAGCGGCCAGGTCCAGCTCGCGACCCAGCAGCAGCGCACGTCGACCAACGAGGTTGTGCTCGCCATCGAGCGCATCGCCGAAAGCAGCCGCGCCGTCGCCGTCACCGCACAGGAGATCGCGGATGCAGCGGCACGGCAAGGCACGCTCGCCGCGGACCTGGCGGGCTCGGGTTGGGACAGCGCCAAGGGGGCCGAGAGTGGAGCTTAGACTCGCGGCGGCCGCCGCTCAACCGACGAACGGCGCTCCTTCGAGCGCGGAGTCGATTGCCCGTGTCGTCGACCGGGCGGTCGAGCTGCGCGACAACATTCAGCGCGCCCGGACGGACCTGCAGGCATCGAGCGACCGCACTGCCGCGAACGCACGGCGCGTCGATGAAATCCAGCAGGTGGTCAACGTCCTCAACGACATCGCGGACCAGACAGCGCTGCTTGCGCTCAACGCGGCCATCGAAGCGGCGCGCGCGGGTGATGCCGGTCGTGGCTTTGCGGTGGTCGCCGACGAGGTGCGCCGGCTGGCCGAGCGTTCCAAGACCGCCGCGGCCCAAATCGCCAAGCTGGCCGCAGGCGCGCTTGCAACCAGCGGCGAGGCCGTGATCGCGATCGAGCGCCGTGGCCAGCAGCTGGACCACTGGATGCAAACCACACAGGCCCTGGTCGAGGTGGCCACGTCAGCTTCTGCGCAAGCCGCACCCGCCGTCAATCTCGCAGCCCGGCGGTGGGAACAGGAAGGTAAGAAATGATTCGGGTGCTCATGTTCGGCGTCAACGCCGCGTTTTTCGCCGTGCCGATGGAGACGGTGCACCAGGTGCTGCGCCATCCTGTGTTGACCACCATTCCGCTCTCGCCGACAGGTTTGTTGGGAGTGGTCAACGTTCGCGGAGAGATCGTCCCTCTCCTCGATACGGGCGTGTTGACAGGAACCGGCCCTCTCAACCAGTCGCCGTTCGCGGTGCTCGTGAGCGGCCAGAAGGACATGGTCGCGCTCGCCGCGGAAGAGCTGCCGATCGCCGCGGACTTCGAGGAGCCTGTCGGCCCCGGCACGCGGCCGGGTGAGCTCGGCGTGTACAGCAGCGGGGGGCGCCTCGTGGTCCTCATCGACATCGACGAGATCGCGAAGAACCAGCTAGAGATGAAATGGGCGAGCTAGAAGACGAATTCCGGCCGCTGTTCATCGAGGAGGCCAAAGGCCACCTGGAGCGCATTGCGTCGGGCCTCCTCGTGCTCGAGGCCTCGCCCGGAGATCAGGCTGCGATCGCGGGGATCTTGCGCGAGGCGCACACCATGAAAGGTGCGGCCGGCATGGTGGGCATGATGCGGGTGAGCCACCTCGCCCACCGGCTCGAAGACCTCCTCGTCGAGCTGCGCGCGGGAACACGGCGCAGCACTCCGGAGCTGACCGATGCAATGCTCCTCGTCGTCGACGGCCTGGGGCGACTCGTCGCCAGCGCGGCCGGAGGCGAGCAAGACGCCAGCGACGAGGCCGCGCTGGAACGCCTTCTGCCGACGTCCAACGCGGTTCCAGCGGTGGCGGTCGTCACTGCACCGGCTGCAGCAACGCCGCCCGTCCCGGTCGTGGTGCCGGCTGTCGCAGTTTTACCTGTACTAGCAGTTCCCCCAACCTTCGCAGTGGCAAATTCCACCTCCCCATCCGGCGCTGGCGCTTCACCTTCCCCACAAGTGGGGAAGCAGACTGACCAACCGCAAAAGAACGGTCGCTCGGACAAGAAGGTTGCCGACTCGGCGACCCTTCAGGTCCCGGTCGCGCGCATTGACGAGCTCAACCGGCTGGTCGGCGAAGCGAGCGCCGCGCAGCTGAGGGTTGGCCACGTCTTCGGTACCGAGCTGCACATGGATCCTGATGCTCTGACGGAATATCGCGAGCTGACCAAAGTGATCAACCAGCTGCAAGAGGTCACCGAACGGACGCGAATGGTGCCCGTGGGAACGCTCGAGCCCATCCTTCACCGGACCCTCCGCGACTCCGCGCGTTTGGCCGGCAAGAACGTTCGCTGGGAGATGGTCGGTGAGGACGTCGAAGTTGACAGAGGCGTGCTCGAGGAGCTCGTGAATCCCCTTCTTCACCTGATCCGGAACTCCGTCGGGCACGGAGTCGAGAGCCCCGACCAGCGACGCGCTGCGGGCAAGCCGGAGCAGGCCGTGGTCCGGCTCCACGCCACACAGGTTGGATCCAAGGTGATCATCACCGTCAGCGACGATGGGGCCGGCATCGACGTCGCCGCCGTGCGCGCCGTCGCGGCCAGGGGCGGGCTCGACGTGAGCGGACTCACGGAGGAAGAATCGATCCGCCTGATCTTCCGCCCAGGGAACTCAACCGCCAAAGTGCTGACCGAGAACTCGGGTCGTGGCGTCGGCCTCGACGTCGTGGTCACCGCCGTCGCAGCTGTCCACGGCGCGGTCGAGGTCGTCAACCACCCTGGAGCGGGGGCGGAGTTCCGCATCGTGGTGCCGATCACCCTGACTGTTGTTCCTTGCTTGATCGTGTCCATCGCCGGCCAGGCTTTCGCGCTGCCATTGCATCGGATCATCCGCATGCTGGAGGCGCAGCACGTGCAGCTCGTGAGCGGGAAGAACCTTGCGCTGATCGAGGGGCAGGCGATTCCCGTCTACAACCTCGCCTCACTTCTCGGCCTGCCCTCAACCGCTTCAGGGCCATGGGTCTTGCTCGGCACCGAAACCGACGCGTATGCGTTCCAGGTGGAGAAGGTGATCCAGAAGCGCGACGTGGTGGTCCGTGGCTTGACGGGCCGGCTTCGCGACCTCAAGTCGGTAAGCGGAGCAAGCATCGAGCCGAACGGATCGATTCTTTTGGTCCTCGATGTCTCGAACCTTCACGAACGAAGCGCCACCGTCTTCGAGACGTCATCCAGAGTCGTTGACAGGCCTGCCGATAAAGCACTGTCGGTCATGGTGGTCGACGACGCGCTGATGGTTCGGGAGCTTCAGCGATCGATCCTGGAGCGCGGAGGCTACAGCGTGCGCACCGCCAGCGATGGTGCAGAAGCGCTTGCAATGCTGGCCGAACAACCCGCAGACCTGGTTGTCACAGACCTCGAGATGCCGAACATGGACGGCTTCGTTCTCACCACCAGCATCAGGGCGCATCCGCGCCTGGCGAACATTCCCGTCTTGATCGTGACGTCGCGAACGAGCGCGGAGGATCATCAGCGCGGCCTTGACGCCGGTGCTGACGGCTACATCGTCAAGACGTCGTTTGACGAAGCGGGCCTGCTGAGCGCGGTTTCGCGACTGCTGGGCCGGTCCGGCGAAAAGCCAGCCGACCGGAAGGCCGACGCAACCATCGTCACGACGAGCGTCGGCATCCATCCCGCACGAACCAGGGTGGCTCGTTGACCGCAATCAGCCCGCTCGACCAGGCAACCCTGCTTCTCCGCTCGCGAGCGGGACTCAAAGACGAGCCCACAGGCCGCGCAAGGCTGGAGAGGCTGCTTCAGGAAAGCGCGAACCTCGCGGGCATTCCTGTGGGGTCCTACGTTGACATCCTCGACAGCGAGCCTGACGCGTTTGACGATCTGCTCGACCGGGTCACGGTTCAGCACAGCGGCTTCTTTCGAGACCCACCTCAATTCGTTGCCCTTGCCGAGCTCGCGCGGAAAGCAGGCAATGAGCCGCATACGGTGTGGTGTGCCGGTTGCGGCAATGGCCAGGAGCCTTACAGCCTGGCGATGGTCCTCGATGAAACCGGTCGTCGCAACTGGCGAGTGGTCGCCACCGACGTGTCCTTCCGCGCGCTCGCGCGAACCGAGATCGGCCGGTACACGGAGGGCGAGGTCGGAGGATTGTCGCCAGAGCGGCGCAGGCGCTACCTGGTCTCCAGGGCGGGTGGTTTCGAAATCGCGCCGTTTTTGCGCCGCGCCGTGCACATCACTCACCACAACCTCGCGAGCAAAGGGGCAAGTTCGGTTGTGATCAAGCCTGACGTGGTCTTCTGCCGCAACGTGCTCATGTACTTCGGCCGCGAGGAGACGGAGGCAGCCATCCAACGCATCGCTGAAAGGATGCCGGCGGGCGGTCACCTGTTCCTCGGACATTCTGATTCCCCCGGACGCCTGGCCAAGCTCTTCAACGCCGTGAGAGTCGCCGACACCCTGTGCTACCGGCGGCTCGGCGTTGCTCCCACGGCGCAACCGAGCGTCGGAGTGCGGCAGGGCGACGTGCGCCCGACACCGGAGGTGCCGGGCCTGCTCGCTGAAGGCGATCGCGCCGCCGCCGGCGGCGATCTGAGAGCCGCAGTCCGCGCGTTTCGGCAGGCGACTTACCTCAACCCACACCTGGCGATCGCCTACTTCCAGCTTGGCGCCGCGCTCGAGCTCGCGGGCGATCCACGCGAATCGCGCCGAGCATTCGGCGCGGCGGGGCTGGCGATGATGAACGGAGACGGCAATGAGGACCTCACCGGGCTCGGGGGTTACACCCGCCGCGACCTGGCGCGCGCCATCGCGTCCAAGCTCACACAGGCATGGCCGTGATGCCCGACATCCTTCTCGTCGATGACGACCGCGTGATCCAGAAGATGGTCGGTGGCTACCTGGAGCGGACGGGCTACACCGTGCGCAAGGCAAGCAATGGAGTCGAAGCCCTCCAGCTCGTCCACGAGGAAGTACCCGACCTCGTCATCACTGACGTGCGAATGCCCGAGCTGAACGGCTTCGAGCTGACGACCAGGCTCCGCAGCCATCACCGCACCGCGAGCATTCCAATCCTGATGTTCTCAGACCTGGGCGATCCGCCGAATGCCCTGGCCGGATACGCGGCCGGCGCCGATGACTACCTGCCCAAACCCTTCGAGCTGAAAATCCTCGAGGCCAAAGTGCAGTCGCTGCTGCGGCGCTCCGCGCGCATCGCCTCGAGAGCGAATCGCGGCAAGGTGGTGCTTTTCGCTCACGCGAAAGGAGGCGTCGGCACCACGTCGCTCGCAGTGAACATGGCTGTGCTTCTGGCTGAGCACTCTTCGCGACCGGTCGGGCTGCTCGACCTCGACGTGGAGTTCGGCGACTCTGCGGTGTATCTCAACCTGCGACCGAACCGCACCCTGGCTGACCTCCAGGCAGCTCCCGGGGCGTTGGTCGACGAGGCATTGTTCGAAGGCTTCGTGACGGAGTCCGGCAGCGTTCGGCTGGTGGTGGGCTCCGACGTACCCGAGCGCGCGGAGCTTGTCACTCTGCCCGCGATCCAGCTCGCCATCGACCGCCTGAACGCCACCTGCGAGTTCGTGCTGATCGACGCTCCGGCGTCGTTCAGCGAACGTACCCTGACCGCCCTGGACACCGCCGACCTGGTCTGCCTGGTCACGTCCGCCTCGCTGCCTTCACTCAAAGCGACCCGAGGCTGCCTCCACCTGTTCGACAACCTCGGTGTTGAAGCACACCGCATTCGACTGATCCTCAACTACAGCACGACCCACTCGATGGACATCGCAGCCGCGACGAATGTGCTCGGGCGCAGGCCGGATTTTGTCGTGCAGCGGTCGGAAAGCCTCGACCGGGCGGCGAGCAGCGGCCGGCCACTTGTCACGTCGGATCCAAATGACCCCCTCGTCGCCGACCTTCGGCACCTGGCCGACGCGATTCGCGCCGGTGTGCCTGCGGTTTCTAAGGAAGCGAGCTAGAGGGCTCTGAGCCGCGGCTGCGGACGGTGGAGGGCGACAGTCCGATAGTCCTCGGGGTGGCCGGCGACCCTTCGCACCGCCTGCTGGATCTCCATCTGGTCGTCGTACCCCCGCACCATGCGCTTGATGCCGGTTTCCGCACTCGACTGGATCAGCCTCCGCGCTTCGTCATAGACCGACAGCGACGTGCCCAGCCGCTTGACCTCGTCATTGAGAACGCGAAGGTTGGAGTCGCGCCACAGGAGATAGGACTGGTTGAGCGTGGCGACGGACAGGCCGAACACGGCGGCCATGACCCCCACCCTGCATGTGAAGTTGCGCTCCGTGTCGGTGGTGCCTTGCCCTGTGACCAGGAACCGCGCGATGGCGCGAGTGGCCAGCTTGTGAAGATCCTGCATCGGCCTGGCAAATCGACCCGAGGCGAGCTCCGAGAGCCCAGCCGCAACGGCAGCCTCGGCGGTCAGCCTTGTGGCCTCTGAGACACGCGCCGCAAGTGCCTGGCCCAGAACGATGTGTGCACGATCTGCGGAGAAGGCGGCGGGCACGCAAGGAAGGCTGGCCTCGCGATTCAACTTCGCTTCCACTATCGGTAATCCCTTTCGGGTTCTCCGAGCGGTCGGATGTGTTTCAACCTGCCGGTCGGCGATTGCGGTCAGTCTCAGTGCGGCCATGCGCCAGTAATACGCGGCCTCGGGCGTTAAGTCTCCCTGCGAAAACAGGTCATCCGCCCATCTAAATCGATGGGTGGTGCACCCTTCCGAGATCACCTCCCCCTAAGCACACAGGGTAGGCGTGCACTGCCACCGCATGGCGACTTTGGGGCCCATTCCCGGTAGACCTTGCTAGTGCGTGATCTGGGCCTGGTTCTCGCGTTGATAACGGCCAGCTACATCGTCGGCGTCTGGACTGGAGCACTGGTGTTCCGGCAGCGCCAAAGCGCCTACGAAGACGGTTCACCCGCGACGGTTTCGAGCAGGGAAGTGAGCGTCGTCGGCGCTCGACAACCTCGTGAGGGCAGCCAGTGTTAGCTCGCTATCGCCCGAGCCAGAGGCGAATCGACTCGTTTGACTGGAGGGGACCGCCGGAGCGGATCGAGTCCCCCAGCGTCAGCGACCACGAGCGCCTTCTGATCACGGCCTTCGCGCTCCAGCGCCTCAACGCAGCACGCCTGGAGCTCGATCTCACTCGGCTGCGCGACCATCCGTGGGAGAAGCGCGCATGACCAGCGGCTGGGTGAACGGTCACACACCCACCGGCCTGCCCGCCGTCCAAACGGTGGTGATCGCAGACGACGAGCCGAGCATGCGCCTCTTGGTCCACGCCACCATCGACTCCGATGACTACATCGTGGTCGAGGCCGGCGATGGCACGCAGGCCTGGGCGGTGATCCAGAAGCACAAACCTTCTTTGGTCCTGCTCGACGTGCAGATGCCCGGGAAGAGCGGCCTCGAGGTGCTGCGGTTGGTAAAGGCTGATCCGAGCCTTGCCGCAACGAAGGTGATCCTCCTGACGGCCAAGGCCCAGGAGAGTGACATCGAAACAGGCCTGATCGCGGGCGCCGACTTCTACCTGACCAAACCCTTTTCGCCACTGGACCTGCTCACGCGGGTTGAAGAAGCACTACAGCTCCCATGACGCTGCGTCGCCGCGGCTGGTCGCTGCGGCAGTACATGGCGGGGTTCATGGGAGTGCTGCTGGTCGTCGCCGCGCTGGCCGAACTAGCCGTGCACAGCTTGACGGAGCAGGACGCCCGGCAGGCGGCGCAGGCTGACGCGACTTTCGCAGCCCGCGTGGCAGCGAATGAAATCGAAAACGAGCTGAATGCGTTCAGGGAGACAACGGACGAGCAGGCGGCGAATCCGCAGGCTGCGGTCGTCGCATCAACTCCGAACGCGTCGTGCGGCATCACGCTTGCGGGAGGAATCGCCTTCTCCAGCGGCCATCTCGACATCGTCACGCCAGACGGATCGGTGGTGTGTTCTTCTCGGCCCCGGCCGATCGGGCCTGTGTATGCTCGGGCCGCCTGGCTGCCCATTGCACTCCACAGTCGGGTCACGACGGCGCCTTTCCTTGATCCAGCCACGGACCAGATTTCTGCCGTCGTGGCGTCGCCGATCGCGGGCGGCATCGGCGCTCTTGTCACCATCCTGGCGCTGGCGCCCGTCGGTCCCAATCTTGCCGCCATCGTGGGCGGAGCGCGCCAACCCGAGTTCCTGGTCGCGACGACGGACACTAACACCGTGCTTGCCCGCTCGCTGCAACCGATGCGCTGGGTGGGAACACGTCTCGCGGACACATCTTTGACGCGCTCGGCCGGCCCATTCGAGCGTCCTGATGTCGATGGCACCGCTCGCCTCTACGGTCGGTGGGGCGTCGGCTCGACGACCTGGGTGGTCCTTGCCGGGGCCGACAGGACTGCCGCCCTTGCCTCGGCCGATCAGTTTGCTAGCCGGAGCCTCGCCATCATCCTGGCCGGCGTGGCCGTGATGCTGGTGACCGCGTTCGTCGTCTTCCGGCGGATCGCAGAGCCGGTGCGCAGGCTGAGCCAGGTGATGCGCGGCGCGTCATCCGGCGCCGCGGTCAACGCGGTCGCCGGCACCGGCGCCGCAGAGGTCGCAGACCTTGCAGAGGACTTCGACAAGCTCATGGAGAGCGTCAAGCGTGAGCTTGCGGAACGGCTGACGAGCGAGCAAAAGGCGATGGTTTCGGAACGCAACTACCGCATGCTTTTCGAGAGCCATCCCCAGCCGATGTGGCTGTACGACATCGACACATTGGCATTTCTCAAAGTGAACGACGCCGCGGTCGACGAGTACGGATATTCACGCGAAGAGTTCCTGGGCATGACGATCAAAGACATCCGTCCGCCGCAGGATGTTCCAAAGTTCCTCGAGCTGATCGCCAACTCGCCCACCTTCGATCGATCCGGCCCGTGGCCGCACATCTTGAAGGATGGTTCCACGATTCAGGTCCTCATCACATCGCACGCGATCAGGTTCGGCGAGCACGACGCGCGATTTGTGCTGGCCGAGAATCTCACCGAGAGCCGGCGTCTGGAGTTGGAGCTCAGCCAGTCGAAGGCTCGCGCAGAGAGCAATGCCGAGCTCGGGCGCGCCAAGGACGAGATGATGTCGATAGTGAGTCACGAGATGCGCACGCCGCTCGCCAGCATCGTGGGCTTCACGGAGCTGCTCGTGACACGCGACGTGACGGCAAGGCTACGAAAGCAATACCTCGAGGTCATGCTCCAGGAAGGGCTCCGCCTGACCGCTCTCATCACCGACTTCCTGGACCTCCGAATCATCGAACGCGGCCACCAGACTATGCGATTCGCACCCGCCGACATGGGTGCCCTCATCAAGCGCTCGGTCGACCTTGCCGGCGAGGCGGGCGCTCCAATTGAACTGCGCCTCCCGGAAAATCTCCCCCTCGTCAGGGTCGACAGCGATTCCATCTTCCGCGTGCTGACGAATCTCCTGTCGAACTCGCGCAAGTACTCTCCCGACGGCGGCGCGATAGTGGTCGGCGCGGAAGTTGTCGACGGCATGCTGGAGGTCTCTGTTCAGGACCACGGGCTGGGCGTCCCAGCCGACGCGCTGACTCAGATCTTCGAGAAGTTTTATCGCGTCGAAGGCGCGGACCGCCGCTCGATCAAAGGCACAGGCCTCGGTCTCGCGATCAGCAAGAAGATAGTCGAGGTCCACGGAGGCAAGATCGGTGTCCGCTCGGAGGGCGCCGGCAAGGGATCTCTCTTCTACTTCACAGTTCCGCTTGCTCAGGCGCAAGCGCAGATCGGAGATGTTCTGGTGGTCGAGGACGATGCCGGGTTCGCCCAGCTGTTGGAGGCTGAGCTCACGGGGAACGGACTCAGCTCGATCTGGGCTGCGGACGCCGAGACGGCCGAGCACCTGATGGCCAATGTGCGAGCCGTTGTCCTGGACCTGCTTTTGCCCGGCCTCTCAGGCGAGATATTCCTGGAGAAGGTGCGGAAGCAACGCGGGCCGGGCATCCCCGTTGTGATAGTGACATCCAAGAATCTCGATTCCGCAGCCGGCTTGGCGCTGCAGAAAGCAGGTGTCATGGCAGTGCTGCTCAAGGGATCCGACACGGCCGCAACCGCCGCGAGGGTACTCGCCAAGACCCTCGGCCCCGTGCTGGTGGTGGCCAGTTGATAGCCCCGCACGACATCCGGAGGGCATTGCCGGCTGACGACGATGACCTCGCCCGCCTGCTCTTGCTGCGGAAGACGTACGAGGATCGCTCGCCAGTGCTCTCGGCGGGACCGGTCCCGACGCCGGTGATCTGGGAAGCGACCATCCTCTTCACGGACCTTCGCGGCTTCACTCGGTTGACCGAGCGCTTCGCCGACGACCCTGCAGGTCTGCTCGATGTGCTCAACGCGCACCTCAAGAGAATCATCAGGTCGATTGCAATCTGCGGAGGTGTGGTCGAGAAGTTCGTCGGGGATGGGGTCATGTCGACTTTCGGTGCCGGCGGCCACCAACCCGACCACGTCGGTCGAGCCATGGCTGCCGCGATCGGAATCGTCGGCGCCAATGAAGCGTTGAATCGCCGATCTGCGGGCGACTGGGGATTTCGGTTGGACGTGGGCGTCGGCATTGCGTCGGGACCGGTGGTGATCGGCGCTGTGGGTTCATCCGACCGCTCTGAGCTGGGTGTTCTGGGCGATGCGGTCAACGTCGCCGCAAGGCTGGTGATGCATGCGGGGCCCGGCGAAGTGTTGATGACGGGTCCGGTCTACCGCTCTGTGGCCGGCATGCTGCAGAGCGAGCTGACCACTCAGTCCTCTGTGCGGGGACGCTCCGGCGCTCTCGAGATCTATCGGATGTCTTTGCTTGGGGGTCGGGCGGAGCTCACTTAAGGCAGGGATTTCTGCACTTCCGGCGTTGGGATTCCCTCTTGTGGTCAGAAATCGTTGTATCCCTGCCTTCGGATACAACAAATTTGGACCACATGTCGTTGGTTAACGATCTATCTCTCTCGCACCTGACGCGAGCCGTTAATCGCCCGACTTCGTTCGCTTAATTCGTGGGTCACACAATCAATTTCGTGTTAGTTGCATGTGACCATGGAATGACATGCTGCGTCAAAGTGTTGTTACACCCATGAGAACCAACGATGAAGGCTCGGGCGTGCGCGCGCCCCGAGTTGCGGTCATTGCCCACGATGGCAAGAAGGCGGACCTGGTCGCGTTTGCAACGTTCAATCGCGAGCGATTGAAGCGCTGCGATCTGATCGCCACCGGCACCACTGGCAGGTTGCTCGAGGAGAAGGTCGGACTAGCGGTCGAGCGTTTGGAATCGGGACCACATGGCGGCGACGTCCAGATCGCCAATCGAGTTGTGGAAGGAATGGTGGACGCTGTCCTCTTCATCGTCGATCCGCTGGACAAGCATCCACACGATCCGGACATTCAAACGCTCATGCGCATCTGCAACGTGAGAAACGTGCCGCTCGCGACCAACATCGCCACTGCCGATGTCCTGATCTGTTCCCCGCTGCTCTGGAGCGCGGCAAGAGAAGGCGTCGAGGCGATTGCCGGCTGAGTGATGTGGAAATCATTGTCAAGGAGTGTGTCGATCACCATGGAACCTGGGGCCCTTGTCGTTCTGATTGATGGCGAGCCAACAGACGCCGCGCTTGTCGGCAAGGCTCGTGAGTACGCCGATGCCAAAGGTTGCCCGGTCACGCTCGTGCGTGTCTTGCCCGAGGTGACCACGGCTCGCGCCGATAACGGCGTGGTGATTCTGCCGTGGCAGATCATGCAGCTGATGGAGGGCAACGCAAAGTTTGAGCTCGAAAGGCTGAGACTCCGATTCCTGCGCGGCCGCGAGCATCCGAACACCAAGCTCGTGAGGTTTGGTCGTGTGGTCGAAGAAATTGCGTCCGTGGTCCAGCTGGAGCGCGCCCACGCAGTTCTCGCCAGGTCCAAGCCAAAGTCTCTCTTGCCCTGGCTGAAGCGCGATCTACGCCTCCAGCGAAAGCTCGACGTGCCGGTGCTCTTTCTGGATGAGGCCGATCAGATCGTCGGCCTGGCCGGCGAGCCACTCACAGCAGACGACAAAGTCCGGGCCATCGGACACGTACCCGTATTTGCCGGGATGTCACGAAAAGAGCTCGAGTCCATTGCACGAAACTTCGATGAAGCCCGCGTGGACACCGGCACGGCGGTGATCCACGAAGGTAAGTCCAACCATGCCCTCTGGATAGTGGTCGAGGGCGAGCTCGCTCTGAGCCTGCGCGGCAAGCTGCTGGAGCGCGTCTCCCCACCCGGGCTCGTTGGCGTGCCGAGCATGCTCGACGGCCGGCCGGCCTGGGCCACTGTGACGGCGGTCACGCCGGTGCGGGCCCTGGTGGCGAGCAGCGAGCAGTTTCGCGCGCTGTGCGCTGACGACCGCATCGCCGACCGGCTGTGGGCGCAGACGGGCACTCGGCTGCGCCACTACATGCTGGAATCGATGAAGGCGGCGGGCTAGCTCAGCCTCTGCCCAGGTGTCGGAACGGCTCCGGGACGTAGCCCGCGAGCGCCGTCAGCCACGCGGGTGAGAGCGCTGCCCTGACGGCCTGGTCGTCCTGCGCGAGCCAGGCGACATGCCGCAATGCGTGCTCGACCACCTGGGATGCCGCGACGCTCGTCGCGGCGTCGGTGGCTGAGTTTCTAGCCAGTTCGGTCCTACCGATGGGAACGGAGTCCAGCTCGGTCGCCTGGTCCTCGCCCACGACGACGAGAAAGCTGAGGATCACTCCGCCGGGACCGCGGCGCCACGACGTCGAATGCACCAGCAGCGGCGGCCCCATCAGGTTGGTCGACAGGCGCTTGACCACCTCCATCGGATCGTCTTCGTCGTGCGACTCGATGTACCAGGCGGCCGCCCCGCACGGCCCGGTCAGCTCGAGCTGACCACGACGCATTCGCACCACGAACACCTCGGCCTGGACGGGACCTTCGGTGCCCCATGGCGAGGGCAGGTCGGCCATCAGGACTCTGGACGGGCCTTGGCCAGCACTTCCTCGCGCGTCGCGTTCATGTTGTGCGCTTCGCGTGCGTGCTTTTGCACGATCGGCACCAGGACGTTCTCGGTCCCGCGCATCACGACGCCGCATGCGCAGCTCACGACCAGAATGACTCCGACTTGTTGTTTAGCCATCGCTAGCCCAAAAGCGTACGCCCGAAGCACGGCTGCTGAGTGATCAATCCGCTCCCCCTCCTCCAGACCTCGGGAGGCAACCCGAGGTCTGGTTGGCCACGCGGAGTTTGTTGACAAGGTTGTCGTCGGGGTAGGCGATGTGCGCGCAGCCGAACGGGTCGAGCGTCTCGCTGATGAAGTCGAGCAGGTGGCGGTTGGAGATCGTCGGGATGCAGGCGATGCCCAAGTTGCAGATGTCGCCAATGTGCATCGGAGTGGTCGTGATCTGCGTCACGGCCCAGGTCGCGTTCGCCGGACTCGAGGTCAGGTTCAGAGACTGGGCTGCATAGAGGTTCCAGCTGCACAGCGGGTATGTCGGGACCATGCTCGTCGCCGGCCCCGCGCAGCCGCCTGGATTGGTCTTCCCAAATGGATCGGTAGGGACGATTTGCGGCGCGCGCAAGTAGGCGACGTCGACCTGGCCCGGATTACCGGCGGCGATCGCCGGGAAAAAGTGCGTGCCGGTCTCGCTGGGAGGGCTGACTCGGTAGGGCGTGCGGGCGCTGCCTGGGATGAGGCCTCCGCCCCCGTCCCAACTCGTGCCGCCGTTGGCCGACCAGACCACGTACATGTCGTACTCGCACGATGTGTCCGACTGCACGGTGCCGGCGTCGGACTTCGCCGAGCATGTCACGGGATTGGAATTCAGGTTGACCGCGAATCCAAAGTACGGGTTGCCCTGGTTGTCAAGGGTGAAGCCGACGAAGGGGGTCGACATGTCGTGCCCGAGGCCCGCGTCATAGGCCATCTGGGGCGTCCACGTCGTTCCGTTGTCGTCCGAGTAGGAGATCCAGAGCGTGTGAAAGGCCTGCAGCATGCTGACGTTGCAACCTGTCGCGTTCTGGGCCAGATCCGCGGCGACCCACGCGACGAAGATGCGTCCAGCGTGAGGGGTGCCGGGCGGTGCGATGCTGACTCCGGCCGGAATGGTGTTGCAGAACGTGTAGCCCTGCGCCACCAGAGTGCCTGCCACCGCGCCCCTGGTGACCTTCGGTTCGGTGAGGACGTCTTGCGGCGGACCGAACGTCGCTCCCCCGTCGTGCGAGATGTTCACCCAGATCTGGCTCGGGCCGTAAAAATCGTGGTACGTCAGCACGACCTCGGCTTGAGCCGTCGTCGTGGCCGGCGGGAGGATCGACGCCGCTACCCACTGCCGGTCGACACCGAACGGGCTGCAGCTCGTGCCGCAGAGCACTGGAGGGAGAAACGGCTTGCCCTGCGTCCAACTCGCGCCGTGGTTGACCGACTTCCACACGTCGGCCTGCAGCGGGAGCGCTCCCGGGGTGCCCGCCAGGTTGCACAGGTACACGGCGTTGGATTGATCAGTCGCGAGGCAGTCGTCGCCGCTCTTCGGGTCCGCGGTGGCGACCTGCTTCCAGGTCGTCCCGTGATCGGTTGAGGTGTAGGTGAGCGTTCCGCCTTCAGGCGTGGTCTCGTACAGCTGCCCGAGAGTGTCGGAGGCAATCGAAGGTTCGCCTCCGTACGCACCTACGTCGGTGACGCTGTACGGCGGCGGGCTGGCCCCAAGAGCGGCCAGGGGTAGGCCCGTTCCGACCGCAGCAGTGGCGAGAACAACGCAACCAAGGCCCGTGGCAGCGACCACGCGCCTGCGCAATACAGCCATGTCGACCCCCAAGTAGTGAAATTTCCGCCGGGAAATCTCCCCCTACTTCCTCGCCGAGAACCGTAACAAAGAAAGGGCGGGGTTCGCACGCGCTAACCCCGCCCTTCGACGAATCCCTCAGGCGGTCTTCATCTCGGCCCGGCTGCCCGCGACCAGGGTGGCCACGGTTGCCAGAGTCAAGATTCCCATCACCCACGCCGTCCACGCGATCCCGGTCACCCCCGCGAACCCGAGGACAAACGGCGCGAAGAACGTGACCACGGCCAGAACGCCGGGTACATAAAGGATGGGCGAGCGCCGGATCTCACGGATCGCCGCAGTGGCGATTCCCGACAGGACGAGCAAAACGCCCAACACGTACGCGCTCCCCGCAGCAACCGCCTGCGAGGTCTCACCGAAAACGATCGGTGAGATGAAGAGAAGAACGCCGAACACTATGGTGGCGTAGTCCTGCCACCGCCTCCAAGCAGTCATGGCTGCTTACCTCCACGGGGTACGCCTCGGTTTGCTGCTGGCCGGTGCCGGGCGCTCCCCTGCGGGCTCGACTCGGCCATCTCCCACCTTCTTATCGCGTGATGGCTCGGTGGGAAAAAAGCCATCCACGCGCTCACCGGATCGCCTCCTCCACGGCTGGTACGGCGGCCCTGGAACGCATCACCAGGACCGGCGCCCTCGAGTGGGTCGCGAGATAAGCTGCCGTGGAACCAAGAAGCAGGTTGTGCAGCGAGCTGTGGCGGTTGCTTCCGACCACCACCAGGTCGGCGCCTCTCTCCTCGGCGACTTTCACTATCTCTTCGCCTGCGCTGCCCACACGAACCACGAACTCCCAGGCGACGCCGGTTCCGCCCATGGTCCGGAGGACGTCCTGCCTGACCTCTGACTCCTGCTCTTCCAACGCCTCGACCAGCAAAGGGTCGCCGACGCCGGCAGCCACGAGGGCTGAGCCGGGGAAGTGCCGAACGTAGACAACGTCGACCTTCGCTCCGATGCCGACTGCCAGGTTCGCCACCTGCTGGAGGCCTTGAACGCTGGCGGGTGACCCGTCGGCTGCAACAAGGATTCGCTTGATCCAGGTTGAACCAAATTGGGGACCAGCACCACGATCGGGTAAGCCAAAAGCTGCATCAGCGTCCATCTTCCGACCTCCTAACGTTTCAGTACACTGAAACAACCGCCATGAGCCGGTCTGCTATTCCACCTCAGCCTGATTTCCTTGTCCAGCTGCGACACACCCAACATGCGGTTCGGACCCGCCTCGACGCTGACCTGGCCGCGACCGGATTGACCACGCCTCAATACGCCGTTCTGGCGGAAATCGACCGGCAGGGTGAGCTCTCTGCGTCAGACCTGGCGCGGGAGTTCGGGATGAGCGCCCAGACGTTGAACGTGTTGGTGAAGGGACTCGAGACAGCGGGGCTCTTGTGCCGCAGCCGGCACCCGACCCACGGCCGGATCCTGCTCGCAAGCCTGACCCCCGCGGGTAGACGAGCCCTCAAACGCGGCATTGCTCTCGGCCTGCGTCTTCAGAATCGCCTCTTGTCCGGTTTGAGCGCTCCAGCGCGCCGCCTCCTAATGCATCAGTTAGAGACGATCGAGCAGAAGTCGGCGTCCTAGCCATTCCGCATTCGGGCACAGATGGGGCATCTCAGGGCCAATTTTTGCCCCATTCCTGCACGGTTGGTGCGGTTGACGTGTTCGCCCGGCCAGCATTTAGCTCTGTTCCATCGCCATCGTCGCCAGGGCGCTGTGGCTTGTCTTCGCGGGCGCCGGCCTGGGCGCGATCGGATTGCTCGCTTTGCTTAACGGCTTCCTGCTCTTCATCAAACTCGGAAACTAAAGAAGGAAGGACCGGGACTCGAGCTGACTCCTATCCTTCTTTCATGAGCACAACGCCAACGCAACACGTTCGGGTCCTGTACACGGCAGAGGCAACTGCAACCGGTGGACGCAAGGGTCACGGACGTAGCAGCGACGGCCGCGTCGACGTCGATTTTTCCTCTCCGACAGAGATGGGCGGCGACGGAGGTCCGGGCACCAATCCCGAGCAGCTTTTCGCGACAGGGTTCGCGGCCTGCTTTCAGAACGCGATCATGAGCGTCGCCCGGCGCAAGAACCTCGTCGTGGACGATTCGATCGTCACGGCAAGGATCGGCATCGGGCCCATCGAGAACCGATACGGCCTGACCGCGGAGCTCGACGTCAAGCTGCCCTCGATCCACGATCGGGCCCTGGCCGAAGAGCTGGTGTCGGCGGCGGACGCTCGCTGCCCCTATAGCAACGCGGTCCGCGGCAACATCGACGTCGTGATCAAGCTCCTCGAACCGACCGCCTGAACCACCGCTTCGGGTCGGTGTACGGTTGGGAAATGCCACGGCGCAAACGCAAAGGTTCTGGACATCCACCGACGGCGAAGCCCAAAAGCAGCGATCAGGCGCCCGGCGAGGAAGTCGTGCAGGTCAACGACCAATACAGGGGCGGCGAGCCCGCGCCCGATATGACGCAGGAGGAGCAGGCCCAGCACCAGACCGGTGGGTAGCCCTCCGCCCTACGGGGCGTGATCAAGCAGTCGGGGTGACCCGGCCGCTCGACCGAGCAACGGCCCAAAGTAGGGCCTATTGATCTACCCGCGTGCTGTGAGCCGGCGACTGCTCGTCAATCTCAAAGCGCCTCGCGATCCCGGCTTCGCCGCCCTGCGGCGCGCGGCACGCGCCGCCGTGGTCATCCCGCTTGCCTTTGCGTTCGCCGAGCTGCTTCTGCGCGAACCGCAGAGCCTGATCTTCGTGATCTTCGGCTGCTTCTCGCTGCTCGTGATGTCCGACTTCGGTGGGCTGAGAAGGCAGCGTGCAGTCCCTTACCTGGGCGCGACCGTTGTGGGAGCCGTGCTGGTCGCCCTGGGCACGCTCGCCTCGAGCTCGCCTTGGCTGGCGGCCGCCGTGATGCTTCTCGTTGGATTTGCCATCTCCTTCAGCCGAGTGTTCGGCGGCTATGTCGCCGCGGCCAACCTCGGCATGATCCTGGCCTTCGTCATCGCGACCACGATCCCGGGATCCGCAGACGTAATTCCCGCCCGTGTTGGCGGTTGGTTGATCGCCGGCCTGATTTCCACCGCAGCAGCCGTCGCGCTGTGGCCGCGTTTCGAGCGCGTCGCGGCCCATCACCTCGCGGCGAAGGCATTGCCCGCCATCGCCGATCTCGTCGAAGCGATGCGATCGCAGGGTGTCGAACGCGACCTGCCCCGACTTCAGGAAATCGCCCGCCAGAAGGTGGACGCGGCTCGCGTTGGATACGCAACGATGGCCAAGCGTCCGTTTGGGCCTGGCCGTCGCGACCGCGCGTTCGCCGAGCTCCTCATCGAGCTCGACAGGATCGTCCAGATCGTGCAGCGCCCGTTCCACGAGCAATCGGTTGTGCGACCGGGACTGCTCGAGGCGGACCGGCTCGTAAGTTCGGTGGTCAGCGCGCTTCGGTCGAGCGCCGATGCGCTCAGCGGCGGAGCGCCACCGGACCTTCACGCCATCGAAGTCGCCCGCGAGCTGCATCGCGTCGCCCGGGACCGCTGGGCGGCTGGGCAGATGCAGGCAGGCCGGTCCGCCGAGGAGGTGCTCGACGGACTGGACTTCGAGGACACGCTTCGTGTCGTGTCCTACCTGGCGTTTTCGTTGGGCGGTAATGCCGTCATCGCCGCAGGCGCCAAATCCGGCGTGGGCGATACCACGGCGGGTGTTCTGCGGACCATCCGAACCCACATCGAGAATCCGTCGACTGTGCTGCAAGGCAGCCTTCGTGTCGCGATTGGCCTGGCCCTTGCTGTTTGGGTCGCGCGCACATTCGGCTTCTCGCACGGCTTCTGGGTTGTGCTCGGGACGATCCAGGTCCTGCGCAGCAATGCGCTCGCCACCGGCCGCACCGTCGTCCTGGCGGTGCTGGGAAACGTGATCGGGGTAGTCGTCGGCGGCTTGTTCGCGGCTGTCGCCGGGAATCATCCAGCGCTCATGTGGGCCGCGTTTCCCATCGCGGTCTTCGGCGCCGCTTACGCGGCCACGACCATCGGTTTCATGTTGAGCCAGGCCGCCTTCACCATCAACCTGATCGTCGTCTTCAACCTGATCTCTCCGGCAGGTTGGCAGGTCGGTCTCGTGCGCATCGAAGATCTGCTCGTGGGCGCCTTCATCAGCTTGCTGGTCGGGCTTTTGCTCTGGCCGCAGGGAGCACGGCGCGAGTTGGTCCGTGGCCTCAGCAGCGTTTATCGAGGCGCGGATGTCTACCTGGAGCACGCATTTGATCGGCTCCTCGGGTTCGAGCCGGCGGGCGGCGAGGATTCAGCCCGGCAGGTTGTGGTTCGAGCGCGAGATCGTGTTGGCGAGTCGTTCGAAACGTTCATGAGCGAGCGAGGCGCCGGTCCCGCTGAGCAGGACACCGCGGCCTTCTTGCTGTCGTCGGCCAACCAGCTGATCCTTGCAGGCGACCTCCTGGGGGTGATCGCCGGCGTGATGGGCTATTCGGCCGCCGGCTGCGCCGAAGGTGCAGGCGAGGTACGCGGACAGATGCGGGTGTTGGTCGGCGCGTACCGTGACCTCGCGGACCAGCTGAGTCTGTCGCGCCCGAAAGGACCTGAGTCCCACGTGTCCGTCGCTGCGCTTCGCGAGGCGGAGCTCACGTGCCTGCGAAGGTGGCAAACCAATCCCGACGCCGGACGTGGAGCGATGGCGGTGGTGATGGCGGGCGAGTGGGTGCAGAGCCTCGCGAATCTGGAAGCCGACCTGGAAGAAGCGGTGGCCGGCGCAGCCGCGGCGGCCCGAAAGCCGTGGTGGCGCTGAGCCCGGTTGGTCGCGATCCGGATTTCAAATCGATGAGCCGCCACCGGCTCGCTGTCTCAATCGCATTCCTTGCTTTTGGCGCCGCGTGCGGAAGCTGGGTGCCACGGCTGCCTGCGATCAAGGATCAGCTCAAGATCACCGACGGCCAGGTCGGGTTGGCGCTGTTGGCCTTTGCAGCTGGAGCTGTTGCAGGGGCCGCGTTGTCTCGAATGATTCTCGCTCGGGGCGCAAGACGCTTTGTGCGTATCGGGACGCTGGCTCTGTGTGCGGCTCTCATCGGTCCGGGATTCGCGAAGAACCTAACCACGCTTATCGCATCGCTGGTTGTCATGGGCGTCTGCGCTGGTTTTCTAGATGTACTCGAGAACGCGCAAGCCGCCGAACTCGAACGCAATACGGGCCGACCTCTCATCAATGGCTTTCACGGCTTCTGGAGCCTGGGCGCGATCGTGGGTTCGGTCACAGCGGGGGCGGCTGCCTATGCGGGCGTCGCGCCGTTGCCCCAGTTCATCGCCGCGGGCGGCCTGATCGCGGCGGGGTCCGCGGCTTTTCTGAGAGAGCTGCCAGATACCCGATCCGGTTCGATCCACGCGACGTCATTGGCAGGAGGGCGTTTGCGATGGACCGGTTCAGTCACAGCCGTCGCGGCGATCGCCCTGTGCGGCATTCTGGTCGAAGGAGCCTCGGACTGGAGCGCGCTTTATCTACGCGAGTTGAGTCAGGCAAGCGACGCCGTCGCGGCGGCAGGCTTCGCATGTTTTTGGGCGGCCGCAACTCTGACTCGGTTCCGCGCCGACCTTCTGACCGCACACACAAGCCCCGCCGCAGTAGCGAGGCTGGGTGCGTTGGTGGCGACATGTGGCATCGCGCTGGCCGCAGCGTTTCCCGCTCTCCCTGGTCCTCTGATTGGTTTCGCCCTGGCCGGTGTTGGAGCGGCAGTGCTGGTTCCGCTCGCTTTCAGCGCTGCGGCGAACCTCGGCCAGAGCGGCACCGCGCTGACACTGGTGACTTCGACAGGCTACGTGGGTTCAATTGTCGGACCGGCGCTGATTGGCGCGGTTGCCGACCATGCCGGGCTGCGTTTCGGTATCTGCATCCCGCTGCTTGCCGCCGTCATTGTGGTCGCCCTGGCTAGTGCTCTTCGCCTTCCACGATGAGCGCAAAGAGGGTTCCGCTACCCTTGCCAATGACGCCGCCGTAGCTCAATTGGCAGAGCAGCTGTTTTGTAAACAGCAGGTTACGGGTTCGATTCCTGTCGGCGGCTCCAGGTAGTTTGAACTTGAAATCTATCCACTGGAGGCGTCTTGACCTTTGCCGTGACCCCAACTGGCGATCGGTCCGCCGTCGATGAACGTCTGCGCTGGGCGGCCCAACGCTTGTCTGAGCTTAGGATCGCGTCCGACTCCTTTCTCCCAAATGTCCGCGAGGACCTCGTCGCCGCAGCGAGCGTTGCGAGCTTCACGTTCACCAACGTCCCGCAATCCGAATTGGGATCGATGGCAGGAGATGTCATTCACAATCTGCGGGCATGCCTCGACAACTTGGTTTGGGAGATCGCGCCGGCAGCGGCACGTTCCGCTAGGACAGCATTTCCGATCCGGTCCACCGACAGTGGTTTCACACTTGCGGCAGCCCGCAGCCTCAGAGGTCTGCCAACCGCCGTGATTGATGCGATCCGGAGCGTGCAGCCATTCGTCGATGAGAGCCACGGTGGCCTAGCCGATGGCGGCGGACAGCTCCTTAAGCTTTTAGACGACTTCTGGAACGACGACAAGCACCGTGTCTCCACAGTGGCTGTGGGCACGCTCAGCGTCGTGCCGCCCAACTGCCTGCCAGCAGGCACGAGTTTCGCGTCTATCGCTCGAATGCCCGAGGCAAAGCGCGAGGTGCGTTTCAAACTCCAGCGCGAGGATCTGTCCGCGACGGTAGACGTGTTCATGCGGATGCACTTCGCCGTGTACGACGTGATCAAACGCGTCCGAACGGCTCGCTAATCCCGCTGCTACGCCTCCCCGAGGACTCGCCTACAGCCTGCTGAGAATCGCCGTAGAGACACACTTCGGGCTCAGCCAGAAGCCTTTGAACAAAGAGCGTGATCAGCACTCGCCATGAGGCGATCGATGCAATCCGATCAAGACCCAAAAGAAAACGCGCAAACGTAGGCTCTCCTCACATCTCAACTCCTTGTCAAGCTTCACGTAATGGAAGTGCACGACCTCCTGCTTGGCGTCACCGATCCCGTCATAGTGGACTTTGTCTAGGAGTTCGATCATTCGCTGCTTGAAATGTCGCGATGGCCAATGGCGATATAGCTCGGTGTGTGCTTGAAACGACATTGCTTGATCGATGAGTTGGTTGAGGTGAGCAACCGCTTGGCGATATTCGACGACCGCAACCAAAAGTTGAGGATTGAGGAAGAGATCCGGCCCGTTTGTAATTGCGGAGTCGGTCGCCACGGTTGAGAGCCTGAACACCATGCCTTTGTAGTTCGACTTCCACCACTCATTTTGAACCGCTCCCTTCGTGTACGGTCCTCTGGCCCACATCACATGCAGGTTGAGTTCTTGCCGGAGCGCCAAGAGTACGCCGTTCCGTTGTGAATACTTACCCCCCGCGATAAACGAACCAAGCGACGGCGATGGCGGCAGCGGTCAGGACGAGCAGACCGTTGGCTTCGAGCCACGTGAGAACTTGATTCACGATGCTCTGGATTCTATGGCCGCCTGCTCAGGTGTGGCTGAGGAATGCCAGCCACAACTTATGGGTTCCTCTCGGCGGCTCCATGCGTTTACAGCCGGCTACAGCTGGCGTCAGTGGAGTGTAGGCAAGAACACTGGCGGTCCGATCAGCCACTCGATGAAGCTCACCAGACCGGTCACGAGCAGCAGGCCAACCGCGAGAAGAGCGATCGCGAGAATGAGCTGGAGACTGAGTCGCGCGTAACCCCTGATTGGTCGGGGATAGACGGCCAACAGGCGATTCGTCCATCTGCGCGCCAGTTCGATTGCCGTCGGGGTCCGACTTCCGCGACGCTTCGCCTCGCCCACCGCCCGAGCATAACGCTGCCGCCAGAGCTCGAGCAGTTCACCATCTTTAAGGACGACCTCAAGCCGCTGTGATGCTCCGCTGTGCGAACGTATGGATTGCGATGAACGCTGAAGAGAGAGCGCGGCTGATCAAGAGATATCGGGAAGGGCACCGCGAGGTCGAACAGGCCCTGAGCGGCATCACGCCCGAGGAGCTGGACCGCTCCGCCGGCGGCGGGTGGACGCCGCGCGAGATCGTCCATCACCTCGCCGACAGCGAGATGATGTCCGCGATCCGGATCCGGCGTCTGTTGA
>Ga0209588_1000126_pt1 | contig 22559 bp, 20 predicted proteins | sample Rivendell_Oct201_10_FD_188351 | JGI IMG/M metagenome (GOLD analysis project Ga0209588, IMG submission 188351) | Vadose zone soil microbial communities from the Eel River Critical Zone Observatory, Northern California, USA -... | ecosystem: Host-associated > Plants > Roots > Rhizosphere > Soil ...
AAAACGATCAAATCGCTTCTTGAAACCGACGTTCGATGAATCGGAGTTTCCGCCGCATCTCTATCGGTATCTTAAGTGGAGCGGTAGCCAGCACAGCGTTGATAGCGACGCTGCACTATGGGGTATGGAGCTTGATTCTGGGCGTCGCCGTTGGGGTGGCCTATTCCGCAGCATTCCCGCCCACGCAACGAGCCTATGTGGACAACCTCATGGCGGGCGGTTCGCTCGGCGTTCCCCTGTGGGGTCTCATAAGTGTAATCGCTGTTCCATTGATTTCCGGCCAGATGCCGCAGTGGAGCGCGGAACAGATGCGCCAGCATTTCCCCGCTTTGGTGGGTTGGGTGGTGTACGGCGCTTTTCTCGGAATCATCCATCAAGCTTTGCAGGACAGCGCCGAACATTTTTTCGGTCCAGCAGCAGCCCCCAAAGTGTCGGCCGTTTCAGTGACCAAGCGTATTGTAATCCTGGGTGGCGGATTCGCCGGTATGCGAACCGCGGAGTGTCTCGAAGAAAAATTACGTACGGACTTTTCTATCAGTCTCACTCTGATCAACGAAACGAATGCCCTTCTATTTACTCCAATGCTCGCGGAAGTGGCAGGAAGCAGCTTGGAACCCAGTCACATCAGTACGCCGTTGCGGAGCAGCCTGCACCGTACTGAGTTCATACGAGGTGTCGTAACGGCTGTGGATCCAGAAAACCGTTTGGTAATTGTGCAGAGCAATGCAAGCGCGGATGGAGCATCCGCACGGCGAGTATTTCCGTACGACGATTTGGTTTTCGCTCTTGGCTCAATCTCAAACTACCTCGGCATGACGAACATTGAAAAGTGCGCATTCAATTTCAAAAGTCTTTTGGATGCCATCCGCATCCGGAATCATGTCATCGAGATGTTCGAACGTGCCGATCTGCAGTCCGATCCCGCTCTTCGCTCTTCGCTTCTTACCTTTGTCATTGCCGGTGGCGGCTTCGCAGGGGTGGAGCTTGCTGGCGCCCTGAACGATTTCGCGCATGGCATTTTGGCGGATTACCCGAAGCTTCGTCCGAATGAGTTAAACATCGTGCTGGTTCATTCCCGCGATCGCATCCTGCCGGAATTGAGTGAGTCCCTTGCCCGGTATGCGCAAGAGAAGATGGAATTGCGTGGGGTCAGCTTTCGCTTGAACACGCGCCTCGTGGATGCGCGGACTGGCGTCGTTCTCCTCAGCGACGGCGAGATTCGCACCGAGACCTTAGTTTGGACCGCTGGCACGGCGCCGAATCCCTTGTTGAAGGCACTCCCTCTGGAAAAAGACAAGCGGGGCGCACTGGTGGTTGATGGCACGCTCGCGGTGCCGACCCGTGCCGGTTTGTGGGCAATCGGTGATTGCGCCGCAGTAACAGACGCAACGACTGGACAGCCATGTCCCCCCACCGCACAGTGCGCACAGCGTCAGGCGGAGGTTCTCGCGAGCAACATCGTGGCTCGACTACAGGAGCGGCCTGCACGCGGATTCCATTTCGATTCGCTGGGTGCATTGTGTGTGGTCGGCCACCAGACGGCCTGTGCTGAATTAACGGTTCCCTTTGTGCGAAACAGATCCATTCGCTTTTCTGGTCTGTTCGCTTGGCTTGTATGGAGGGGAATCTATCTCTCGAAATTGCCAGGCTTAGAGCGAAAAATTCGGGTGCTCATGGACTGGACAATCGACCTTTTTTTCCCACGTGACATCGTTCAGACGATTAATTTGAAGTAGGGGCGAAACGTGCCAAAAACCAAATCAAGTGCCGCAGCGGTATTGGATGTGGGTCTCTCCGATCCCCGTTGGCTTGAGACTTTTATCGGCTTGGCTCTTGGCGCCTCTGGAGGTCTGCTCCAGAGCGTCGTACTGAAGACCTCACTCTTCTCTGGTGGACTGCTCGGCGCGGCTTTCGGACTTGCCTTCGGATTGTTTTTCGCTCGGCGTGCTACGAGCCCTGGTGCGGGACTGATCTGGGGTTTAGGTTCCTCGTTTTTGCTCTGGATCCTCGTACCTGGTGGCTTCTTTCGTCTTGCAGCAGGTACCGGAAGTTCTACTATGACGCTCCAGGATGCCCAAGGGCATTTCTCCCATCTTGTCGCCTATGTGCTCTGTCTTGGAATGCCAGTAGGCGTTGGACTGGGTATACGGGGCGCAATCTGCACAGTCACTGCAGACCAGAAATTCGCGTGGTGGCGTGCCGTCGTAGCCGGAGGTTTCGCCGGCACACTCGGAGGTCTCATCTTTGGCCGGTGGGTATCTTCGGGTGACTATTTTCCTCTATTGGCGGGTTTTGGAGAACTCAGTTCACGGAGTATGACCATTGCCTTGCATTTTGCCATCGCTCTGTTGATTGGCGTGACCTTTGGCCTCCTCTTCGAACGAGACGTCCGCGGCTACGGATCTTGCATGGGTTGGGGGCTCGGGTACGGGATCTTCTGGTGGTTTTTTGGCCCCCTAACACTTTTGCGGCTTGCTGCAGGAATGCCGCTCGATTGGTCGGCAGACCAAGGCAGCGCCGTGTTCGGCTCCCTGGTCGGACACATTCTTTATGGACTGATTCTTGGCGTCGCGTACGCCACGATTGACAAAATCTGGGTTCGCTTGTTCATCCAGTCCGATCCCCTAAATCGAGAACTCGAGGGTCCCGGCGTTCACATTATGCGCTCGCTTGAATGGGGAGCAATCGCTGGCCTCATTGGCGGCCTCGTTTCCATGCCGGTCATGATTGCCACGGGAGTCCTGCCAAAAATCGCCGGCGTGGATAGCAGCTTTGTTGGGTTTCGCGGCCTGTGCATTCACTTGATGGTGAGCACTTTGATCGGTATGAGCTATGGTTTACTGTTCCGGGACGAAAGTTCAAGTTCAGGGTCCAGCATTGCATGGGGCTGGTTGTTCGGCTTGATCTGGTGGTATTTGGGGCCCTTGACGCTTCTGCCCCTTTTGCTCACTGGGGTCTGCGATTGGAGCACTGGGGCCGCTTCCGCTCTGCTTCCATCCCTTCTTGGACACCTGATCTACGGCGCTGTAACTGCATTGACCTTTTTTCTGTTCGATCGCAGTTACACGCGCTCGCTGCTGCTTGATCCCCGAACCTCAGCGCGTGAGCTGCGGCGCCTTCGTCCTGTGGGGACAGCTGCGCCAGCACTCTGGCTTTTTGCACTCAGTCTTGGCGTGCTTCTCCCCATCCTACTCGGTTAGCTGTGCTGTTCCCGCATCACAATTCAAAACTTATATCTGACAAAGCAGACTGTGCACGAACTGTGCACGAATCGAACGTTTTCAAACCATTCGGGTTAGCTTTGAGCGAAAAGCAGATTCCCCGATTTGTTGGAAACGTTAGTAGTTAGAAGAGCCGGATGGAGTTGTTGGAGTCGAGTTGCGTGCGCCCAAGAGAGGCGGGCTACCCAAGCTCCGCAGTCCCTGCTCGGAAACAATCACGGACTCGCGGACCAACGATACAAGACCTGAATAGGAATCCTGAACCCGTTCGCGGTTCAATAATAAAGGGTGCCAACCCGCCTTCCGCGTGGGACCAACTGTAGGACCGTTAAGCGTTTCTGACCGCTCTAAATGCTACTTAGTGCTCCTGAAAGTGCCTCGTAAGTTGTTGACGCTCCGTTCCCTGCAGACTTGCCAAGCTTCCGATGTAGAGTTTGCCGGCTCGCCATCCGTGCCGTGAATCTTGGGCCCGAAGCCGACATTTGTTGAAAGCAGTGGATGAAGAGGTTGGGAGTAAGAATCTCAAGCACAAGTAAAAGCGAGGGAGCTTTGAGGGAGCAATAAGAATTCCTTTGCGTGCCTCATCGTTCCTTTTCAGCGACTTAGTGTTCCTCGGCATTCCTCGTAAGTCCTTGAAATTCCCTTAGTTGTTGTTTTCGATCTCTACTGCCCCTGGGCATACGGATGGAATACCGAAATGCCGCGTCCATCAGTTCTTCGCGCCATTGTGGGCAAGTTTCGGAGATGCTGACGAAACAGCTACAGATACGAATGCGACCAAGACTTCCCAGAACCGGAATAACTTCCGGCTAGCCCGTCATCCACTAAGAACGGCGAAGGTCTTCTACTCCAGTTGAAATCCGCAGCAGATTTTGTGAGGGCTGTAGAATGGACCGCTTCTCGCCCGTCATACGGATAGGCGCCGGTAAAGCCAACGAGAGTTGCGCCAAAGGAGAAAACCGATGCAGTTTGCTCTGATGATCTACCATACACCGGAAGAGTTTGCGATGCGGAAGAACGACTATAGCGATCCTCATCTCGGCGCTTGGCGGGCGTACTACAAGGCGCTCGTCGAGGCCGGCGTCTACGTCGGCGCCAATGCTCTTGAAGCGCCGGAGACGGGAACGACCGTACGTCTTAAGGAGGGAAAGCGCCGCGTGCAGGATGGGCCCTACGCGGAGACGAAGGAGCAACTGGCAGGATTCATCATCCTGGAACTCCCTTCCATTGACGCCGCGCTCGAATGGGCTGCGCGATGCCCGGGTGCATCGATCGGCGCAGTGGAAGTCCGGCCGCTGGCGCCTGAAGCCATGCGCCGGGGGTTCACAGGATGAATAAAGGCAGTCAGGAGGACATCCAGAGCGCCGTAGGGCGGACCATAGAGCGCGTGGCCCGAGAATCCTACGGCCGTCTGGTGGCGTATCTTTCCGTCCACACGCACGACTTGGCGAGCGCTGAGGATGCCCTCAGCGAAGCGCTCGTTTCCGCGCTCAAGGCCTGGCCACGAGACGGCCTGCCGCAAAACCCCGAAGCCTGGCTGCTCACAACAGCACGCCATTCACTCATTGATGTTATTCGTCACCAGCGCGTGGTCTTAGCGAGCGAGCCGACGCTCGCACTCCTGAAGGAAAACTCCCCGGAGGCGAATTTGTCCACCGAATTTCCAGATGAACGGCTGAAATTGCTCTTCGTGTGCGCTCACCCGGCGATCGATCCCGCCATGCACACGCCGCTTATGCTGCAGACGGTTCTGGGTTTGGATGCGGGTCGTATTGCTCATGCCTTCCTTGTCCCACCGAAGACTATGGGCCAGCGGCTCTTTCGCGCGAAGACAAAAATCCGCGATGGTGGTATCCAGTTTGAAATTCCGCAAGAGCGCGATTTGCCGGAGCGGCTCGATGCCGTGCTGGAAGCTATCTACGCTGCCTTCGGAATCAGCTGGGACGACATGTTTGGCATTGACCCGCGTGGCCGCGATCTGGCAGAGGAAGCCATCTGGCTTGCGCGGGTTCTTCTGCAGCTCATGCCCAGCGAGGCTGAGGTTCAGGGCCTGCTGGCTCTTATGCTGCACAGTGAAGCACGGCGCTCGGCACGCAGGGCACTTGATGGCCGGTACGTTCCTCTTTCCGAGCAGGACCCGAAGCAATGGTCACTTCCTTTAATCGAAGAGGCGGAACGTCATCTCGCCGATGCTTTCAAGCGCGGGCGCTCCGGCAGGTTTCAGCTCGAAGCTGCAATTCAGTCGGTACATTCTGAGCGTGCACACACTGACCGGACCGACTGGGCGGCGATAGCATTGTTTTACGAACAGCTGGTCCGCATATCGCCCGCGCTCGGCACACGAGTCGGATACGCCGCCGCAGTTGCGGAAGCGGAGGGACCAGAAGCAGGACTCGCCGTTTTGGACCCGATTGCCCCGGACGCTGTGTCGCACTATCAACCGTACTGGGCTGTTCGCGCTCACCTCCTGCAGCGTCTTGGGAAAAAGCGTGAGGCCGCAGACGCCTACGACCGAGCGATCGGTCTGGCGGAAGATCCCGCAGTGAGAGAGTTCCTGCTCCAGAAACGCGGCTGAGTTTTCCGGCTTTCTCGCCGCAGTCTGAAACCCAAATCTGAACATAAACCCTGTATTATCAGCAGCCTCCCAAGCTTCGGATTCCTTCCGCCGTCTGATGTAGAAATCGCCCCACTTTGCCCGTCATCCATACAGAGGCGGCTTAGCGGTCACGCTTCGCCGCCCGAATGAGAGGTGATGCGATGTGCCCATTCTGTTTAGCAAGCATGGGGCTGATCGTCGCCAGCGCGACTTCCGCCGGAGGGTTGACGGCATTGGCCGTGAAGCTGTCTCAAAAGAAAAAGCCGGGACACGAAGTCACTCCCAACTCAAGTAAAAGTAGCCCGACAGGCCAAGACCGCCGAGTCGGCCTGGCAGGAATCGCAAGCGATACCACAAAAAGGTAAGTGCTGATGTGCATTTTCCGGAGGCCTACGAGGTGCAGTAAGGGAAATGGATTTTCAGCTTGAGTTTTTGAGGTTCTGAATTCAAAAGGTGAGTCAACAAAGGAGAATGTCATGAATATTTCAAATAAGTCAGTCTTGATCACGGGCGCCAACCGTGGTATCGGCCGGGCCCTTCTCGATGAGGCGCTTCGACGCGGAGCAAAAAAAGTATATGCGGGAACGCGCGGCGCTCTACAACATCCTGATGAACGCGTGACGCCCCTGACGCTCGACGTGACCAACGGTTCGCAGATCCAGCGGGCAGTCGATGAGGTCGACACACTCGATGTCCTCATTAACAATGCGGGCATCGCCATCTACGACGATCTGAGCAATCTCGACGTGCTCGAACAGACCTTCGCGGTCAATTTCCTCGGTTTGCTCAAAGTGACCAACGCGTTCTTGCCGCTGCTGAAACGCTCCAAAGGGGCCATCGTCAACGACTTGTCCCTGGCCGGGCTCGCTCCCCTACCGATCATACCTTCCTACTCAGCTTCAAAGGCCGCCGCGCTCAACTTGACGCAGTCACTGAGAGCGCTCTTGGCCGGCCAAGGCGTGACGGTCCATGCAGTCGTCCTCGGCCCCGTGGACACCGATATGAACCGCGGCTTCAACATACCGAAAGTCTCGACTGAGTCCGCAGCCGTAGGCATCTTCGACGGCTTGGAAAAAGGCGAAGAGGAGATCTTCCCCGATCCCACGTCCCGGTCCATCGCGGAGGGCTGGCGCGCTGGGGTATCCAAGGCGCTTGAGCGCCAATTCGCCGCTTTCGTGCCGCAGCGGTCTGCCAGCGCTTAAGGAACGTCTTAATTAGCGACAGGAAAACAAAGGAGAAATGATATGGCAACAAGCAAGCAGAAAATGGAGAACCGGAAAGGCGGAATGAAAACACCGCCGGTCGTGTCGCCGCAGGAGTGGCAGGTTGCGCGCCAGCAGCTCCTCGTGAAGGAGAAGGCCTTGACCCGCTCCCGTGACGCGCTGGCCGCCGAGCGTCGACGGATGCCGTGGATGGCGGTGGAGAAGAAGTACGAGTTCGACGGACCCAAGGGCAAGGTAAGCCTGCTCGATTTGTTCGAGGGCCGCCGTCAGTTGATCGTCTATCGCGCCTTCTTCGAACCCGGAGTGTTCGGCTGGCCCGAGCACGCCTGCCGCGGCTGCTCCCTGGGCGCCGATCAGGTCGCGCACCTGGCCCATCTGAACGCCCGCGACACCACTCTCGCCTACGCCTCACGCGCGCAGCAGGCGGACATCGCGCGCCTGAAGGCGCGGATGGGCTGGGAGATGCCCTGGTACACCATCACCGACAGCTTCGATGTGGACTTCGGCGTCGACCAGTGGCACGGCCACAATGCATTCATCCGCGACGGCGAGCGGGTGTTCCGCACATACTTCATCAACGGCCGCGGCGACGAGGCGATGGGAACCACCTGGAGCTACCTCGATATGACGGCGCTCGGCCGTCAGGAGCTCTGGGAGGACTCGCCAGAGGGTTACCCCCAGACCCAGACGTACAAGTGGTGGAACTGGCACGACAACTACGAGGCCGAGGCCTCGCCTGACCTGAAGTGGGTCGATATCATAACCGACCCTAAAGGAGCCGCCTCCCGAAGGCGCGACGCAGAGGCGAAAGCGAGCTAAAGAAGGGCGACCACTTGGCCGCCTTCGAGCAGCCGGGCCTTTCCGCACAGGAGCTGCGCGAGTGTTCCGCCGAATCTGCGGAACCAGTCCTACGGAGTACCGATACGAGGATCTGCGCTAAGAGCCAGCTATCCAGATTCGCGGTGTGGAAAGCGAGAAAAGATGCGTTCTGGGCGAGTGGTCGGCTAACCGGAATATCCGGCTTCGACTGCGGGATTGGTTCAAGTCGGCTAGTGTTTACCGATGAGGCGGCTCATAGGCAATGTCGTTCGGGGTGGATGACGAGGTACCGGAAGCTATCCGATAGCGAACTTAGTCCGAGCGTGCCGCGGTAGGACTTTTGGCACGCTCGAGGTCGTTTTTGAAAGATGGTGGACGAGAGGGGATTCGAACCCCCGGCCTCCTCATTGCGAACGGGGAATCACTAAAGCTAAGACGCGTCGCCACAATCAGTTAGCTTTTTGAAAAGGCCGTGAATTGCCCAACTCGCCCAACCGAATCCTCTAGAGCTTCTTCACCAGCTGTCAGCTCACCTAGCGTTCGCGATGTTGGCGCGTCCAACACCTCCACACTTCTGGGAGGGAAGACCGTTATTTCGGTATTTCCACTCCGTTCGAATCCCAAGGAAGTTGGACGGAAATTACATGCCGGTCGAGTACCGTTAAACAGCGTTTGCGGAGCCGTGACCTCACGCCGCGAAGCTTTCTGGTCATATAGAATAGAACGGCACTTACCAGGCAAGTGGAATTCAATTGATAAACACACGCGCGTTTGTCGGTACTAATCCGACGGACGAATCGATAGTTTCCGAGCAGGGGACAGCGGGTCGCTGTCAGTGGTGAAAGGAAACAAACGACTTACGCGTTTGTTTCCTGGAGAGTTGCCCGTGATCCACTCGCAATCGTCCTCACATCATGCGCAGATTCAGTCGACCTTGCGATAGATCTTGAAGGGCTGTGAATTGCGCGATGGGACTATAATGCGGAAATGGCATCCGCAGGGCAAGGTACCGAGCAGGCTCGGCAGGCGCAAGATATCGACGCGGTTCCTGCGCTGGCGTGGTCCGCCCGTCGCGACGGCTCGGCTGAATTCCTCAATCGGCGCTGGCTGGATTACACCGGCCTCTCTGCGGAAGAAGCATCGGATTGGGGCTGGACTGCGGCGCTTCACACAGAAGACCGCGACAGGCTCATGGATTTTTGGCGGCACCTCCTGGATTCTGGCGAGGCCGGCGAGATTGAAGCACGTCTGCGCCGGTACGATGGAGACTATCGGTGGTTCCTGTTCCGTGTAGAGCCTGCGCGCGACAATCAGGGCAACATCTTCAAATGGTATGGCGCGAATACCGATATTGAGGATCGTAAGCGCGCTGAGGCACTACTGGCCGCAGAAAAACGGACCTTGGAAATGATTGCCAGCGGGGCTTGCCTGGCAGATATCCTGGAAAGGTTATGCGAAACGGTTGATGCTCAGGCCAGTAACATCAAATCGGCAGTAATGCTGATGGACGCGGATGGCATGCACCTTCGGACCGCAGCCGGTCCTCGACTTGCCAATGGCTGGATTGAGGCCATCACTCCCCTCGAGATTGGCCCTACGGTAGGTTCATGCGGCTCTGCTGCATTTCTGAAGCAGCGGGTGATCGTTTCCGACATTGCAACAGACCCCTTATGGGCTAACCGTCGAGACCTTGCTTTAAGTTACGGGTTGCGCGCGGCGTGGTCTCAGCCGCTGCTTTCCAAAAACCAAAACGTACTTGGCACCTTTGGAATGTATTACACAGAGCCCCGCACCCCAAGTGAGACTGATCTGCGGCTGATCGAAGGCGCAGGTCACATAGCCGTCATTGCAATCGAAGGAGAGCGATCGCAGGAAGCACTGAGAAGCGCCTTTGAGGAGGTCCGCAACTCGGAAGCGAGACTTCGGAAGATCATCGACACGATCCCGACACTCGCTTGGTGTAGCTTGCCGGATGGTACGGGAATATTTTGGAACCGGCGATGGCACGAATATACGGGCTTATCTCTTGAAGTGGTTCGCGGCTGGGGATGGCAGAAGGCTATTCACCCGGAGGACTTGAAGGAAATAACAGATAAGTGGCTAGGATTTCTGGCCTCCGGCCAGCCAGGTGAAGTTGAGGGCAGGCTGCGCCGGTTCGATGGAGTGTATCGATGGTTCTTGTTTCGGGCTGAGCCATTGCGCGACGAATCGGGCCACATTGTCAACTGGTATGGAACGGATACCGACATCGATGACCTCAAGTGCGCCGAGGCCATGCTTCGACAGGACGAGCGCGAACTGCGACAACTCATAGATCTCCTTCCTCAGCATGTTGTTGTAATGGATAAGGACGGCACCTTGCTTCAGGCCAACAAGAGGCTGCTTGACTACTTGGGCTTCACCTTGGAACAAATGAAAGCCTCGGGAATCGACGAGCGGATCAGGAGGGACGTTCATCCAGAGGATCTGGAGAGGTTTGAAAAGCAACTAAGCGCAGGCCTTTCAAACCGAAGGCCCTTCGAGATGGAGAAGCGGCTGCGCGGAAAAGATGGGCGGTATCGATGGTTCCTGATTCGCTGTAACCCGCTGCTCAATGAGAACGGAGGCGTTGTCCGGTGGTTCGGGACAGGAACGGACATTGAAGATCATAAACAGGCCGAAAATCGCCTGCGAAATGAGAACGTCGCGTTGCGCGAGGAGATCGAACGCTCTTCGATGTTTGAGGAGATCGTTGGCTCCTCCGAAGCGCTGCGGCGAGTGCTGGCTCAAGTGTCGAAAGTGGCCCCTACGGATTCGACAGTCCTGATTTCGGGAGAAACTGGAACGGGAAAAGAGCTGATCGCTCGCGCCATACATGGTCGGTCTAATCGCTCGGCGCGAGCCTTCATTCGAGTAAATTGCGCGGCTATTTCGCCTTCCCTCATTGCCTCGGAACTGTTCGGACACGAAAGGGGTTCCTTCACGGGGGCACATCAGCGGCGTCTCGGACGCTTTGAATCGGCCGACGGCGGAACGATTTTTCTGGATGAGGTTGGTGAAATACCACCAGAGACGCAGCTTGCTTTGCTACGAGTGCTCCAGGAGCACGAATTTGAACGAGTAGGGGGGAACCAAACGATTCCGGTTGATGTCCGAGTGCTCGCAGCCACAAATAAGGATCTGCGCGCGGCCGTGGTTGACGGCACGTTCCGTCAGGATTTGTTCTACCGCCTCAACGTTGTACCGATTGAAGTGCCGGCACTTCGTGATCGCGTTGATGACATTCCATTGTTAGTGGAATACCTGGTGGACCGCTACGCCAAGAAGGCCGGGAGGCGAATTCGAAGTGTGAGCAAGAACGCGCTGGATTTGTTCCAGGGCTATGACTGGCCCGGTAACATTCGGGAATTGCAGAACGTCGTCGAACGCGCCGTGGTGCTTTGCGAAGGGGAGATATTTTGTGTCGATCCAAGCTGGCTCGCGGCGAGTCGGACGTCCCCCAATCCGACTACGCTGACCACGCCCTTGGTCGCAGATCTTGCGGAACGCGAGAGGACGGTGATCGAAAATGCATTGCACGAGGCTAAGGGCCTGGTCTCGGGTCCCACCGGCGCCGCGGCGAAACTGGGCATACCCAGACAGACGCTTGAATCCAAGATCAGGAAACTCGGAATTAACCGGCATCGCTTCAGGACATCCTAGTCCCCGTCTGGCCTCCAGGCCTCATTTCAGTCGGAAGCCCGTCTTCAAACCTCTCTCTCAGTCCGCGTAGCGCGCTTTCTTCGATACCCCCGACCCAACGGGATTTGGGGCCCCTCTGCCCCAACGACGACGATGCTGAGTTTTGAGCAAATGCTGAAATTGCGGCATGGCTGCAAAAGGTAAAGCCAAATATTTGAGCTGATTGCGAGTGGCGCTTATATTGCCATTCCCTACGTCATATGAATCAAAATGTAGAAAGGATCGACAGAGTAAAGTTTGGACCCTGGGCTATCGTAACGGGTGCCTCTTCAGGGATCGGAAAGGAATTTTCAAGACAACTTGCCGCGAACGGCTTAAACATCGTTTTAGTCGCCAGGAGGCTCGAACTGCTTAAGAAGTTGGGACAGAATCTCGAGAAAGAGTTTGGCGTACAGTGCCGAGCGGTTCAAGTGGATCTCAGCGATGAAAATTTTATGGGTACGGTCAAGGAAGCCACGCAGGATCTCGATATCGGTCTTGTCGTCTCAAATGCTGGCACCGGAAATCCCGGTTCTTTTATCAAAAAGAATCGAGATGATTTGCTGATAGATGTGAGACTCAGTGTGACGGCCCACCTGGAGCTGTGTCACCACTTCGCGCCTATCCTCGTGAAGCGCGGACACGGCGGGATTCTTCTCGTTGGAGCGATGGGAGCCAGTCACGGGGTTCCCTATATGGCGAATAGTGGTGCGGCTAAGGCGTATGTTTCGGCGTTAGGTCAAGCCCTTAACTTCGAATTGAAAGACCAGGGAGTTCATGTGACGGTCCTAACTCCCGGCTTTATCGATACCCCCGTGATTCCCAAGCTCCTCGAAGACCCTAGAGCGCTCCCGATGAAGCCGATGTCTGCCGAAAGATGCGTGACAGAGGGGCTCGAAGCGCTGCAAGCCAATCGGGCTGCATACATTCCAGGCCTACTCAATCGAATCATGAATCGCCTTGTTCCTCCGTCAGTAGCTCAAAAGATGGAGGCAAAAATGCTGAAAAAGTAACAGCAAGAGTCTTCCCGCACGTGCCAAATTCCAAAAATCAGTGCTCGACCTCGTAGTCCCGGTTCAGTTCAGGCCTCATTTCGATTCGAAACCGTTTGCAAACTGCTCTCTCAATCCCGCGTGGGCGCCTCTTCGAAGCGCCCCGCCGCGACGGGATTCGGCGCGACCAGCCCCAAAAACGATGCTGAATTTTCAGCAAACGCTGAAATTGCGGCCTGACTGAAAAAGCTAAAGTCAAATAGCTCAACTGATTGCGAGTGGCGCTGAGATTGCCATTCTGTGAGGCGTGAGCCGTCCGACAGGTGGAACGTGACCTTCAAGATTGAAAAGCACCGCGATCAGCACAGCACGACGATTCGACTCATAGGCCGGATGCGGGCGGATCACTTATCCGAGTTGGAGAAGCAGATAAGCGAGAGCGAATCGAAGATCGTGCTGGATCTCGAGGAACTGAACTTGGTCGACGTTGAAGCAGTTCGCTTCCTCGGGATGTCTGAAACACAAGGGGTCACGCTGCTCAACTGTTCGCCCTACATACGCGACTGGATCGGGAAAGAGCGAAATTAAAGGAATAGGAGAAAAACAATGCCTACGAAACCGGAACGAAAGGTTTCACTTGTTACGGGCGCCCTGACCGGCATCGGTCGCGCCGCTGCAATAGCCTTTGCGCAAGAAGGGGCAAAGGTTGTCGTGTCAGGTCGCCGAGAAAAAGAAGGACAAGAGTTAGCTGCCGAGCTCCAGGCGCTCGGAGCAGAAGCCATTTTTGTTCGTACTGACGTCCGCAATGATGACGACGTGCGTAAGCTCGTCGATCAAACGGTTAACCGATTCGGGCGCCTGGATATTGCAGTCAATAACGCTGGGACGGAAGGCACACCCGGCCCGGTGACGGAACAAACTGCCGAGAGCTACGCCGCGACGTTCGACACAAATGTACTCGGCACGTTGTTGAGCATGAAGCACGAGCTGCGGGTGATGCTGCGACAGGGGAGCGGCAGCATCGTCAATGTCTCGTCCGCCTATGGAAGCATCGGCGCTGCTGGGGCATCCGTTTATGTAGCCAGCAAACATGCAATCGAAGGACTGACAAAATCCGCCGCACTGGAAGTCGCGGGCACTGGGGTTCGGGTAAATGTAGTCGCACCGGGCACTACCGACACGGGCATGCTCACCCGCTTCACCAGCACGGACAAAAATAAAGCGGCGCTCGTCTCAACCGTACCGCTCAAGCGTTTGGCGACACCGGAGGAGATTGCTCACGTGATCGCCTTTGTCGCTTCGGCAAATGCGTCGTACATGACGGGTGCCTCCATCCCAGTGGATGGAGGGATGATCGCGGACTAATTCCAGGGCGCCTCGATTGCGTCAAGTCCAGGGATAATCGAAACGCAGTAACAAATTAAGTGGAGGAACGATTCCAATGACTAACGTAATCAAGAAACACAGCATCTCTTCTGAGCTAGCACAGAAAATGGTGAATGCAGCGGTGGCGAAAGCCAGAGAACTTGGCGTCAGCGAGAACGTAACGATTCTCGATGACGGCGGCAATCTCAAGGCATTCAGCCGGATGGATGGGGCCCCGATCCCGACCATTGAGATGGCGCAGAATAAAGCGTACACAGCTCTGTTAGGCGTCTCCACGCAGGACTTTTTCAACTTTATCAAGGGCGACCCGTCGCTTTTGGCCGGCGTCCCCACGCTTGCGCGTGTGGCGGCGTGGGGTGGAGGGTTTCCGATTAAGGTGGACGGAGAAATTGTCGGGGCGATCGGGGTGAGCGGGGCGCCCACGGTGCAGAACGACGTCGATTGCGCGAGAGCAGCCCTGGCGCTCGTATCCGGTGCGGTGTCGGCTGACTAATTTGTATGCCGAATCGGCGGATGCATCGCACAAGCGTGGCGTTGCAGCATCCTGCCAATCTCAGACTCCTCATTCTGTGAGGACTGGACCGCCCAGCCAAGCCGATCAACATCATCGATCACAACGAAAGAAGACTAGACAATGAACACTTATACAGCGACGACAGTTGCCACCCAGTTTGTCGAGGCCAACGGTATTCGCTTCGCTTATCGGCGCTGGGGAAAGCGAAGCGGTTTGCCCCTTGTCTTTAACCAGCATTTCACCGGAAACCTCGACAACTGGGATCCCGCGGTTCTGGACGGGCTTGCCAAGGAGCGTGAGGTCATCCTCTTCAATAATGCTGGAGTCGCAAGTTCGACCGGCGAAGTGCCGACGACCTTTACAGGCATGGCGAAGAACGCGGAAGCGTTCATCGATGGTCTCGGATTGACGAAGGTCGATCTTCTCGGCTTCTCGATCGGCGGAATGGTTGCGCAACAGATCACGCTCGACCGCCCTGACCTAATTCGCAAGCTCATCCTGGTAGGGACCGCCCCGCGTAACCATGACGCGGGAAACGGCCAGGGCCACATCACCCCGGAGACGGCGGCAATCTTTGGCGCGACCTACAACCCACCCGAAAACCTGTGGCTGAAAGTCTTCTTTACTGATTCGGAGAAGAGCCAGACGGCTGGCCGAGCATTCCTGAAGCGTTACCTCTCGCGGACTGAGAACCGCGATACGCCAATCAGCGACAAGGTTGCGCCAGCCCAGATTGCTGCCATCGGCGAGTGGGGCTCTCACCCCGGAGAACGCTTCGCGTACCTGAAAAACATCCAGCAGCCGACCCTGGTGGTGAACGGAAATCACGACGTCATCGTCTACACCGTGAATTCACTCTATCTCGCTCAAAACACGCCAAATGCCAAGCTGATCCTCTATCCCGACGCCAGCCATGGATCTTGGTACGAGTATCACGAGGATTTTGTTTTTGAAACAAATCGGTTTCTGGATGAAAGCGACAGGATTGCGACGGTCAGCAGTAGCGCGGCAGCCGACTGATGTTCGGATGTCGGCTCGGACGAGGCGGTAAGGAGTAAGGATGGTTCAGCACAGCAAAACTGCACTGGTGACGGGGGCTTCTCGTGGAATTGGACGAGCCACTGCGTTGGCGCTTGCTGAGACGGGCGCACATGTATTGGTTCACTACGGCCGCTCCGTCCAGGAAGCCCAGTCTGTGGTCGAGAGTATCCACTCCAAAGGAGGCCGCGCCGACGCAATAAGGGCAGACCTGGGAACTCCAGAGGGAGCAACCCTACTGGCAAAGGAAGTTCGATCCATCGTGGGCAAGCAATTAGATGTGCTCGTGTCCAACGCAGGTATCTCGAAGGCCGCACCTATTCGGGATCACACAATAGAGGATTTTGACAATCTCTTTGCAACGAATGTGCGAAGTCCGTTTTTCCTGGTTCAGCAACTCCTGCCCATTCTAAGTGAAGGCTCGAACATCATCGTGGTCTCTTCGATCGGAGCTCACGCCGTAGTTGGGAAACCCAGCTTGGATAGCCCTTCGATCCTTGCCTACGCCTCGACCAAGGGCGCATTGGAAACTCTTGTCAAGAACTGGGCTGCCATTCTTGGGCCCCGAGGTATCCGGGTGAATGCAGTCGCGCCCGGTGTGATCGATACCGACATGTCGAACTTCACCAAGACTGAAGCAGGTCGCGAGGCCACTCTTGGGATGCAAGCACTAAAGCGAATCGGCAAGCCGGAGGACGTGGCGGATGTCGTCGCGTTCTTGGCTTCGGACAAGGCGCGCTGGATCACCGGTGCCAGTATCCCTGTGGACGGTGGATCAAAGCTTTAGGAGGAGGCTGACTAGCAATGGATCGTACAGTTGAGTCGAAAAACAAAGCGCTTGTCCTGGAAGCATTCGATACCTTGTTCAACAAACGTGACTACATGGCTGCCGAGAAGTTTTGGTCTCCTCACTACATCCAACACAGCGCGCACATTGCTCCCGGTCGCGAGGGCCTGTTTGGTCTCATCAAGAGCCTTCCGCCGACTCTCAAATATGAGCCCGGAACGATTGTGGCTGAAGGCACCTTCGTCATCGTGCATGGACGATTTTCGGGGTTCGGCCAACCAGTCAACTGGATTGCTGCGGACATCGTTCGCCTCAAGGATGGCGTTCTGGTCGAGCATTGGGATGTGATCCGAGACGAGGCCACACAACAACAATCAAAGAGTGGTCAGCCAATGTTCGGGGACTCGTTTGGTAGGTGATTTGTGAATTCTGCCGGTGCATATCCCAAAGTTCCGGACAGATGGTAACGACCGCGGTGAAAACATATGAAGCCAAGCATGTATCGAAGAGTCGTAACGATGAATGTTGACGGCAAGTCCGTTGTTCAAAGCGACGAACAACTGCAGGCGTATGAGTTCAAGAGCGTACCGAACTACGAGCACACGCTTGTGTGGGTAAACCCGACCACCCCAGACCTTCGCGAGGAGCAAAGATTTGATCGCTATCCCGACTCAGTTGTTCCTGGGCCCGGTGGCACAAGTCTGCACTTCGTGGCGTTTCCGCCAAGCTCATTTTTTGCGGACCCTTCCTTTGACGGCGAAGCCGCTCGCAGGGAGGCGCTTATCCGGCTAAGAGGGCTAGCCGATCATTTTGAAAAAGAAGATCCGGCAATGCACAAGACCAATACTGTCGACTACGCTGTAGTTTACGAAGGCGAGATTTGGCTGGAGCTTGATGATGCCAAGACAATCCATCTCAAGAAAGGCGATGTCGTCGTTCAGAATGGTACTCGGCACGCTTGGCGAAACAAAGGCAACGCACCGGTGACGATGTTGTTCTTTCTAAACGGCGCGAAAGAGTGACGTGGATAAGAAGGCAGATACGTCACCCTATTTCAGAGGAGGTTAAGCCGCATGAGAGCGGACATTGTAGCTGGCGCTGTATTTCCCGACTATGAGCTGACCGATCACACGGGCAAACACCGCAAACTTTCAGACCTACAGGGGCCAGATCCCATGATCGTGGTGCTCAGCCGGGGCGGATACTGCCCTAAGGATCGCCGACAGGCCGAAGGTCTGGTCCAGCTTCACCACGAGATGGAAGTCGGTTACTCCCGCCTCGTCACCATCAGTACCGACAACATGCTTTTGACGAACGAGTACCGCGATGGCGTCGGCGCTCATTGGACCTTTTTGTCCGATCCCGGACGAAAAGTTCAAAAGGATCTGGACATCGCCGAGTACACGGACGGCGAGCACAATCCGATGATCCCGCATGTCATCGTCCTCGAACCTGGTCTCCTTATATTCAAGATCTACAACGGCTATTGGTTTTTTGGCCGACCGACCATCGAAGAGCTTCGGCAAGATTTGCGTGCTGTATTGAAGAAATGCCGGCCGGACTGGGACATCACTAGGCCGGAGCTGAAAGCCGCTTGGGAACAGGGTCAACGTGATCGCTTTTATCCGTATGGTGGCAAGACCTACGGGCAGGTGTTTCGGGAGCAAGAGTAGAGGAGGTGGACGCCGTAGAGGTTCGTTCAATTCGTAACAGTAACCAGTTCCAGATCGTTCGCCGAAAGGATTTCCCCTTTTGCGTTTTGCACTTCCAGTCTGCGGAGGGGTTTTCGGGTGCGTTTGTCCAGAACCTGAAAACGTTTCTCGCCGCGGGAGAAGAGATAACTTTCTCCCCACTGGCGCAAAGCGACGATGACCGGGAACAACTCTCGGCCTTTTTGGGTTAGGGCATATTCCTGGTAGGCACTGCCGTCGGAAGCCGGTACCTGTTCCATGATTCCGCACGCAACCAACTTCTTAAGACGTGTGCTCAGGACGTTCTTTGCTAATCCCAAGCTCTTCTGAAAATCGGAGAAGCGTCGTATGCCAGTGAGGGCGTCGCGAACGATGAGCAGAGACCACCATTCGCCGATGGTATCGAGCGAGCGTGCCACGGGGCACAGGTTGGCTTTGAAGGATTTGTGTCGCATAGCTCCTCGTATCTAATCGCCAGAAAATCTGGTTGCACCATTATACCAGATTCAGGCATCCTATTTGTGGTTGCATAATGCAACCAGAATGGAAGGGGGCAGGTCGATCGACTGATCCGCTTGCAGCAGCCGAAGTGTAATACGAGAGCCGAATTGAAACTCAAAGGAGAGATACATACCAATGAAAAGCATAAACAAAGCAGTGGAAGTCCCCGCACAGACGACGAGAAACGTGCTCAAGAGAAATTCCATGCGTTTCGTCGCCGCTCTGCTGGCGCTGCTCGCCAGCTTTGTCGCCGGTCCGAACGCAGCTCTGGATGCCGCACCCCAGCACCATGATCAGCAGCCGGGCTTCTACCGGCTGAAAGTCGGCGACCTCGAAGTGACGGCCCTATACGATGGCACCGGCGTATTCGATCCGCACTGGCTGAACGGAACGAAGGCGACGATGGATGGTGTTGTCAAGGGACTGCAGGAAGATCCGCACATGCTGGATGTCGTTGACATGGGCTTCCTGGTCAACACGGGCAAGCAACTAATCCTCGTGGATGCGGGCGCCGGCACCTGGTGGGGTGGGGGAGCACTCGGGCGCTTGGCGGGCAGCCTCCGCAGCGCAGGCTACACGCCGGAAGAAGTCGACATCGTTTTGCTCACGCATCTCCATTCCGATCACATCGGCGGCCTGACCACTCAGGACGGAAAGCGCGCCTTTCCAAATGCCGATGTCTACGTCGCGAAGGCAGAAAGCGACTTTTGGCTGTCACCGGAAATTGCCGCGAAGGCGCCGAAGGATGCGCAACCTTTCTTCCAGAGTGCGCAAGCGATCGCAGCGTCGTATATCAGGGCTGGCAAGTGGCACACGTTTAGTGGCTCCGAATCGATCGTCGACGGCATGCAACTCGTCCCACTGGCTGGTCATACCCCGGGACATACCGGCTATGAATTTTCGTCGAAGGGACAAAAAATCCTCTTTTGGGGCGATATCGTCCATGCACAACGCGTCCAGCTGCAGCATCCCGAGGTTGCCGCGATTTTCGACATCGACCAGACTGCGGCTGCGGCAACGCGGAATCAATTGCTGGCTAGGCTCGCGAGAGAGAATGTTTTGATCGCGACGCCGCATGCGTCATTGTTTCCTGCCCTGGGTCGCTTGCGGAAGGACGGGAGTGGGTATAGCTGGGTGTCAGTGGTATTTACTGATCGATGGGACGAGAAGCAGTAATGCTGCGGAGTACAGCGATGATCAGTCTCTTATTTCTGATTTCGTGTCCATTTGCAGTTGCGGGTAGTCAGCACAGGTTTTCAATCAAGGTATTCACCTCTCCCGACGATCAGTTTTGGGTTAACTCCGTCGTTATCGAGGGAGAACATGAGGTGATGTTGGTCGATGCGCAGTTAACAAAAACCAATGCTGAAAGAGTATTAGAGGAAATCAAGGAGACTAAAAAGCCGCTGTCTATTGTCTACATTACCCATGAGCACGCCGATCACTTTCTTGGTCTGGAGGTCTTTAAGGAGGCATATCCGGGAGTGAGAATCATTGCGACCTCTGCGGTCGTCGATCGAATCAACATGGTCTATCAAGAGAAAATAGACAAATGGAAAAAGATCTTGGGCTCAGGTGCAACCTCTCACGCTGTTGCTATAAGCAGATTCGACGGCAACTCTATTGAATTTGAGGGCGCAAAAATAGAGGTCCTCAAAGACATCCAAGGCGACACCGATGAAAACACGATGCTTTGGATTCCTGGACAGAGAATTCTCATTGCTGGCGATGTCTTGTTCAATGACATGCACGTCTACACCGCAGAAACAGACAGTAAGGCTAGAGGGAAATGGTTGAACTCATTACAGAAAATCAGAGAGTTAAAACCTTCGGTTGTTATTCCTGGACATAGCAAGGTTGGAGCGCCCCTTGACGCGAGTACGGCCATACATTTTACGGAAAACTACTTATTAGTTTTTGAGAAAGAACTCAAAACAGCCAAAGATGCAGACAGCCTTGTTAATACCATGAAGGAAAAATTCCCATCCTCCGACTTGCTCTTGGCAATCGAACGGGGCGCGAAGGCTAATGTCAAACCTTGACGAACACTCGAATGAATCACCGCGGGATGGATGCCAATGAACAAGTACAAGATCGCTGTTCTGGACGATTACCAAAATGTGGCGCTTGAGAGCGCCGATTGGTCAGTGCTCCGCGATCGAGCGGACATCGCCGTGTTTCACGACCACCTCGTTGACCCGGTCGCCGTGATTCAGCGGTTGCTGCCTTTTGATGTCGTTTGTGTTATGCGCGAGCGGACTCCGCTGCCCCGCAACGTCATCGAGCGCCTTCCCAATCTCAAGCTCATTGCATCGACGGGATCTGGAGACGCGTCGATCGATGTGGCCGCCGCGGGCGATCATGGGGTCCCAGTAGTTCACACGGGCTATAGGTCGGACCCGACGATCGAATTTACCTGGGCGCTGATCTTAGCCTCCGCGCGACATATCGTGACGGAGAGCAATTCCGTCCGATCCGGCGGCTGGCAGCAAACAGTGGGCACGGATCTCCGTGGAAAGACTCTGGGCGTTCTGGGACTTGGGAACGTTGGATCACAGGTCGCGCGGGTCGGGAGTGCTTTTGGAATGGATTTGATTGCCTGGAGCCAGAACATGACGCCCGAGGCCGCCAAAGCCGCGGGCGCAATCCTGGTTTCCAAGGACCAGCTGTTTGAGCGGGCCGATATCCTGACGATCCATTTGGTGTTGAGCAGCCGTACGCGCGGACTGGTAGGGGCCGCGGAGCTGGAGAGAATGAAGCCAACGGCCCGCTTGATCAATGCGTCGCGCGGGCCGATCGTCGAAGAGCAAGCTTTGATCAGCGTGTTGAAGAACAAGCAAATCGCCGGCGCGGCGATCGACGTATTCGACACTGAGCCGCTGCCTGCGTCTCACCCCTTCCGGACGCTAGACAACGTACTGGCAACGCCGCATATCGGCTACGTATCACATGATCTTTACAAGACGTTCTACGAGGATACCGTCTCGAATATTCGGAAGTGGCTCGACACCCAGTAGAACTCCGCAAGAACAGGAAAAAGAACAATGCCTAAAAAGCTCGAAGGTAAGGTCGCTGTCATCACCGGCGGCACAGAAGGGATTGGGTTGGCTGCGGCAAAACTTTTCGTCAAAGAGGGTGCCTATGTCTTCATTACGGGCCGCCGACAGAAGGAACTCGACGAGGCCGTGAAGGCCATCGGCACCAACGTTTCCGGAGCTCAAGGAGACGTTGCCCAGTTGGCTGACCTTGATCGTCTTTACGAGACCATCTCTAAGATGAAGGGGCGAATCGATATTGTTTTCGCTAACGCAGGCGTTGGCGAATTTGTTCCCTTTGGGGCCGTCACCGAAGAGCATTTCGACAAGCTATTCAACATCAATGTGAGGGGAACGCTGTTCACGGTGCAAAAGGCCTTACCGCTACTGAATGATGGCGGCTCTATCATTCTCAACGGCTCTGTCGCGAGTGTTAAGGGTACTGCCGCTTTCGGTGTGTATGCCGCAAGTAAGGCTGCAATCCGCTCTTTCGTGCGAACCTGGACCACAGACCTGAAGGACCGTCATATCCGCTCCAACGTTGTTAGTCCGGGTCCGATCAATACGCCGCTGGCGAATCGGCAATCTGCCGACGTGCTTGCGCGGATTGTGTCCACCATCCCGATGGGACGCATGGGGGAACCCGAGGAAGTTGCTAAGGTGGCCTTGTTCCTTGCTTCGGACGACTCCAGTTTTGTCACCGGTATCGAACTGTTCGTTGACGGCGGCAGAGCCCAGATCTAATCGAGCGGCAAGACCATGTTCGGAGGAGCATCGATTCGGACCGTCAAATCATTCCGATGGCGGCTTGGCACAAAGTGTACGGCGAATCACGGAAGGAAAACTCCTCTCGGCGCCGATGAATTCTCAAATGTCTGGCTGCGTCCTTTGTAACTTCTAGTCCGAACGTGTTGCGGCAGAACTGTTTCGCACGCTCGATGTCGTCGAAAAGATGGTGGACGAGAGGGGATTCGAACCCCCGGCCTCCTCGTTGCGAACGAGGCGCTCTCCCAGCTGAGCTACTCGCCCACGAGCAGCAAATCAATTTTAGCAAAGG
>Ga0209588_1000128_pt1 | contig 22235 bp, 17 predicted proteins | sample Rivendell_Oct201_10_FD_188351 | JGI IMG/M metagenome (GOLD analysis project Ga0209588, IMG submission 188351) | Vadose zone soil microbial communities from the Eel River Critical Zone Observatory, Northern California, USA -... | ecosystem: Host-associated > Plants > Roots > Rhizosphere > Soil ...
CCATGTATCCGGTAGGGATGACGACCCATGGCAGAAACATGGAGAACAGGGCCCGGAAGCATACATCGCGCGTGCGCGATTCGGAGAAACGGATTTCAAACTTGACCTGTCGATCTTCAATCCCAGCACCGGGACCACTTTCAGCACATTGGACGCGATTGGCAGACTCATCTTTGTTATGGCCGATCGTCCCAGGAAATAGTAGCGAAAACCAACCCCGACAACTCTCCCGACAATGTGATGCGCAAGATCATGTGAGAAGAACCAGAGACAAAACCAAGCGACAAGAACGAGTAGCGCGTCGACGGGAAACAATCTGATACGTGGAACTACAACTATCAGAGCTAGGCCTACCAACACTCCGAAGATGCAAAGAGATGCGCCTTGCGCTAGGCTTAACCTGCGAAAGTGTCTAGACAACTCTCATGCTTCTCTGCTCTTGGTTCGCAGCTGATCGAAGAGCTGAGGCTCAAGATCCTTGATCGTGGGTATGAAAGCTCGCGCCCTCGAAACCTCGTCAAGATCAATCTTGCAAGGCTGGTAATCTTCAATATCATACTTGCACTGGACAAGGACTGAGCCGTTTGGCGCGACGACTCTACTGCCACCCCAGAACTGATTCCCATCCTCAATCCCTACTCTATTGACGTAGGCGAGATAGACCGCGTTTTCCATTGCTCTACTCAAGCAGAATCCTTCGAAGAATCGGCGCCTCAGTCCCGGGCTTGCTGAGATGCAGACTATCAGCTGTGCTCCCGCTAACGCTTGGAGCCTTGTCAGTTCGGGAAAATAGAGATCGTAACATATCGTCAGGCCGATTGTTCCGAGAGGAGTCGAGAAGACGGGAGCCTCTTGGCCGGGACGATAGTAGCGCCTCTCCTCGAAGACGGTGTGCGTTGGGAGGTGAATTTTCCGATACTTGCCGACCATTCCGTGAGGCCCGACGAGCACGGCTGTGTTGTGGATCACTCCTTTGACAGCGCTTTCTTCAGGCATTCCGAACACGATGTGTAGTCCGTGTTCTCTGGCGAGCTTCTCGACTTTCTTGACGCTGGGTCCCGGAATCGGCTCGGCCAGGTTGTACACCTCGTCTTGCATCGTATAGCCGGTAAGGTGAAGCTCAGGAAATACGAGGAGATCGACATTCTTCTTTCTCGCCGCACTTGCTTGTGTGGCGATTGTCTTCAGGTTCTCTTCCTTCTTCGCTAGTTTCGGGGTGGATTGAGCTAGAAGGAGAGTTATCGGCTTCGTGGACGCGTCCCTTGATTGAAACTATCCATTTTTCGTCTTATAGATGTGCCTAGCGTGGGAAATTAGCCGTCCTCGAACGTTTCCGAGTTACAGTACGACTTTATGGCCGCCGTCCCGGTTTTCAATCGTTTCAATCATAAAGAGGACTATCTGTGCTATTCACGAAACTAGCCAGGCTCATCATCCGGCATAACAAGGCCGTGTTCGTGATCTGGCTAGTAGCCCTAGCCCTCAGCATCCCCGCAATTCTACAAGTTCAGAGTGTAATCGTATACAACGAGACCGCTTTTAACCCGAAGAATTCCGAGTCAAGCAAGGCTCAGGACATTGTGAGTAGAGAGTTCAGTATAGATCAGGGAAGCAGCGTCATCGTCGTAATCACCGCTAGTGACATCAGAGGCAACGACGTCCGGGACTTTACACTAGCGTTAAACAAGACATTGCATAATGACGGAAAGCTCTCGAACATCAACAACATCACAAGCATCTACGACATCTACGGCCAACTACTGCTCGGCTACACCAGCGTAGTGCATCTGCAACTATACCAGACGAAGAACGCTACGACCCTTGCGTCCAACATCGAGTTCGGAATTCCTAGCACCTACGTGAGCCAGTGGATATCACTGGTCAACTCGGGCCCGGGAACCGTCAACCAGACACAACTAGCAACCTACAACCGTCAAGCATACAATTCTAGCTGGCCCGTTGTCTCGGCGCAGACACCCGCTGCGTTTCAGACGGTCGCGTTCAACTATCTGACCCTCTTCTACCGGTCGTGGAACCAGACATTCACGGCCACAAGCTACACTCCGCTACAGCTATTCGTGGGAGCGTTCGCCCGAGCACAGAATGTAACAAAAGGGAGTCTACTATTGGCGACTCAGCCTTCTTACTACAACATTACTCTCCCATTCGTTCAGTCGCTTCCTCTTGACCCTCAGACTCTGGGCATCTTTGTTTCCGCGGCCAGATTCTTCAACATCTACAGCTCCGGCTCGGGAAGTGGATGTACCAACAATAATTGTTGGAACGATCAGAACGCGATACGAACCTTTACCATAAACACCGTTGCTCAAACTTCAATGGCCAACTCCGTACAACTTACGATAATCGCCGAAATCTATGACCTAGGAGCATCAGCCACCAGCTCCGACCTTTCTAGTCTAGGGTTGCAGATCCTCCGCAACTACAACATGATGACCTATCCGGTGCAGCCTAGCAGGGACGTGTATTCTCAGTTCGCATCGGCCAAGAACGACACGATGCTGGTAGTTATCGATTTCAGGACGAACGGTCCGGACCCGATGAACAGCGTGCCCGAGATACGGCATGATGTCGGGATCGCGAACATCATCAGCAATGAGAGTCTGGTCGTTTACGTCACTGGCGAGCCGGCTTTCAACTACGACATTCAGACGCAGACTGTAACGGACATTGAGCGTATCGATCCGATAACGATCACGTTAATCTTGGTCATCGTTGGAGTGTTCTTCGCTTCCCTCGTCGCTCCTCTGATTCCCATCGCGGCCATCGGTCTCTCCATAGGAATAGCCTTCGGCCTCGTCTATCTGGTCGGTGCCCACGTTACTAGCGTCCACTATCTGGTTCTTACTCTTCTTCCAGTCTCAATGCTGGGCGCAGGATCTGACTACTGCATCTTCCTCGTAAGCCGGTATGCCGAGGAACGCAGGATGGGCAGAGGAAAGAAAGACGCGGTCGAGAGATGCGTGACTTGGGCAGGGGAGAGCATTGCGACGAGCGGCGCGACGGTGGTCATTGCGTTTGGTACTCTAGCTTTCGCGAGCTTTGGTCTGCTTCGCTCAGTGGGCATTGCCGTGATGTTGGGAATCTCGGTTGCACTGCTGGTTGCTCTAACGCTGGTCCCCGCCGCGCTGTCACTCTTCGGTGACCGGATCTTCTGGCCCCGAGGGCTGGGCTTGTGGAGAAAGAAAAAGGCAGCTGGCGGCAGCAGCTACTATGCACGCGCAGCACAATTCACCGCTAGACATTCCAAACTGATCCTTCTGCTAGCAATGGCCATCTCACTCCCCGCCGCGAGCACCGTTCTATCCTCACAGACAAGCCATGATCTAATCGGACAGATTCCGTCCTCTCTTGAGAGCAAGAACGGATACAATATCATGAGTCAAGGCTTCGGCGCTGGAACAGTCACGCCCACCTATACTATCGTCCAGACGCCTGTCATGCTGGTTTCCGGCGGTTGGATCAATATCACAGCGTTGAAAGCAATATCTCTCGCAGAAAATTCGACAGCCAAAATTCCAGGAGTCTCAAAGGTATATGGATTGACTCACCCTTCAGGGAATCCTATTCCTTTCGCTAGCTTCAACCAGCTGAACTCGGCCGAGCAACAGGCCATGATACGGAGCATGAAGCCGTTTCTCGGAAGCACTGGTAAGTCGGCTATGGTCTGGGCTGATTTGGATAGTGAGCCGTATTCTGACAAGGCCATTGCGACTCTGGCCCGGATTCGTGATAATGTGAATGTTCTGAAGAGCCAGGTCTCGCTATTGGCTTCGTCTACGATGCGTGTGGGTGGAGCGACCGCGTCGGTCAGTGACCTGGCCTCTTCGAGTGGTTCTGATTACTTCAACCTCACCGCTCTTGTTCTCGTAGGAGTCTTCATTGTTCTCCTAGTTGCCTTGGGCTCTGTCTTTACGCCTCTAAGGTTGATCTTCACGATCCTTCTCAGCATATCGTGGGCGATGGCGGCAACCGTCTATTTCTTCAAGACGTACTTCTCTACAGAACTGATCTGGATACTCCCGATCATGCTCCTAGTGATCATGGTTGGACTTGGGCTCGACTACGATATTTTCCTAGTTACCAGGATTCGCGAGTATGTCGCTGGTGGTGCGAAGGATGAGGAGGCGATTGAGACCGCTGTCGAGAGGACTGGAGGCATAATCACTGTGACTGGTCTGGTTACTGCGGGGGCGTACGGGACGATGATGCTGTCCCAGATTCCTATGCTTCAACAGCTGGGGTTAGCGATCTTCATTGTGGTCTTGATAGATGCTACTCTGACTCGGATCTATCTGGTACCGTCGATCATGATGATGATGAAGCGGCTGAACTGGTGGGCGCCGGGTCGACTGCGCAGGGTCCCGATTCGGCCCGAAGAGAAACTGATCCCACCGATTCCGATGAAGACGAAGCTCGGAGTAATAGTGGAAACTGGTGCGATAATCGGACTCTTGTCAGCGCTCTACCTTGACTATTCCAACAATGCTTTCCTGCAAAACTATGTTGGCAGAACAACATCGACAATACTGTCAGGCATCAACGTCTGGACTGGAGCTATCCTCGGAGTTACTTCATTTCTAGCCACGTACTTCCTATTGCAGGACAGATATAGGCCGAAGAATCGGGGAAGCGGTATGAATCGGTTCCGTCAATGGACCGGGAAGCTTCGCATTCGGCCGAGAAGAATCTCCAAGATAGCCCCTACAGTATCCGGAATATCCCCTGGATTACCTTCTATGGAGCCAGCACCGGCCGCTCCGGCCCAGGCAATGGGAACCTTGGTTGATGCGTCCAGAGAACCAGTCTCTTCGAGGAAGGAGCAGGAAAGCTGAGTTCTGTGTCGCGAGACTGGCGAGTATACCCATTTTTTCCAGATGCTCGATTGCTATCAGGATCTTAACATGGTTGCGTCAACAACTCCGTTCGTGATTCTCTATGGTTTCGGCCGATTTTATCATCTACATGGTACATAGGCTGTTTTCCAGGCGATTTGCAGGGGACTCTCAGCCGACCTGCCTACGAAGGATTCGCATCGATAGGATGGATGGGTTCGCATGGGTTCCTACCCTTAGGCAATAAGCTGCCGGTGATATCTGGCTCGGGGTCGTTCGTATGGCTAGGTTCCATCGGATTTCCGAACGAGTCTATAGAGGTCAACTTCGACCGTCGCCCGCTTCTTCTCATGGAACTGGAAGAGGTGGGGAATCTCCATCCTCATCGACCGGACCTGGTCAACCTTGCAGCCCGACCTTGTCACAAACTGGCAGAGGAATTCTCTGGTTGATGATTTGTGAATAGAATAGACCACGGGTGCTAGCTGGAAGGCTTTCTCTAGAAACCCGGTGTCCGCGTGAATCGTCTGGGTTCCGTAAGGAGGATTCATTATGACAGTGTCGAATTTTCCCTTGATTTTCTCTATATCGGATTGGACCCATTCAATGTGCACTCCCGCCGTGTCAGCATTTTGCTTGGCTAGGGTTAGGGCTTGCTCGTCCACGTCTACTCCGACGACTCCTTTCGCAACCATTAGGGCTGCTCCTATGGCGAGACGGCCAGTTCCCGTTCCAAGGTCGATGACTCGACCGTCCAGATCGTTATGTTCGAATCCTGCCATGTAGAGAAGCTCGCTTGCGGCTTCTGAAGATACTGGATATTGTTCTAACTTGAGGTTGGGTTTCTCGAGAATTCTCAGTTTGCCGAGCTGGATTTCTAGCTGACGCTTCGAGGGACGGGTCTTGTCGACCATTTTAGAGCCGGACAAGGCCTCGCTCTAGAAGCTGTTCCCATGTCCACGCTCCCATTACGACCATTATCTCGTCTCGCGAGACGATGGGTTTCGAGAATCTCTCCGGATCGTCTAATGCCAGTCTTGGGCAAGCAGTGTCAACAAAGGCCTCTACGTCCGTGAAGTCTAGTAGTTTCGCTGGTATTATTTCGTCGGCGTAGAGGAGGACTGCTTTCTTGCCATTCTCTTCGAGCTGACGCTGGATGCTGAGTGCGATCGTCGGGTTCGACTGGCCAGGCTTGGTCGAGATGATTATTCCGAAATTGTTGGCTTGTCGGGCTTTTTCGACCATGGCGTATCTCTGTCGTATGATTCTTGCCCGATCCTGATCTAGTGATCTCACGGTCTTGTCGTATGGGTCTGCGAGGATTGTTGGTTTTTCTAGTGAGAGTGCTGCGCCTAGGCCGTGGAAGTAACTTCCTATGACGAGGAAGGAGTCTACTTCTGGCTCGATCCGTTTGAGTCCGAAATAGTCGCAGCCTAGGACCTGGCCTGTTTCGTGTGCCCAGGGTCCGCGTCCAGGAAGCTGGACCCTGAAGCCTTTCTCTTCCAAGAACTTGGAAGTTTCAGGTAGAGTGTGAAGGTGCTGTACAACGGTGGCCAATCCTATGCGTGGTCCCTTCAAGAGCGGTAATGCCTTCTCTACGACCGGGACAACCTCGTGTCTGCTCTTGGCGGGGATGTATAGGACGGGTATGCCGTTGGATCCGTCGCGTAAGAATTCGTTATGACCATAATGCACAAGGAGGTCGGCTTTCAGACGGGCGGCCGCGTCGAGGGATAGATCGCAAGCACCCCAGGCGGAGGTTGCTGAGACGAACACGTCTGCGCCAGTTTTCTCTCTGACGAGGCTGGCGAGTCGGGGTCCTTCGTTTTTGAGCCCGTCGGGTAGTTGGATCAATAACCTTCGGGCGCCTCTACCCGTTATCTCCGCTACGAGCCTCTCCTCTTCCAGATCATACATGGACATGGTGAAGCCTGAGGGAAGCCTTCGAGAGGCTTCTGTTCGATATAAACGTCCAGAATTGGCTCAGAGGTTCCAAACGTTTGCGGGACTGGGTTACACGAGTGTTAAGCCTGTTCTCATAGGCGGGCAGTCGCTATGACAGAGAACGCTCCCACTCCTAGTCAGGGAGCCTACGATCCATTGTCGATGGCCGGTCTTGTAGATTCCTCACTTAGACCAGGCGGAAGCATATCACTAACTTTCTCCGATGGAATCATACACGTCATGCTCGACCAGACAGGAGATTGGACTATCACTGCAGGCCTTTCAGTTCTCTCGGACCGACTGTCATCGCTGACCAGATCTCTTGAGGAGCTCGGCTTCTTCCAGGCTGCTGAGCAGGGAGGAATGGTCTACCATCTCTGGACCTCGGCCCTAAAGGAACACTATTCTGACAGGAGTAAGGCTGAGGAGACCCTACTGAGAGTTCTCAGGTCATTCCAGGCTTCTTCTGTTCCAAGCTACATCGGATAGAAATCGCCGGCTATTTCTCGGGACTGCCCATTAGCATGGTAGCTCTTCTTTAGGAAAGGTAGAATCGTCCGCAGGTTCTCTCGGGTTTTCAGCTGACGCAAATCATTCAAAGAACACTCTCACGTCACGAGAAACAAATTGTTGGCCCCCTTTTTCTAGAGGGCTCCCGCCAGCTGGAACGCTTCTCGGCGAGGATTCGCGTTTACAACGCAGAATAGGCTTGAATCATGATCTTCGAAACGGTACTCTTACCTTAGCGAGAAGCGTGAAAGAAGCGTGGTTACAGGACCGCCTACCCCGATTTGTGATCATGGCTTGTTCTGTGCTTGTCTGGGCCTCAAGCCGTTCGTTGCCCTTCTTCGTGTCCAGTCTGTAGGCGTTCAGCTCATCGAAGCCGTAAAGCCTGTCGAGGCTCAAGACATGTCAGGCGGGAATCTCTATCGGCTGCGGTAATGAGGGTTTGCGAGTTACCACTTCCCGGACGGCTCCGTTTTCCATCTCGATCACAGTGTCCGCTTCCACCTCTAGATCTCCTACGTGGCTGATGAGGAAGATCTGCTTGAAGTTCTGGGACAATTCCTTGTGCATCAATTCAAGTATTCCTTCTCGCCGGACCTTGTCTGAGCTACCGAGAGGCTCGTCTAGGAATAGAAATTCCGGATTACGACCCTTAGCCTGAGGAATCAAGGCGAGCGCGAAAGCAAGCCGCATAGCTAGCAACAGCTGGTCCTCAGTGCCTCCCGAGAACACTTCCTTCGGTCGGAACTCTCCGGCCTCCGGATCAAAGACTCTCACGGTGTAGTCATCCTCTAGCTGGACCGCTTTGTATCGGCCGGAAGTGATGACGGGTAGAATCTGGCTCATGTATCGCTCGACCTGAGGCTTGACTCGGTTCCTCAACGATTCGGAGGTCTGTTCAAGTCCCTTGATAGAATACTTGACCACAGCCAGCTGCTTCTGCAAGAGCAATACCTTCCGTTTCTGCTCGTCGACCTGTTCCTCTAGTCCCTTGTTTTCTTCTAGAAACTGTTTCAGTTCGATGATCCGGGTCATTGATTCTTCGATTTGGGTCTTGACTCGGGACACTGACTCGTTGAGACTGTCACGCATCTGGCTCGCCTCATCGAACAATTCTAACGAGAATTCGACTCCCCCAGGTAGAGGAGGCAGCAGAGTACCCTTGAGCTTCTTCTCGACCATTGCACTGTCGAGCTGGGCTTGGGCGAGCCGTCGTTTCAGCTCAGGCTCTTCTCCCAGCCGTTTCTGGAGCATGTTCACACGCTCAGTAACTGCGCTGAGTGACTGTTTGTCTTGGTTGTAGATCGAGGAGGCTTGTTCTACGACCTCTTTTGGATCGGTCAGACCTTGGAGATAGCTGGAGTACGATGGGATTGAATCTAGCACCTGCAGAATCTGGCTGGACCCTTGTCTAATCGTCGCAGCTGCAACATCGCGGTCTCTCTTCATTTCTTCTAGCTCGTTGTTCCACGACGCGACTAGTTGAGTGCCGGCTAGTCGTTCTTGTTGCTGCTTGGATGCTTCGGCTTGTTGCGATAAGGAGACGATCTGTCGAGTTAGCAGAAGGAGTGATACAACCGCGAGAGAACCCAAGACGATAGTTAGTGCCGCGAATGATAGTATGAATGAGAGAATTGCCCCGGCCCCGAAAGCGGCCGTAGCAATCAGATAGGACCAGATTCTTCGGGGTCTGGAAGATACAAGCCCCGACTCGTCTACGCTAGTGACCCTCTTGTTCGTCTCGGCTATCTGTGATTGTAGCTTCTGCTCTCGATCCTCGAGCTGAGCTTTCTGAAGTTCTGCGCCCCGGACCTTTTCGAGAACTTCTGAGGCTCGAGTTATCGCCTTCTCAGCCTCGGCGAGATCGCCGTACTTCTTGACCTCTGCCTCAGCTCTCCCGAGCTCTAATCGTTGTGTGTCGACGCTGGAGAGTTGTTGCTGGAGATTATTGGTGAGAAGACCCTTGCCCTCTATCTCTCGCTGAAGAGAATCTCTCTGTTTGACCGCTTCTCCGTACTCGTTGAGAGTCTTGTAAAGAGTGTCAGTTTCGACGAACCGCTTCTCTTGATGTTGCTGATCCTTCTTGAGCTTCTCGACCTTTCCTTCTATGTTGACTAGCTGTTCGTTCGTTTCCTTGTACTCGTTCAGCTGCTCGTTCAGAGTCTCAAAACGCTGCCTCTCAACTGTAAGGTGTCCCGGGGTCCTACTCGTGCCTTCGATTCCGTTCCTTTCGTTATCGAGCTGATCTTGGACCTTGTTGAAACTCTCAAGGTTGAGAAAGACGTTGATGACTTTTCTACGATCGTCAAGTCGTTGTTTGATCAATCGCTCGAGATCCTTCTGGGCGACAACGCTACTCGCAACGATCTCGTCGTACGTTATTCCTCCGAGCAACCTTTCAATCTCGGCCGTCACATCTTTGACGGAGTTCGCGAGCGTCTTTGTCGTCCCGTTAGGTTTCACCTCGACGAGGGTCGCCCGGTTAGGCCGGGTCTTGTGGACCTCCCGGACTACGCGATACCTGTTTTCGCCGATGTCGAATTCTAGGCGGACTTGTGCTTCTCCGTTTCCGTAGCTGATGATGTCATCGTTGCTCGGCATCTTGCTAGGCCGAATCACACGGCCGAAGAGCGCGTAGAGGACTGCATCGAGGATCGTGGACTTGCCGCTCTCGTTCAGACCTGTGATGAGAATAATCCCCTCCGACAACTGGAGCGGTTTGGCAAGCTTCAGTTTCTTGAAGTTCTGCGCTTGAAGACTTACTAGCCTCAACTGACTCCTTCCTCTTGCAATCTTGCCACCGTCGCCTTCCACGCTTCATGCACGATGGGACGCTCCTCTTCTTTCACGTTCGCGAGAAGGGCTTGGAATGCGCGACCGAGCTCTTCGAGTGGAGTAGTCCGTGGCAGTGACTCTAAGGCTTCCGTCGTCAAAACATTGAGACCGTCTTCATCGAACTCCGTATGGAAGAATCGTTCTTGACAGTATGATTGGAGCGCCGACCGTTTGTAGGTTGACAGCTGGTCTAGTGAGACTCGACCTGTTACTCGAATGCGCAGAATCTTATCCGCACCCCGTCTCTTTTCCAGAACGTCTTGTATCTGCCGGGTTAGGCTTCCGCCCTCACCGGTCACCCGGGAATCTAGCGTCTCCATCGGACGGGCGGGTGTCGGATGGAATTCCTGCTGCAGAACCCCGCTCTTGTCGAGTTCGAGCCAGCAGAATCCCTTCTCCTCTCCTTCCTCGTTGAAGCTGACCCGCTCAGTACTTCCTGGATACATGACGGGCGTGCCGTTGATCGTGTTCTTCTGGTGACGGTGAAGATGGCCAGACGCAAAAAGCTGGTAGTTACGGGGGATTGAAGATCTTCCGATGTGCGTCTCTTGTCCGAAGTAGCCTTCGAACCCTTCAATCGGATAGTGAGTTAGGAAGATGTTCACGTCCCCCTCGCGGGACAATTCTTGTCCTGTCAACGGGTCTTGCTCGGGGCCTAGTCCGGGGCTGAGGCTCATCCCAGTGACATTGACTGTCTCGCCTCCAAAATGGAACATCTTTGGTGTCGGGCGCGGGTCTTGGAGGAAGTAGACATGTCCCGATTTCGCGTGGACGGATAATGGTGAGACTCCCTGCTCTATGCTTCTCGGGGTATCATGGTGTCCGCTGACTAGTACTACCTTGATCTCTTTCTCGTGGAGTCGCTTGAACTGTTCGGCTACGTAGGCTCTTGTCGGATTGCCGGGCAGTATCCCATCATAGAAGTCGCCTCCTATCAAGAACAGGTCTGGCCGGTTCTCAAGAGCAAAATTGACCAAGACATCGAAGGAGTGTTGAAAGTCTCGCTTCCTCTCGAACCTTCTAGGACCATACTGGACGGCTGAGGGGTCGAGATGATTGTCTGCTGTGAGAAGGACGTGAACTGTCATTATCCTCTATATTCCCAAGCGACCAGAACCGTCTGATTGTCCGCTCAGTCATTGGGTTCCATATTAAATCTGGAGGCGGTCGAACCTGAAAGAGGCTTCCTCACCGGTCTTTGTGGATTTGTTGAAGCTGGAGCGAGTTGATCGCAGACGGGCTCCATCTAATGGCCAGTATGCCGGCAATGTCCGCCAAAAGACTTCCGAGCAGAACCCAGCTTGCAATGCCGCAGGCTAGGACCAGTCCGCCCCAAGCCTTGTGATGTGTGGGGTTCAGAAACAGCATGAGGCCTCCGAACAACGGGACAAGCGGCCAGAGAGCATTTAGCAAATGCCAAGTTGGACCCGGCACAGCGTATCTTAGCATCGGTAAGTTCATCGCGCCTCCGATAACCGAGAGAATTATGGGTATCACGGGCTTACTTGGCAAAGGGTTGAGCCCAACGGGCTGTCTCCCTGCCGAGTATTAAGATTATTCTAATTCACGTCGAAAAGAATGTCGCCATTGAACTTGACAAACCTCAATTTGAAAAGTCTCTGTCAAAATGGACGACTTCAAGCTGTAACCTAGCTCAGTAAAGAGGGGTTTCGACATAGCAATATCCCGTTCCTATGGCGATAGTCTTTCCAAGTGTAAGAGAATGACTGATACAACTTCGAACAAGACTTGGGGCGCCTTCACTCCTGTCATGCCTTCCTTCATCCGCCTCGTCGTCGGAGTCATCGTACTAGTGATCGTCGAAGCGGTCGTACTAGGATTTCCGGGAATAACAAACAACATCACAGGATCAACCATTTCCGTCGCGAACATTGTTGTCTTCATGATCGGGCTCATCGTCTGCTTCGTGGTTCTCAAGTTCGGTACCCAGCTCGCCAATACCGTCCAAGACACATACAAGAATTACAAAGCATGGACACCGCTACTCGCATTCTTCTTCCAGATCATAGCAATCGGAATACTCTACGCAGTGACCGCAGGGATCGCTCAGCCATACTTCGGTGCAAATCCGTGGGCCTATCCATTGATCTTCCTGCTCATTGCACTAATCCCCACAATCAAAGTCGTTACCAGCGTCGTCAACGCACTCGATGGCACCACTTCGACGAAACACAGCCAGAACTAATCAAACGAACCGCCCCAAAACTGCCCGAAAGTAACTTTCTTTCACAGACTCTTTACTTGAGTCTGTGTCTTATTTCTGCGCACTAGGTAGACGACAACCCCGACGATTACGGCCAGCGCGATAATCCCCGCAATCATTCCGAATAGTAGAATCCTCGGGAGGAAGGAGCTGAACGCTCTGCCCGGGACGACCTGTTCTAGAGCTATTGACGCCCACGCCGTGTCTAGGGCATTGGACCCGGTTGAAGATCGAGTGCTGTCTCTGAATCCTCCGTCTGAGTTCTGGTGTGACAGGATAAACGCTGTTGCGTCGTACGCGTAAGAGTTTCTTTCGAAGGCACTGAAAGCTAGTGCGGAGAGAGAAGCGGAATAGACCGCGTTAGTGTCATTCTCCACGGTTGAATATTTGGAGGTGGTGGTCAGAAAGTTTAGCGCTTTGGATACATGGGTGTCCGTGTCTTTGTAAGAGGCGTCTCGTAGCGTGAGCAGGACTAGGGCGGTTATGCTGACTGGTTCTGGTCCCTGCGAATAGATCGGATCGTATGCTCTGGTGCGTGTCAGGTTGAAGCTCCCATCTGAGTTTTGAAGCGAAAAGAGATAGTTGACGGCCGATTGCTGACTCGACGCGTTTATGGCCTTGGCGGCAATTAGCCCTCGCAGGGATTCGGAAGTATCAACGCTGGTTGCGACCGAGGCGCTGAGAGCTGTGGAGTAGTAGCCGAAGAAGCCGCCGTTTGTTTGTTGGAATTGGAAGAGATTAGATGCGACAGTGGCGGTTTGTAATAGATGAAGATTCCCACTGGCCGCTATGCTGAAAAGACTTGCTCCAGGCACGTCCGCTTCGCCGTAGTTTCCCCAGAACCAGTTTCCTGAATCATCTAATTGAGTTGCAAGCCATCTGTATGTCAGGGAAGCTTTCGAAGATTGTGTGTTATTGAGCCATAGTGCGTAGGCGGCGGCACCGGCCCAATGCTGGTAATAAGCGCCGTAGGATCCGTCGGACGACTGGTTGGTAGACAACCATTGCAGTGCGGCGTTCAGGCCTGACTCCGCAGCAGGGACCATAGAAATCGAGCTTTGATCTTTCGTTACGGTAGCTATGCTCGGGAACACGGTGAATGCTGATGATAGAGTGAGAATGACGACAACTAAGACGAATCGGTAGGCGGGCAAAGTTACCCGCTTCCTTTCCGAGTTGTCATATAAGGATTAGCGCTACCGGATTCGTGGGGAGATGTCGTTAGCAGAAAGCGATTGTTTTGGCGCCGGGCAGAGGCGACTGGTATGGGACTTCGTAGGCCCATGCCAAGGTCTCTCCGTTGGACAGTCGAATCAAGTCCGCACCGACTGGGGAGATCGTCCAGGCGTTCTGACTCTGGCAGAAAATCCAGACTGTCCAATAGAATGGGCTTTGGTTATGGATGTTGCTTATTCCAGTCACATAATGCTCATTGTAAGGAGCTCCGTAGCATTGTTGCTCCACATTGCCATTTGCTACGTGCAGTGTTAACTGGTAAAAGTTCCAGGTTGAGGGAATATTTGTCTCGTTGTACCATCTGATAGTCCCGTTACCGTAGTTGATCAGAGTATTCGTTTCGACAACACTGGTCCCTTGTGAGCTATTGTTCGAGCTGCATTGGGCCGACGAAGTCGATAACGTTCCGCCATACGACCTCTGAAGGTAGTAGTAGGCCCCGACTTGTGCGACTACCAATAGCGCTGCGATGAGCCCGAGCGCGAGATAGAACACTCGATGGTTGCTCGAGGCGAATCACTGATTCCTATTTTGAAGGGGGAGTCCCATTCGTTTCGAGGCAATTATAGCCAGAGGCACGACGGTGGCAAAGAAAACTAGGTTGCTTGCTTCGTGAATAACTGAAAAGGGCACTCCGGTTATCAGTCCAATGATCAGTGCTTGGTATAGGGAGCTGGTCTTGAATATCCACGAACCGAAGTTTGTGAGGACATCATAAGCAAACGTTGCCTGAAAACCGACCAGCCCGAAAAGTAGACCCATTCGTCTATACGGACGGCTATTGTTGAAGAGATCCCGAGCGGCAGAGGCCCGACTGAGCAAAGCTCCTGCTACGGCATAGAAGCATTCTCCTGTCATAAGGAAGAAGAGGAGTATGGGGTCCGCTTGGCCGTAGGGGTTGATGAATCCGTAGATCAGCCAGATAGAGATGGCTGAGCCGAGTCCCACTTCTAATCCGAAAAGGAACGCACCGATGAAAACGAAAGCATCCATGAGTTTGACGTTGGGTATGTCGATCATTGCATAGTTGGTACCCAAAGACACAGAAGTGAAGACTGCTATCAAAGCCACCTTCATCTGTGGGCTAGAGAATGGTTTATGGTTCGGGAACGGCCGCGACAAACTGAGCGGGCAAAGTTACCCGCATGCTTATATAGAATTTCCCCCAGGCAACGCTTGTTTTGATAGTCAACGCGGAACTGCTGAGGGCTTCTCCCGAACTGCTCCGTGACATCCGAGCAACCGTTGAGTTAGCGGTCGAGCGGAACAGAGCTGAAGCCATTCTTCTTTCTGGCGGGCTAGACACAAGCATAGTTGCTGCTCTAGCTTCCAAACAACAGCCCTTGAGAGCCTACACGATTGCTTTGGAAGGCGCTCCTTCTCCCGACACCGAGTATGCTAACCTCATGGCCCAGGCCTTAGGCCTGAACCATCAGCTCCACACGTTCAGCGTGGAGGAATTCATGGAGAATCTTCCCGAAGTCGTGAAGACGCTCAAAGTCTTCGACCCTATGGAAATTAGAAACAGTGCGGCAGTATTCGTTGGAATGAAAGAAGCAAAGAGGGACGGGACCTCAACCGTTCTTACAGGCGATGCATGTGACGAATTATTCGCAGGCTATAGTTTCCTCTTCAATTTGAGTCCGTCCGAACTGAAGGCTTCTCTGAAAAGACTTTGGAACGTAATGAGTTTCTCGTCCATCCCTATGGCCGAGTCACTAGGCATGGTTGCGAAGATACCGTTTCTCGAACCGGAAGTCAAACAGCTGGCTAGTCGGTTAGACCCATCGGTTCTCGTGGTTGAGCAGGACGGCCAGAAGTGGGGCAAATGGATTGTCCGGAAAGCGTTCGAGGATCTGCTGCCCAGCAAGATTACCTGGCGAGTTAAAGCGCCCATTGAATACGGCTGTGGAACCACAACCCTCCCACAAACCTTCGACCACAGAATCCCAGATGAAGAGTTTCGTGAGAAACAGGAGCACATCAAAGAGACGGACGGCATAACAATTCGAGACAAGGAACATCTTGCCTACTACGAAGTATTCCACACCGTCTTGGGACCCAGACCTAAGACTGTGGGACGTACATGTCCCCAGTGTCAATACGAAGTCAGAGAAGACGCGACTTTCTGTCGAACCTGCGGAGCCTACCCGATCTGAAAATTCCTCGGATCGTCATTGGCGGGACCCACAGTGGAGTTGGCAAGACATCAGTAGCCATTGGAATAATGGGCGCGCTAGCTAAAAGGGGAAGAAACGTCCAAGGGTTCAAGATCGGACCCGACTTTCTGGATACGAGCTTTCACTCCGCTGTAACTGGCAGACCCTCGCGGAATCTTGACTCTTGGATGATTCCAAGAAAGATGATTCCCTCCGTTTTCGCATCTGGATCCCAAGGAGCAGATATCGCCGTCATAGAGGGAGTCATGGGAGTATTCGATGGGCTTGATGGAAAATCACAACTAGCAAGCACGAGCGAGGTCGCACAGCTGCTCAGAGCACCTGTCCTATTGGTCATCGACGCCTACGGTCTCGCGGGAAGCGCCGCGGCTCTAGTGCTTGGCTACAAGAGCCTCGACCCAAGACTGCAACTGAGAGGGGTGATCCTCAACAGGGTCGCGGGCGATGCTCACGCGGAGATGTGCCGCGAGGCAATAAATCGTCACTCACAGATTCCAGTTCTAGGCGCGATCCCTGTCAGTCACGACATCAAACTTCCTGAACGTCACCTAGGATTAGTCACTGCGACGGAAATGGACAATGGGAAAACCCTCAACTCGATCATAGACCTTGTAGAATCCCACGTTGACTTGGACCGTATAGAAGCTCTCGCTGAATCGGCCCAGCCCATCCAGATCTACAAGGAGAAAGGCCGCCGAAGGAAAAAAGAGTCCGAAAGAGCTGTGATTGCCGTTGCTCGAGATAGAGCTTTCAACTTCTACTACCAAGAGAACTTGGACCGACTCTCAGAGGCTGGAGCGCAGCTCAAGTTCTTTTCACCTCTGAAGGACGATATGATCCCTGAGAACGCGACGGGATTATACATTGGTGGAGGATACCCTGAAGTCTTCGCTTCGGATCTTGCTAGCAACCATGGCATGTTGGGCTCGATCTCAAAATTCGCAGAGGACGACATGCCAGTCTACGGGGAGTGCGGCGGCCTCATGTACCTCACAAAGTCGATCCAGGACCTAAATGGAACCGAACATAAGACGGTGGGCCTTTTGGACGCGAAGACCTGCATGGTGAAAAGATTGACTCTGAGCTACACCCTCGGGAAGTCGACCCGGTCTAACATCCTGACCAGGAGGGGAAGCATGGTAAGGGGACATGAATTCCACTTCTCTACTATCAAAGAGATCCCCGAAGATGCAGAATTTGCGTACGAGATGAAGAGGGGAATTGGGGTGAGAGATGGGCAGGATGGCTGGTTGTGCTACAATACTCTCGCTTCATACATGCATACAAACTTCGCCTCCGACGTCCATATGGCCGAAAGGTTTGTGGAGTCGTGTGTCAACTATTCGAAAGGGTAGGTTGAATCGGCAATGAGGATTGCTTCGCTTCTGCCCAGTGCGACGGAGATTGCATTTGCGTTAGGGCTCGGAGACGAGGTCGTTGCCGTGTCTCATGAATGCGATTATCCTCCTGAAGCCTCCCAGCGGCCTGTTCTGACAAAGTCGGCGTTCCATGAAAAGATCCACAGGAGCCTCGAAGTTGACCGGGAAGTGGAGAAGCGGGGAGGAGACATTTACGAGATTGATGAGAAGCTCTTGGAGAAGCTTCAACCCGATCTTATTCTCACCCAAGAGCTGTGCGCTGTCTGCGCCGTATCCTACACCAAGGTCAAGGAAGCAGCGAGGGTCCTAGAGGCGGATACGAGGATTATCTCGTTAGAACCTACAAGTCTCGAGGAGATCGTTGACAATATTCTGCTAGTTGGAAAGAACACGGGCAGGATAGAGAGAGCCCGAGAATTAGGGTCTCAGCTTTTGTCCAGAATCAACACGGTGAAGAGTAAGACACGCAACCTAAGATCCAGACCGCGGGTCTTCTTCATGGAATGGCTTCAACCTCCCTGGGCTGGAGGACACTGGATACCTCAGATGGTGGACTACGCGGGAGGCGTCGAAGACTTAGGAAGACTTGGTAAACCGTCCCACAGAATCGACTGGAGCGAGGTACTCGACTATCAACCCGAGATCATCGTCCTGTCGCCCTGCGGGTTCGACTTGAACGGAGTCATGGGCGAACTCCATGAGCTAGAGTCCTACCATGGATGGAACAAGATACCCGCCTACAAGTCTCACAGCTTTTATGCTGTCAACGCGTCAGCCTACTTCAGCAGGCCCGGACCTCGAATAGTGAACGGTCTGGAGCTGCTGGCCCACATAATTCATCCCGAGTTATTCCCTGAAACATCTATGGCTCTTGAGATGAAGAGGATAGACCTTAGCTTTCTCAAAGCCTAGCGTCTTCTCGCTCAATCCGCTCAAGGGCCTCTTTCTCCATCTGTAGTGTCACATGTTCAATGCCAAATGATTCTTTCAGCTTCGCGGCCACTTTCCCGATGATGATAGAGCCGTCACTAATCTTGTCTGAGCCTAGGGTTACGTGCCCGCTAAGCGCGTAAAGTCCGGATGTGATAGTCCAGACGTGCAGATCGTGGACCCCCTTAACACCCTCTACGCTCCGGATAGTTCTCGCAATGCTTTCGAGTTCGAGATGTTTAGGAGTGGCTTCTAGCAGAATGTTAGTGGAGTCCCTTACGAGGCCATATGCGCTTCTCATAATCAGGATCCCAATCAAGACCGCCGCTATGGGGTCCAATCCGGAGTAGCCAGTGAACACCACCACTAAGCTACTGATTATCACGGCAATCGATGAGACTGTATCTCCGACGGCGTGTAGAAAGACGCCTCTGACGTTGAGACTTGTCTTCCCAGTACGGGCTAGTAGTCCAGTCGTGGTGAGATTTCCCAAGAGACCTAATGCGGCCAAAGAGAGAACGAGTGTTCCCTGGACTCTGGTCTGCTGCTGGAGTCTGAGAAAGGCTTCATAGATTATCAGAAGCGCTACGGCAATAAGGGTTGAGCCGTTGATCAGAGCAGCGAATATCTCGGCTCGATGATATCCGAAGGTCCGTCTCGCCGTATGCTGCCTCCTCCCCAGCCTCAGCGTTAGAATGCTAACGCCTATGGCTAGAACGTCAGTCAGTACATGGCCCGAGTCACTGATCAAGGCCAGGCTTTGGCCCAGAAATCCTCCTGTGAACTCTATGATTACAATTGTGGACGATATTACTAGCGCGATCCAGAGACGTCTTTCGGCGTTCTTGGACGGCACTGCGAGGTTCAGGCCCATCTGGAGATCTGTCCGAGGCTAGATTATGGATTAGTATTAGAAGTGAGTCAAAGAGATAGTGACGCTCAAACAATATCGGGCTAGATCTCAGACTGACCTGGCGGGATGGGCGCTCTCCAATGTCAGTCACTGACATGTAGAATTTTGACCAGTCACTCGAAGTAGACGCCCGTATCTGACCAGAGCAGTATTCAGGTTGCTCAGGCAAGCCTTCTCCAGCAACGCCTATAAAGAAAACGGCCTGCAGTTACGACCCGAATAATATGTATTCCAAAACAATCTTTGCACTAAGCCTAGCTCTGATCATTACCCTCTCAGTTCCAACCATCGCTCATGCAACAAAGACCCCGAGCTTCACAAACATAGTCCTTCTCCAGCCAAACGGAGACAGTGAACCCGAACTCTCCATCGGACAGAATGGACAAGTCGTATCAGTCGCGCTCTCCTGGACCCTCTTCCAGACAAACGCCTGGGTAGGAGCATTCGGACAGACTCCCACCTTCCAAGGAGGCATAGACTCGATGATACAGAACGGCATCGGAGGCGGAGAAGACGCTGATGTAGACTTCGGCTCAACCGGTACCGTCCATGTCACAACACTCCTCGCTGTCTTCAACCCCGTTACCAATATTGTGCAGCTAGGGGTGTCAGCCATCACATGTCCTAACGGCGACCTATCGAACAACTTTGCAAAGTGCACCCGCCAGATCCTAGACTTCACCCAGGCCGACAGACCATGGGTAACCTCCGATGGCCCCCACGTCTGGATATCCTACCACGACTCCGGCTCCAGCACACTCATCCATGTCTGGCGTTCAGACGATGATGGCTTCACATGGAAGACAGTAGGCGACCCAATACCGGGTCATGACAGCACAACAGGGAACTCGACCTTCAACAATGACCAGGGAAAGATCGTAGCTGACCCTGTAACGCACAATGTCTACGACATATTCGCCGCGGGAGTTTCAGGAGTCCAGAAGGGCACTACTGCGAATTTCAACAACATCTACGTCTCCGTAAGCACTGACCTTGGAGCGACGTGGACCCCACACCTTGTCTTCTCGGCACCAGTTAACCAGGCCTTGAACAACATATTTCCCATCTTGGCGGATGATCCGTTGAGTGGATCCCTTTTCGCTGGCTGGTCAAACCTGCACAATGTTTTCATTTCCAAGTCTACGAACCAAGGCTCAACATGGTCAGCTCCAGTCGCCGTAGCTAGCTCTCCGGTGAACACAGCCCTCGAGCCGTGGGTTGCAGTTAGGAGCGGAACTGTAGACGTTGTCTACTACGGAACAAGTGCTGCGAGCAACCTTGACTCCACCGCTGTCTGGAACGTGTACCTGTCTAGAAGTACCGACGGCGGGTCCCACTTCGCCCAAAGCGTCGTGAGTTCCCATCCCAACCATATCGGCGTTGTCTGTACTCAGGGTACCGGATGTGCTCGCGGAACCCGGAACCTACTCGACCTCTTCCAGATCGGCATCGACCCAGTGAATGGCTTGGCCGCTATCATCTATACAGACGATACACTCACAACTCTACCAGATGGCTCTCCACTACCACAGGTAATACTCGCGTTCCAAACGTCATAGATCCCAGGGAACCCCCCTCTCCTCCCCTCTTTTTTCAGTCTCCCGTGGCAATCTTCATTCTTGTGCCGTGGGAAAGGTGTGGTCACTCGGGTTAGTTGAGTTCCATGAACTAGAATTCGTAAGCACCGATGAAGGTTCCTCTCTGTCAATGTTCGAGCTTCGACAGTATGTTCTCGTAGTGATGGACGAGCGCAGAGACGTTCTTGAATTATTGATACGGATCCGGCAGGCTGAAGTCGATCTTCAGACGGCTACAAATTGATATTAGAATAAGTCGTATTAAAAAGAAAAACTGGTAGGGACAGGCGTTCGATGCCCCGGCTGAGTCTACATGCTTTTCTTTTTCTTGCTCTTCTTCTTTGGTGCCATGTTATGTACCGAGTCCGACGACGTACGGACGTTGCATAATACATCTCCGGTCGCATACTTGTTCAAACTGTCACATTATAGCCGGAGAAAATCATGACGATTCGGCGGCATCGACCGCTAGATTCCGCGGAAGGATCCCCCTGCAAGTGACCAGTATCTTCTGAGAATGAGGCCGGCAACGAGTCCTCCGAGGTGCGCGGGACCTCCACCGCCCGAGAAAATGTCTAGACCAAGAAGGAAGATCAGCAAGATTACTACTTTGAGTCCGACCGCCGTTCCCATAATTCCATAGATTGCGCCGGAGGCTCCAACGGCACAGTCGGGAATGAAGGAGTTTGGGGCCAGGGAGTAGCTGAGGAGATCGGTACCCACGAAGCCGAGGCTGCCTACGAGTCCCGTTATGAAGAAGGTCATCACCCAGCGTGACTTTGAGACTTGTTCCTCCAGAATAAAGCCGAAGAAGAGGAGAAAGAAGACGTTGCTGGCGATGTGGAGGATGCTTGCGTGTAGGAAGATGGCAGTGAGAACAGTCCAAGGAAAGAGAGGCGTAGGAACATCACACTGAACCACCAAATCGACGAAGATGTTCTGTAGCTGTATTGGTTCGAAAAAGTTACCAACTATTACTCCAATGATGACGTAAACAGCTACCAGAACCAACGAGAAGACTACTGTCGGGGACCGAAGAATAGCCCTGATCCTTCGGGACCCATTGGATTCAGAGGCCGATTCCATGGCTCGTTGCCGTGCTGGGATTGTAGCTATTTAATCGACCCATTCCAACAGTAACTAGGCTGGCTTAACACTCGCGAAGATGCCAGGTTGATGAATTGTAAGCCTCTAACAAAGTGCATGGTGCCTTGCCAAAACAACTAGTCCTGTACATGTCGAAGGAAGACGAAGAGACATTCCTACAATACTTGCGGTCGTTAGGAGACCTAGTTATCCTTCCCGCGACCTCGCCTTCATCCGCTTTTGCACCCGTTTCCGCTCTTCCCGAACCCACCCAAGACGAGGACACGAGAAAGTTCTGGCTACAGAACAATAGTGTACGTCTCCCACTTGTGACAGAGTATGCGCCGGAGAAGAATTGGTATGTGATCGATGGATTCCAATCTCCAGTCGTAGAATTTCACCGCTCATGGACCGTATCTCGGATGATGCTGGCCGGGGGAATTCGAGCTGATATGAACTATCTTGACAATGACAAGCGCGACTTAGTTCGGAAGCCTGTCGAATTCAGAAACTGGTTTGACTCCATGCAGAGTTGGGTTCGTAAGAATTTCAAGCATCTCACTCTTCTCAC
>Ga0209588_1000131_pt1 | contig 21999 bp, 17 predicted proteins | sample Rivendell_Oct201_10_FD_188351 | JGI IMG/M metagenome (GOLD analysis project Ga0209588, IMG submission 188351) | Vadose zone soil microbial communities from the Eel River Critical Zone Observatory, Northern California, USA -... | ecosystem: Host-associated > Plants > Roots > Rhizosphere > Soil ...
GAACAAGCTCGTTCGCGCCAGCTGGGCCGCCTCACCTCGCGCGTGTCCGGCCAGGTGGCTGATCCGTGGAAAGACGGCCTGCGTGATCGGAAACAGCAGCGTGGCGAACGCCTTGCTGATCTTCTCCGCCCCGACGTAGTACGCGACCGCGGAAGGGGAGCCGAAGAGCCCGAGGATGAAGCCGTTGCCAACGGTGTAAAAGCTGAGAGCACCCTGGTACAGGAAGGTCGACCAACCCAGACGCAGGGTCCGCATGACGAGACGTGTACTGGGGAGTCGGAACGGGATCTCTCGGTAGGTGACCGCCAGCTCGATCGCGACCGCCGCGGCCATCATGCCGCCCTGGATGGCGAGCACTTTCCAGGTATCCGCGGGAGACCGGACGAAGAGGAGGATTCCCGCCAGCGAGAGGATCCGCGCCCCCGTTTCCCATCGCGCGATGAACGCCATCCGTTCAAGTCCCTGGAAGAGCCAGTTAAGGCTGTACGACATCGAGAGGGCCCACAGCAATGCAGGCCACAGGAGGCTTTCGTTGTGGTGGACCGGTGCCACCAACACGCTGAGCGTCACGGCGACAGCAATCGAGAGAATCGTCAGGGCCGCCTTGGCACCGAGCACGCCGGCGAGGAGATCAGCGAGGCGGTCTGGGTCGTGGCGATGGCGCGCCACCTCTCGCGTCGCCGAATAGTTGAAGCCGTACGTCACGGTCAGCATCACGTAGCTGGCGAAAGCCTGCATGAAGGCGAGGCTGCCCCAGTTCTCGGGTCCCAGGATGCGAGCCAGGAAGATGATCGTCGCGATCGGCAGCAGGTAGCTTCCAAACTGCAATGCGTACAGTCCGAGCGCATTCCGAACGATCCCGTTCCGCAAGAGCTGCGCCCCCCGCGCCCAGGGCCTTGCTGTCGACAACCTCAGGTGTTCACAAGGATTCCCGCCACGACATCGACGCCTGACTGCCGGAGCAGGTCCGCCGTGCGCCGCGCGTCCCCGAAGCGCGTTACCCCATTTGTTGCGACGATCACGGAGTGCTTGATGGTGCGCCCCAACACCAGGGCCTTTGGGTTGACATCGGGTGATGGGACGGGCACCAACACCAACTCGTCACCGGTTGATTCGAGGTCATGTTTCTCGATGGCCGCGGAACCGTTCAGCTCCACCACGGCGGCATGCTGTCCGGCACCGGCGGCGGCGCTGCTGAGCCCGCGGGCGACCGGTCCGCTCTTGTCACGTTCTGACGCGGCCACGACCAGGATCGAGTGGGGGGCCGGCGATCGGGCGAACACGTTTGCCAGTGCCAGCGAGTAGGTGCCGCTGGTCGGCGAAAGCAGGCTGCGCAGCACTCCGGGAGTGACGAAGACCACCGGGGCCGCCGCGGCCCTGGCCAGCCCGTCGGCGCTGACGATGCGATCGTCGAACCGATGGATCAGCAGCGCGGCGAACACGCCGATGCACAGGCCGGCCACGAGGGCGGCGCTGATGTAAAGAACGGGATTTGGGGATTCCGCCTTTGCCGGCGGCAAGGCCGGCTGCACGATGTTGGCGATGTTGGTCAGGCGATCCATTCGCACGTTCAAGTCCGTCACGCGCGTCAGGTCCAGCATGTACGCGTTTTGGAGCCGGGTCAGCTCAGCCTGGTGTCCCGCGGCGGCGGAGCTCCCCGGGGGGCTGTTGGCGAGCGCCTTGCGCTCGGTGTCCATCGCGGCCGCCAGCTGGGCGATCTCCTTGTTCAGGTTGTCGCGCGCAGGCTTGTAGAGCCGGGTGACCTCTGCGGAATCCTGGTTGATCATGGCCTGCGCGACCGCGTTCGCCAGCGCCGCCGCCTGAGCCGGACTGCTGGCCTTGGCGCTGACGGTCAACTCGCTGGTGCCGCGGTAGACGGCTGCGCTGACGAGCTTGCCGATTGTCGTCTCGGGCGCCACGAGGTCGCTCGAGGTGCATGCGTTGCCCGCCAAGGCGCACGCCTCGACGAGGGTGGACCGGCTCGTCGCTGAAACGATGAAGTCGTGCTGAAGCAGGTCGCCGGCGGCGATGCCGGAGTCGAAATCTGTTGCCGTGCGGGCGGTATCCAGGTAAACGATGGCCGTCGCTTCGTACGTTTTCGGCAGGAACACCGACAGCGCGGCTGCCGCCAGGCAGCACACGCCTGTGATCACCAGAATGATCTGGCGCCGGTGCGCCAAGGCGTCGAGGAGGGTGAACGGAGGCCTGTCGTCCAAGTCTTTTATGGGGCCAGAGCGGCCGGTAGACCCGCGAGGTGGCCGCGAAGTCCGGGCGCCAGCCGATCCGTCCCAGCGGATGATTGGCGCATGCCTTGAGCCTATCCGGAGGGATCGCTCCAGGGATATGGGCGCAGGCCACGTGGGGTGGGCGTGAGTCCCAGGGCCGATCCCGGGCCCACGGGGGCTGAACCTTAATGCCCATGTCGGTCGCGCCGAGTCCGACCTACCTTGGATTACGCAGGATGACGCGTGCTGAATCGCCGACCAATACGACCGCGGTCATCGGCGCCGGACCTTACGGGCTCTCAGTCGCCGCCCACCTCCAGGGTCGGGGAGTGCCGGCCAAGGTATTCGGCGAGCCAATGGAATCGTGGCAAAAGATGCCGGCCCGCATGGCTCTCAAGTCGGTTTGGAGTGCGTCGAGCCTGGCCGACCCAAACGGTGCATTCAGCCTCGAGCGTTACTGCCGGACCACTGGCGCTTTCGCGACCGAGCCCATCCCGCTGCCCTTCTTTCTCGACTATGCGCGGTGGTTTCAGGAACAGGTTGGACAGAACGTCGATCGGGTTTACGTCCGGTGCCTCCGGCTCCGGGGTGGCGGCTTCCAGCTCGCGCTGTCTGACGGCCGCGAGTTTGCCGCCGCAAGAGTCGTGGTGGCCGTCGGCGTGCGCCAGTTCGCGTTCATGCCTCAATTCGCGCGCGGCCTGCCCCGGCAGCTCGTCAGTCACAGCGGAGATCACGTCGACTTCAGGCAGTTTCGCGACTGCCGTGTCGCAGTGGTCGGCGCCGGCCAGAGCGCGCTCGAGTCCGCCGCGATCCTCTGCGACGAAGGGGCGCACGTGGAGGTGATCGCCCGCGGGCCTGTCCACTGGATCAACCGTGTGCTCTACCACCACGGCGGGCCGATGAGCCGGCTTCTGTACCCGCCGACCGATGTCGGACCCCCTGGTCTCAACTGGCTGTGCGGCTCGCCGAGGCTCATGCGACGCCTACCGGCCGGGATGCGGACAAGCATCGAGGCGCGTGCGGTGCGGCCGGCGGGCGCGCAGTGGCTGCGACCTAGAGTCGAGGGCAAGGTTCCGATCACCCAGTTCACCGAGGTGCTCGGAGTGGACCCGTCGAGACAGGGAGTGCGCCTTTACCTCGGCGATGGCACAGTCCGCGACGTGGATCACGTGCTCTTCGGGACCGGCTACCGGCCGAACGTCGCGGGGATCCCGTTTCTGGACTCTCATGTGCGGGAGAAAATCAACCAGCACGACGGCTTTCCTCTGCTTACCGAGTGGTTCGAGTCATCGGTGCCTGGACTTCATTTCGTAGGTGGGTTGGCGGGCCGGACGTTCGGCCCGATCTGCCGCTTCGTCGCGGGTGCCCGGTTTACGGCGCAACAGGTCGCGCGACGGGCAGCCGAGCTCAACTAGGGTCACCGGTGGCCGGCCACGAGCCAGGCGTGCTCCTGCTGGGCAGCGACTTCAAGGCGCTGGCTGTCGCTCGCAGCCTCGGCCGGCGAGGCGTTCGCGTGGCCGTCGTCGACAATGTGCCGCGATCCGCGTGGTTCTCGCGCTACGTCGCCCAACGCTTCAGGTGGTATGAAGCGATGTGCTCCACTTCGCTGCCGGATTTTCTGCTGAGGCTCGCGGGAAAGGCTGGAATGCAAGGCTTCGTTCTGTGGCCGGCGCAGGACGATGCCCTCGAGCTCGTGGCGCGAAATCGCGAACGCCTGTCATCGGCTTACGAGCTGATCACCCCGCCATGGGAAATCCTCAGGCACGCGCACGACAAGCGTCTGCTGCACGACGCTGCCGATGAGGTCGGAGTCTCACATCCCCCTACCTGGTACCCGTCGGACGAGCGCTCGCTGCACACACTGCCAGTCGAGTTCCCCGCGATCATCAAGCCGGCCATGTCGATCACGATGCAGCACGCGATCGGTCGCAAAGCTCTGCCGGTTCGCGACATGGACCAGCTTGTCCAGAGCTATCGTCTCGCCGTCGCCATCATGCCGGCCGACCACGTCATGGTCCAGGAGGTCATCCCCGGCGAGCAGCAGTACTCGGTGGGAGTCTTCGCCGAGGACGGGCGAATCGCGTATGCGATGACCGCGAGGCGGACGCGCCAGTATCCGATTGATTACGGTCTGAGCAGCAGCTTCGTGGAGGCGGTCGATATTCCAGGCCTCATGGAGCCGGCCGAGCGGATCCTCCGCAAGCTCGGCCTCTCGGGCATGGTTGAGGTGGAGTTCGTTCATGACCCGCGCGACGGCCGGCCGGCGCTTCTGGACGTCAATCCTCGGCCGTGGGGGTGGCACGCTCTGTGCATAGCGTGTGGGCTCGACTTTCCGTACATCCAATACGAACGTGTGCTGGGCCGTCCCACTCCTCCCCGCGAACCGCGATACGGTCCGCGCTGGATCCGCTTGTTGACCGATGTCCCGGCCGGACTGCAGGGCATCAGCGCGGGCCGATTCTCGCCAGGCGCTTACCTGCGCTCCCTATTAGGCGGCAAAAGAGTCGGTTCGGTGTTTGACATGAGCGACCCCATTCCCGCAGCCGGCGACCTGGCAGTTGCCGTCGTGCGCACGGTGACTGCCGCTATGAGAGGCCGCAGGCCCAAGGTCCCGGAGGCCCCGCCCGAACCGACCCGTCAGGCGCTCTGAGACATCGCGCCGACCTCGGGCCCGAGCGCCTCCAGACCGCTGCTGTCGGCCGCAAGCTCTACAGGCTGGCCGTGCTGCGTGAGAGATTCTTGAGCTCCTTCCAGAATCCTTATCAGCCGGAGCCCGCAGTGGCCGTCCGTCAGCGGCTGCCGGCCGTGAGTGACGCATTCGAGGAAGTGCTGGGCTTCGACGCGAAGGCCTTCCGTCAGGCTCAGCTGAGGCGCCCACATATCGCCGGTGCGGTAGCCGATCAATGAGTCGAGCGCGCCCTGAGTGCCGCCGAGCGTGATCCCTTTGTCGTAGACCTTGATCTTCTCGCTCGGCTCGAGGTCGTCGTACACGATCATCTGGCGCGCGCCGCCGATCAGCGTGCGGCGAATCTTCAGCGGGGCCAGCCAGTTGACGTGGTGGTGAGTGATCAGGCTGCCGTCGAAGTAGCAGGTCAGGTAGGCCAGGTTCACATGGTGCCCAGGCACATGGGCGGCCCCTGTGGCCGCGACCGCGACCGGCTGCTGTCCAAGCACGTAATCCATGATCGCGAGGTCGTGCACGGCAAGATCCCACAGCACGTTGACATCTCTCTGGAACAGGCCGAGGTTGACCCTGACCGAGTCGTAGTAGTAGAGCTGGCCCAGGTTCCCGCTTTCCACCAGCTGCTTGATGGTCTGTACGGCACCCGTGTAGACGAATGTGTGGTCGACCATCAACACGAGTCCGCGCTGCTCCGCGGCCTCGATGAGCTGCGCCGCCTGTTGTGAGTCGGCTGTCATCGGTTTGGTTACGAGGACGTGCTTTTTCGCCTCCAGTGCCCGCCTTGCGATGTCGAAGTGGGACGACACCGGCGTCGCGACCACCACGGCGTCCACGTCCGGATCGCTGATCACGTCCCTGTAGTCGGTGGTCAGCTTGACCTGTGGATGCCGCTTGTGGACCTCGGTGAGGCGCTCGACCGAGAGGTCGCTGACGGCCACCACTTTCGCGGCAGACTGATCCGCAAAGTTACGAAGCAGGTTCGGGCCCCAGTATCCATAGCCGATGACGCCTATGCCAATCGACGAGCTCGGCTCTTTTCTCTGGAGCCGCCTGAAGCTGCTGTAGGGGCTTTCGGCGACCTCAGGCTGTGGCGCCCGGCTGGAGCGCAAGTCGACCTTGCCGTTGGGTGGGTGCTTCGGTGCGGCCGGACGATCGATGCTCACGCCAGGTCGAGCTTCCGTTTGCGAGCACGCACCGGTGGGCGACTCCACCAGTGGGGCCGAGGTCCGATGAGCCGGGCTGGATTTCCTAGTACGAGTGAGTCGGGCGGGACATCGTGCGTGACGGTGGCACCGGCCCCCACCATGGCGCCCTCGCCGATGGTGATTCCGCAAATGATCGTAGCGTTCGCGCCGATGCTTGCACCACGACGCACGAGCGTCGGCACAACCTGCCAGTCTCCAACCTGCAGAAGTCTTCCTTTGTCATCGATCGCTGCGGGGTACCGGTCGTTCGAGAAGCAGACGTGAGGCCCGACGAACACACCATCCTCGATCGTGACGCCGGTGGGAATGAAGACGAACGCTTCGACCTTCACGTTTTGGCCCAGCACGACACCCCGCTGGATCTCGACGAACGAAGCGATCTTGCAGTTGTCGCCGACCTTGCACCCGTACAGATTGACCTGGTCCGGATGAAGCACGATGACGTTCCGGCCGAGATCCACGTCCGTCGCGATCATGGCCCGATGTTAGGGATCGAAATTGCCCGGGCCAATAGACACCTCCGGTATGCCGACGGGGGCCATGCCCGGCCGCGGGGTACATCTGTCACAGGTCACCGGGGCATCGTCCCAAGTTGCCTGGGACTCCGACGACGGCCGACGCTCGACCTCTAGGCCGAATCTCTGGAGCGTGGCCCGCTGCCCTCGCCAGGGTCGTCCCCGCCTGTGTTGGACGCTTCTCCCGAGCGGCTCGCCAGCACGCGGCGAATTGTTTCCGAAAGCAAATGGCGGGTCGCGCGACTCTTGACCAGCAGCTCCTGCACCCCCAGCTCTTGCGCTCGCTGCAAGTCACCAACGCCGATGGTGTCGGTGAGAAGGATCACCGCCAGGTCGCGGGTTGCGGGGTAGCTGCGTACCTGCGCAAGCGCGTCAGTTCGGCTGAGGTCGGGCAGGCTGTCCATGACGAGGACTTCCGGTGGCCAGTCGAGCAGGCGCTCCCGAGTCGATCGCCAGTCATGGACAAGCACCACCTGCCAGCCGGCCGCCTCCAGGGCCGCTCGGTACAAATCCCCCAGAGCGACGTCACCCTCGGCCAGGAGCACCCTGCCCGCCACGCGCGGGAGAGATGCCTCAGTGCCGCTGCTTGCCGGATTCCGGTGTTGTTCGCCCATAGCTTGGGTCAGAGCTCGACAAGTGCTTTCCTGACCGCGTAGAGGACGGCTTGGGCGCGGTCATAGATTTGCAACTTTTCATAGATGTGGCTGATGTGGTTGCGTACGGTCTTCTCGCTGATCTTCAGGTTGAAGGCGATCTGCTTGTTGGCCTGGCCTTTTGCAATGAGCTTCAAGATCTCGACCTCGCGTGCGGTCAGACCGTCGTAGAACTCCTTGGGCGTGCTTGCTCCGGTGAGCATGTCGAGCACTCGGTTGGCGACCGGGCCGGCCATCACGCGCTCTCCCGACAGCACGGCCATGATGCTGGACGCGATTGCGGCCGGCTCGGCGTCCTTGAGGATGTAGCCACTGGCACCTGCCCGCAGCGCCTGGAGGACATAGCTGTCCGCCTCAAAAGTGCTGAGGATCAAGACCTTGACCGCGGGGTTATTGCGGATGATCTGCTCGGTTGCTTCGGCGCCATCGAGCCCAGGCATCCTGAGGTCCATCAGCACGACATCGGGCTCGAGGGCCGACGCTTTCTGGACCGCGTCGAGCCCATCCTTCGCCTCGCCGACGAGCGCGATCCGCGGGTCCTCCTCCAGGAGTCGCGCCAGCCCACGACGAAACAGCGTCTGGTCGTCGGCGATCAGGACTCGTACAGTACGTGCTTCGGTGACCACCGCAACGCCTCCATCGGAATGCTGAGAGTGACCGTCGTTCCGGCCATGGAGCGACTTCGAATCTTGAGCACCCCTCCGCAGAGCGCTGCCCTCTCCCGCATGCCCAGCATTCCCATGCCGAACGGCTTCTTCATGTCGAGCCATGCGATACCTCGGCCGTCGTCCCGGACCTTGACGACGAGCCTTGTGTCCGACGCCTTGAGGGCTACCTCGACGCAGGTGGCTCCGCCGTGTTTGTAAGCGTTGTTGATTGCCTCTTCGATGATGCGATAGATATGGATTGAGGTCTCGGGCGGGAGCGCCCCGGGCCACGACGGGGACACCCATAGGCTCGCCTTCATCTTCATTCGAAGCTGGCAGGTGGCGAGCAGCCCTTCGCCGAGTGCTTGAACCAGACTCTTCGCGAGCCCAGGCGTTCCGCGCAGGTCGCAAAGGAGCTGACGCAGGTTGTTCAGTGCCTCGCGAACCGTGGTCTGGACGAAACCGAGCTGATCGAGAACCTGTTGGTGGTCATGCTGCTCCCGGATGAAGATCTCGGTCTGTATCGATAGGTTGATCAAGGTCTGAGCGAGCTGGTCGTGCAGCTCGCGGGCAATGTGGCTCTTGATTCGCTCGCGCTCGGCGTCGATGCCTTGGTCCGGGCGAGGCAGCTCGAGGACCTGCGCGCCGGGCCTTCCCTCGACCTCGAAATTTGAAAGAGCCATCACAAAGAGTCCGCGACGGTCGGCGACATCGTCATCACTGGAATCTGGTCCTTGTACAAATCTTTGCGGGCCACGATTGAAAACTAAGATTGATGACATCCCCGCGTCGCCGTACAAATGAAGTATTCGTTGAACTTTTTTGGAATCTCGCCCGAAAGAGGTCAGCCCACGGTGACGTGCCACACCGCGTTGTCGGTTCCGCGCTCGAATACATCGCTTCGCCCAGACGTCCACGAGATGGCCGCGGGGCGAGAAGCCCACTGGCCTCCCAGCGACTGCCAATCCGTCCAGGTGCTGCCCGTCCACGAGCGACGGTAGAGCACGCCCGAACCCAGAACGAATACATCAAGACGTCCTGTTCCCGACGACGAGACCCCAGGCCCGGAGGACAGGGTACCGCCGAGAGATTCCCATGCGCTCCAGCGAGTGCCGTCCCACCACCTGTGGTAAAGGGCATTGTCCGCGCCGCGGGTGAAGACGTCGGTCCGGTTGGTGCCCCACGAGATCGCGGCCGGCTCCGAGGTCGGGCCGCTGCCCATCGCTTCCCAGCTGCTCCAGGCCCGGCCATTCCAAGACTTGCGGTAGAGCTGGCTGTCGGTGCCGGTCACGAAAAGTTCCAGACGGCCGGCGCCAGACGAAGCCACCGTGGGGCTGGAGGCCGCCGCACCGCCCAGTGATTCCCAGGCGCTCCATTGGATACCGTCCCATGACTTGTGGTGAACCGCCTGGTCGGCGAAGAGGGCGAAAACGTCGATCCGGTTCGCGCCCCACGAGATCGCCGCCGGGTCGGAGGTGAGGACGCCACCCAGCGCCTCCCAGCCAACCCACCGTGTGCCGTCCCACGTCCTGCGATAGAGCTGGTTGTCGGTGCCACGGACGAACACGTCCATCCGATTGGCGCCCCAGGAGCTGACCGCGGCTCCCGAGTTGACGGCTCCGCCCAGCGACTCGGTGCTCATCGAAGGTCCGGGGGGCGGCGTCGGCGACGGGCTGGGTATTGGGCTCGGAGACGGGCTGGGTGTCGGGCTCGGCGATGGGCTGGGCGACGGGCTTGGTGACGGATTCGGCGACGGGCTCGGTGTCGGACTTGGGGATGAACATCCGCCAAAAGCGGCCTTGGCGCCGGCGAGCGAGCCGGCCGAAGAGTCGATAGCAAAGGTTCCAGGCGTGTCGAACCAGATCGCAGCCGAGATCCGGGGGAACTGCGCGCCGAAAGCCTGCGCGGCATCGAGGATCCACTGCTGCTTGGTCACGCCCGGCGGGTCTCCCGCCACCGGCTCCGCGCTGGCCCACTCGGCGAGCATCATCGGTTTGGTCGTGTTGAGCGACGCCAGACGCGAGTAGATGGTGGTCATCGAACCGAGCGCGGCGGACAGGCTCGCCCAACCGCCGCCGGCCGCGCCCCAGTTGTAGACGTCGATCGCCATCCAGTCCACGTACGCGTCGCCGGGATAGAACGCGCGCTGGTCGACGCCGGCCGGATTCCAGACGGTGGGGTTCCAGACGAACTGGACGTTGGTCGCGCCGGCCAGGGCGAAGCGGTCGTGGACGTGGCGGAAGGCCGCGATGTAGCCGGCCACAGTGTTGCCGTTGACGCCGTAGCCCCAGGGATACCAGTTGCCGTCCATCTCGTGGCCGAAATCGAGCATCACTGGACCGCCGTAAGTCTTGAGTCCAGTGGCCCACGAGTCGATGTAAGGGTCGAACGAGCCGGCCGCGATTGCGGTCAAAGGAAACGTGTTGTTGGCCACGCTCATCGGGGACGGACCCCACGCCTCCCACGTGATGAGCGGGGTTGCGCCAGTGACCCCGACCGAGGTGTAGTTGCGGATCGCGTTCAACATCCACGGCTGGTTCGCCGCGAACGTGCCGGAGCCGTTATCGCCCCACTGCGAGTAGTAGTGGACGATGCTCGAATGGCGGCCGATGGCGGTGTCGAGCGCTCTCATCGCAGTCATGTTCGGATCCCAAGGTGCGTTTGGCTCATACATTCCAAACTGCACCGTGCAAGGAGCTGTTGCGGCGTGCACTGAATTTTGAGACGTGAGCAGGGATGTGGCAGCAGGTGAAAGCACCACGGTGGTGATCGCGAATGCGCACACGAAACGGAATCGTTGAAGTAACAAGGTGAATCCCCTTCTGGCTCGGGGTTCACCCGGTGCCAAACTACCTCAGGTATACGAGTCGATCGGCGCACAGTCGCCATCCATTTGCTCTGTTCGCAAGCATCCGATTCGGCCGCAAGGCGGCCCCGCGATGGCCCTGCTGAGTAACCGTGCAAACGCAGTGGACTGAGAACTCTTGCACCCTCTTCCTTATATGTGTGCATGGAGCTGCTCGGAAACTGAGGGGGTGGAACCCGGCGGGAACCTACTGCTTGACCGACTTCACCAAGTCCGTGAAGTCATTGGAAATCAGGTTAAGGGGGAGGCCGAGCCTTGCGGCCCGGCCTCGCCCCTAGGGGTAGGGGTCTATCAGATCGGAAAACGGGTCAATTCGCCCGGCTCGATAGGGTCACCGGATTCTGCTTTCCGGCGAGGCGATTGCATCGACCGTGCATGGAGTCGGGCCAGCAAGGGACGCGGGTGCCGGAACATGATCACCGGCAAGCCAGACGGCGGCCACGCCTGTGCCTGCCCTCTACGGACCGGGACGGGCCCAACCACGACCGAGTCCAGCATTTGCTTCAGCGTCCGCTCCAGCAGCCAGTCGAAATCATTCATCTGTATGGAAAACGCCTTCCCAACCGAAGTACCTGCGCCGGCGCTCATTGCCGCTCAGCCTGTGTCCGATCCTTACCAGGCGCAGCCGGCACGGCCCCGGGCGCATGACCATCACCGCGAACCTCAGGAACAGCCTGGCAAGGATCATCTCCCGACCGCCGCCGAGCTCACGCCGCGACGGCTGCCGCGTCGAGGTCCGCGGTGCAGAAGGCGCACCGGTTCGCGCCAACCGGGATGTTGCTCAAACAACGCGGGCACTCCCTTGTCTTCGGCTCCGGAGCAAAACCACTACCTCCATTTGAGCTTCTGGTCCAAACGGACAACGCACAGCCCCGGCGATGTACGTTGGCGAGGCAAATCTCCTCAAGATTGCAGCCTGTATTGCCAGGCTGCAATGGCCGCTACAATCGCGTGGCGGACAAGGGGTTGCGGAGCTTAGACACCGATCACCGGTCGGATGCCGGCCTCTGGGACCAACTAGGGGCCTTGCAATCGAGCTTGGCCGAAATGGCTGGGCTTCGAGATGTGACGCTGCTTGTGGAACGCGCTCTTGGCCTGGCGCTCCAGTTGACCCGCTCCCCCACGGCTTTCGTCAGCCTCGCGGGCACTGCTGCGACCGACCACGTGGTCTACACACGGACGGCTGACCGGTCGGTAACCCTCCCGAAGACCACGATCGACAGGTTGGCGGGCGACGTCGCCGCCAAGGGCGCCAGCCATGTGGTCAACGACGGGGCTCGAGCCGCAGCCGTGGCCGACTTCCCGCTGAAGACCTTCTTGGGCGTGCCGCTGCAGGTTGGTGGCGAGGTTATCGGCGCGATCGGAGTCGCAAACTCTGCCGGGTACACCGCCCGCGACGAGATGGCCATGTCAATCTGCGCCAACCAGGTGGCGGCGGCAATCGAACTCGCCCGCCTGCGCCAGCGCCGGCAGGAGATGGTGGACGCGCTCATCAATCTACGGGCAGACCTCGACCGGAGCGAGGAGCAACGACTCATCAACGAAGGGCGGGCGCACACGGCAGAACGCTTGGAAAAGGCACATGAGCTGGCGATTGAGGCCTTGCTTGCAGTCTCCCGGCACATCCGCTCCGGCGATGGTCTGACAGGTTTCTACAGGTTGCTGACCGCGACCGTGGCTGAGCTCGTCGGCGCTGACCAAGTGCTGTTCTGGGAGGTGCGCCCCAACCAAACGTTGACCGCCATACCCGGCGGCTACGGAGTGGACGATGCGTTCATCTCGCGGTTGTATCCGGCGGCATGCGATCCAGATGGCACTGATCTGCCCAGCCAGGTCGTTTACAAGGATCTCATTTTCCGTGCGGCGCTTGATGAACACGGAGAGTCCCCCCACCGGGCCGTGCTTGAAGTGCTCCAGGTTTCGAATGCCATGAGCGTGCCCTGGCGCGCAGGAGACAACCGACTCGGTGTGGTCGCTGCGTACAACTCCCATCGAGCCGATGGTTTCTCGATGGAAGACGCCTGGCTCCTGCAGACGGCCGGTCTCGCCGCCGGCCTGGTCTGGCAGCTGAAGCAAGCGGAGGGGGAGCTCAACGAATCGGTCGAGCGCTTGCAGAGAGTGGATGCCGCCCGGCAGCTTCTTCTCAGGAATCTTTCCACGGCCTCGGACCAGGCAACGCGGCGATTTGCGGCTGAGCTCCACGACGATGCGCTCCAGAAGCTGACTGCGGCGGAACTCCAGCTGCAGCGCGTTCGTGAGTCGCAGGGCAATTCGTCACTCCCTCGCGGGATGAGTGACGCGCAGGCACTGCTCGTCGAGGTGGAAGAAGCATTGCGCAAGCTGCTTTTCGACGTGCGGCCGCCCGCATTGGACTCGCCCGGAGGTCTCGAGGAGACAATCCGCGACCGTCTCGCGCTGCTTCGCTCCCTCACCGGAATCGAGGCCCAGGTTGATCTGGACTTGCCCGACGACCCGCCCCACGAGATCAAGTCGCTCGTCTACCGGCAGGTGGCCGAGGCCCTCGCCAACATCGAGAAGCATGCCGGCGCCAAGTCGGTCAGCGTCGCCCTTCGCGCCCAGGAGGGCGGAGTGCACGGCGAGATCGCAGATGACGGGCGGGGCTTTGTGGTTTCGGAACGCGACCATCTTCCGGGCCACCTTGGCTTGCTGGCCCTCAGCGAGCGGGCCCTCCTGGCCGGAGGCTGGTGCAGTGTCACAAGCGAGCCCGGGGCGGGCTCTCGGGTCGAGTTCTGGATTCCGGTCCCCTCATGAGTCGAAAGCCGATTCGGGTCCTGATCGTCGAGGATCACCAAGTCGTGGCCGAAGGGCTGGCCGCTCTCTTGAATGACCAGGAGGACATGACAGTCGTGGGCAAAGCCAGCTCAGTCGCAGAATCCGGGAAGTCGGCTGAGGCGGGCGACCCGGACGTCGTCTTGCTCGACTTCCGCCTGACCGACGGCACGGGCGCGGACGCAGGCGCCGCAGTTCACCGAGCGCGGCCGGGAGCGAAGCTGATCTTCCTCACCCGTGAGGACAGCGATGCTGCACGGCTGGCGGCCCTGGAGTCCGGGGCCAGCGCATTCATCCATAAGTCGAGGGCTGCATCCGAGGTGGTCGATGCCATCCGACAAGTCGCCAGTGGGCTCTCTCTCATCACCCCTCGCACCGTCGCAGCGCTCTTGACCAAACGCCGGGAGATGGATGCACAGTCTGAGAGGCTGACCCCTCGCGAGAACGAGGTCCTACGCATGATGGCGGAGGGCGCCTCGAGCCGTGACATTGCGGCGAAGCTGGGTATCAGCTACGCCACTGTACGTACGCACATCCGCAGCCTTGGCAGCAAACTGGGCGTCCACTCCAAGCTGCAGGCCATCATCAAAGCCCGCGAGCTGGCGCTTATCGAGTAAGGACGGCTACTTCAGGCGCTGGTGGCGCCGTTTGTCGTCGTAGAGGGCCTTGTCGGCTACCTCGTACATGGCTTTCCAATCGCGGCCCTTGATCCATGCCGCAAGCCCGACACTGACCTCAATCCTTTCCGGCGGCTTTTCGCCCCGACTCATGGTCCTGATGGCCGAGTCCAAGCGCGCGGCTACCTCGCGAGCGCGCGACAGGCTGGTTTCCGGCATCGCAACGGCGAACTCATCTCCGCCGAGACGCCCGCACAGGTCCGAAGCACGAACCACGCGCAACAGCTGTTCCGCCACGAGCCTCAGCGCCGCGTCGCCCGCTTGATGCCCGTGCCGATCGTTGATCTGCTTCAAGCCGTCGAGATCGATCAGCATCATCGTCAGTGGCCGATCGTGGCGTTGGGCCAGCGCCACCTCGCGTTCTATAGCCCTCTCGAATTCACGGCGGTTCGCCAAACCGGTGAGGTGGTCGGTGCGGGCCTCATCGGCCACGTGGTTGAGGTAGCCACGCGCCAAACAAGTGGTGAGGCGATCGAGTACGTCCTCGATCCGGCTTTGGGCGAGTGCCAGCACCTCGTCGCGATGCCGGCTGCCTTCGAGCGCCTGAGAGATCAGCTCGATTGTGATCCGCCGGAGGGTCGCCAGCAGGTCGATCAGCGACTCGAGTGAAGCACCCTGCGCGGCCCGCAAACGACCGTATTCGAGGGCGCGTTGCTCGTACCGGAACCATGGAAGGTCGGACTCCGAGTGGAGCGATGCGAGCAGCACGTCAATGAAGCCTGCAGCAGTGACCGCCAGATCCTCGCCGGTCTGCTCGTATGGGCGGAGCAGCTCGGGAGACCTGGCCCTGATCACTCGCAGCGCCTTGCTGCCACTCTCCCGCGTGTCCGCCGCCAGTCCTATGGCAATCGCGGCGAGCAGATTGCCTGGGTGGTTGCCGAAGGAATCCTGTTCCTGTGATTGATGCATCTCCCAAGGAGAACGCCCAGGGGTCGGCACGATACCCGCTTGCGGGACCCCGGCGATGGGCACTCAGGTTCGAGATCAAGCGGTCGAAGCGAGCGTGGGTCTCCCCTCCCTGCTGCGCCCGCTTCGCGGTCGGACCCGACCTCCCCCTCAAGCGGGGAGGCGAGACGGAACTACCCCAACTGTGCTAGGCAAAAACTGCACAACGGTACGGCGACACCCGGCCCTTTGATGCGAAACAGTGTGCATTGCATCTTTCGGAGTTCTTAGAGCAAGGGGGTTAGTCAATTTCCGATGGCCATGACAACGGTGAAGCCGAAAGATTCGACTGACCAGCGCAGGTCGGCGTACGCGTACCAGCCCGGATGCGAAGCCGACTTCGAGCGTCTCTATCAGGCGTCTTACGGCAAGATCCTGGGGACGCTCACGGCCATACTGGGCGATCGCGCCGCCGCCGAGGACTGTTGCCAGGATGCCTTCGAGCGAGCGTTTCGGAAGTGGAGCTCGTGGCGTCCAGAGGCTCCGGCCGAAGCATGGGTGCATCGCATCGCGATCAACGCGAGCATCTCCCATCAGCGAAAGATGCGCCTGCGTGAGGTCGGTGAAGTGATCCGGCGGCTGGGCTGGCCCGAGCTGGCGCCAGATCCGCAGGAGCTGGTCGATCACCGCAGCCTCGCCGAAGCCCTCACCAAGCTGCCGCCCAAGCAAGCTGCGGCGATAGTTCTGCGCCACTATCACGGCTACACAAATCGAGCGATCGCCCACTCGCTCGGCGTCCCGGAGCGGACTATCGCCTCGAGGCTCGCCGCCTCCAAAGAACGCATGCGCGGAATGTTGAAGGACTCCTTCGAACTACACGTTGCCGGCGTTGAGAGGGTGCCCGCGTGGGTGGGATCCTCCACAGCGACCTATCGAGGCGCGCCGGACGCCGCATAACGCGATTGCATGAGCCAGTGCTTTTGTATCGCCAAGCGTTGATTTGACATAGATCTCACCCTATTTCGATCCCGGATCTGGGAGGTATTTTCGATGCAATACAAAGAGGCGAGCACTGTCCAGGAGGAGCCGGAGGGTACGGTTAGGGAGGAGTCCCACGTCAGGTCGGATGGTGGAGCGGCGCCCGAGTCCAGTACACAGGTCGTCCGCAGCCTCACGCCCGCTCGGCGCACGATTGAGGGGATCTATCTGGTATTTGCCATCGTCGACGTGTTCATTCTCGTTCGCATGGTACTCAAGCTGCTTGCGGCCAATCCCCACGCGGGCTTCAGCAGCTTCATCTACGCGGTCTCCGATGCGCTGCTGATTCCTTTCCGCGGCATCCTGCCCACCACCACGGTCACCGGCCAGTCGGTGTTCGAGCTGTCCGCGTTGATCGCGATCATCATCTACGCGCTGGTCGCGTTCGGTCTCACTCGTCTCGTCGCGATCGCTTTCTCGCGGAGCGTTGTGTTTTCACACCGCGAGCGAACCCGAGAAGGGCTTGCGCCTCGCTCGGAATAGAGCCAGGCCAACGGGCCCCTTTCGTCGCCTTCGCCCGACCCGCCTAATACAAATGTAGTAGGCGGGTCTAGGCCACCTGTACGGCGATAGGCTCCAACGCCTCCGGGATACTGATGGTTTTAGGAATCCACCTGGGGGAATGGTTTGCCTGCCTGGTCAACGGGAAACGGGATGACTGACTCATCCGCCAACCGCAAGCGCAGGCTCGCGCCCATCGAGGACGCCGGAACGCCCACCCCTGATCGGGTGCAGAAGTCGCAAGAGGCGACGTTGGCGTTGCTCGGCGCAGCTTCCTTGGGCCTCGAGATCAACGCGGACGTGCCCCAGTTCTTCGGTCGGGTGAGCCAAACGGTGGCCGAGCTGGTCGGGGCGAAACGCGCCGCCTTCTGGAGGCTGGGTTCCGAGGGGCTGCTCACGGTTCAGTCAGAGCCTTACGGCTTCGAAGCCGGATCACCCATCGATCGAATCGACGTCCCGCTCATCACGGACGGCGACGGCTTCTTCGAGGGCGTAACGCAGGGTGGCGAAAACTTGATCGCGGTTCCATGGCGAGCGGCGACCGTGCCGTGGAGCGTGCGGCACAGCGACCGAGTGATCGGGACGCTCGTCGCGTACGGCTCCGAACGCGGCTTCACGACGGACGATGCATGGGCGCTGAGGGTGGCCGCCGCGGCCACCGGTCTCGTCTGGCGTTTCAAGGAGACGGAGGAAGAGCTGGGCACCACCCACGAGCTCCTCCAGGAAGCGGCACTTGCTCGGCGCAGCCTGCTGAGCAATGTCGCCTCAGGCGGCGACGAGGCTAGGCGCCGCTTTGCGACCTATCTTCACGACGACTCGCTTCAGCTGTTGACGGCTGCGGAGCTCCAGTTGGAGCGAATTCGAGCCGACGCCCACAGTTCACCCCAGGCCGCGCGTTTCGATGAGTTGATGTCGACCCTGAGGAGCGTCGAGGATTCGTTGCGCGAGCTCCTCGTCAAAGTCAGTCCAGTGTCACTGGACTCGCCCCTTGGGCTGGCGGAGACCATCCACGAACGGCTGCAGCTCTTGCGCACCCACACCGGTATCGAACCAGACGTTGATGTCCAGCTGCCTGAGGTTGTACCCGCTGCATCCGGGGCGATCGTTCTCAAGACGCTCGCCGAAGCCATCACCAACATCGAGAAACACGCCCACGCCACGCGCATCAGGGTTACCTGTGAAGCCAGGGACGCCGGCATTCGCGTCGAGGTCGTCGACGATGGCACCGGGTTCGTGCTCGCCGAGCGACTGGACCAGCCTGGTCACATCGGTTTGGTTGCCGCGACCGAGCGAATCCACCTGAGTGGCGGTTGGTTCCGAATCGAGAGTGATCCCGGAGCTGGAACGAGGCTGGAATTCTGGGTACCGACCCCGGCTTAAGTCGCAGAAAAGGGAGGAGTCAGCACTGATGGGAACCAAGAAGGCGGCGGCCGACACCATCGAGCCGAGGGTCATGATCAGCGTCTTGACCGCAGTCAAGCGAGGCGACTTCACTGCGCGCCTGCCCGCCAATTGGACTGGATCCGCAGGCAAAGTCGCCTCCGCGCTCAACGAGGTCATCGAGTCCAACCAACAGTTGGATCGAGTGCTGCAGAGACTGGGCAAGCGCGTTGGCAAGGAGGGCCAGATCAGGCGTGCGGCGCTTGGCGATGCCGGCGGGGCCTGGGCCACGACGCTGGAGTCGGTCAACGACCTCATCGACGACCTGCTGCGGCCGAACAGTGAGATCGCCCGCGTCATCGGCGCAGTGGCCCGCGGTGATCTGTCGCAGACGATGCCTATGGAAATCGACGGCAGGCGCCTCCAGGGCCAGTTCCTCGACACCGCGAAGACCGTGAACACGATGGTCCACCAGCTCAGCCTGTTCACCTCGGAGGTGACGCGTGTCGCTCGCGAGGTGGGCACCGAGGGCAAGCTCGGCGGTCAAGCGCAGGTCAAGGGCGTGGGCGGGGTCTGGCTGGACCTCACCGACAACGTCAACTTGATGGCCGGCAACCTGACCGGCCAGGTCCGCAACATTGCCGAGGTCACCACCGCGGTCGCGAATGGCGACCTCTCCAAGAAGATTACCGTCGAGGTCCAGGGCGAGATCCTGGAGCTCAAGAACACGGTCAACGTCATGGTCGACCAGCTGAACGCTTTCGCCAACGAGGTCACGCGTGTGGCTCGTGAGGTGGGCACCGAGGGCAAGCTGGGTGGCCAGGCCGAGGTGGCCGGCGTCGGCGGGGTCTGGAAGGACCTTACCGACAACGTCAACTTCATGGCCAGCAACCTGACCGGTCAGGTCCGCAACATCGCTGAGGTCACCACCGCGGTGGCCATGGGCGACCTCTCCAAGAAGATCACCGTCGAGGTCCAGGGCGAGATCCTGGAGCTCAAAAACACGGTCAACGTCATGGTGGACCAGCTGAACGCTTTCGCCAATGAGGTCACACGCGTGGCTCGCGAGGTGGGCACCGAGGGCAGGCTGGGTGGCCAGGCTGAGGTGGCTGGCGTCGGCGGGGTCTGGAAGGACCTCACGGACAACGTCAACTTCATGGCCAGCAACCTGACCGGTCAGGTCCGCAACATCGCCGAGGTCACCACCGCCGTGGCCATGGGTGACCTCTCCAAAAAGATCACCGTCGACGTACGCGGCGAAATCCTGGAGCTCAAGAACACGATCAACGTCATGGTCGACCAGCTCAACGCATTCGCCAGGGAGGTCACGCGCGTAGCTCGCGAGGTGGGTACCGAAGGCAAGCTCGGCGGTCAGGCCGAGGTCATCGGCGTCGGTGGCATCTGGCAAGACCTCACCGACAACGTCAACACGATGGCAAGCAACCTGACCGACCAGGTGCGCGGAATCGCCCGCGTCGTCACCGAGGTCGCCAACGGTGATCTCCAGGGCAAGCTCGTGTTGGAGGCCAAGGGGGAGATCGCCGAGCTGGTGGACACCATCAACAGCATGACCGACACCCTGGCCATATTCGCTGAGCAGGTCACGAGCGTGGCTCGCGAGGTGGGTGTCGAGGGACGGCTCGGTGGTCAGGCCAGCGTGCCCGGAGCAGCCGGGACCTGGCGGGACTTGACCGACAACGTCAACCAGCTGTCGGCCACCCTCACCACCCAGGTGCGGGCCATAGCGGAGGTCGCCACCGCCGTCACCGAGGGGGATCTCACGCGGTCAATCGGGGTCGAAGCCAGCGGAGAAGTCGCGGTCCTCAAAGACAACATCAACGAGATGATCCTCAACCTGAAGGAGACGACCCAGAAGAACATGGAGCAGGACTGGCTCAAGACCAACCTGGCCAGGTTCACACGTCTGCTGCAGGGGCAGCGCGACCTGCTGACCGTGTCCAGGATGATCATGTCCGAGCTGGCCCCCTTGGTCGACGCGGAGCAAGGCGCCTTCTACACGACGGTCGGCCCAAACGGCAGTGCGGCTCACCTGAGGTTTCAGGCCGGCTATGCATACAAGCCAAACAAGAAGGCCGCCGGTGAATTCGGGTTTGGCGAAGGGTTGGTCGGGCAATGCGCGCTGGAGCGAAAACGAATCCTGTTGACCAACGTCCCGCGCGGCTACATCAAGATCAGCTCGGGGCTGGGCGATGCGTCGCCGCTCAACGTGATCATCTTGCCTGTCCTGTTCGAAGGCGACGTTAGGGCGGTCCTCGAGCTAGCGTCGTTCGAGCGCTTCAGTCCCGTGCATCAAGACTTCCTGTCCCAGCTCACCGAGAGCATCGGGATCGTCCTCAACAACATCGAGGCCAACACTCGGACCGAGGGTCTGCTCAAGCAATCTCAGTCGCTGGCCAACGAGCTGCAGAGCCAGCAGGACCAGCTGCGACGCACCAACGAAGAGCTCGAGCAGAAGGCCGGTCTACTTGCCAAACAGAATGCTGAGATCGATCAAAAGAGGCACGAGGTCGAAGAGGCCAAGAATCTCGTGGAGGAGAAAGCCGAGCAGCTGGCCTTGACGTCACGCTACAAGTCGGAGTTCCTGGCTAACATGTCACACGAGCTCCGAACGCCACTCAACAGCCTCCTCATCCTGGCTCAGGAGCTGGCGGACAACCCGGACCGGAACCTGTTGCCGAAGCAAGTCGAGTACGCAACGATCATCCGCTCGTCCGGTACCGACCTGCTGAAGTTGATCAACGACATCCTCGACCTGACGAAGATCGAGTCCGGAACAGTCGCGATGGACATCAGCGAATGGCCGCTGGCCGAGCTGCAGCCACTCCTCGAGCGAACGTTCCGGCACGTGGCCAAAGCCACGAGGCTGGCGTTCACGATCCGGCTCGCCCCGGACCTGCCCAAGGCCATTCCTACCGATCCACAGCGCCTGCAGCAGGTTCTCAACAACCTTCTCAGCAACGCCTTCAAGTTCACTGAAACGGGCAAGATCGAATTCGCAGCAACGCTCGTGACCAAAGGCTGGAGTCGCGACCATGAGGCGTTGAACGAAGCCGGCGCGGTGGTCGCGTTGAGCGTCACCGACACCGGAATCGGAATCGCGCCAGAACAGCAGCAGGCGATCTTCGAAGCCTTCGCACAGGGAGACGGGACCACCAGCCGCAAGTTCGGCGGCACAGGTCTCGGCCTGTCAATCTGCCGCGAGCTGACGCGCCTGTTGGGAGGCGAGGTCAAGGTCGTGAGCGCTCCCGGCCAGGGCAGCACGTTCACCGTCTACCTGCCGGCCACAATCCCTACCCGAGCACGGCGAAACTCAGCGAACGGGTCGAACAACGGCTCGTCCTTGACCTCCGGCTCAGTCGCCCCCGTGAAGACCGGCTCGGCCTGGCGGAGGGGAGCCAGGAGTGCGATTGTCAAACCGGCGAAGTCACCGCAGGTCATCCGGCAAGACAGCACCGGGATGTTAGTGCGCAGGTCGGCACCACGCGCGACCGGGAAGCCCGATGTTCGAGCGCTGGTTGAACCGGAGACGTCCCTGGTTGGGAAGAAGGTGCTCGTCGTCGATGACGATATCCGGAACATCTTCGCGCTCACCGCCATGCTGGAACGTCACCAGATGGAGGTTGCCTCGGTGGACGGCGGAAGGGAGGCCATCGAGACGCTCCGCCGGACTGGGGACATCGACATAGCGCTGGTCGACGTGATGATGCCGGAGATCGATGGCTACGCGACCATGGCCGGGATGCGGGAGCTGGACAGCTTCAAGGACCGGCCGATCATCGCGCTCACAGCCAAGGCGATGAAAGGAGATCGGGAGAGGTGCCTCGAAGCAGGCGCCTCGGACTACATCGCCAAGCCCGTCGACGGCGAACACCTGTTGAGGATGCTTCGCACATGGCTCGCCCGCTAAGCGATT
>Ga0209588_1000134_pt1 | contig 21361 bp, 25 predicted proteins | sample Rivendell_Oct201_10_FD_188351 | JGI IMG/M metagenome (GOLD analysis project Ga0209588, IMG submission 188351) | Vadose zone soil microbial communities from the Eel River Critical Zone Observatory, Northern California, USA -... | ecosystem: Host-associated > Plants > Roots > Rhizosphere > Soil ...
GTTGAGGTCGGTCGAGGCCTTGAAGTCTTCGGTGTAGTCCAGGTCGAGCATCGGCGTGCCGTCGACGATGCCGCAGCTCACGGCGGCCAGGTACTGGCGGACCGGAACTTGCTCGAGCATGCGCGCGTCTTTCATTCGCTTGAGCGACATGTACAGCGCGCAGAACGCTCCTGTGATCGAAGCAGTACGCGTGCCGCCGTCGGCCTGCAGGACGTCGCAGTCAAGCGTGATCGTCCGCTCGCCGATCTTGCTCATGTCCACCGCCGCGCGAAGCGACCGGCCGATCAGCCGCTGGATCTCGTGCGTGCGACCGCCAAGCCTGCCCTGGACCGCTTCTCGCGTGCCGCGGTCGTGCGTGGATCGCGGAAGCATCGAATACTCGGCGGTGATCCAGCCTTGTCCGCTGCCGCGGCGGTGCGGCGGCACGCGGTCGTCGACGCTGGCGGTGATCCACACGCGAGTGCGACCCATCTCGATCAAGCACGACCCTTCCGCGTGCACGTTGACGCCGAGCTCGATCTTCAGCGGGCGGAGCTGGTCAGGCTGACGCCCGTCGGGTCGTGAGCTCACCGCTTGCTCAGTTTGAGGATCAGCGCCGTTGCTTCGTAGAAGATGTAGAGCGGAACGAACATGATGAGCGGGGTCAGCGGGTCCGCTCCGGGGGTCAGGAAGTTCGACAGGAGCCCGAGGGCGAGGAACCACCACGGCCTGTTTTTGTAGAGCCAGCGGGAGCTGATGATGCGCATCATGCCCAGCACGAACAGGACCACCGGGAGCTCGAACACCAGGCCGAAGCCGAGCACCATCGTCAGGATGAAGCCGATCAGCTCGCCGATATCCGCGAGGTAGGTCACGCTGGGCGGGGAAAGGCCGTTGAGAACTTTGAGATATAGAGGTAGAGCGAAGAGCGCTGCCGCGACGCCCAGGAGGAAGAAGACGATGGTGGCGAGGATCAGCGGCAGCGCGAACCGGCGCTCATGCTTGAAGAGCCCTGGGCTGACGAACCACCAGATCTGTTGGATGACAATCGGCGAAGCCAGCACGATTCCGATATAGAGGGCCACCTTGAGCTCCGCCATGAATCCGCCTGCGGGTGCGAGGTACACCCCGTGAGCTAGACCAGCCCGATGGATCAACCAATCGACCACCCACCCGGAGACAAACCAGGCGGCGATGGTCGCCACGCCCCACGCGACCACCACGATGATCAGGGCACGGCGCAGCGCCTCGAGGTGCTGGATGATCGACATCCGATCCTCCTCGGCCGCAGGCGGCGGACTGCTGGGTCCGCGTCGAAGAACCCTGTCGAGGAGGGCCACAGGGGGACCCGCCGTCAGTTCTTGGTGGAGGAGGCCGGCTCCGTGCTCTTGGCTGCGCCGTCGCCCGTGGTGGCGGTCGTTGAGGCCGCGGGCGTCGGGTTGGCGGGCGGCGCCGCGGGTGTCGAAGGCGCCGCTGTGATGCTCTCGGTCAACTCAGAGGTCGCCTTGCGGAACTCGCGCATCGCTTTGCCGGCCGCTGAACCGAGCTCGGGCAGCCGTCCTGGTCCGAAGATGATCAGCACGACCACGAGAATGGCGACGATCCACAGCGGGTGAATAGGCATTTGAGGCGATTATAGGCCGGGGGTGTAAGGAGCCGGTCAGCCGGAGGTCAGGAAACCTTGATCGTGATCGACTTGATCGAATCGCCTGCCTGGAGCTGTTGGGCCTTGTCCATCCCCGAGATCACCGTCCCGAACCGGTTGTAAACCGCCGTCGGGCCGGGATCGGGCCAGGGCGCCTTCTCGATGAAGAATTGGCTGCCGTTCACCGCGCCCCCCGGCACTCGCGCCATGCCGACCGCGTAAAGCCCCCAGGCCATCGTGCTGGGTTCGTCGAGGAGGCTGTAACCGGGGCCGCCGCGCCCATCGCCTCGCGGATCGCCGCCCTGCACCACCCAATCCTCGGTCTTCCAGAAAGTCAGGCCGTCGTAGTAGCCGTGAATCGCGAGCACGATGAAGTTGTTCACCGTGGCCGGGGCAATTTCCGGGTGCAGCTGGATGACGATCGGTCCCTGGGTCGTGTTGACAGTCGCCGTGTAGGTGCTCTTTGCGTTGACGCAGATCGGCTGCCGGCCGATGAACTGATGGGGCGCGATCTGGACCGACGTCTTGCATCCGGCGAGGGGTGCGGGGATTTGAGGAGCGAGCGCTCTGTCCACGGCGAGTCCTGTGCCGAGCACCGCGGCGATCAGGACGGCCACGATCAGGACGGGCGCCCAGGGCCGCCCGCGCCACAGCTCGTGCAGCTCGGGCTCGTCGTGTTCTAAAGGCGCCGGCCTGCGCGGTGCCGTTTTGACCTTCATGTTTTGGTCTTCACTTGCGCGCGGCGGACTCGCTGATCGCCTGCACGAGCCCGTGTGTCGTGTACTCACGCGCCACTATCGAGACCGTGAGCCCCAGCTTGCGGGCGACGTCCGCGGTGACCGGGCCCATGCACGCGACTTCTGCGTCGCCGAGCACCGCTGGCAGGCGGTCCTCAGGAAACGCGCGCACGAAGTTGTTCACCGTGGACGAGCTGGTGAACGTGATCACGTCGACGCCCTCGCTGTTGAAGAGTCGAAGCAAGGCGTCACCGGTCCCAGCTGGACAGATGGCTCGGTAGACAGGAAGGATCTCGACCTCAGCACCTCGGTTGGCAAGCAGGGATGGTAGTGCGTCGCGCGCCACCTCCGCTCGGGGCACCAGCACGTGCATGCCATCCATCTCCCAGCCTTCCAGCGCCTTGGCGAGACCTTCCGCCGTGTACTCGGAGGTGATCAGCTCCGGGCGGAGGCCGTGCCTCTCGAGCGACTCGGCGGTCTCCTGGCCGATGGCGCAGAGCTTCGAGCGGTGAAACGCGCGCGCATCGGAGCCGGACGACAGGAGCATCTGGAAAAAGATGTCGACCGCGTTGGCCGACGCGAAGATGACCAGAGCAGTCGCATCCAGGTGAGCGATCGCTTTGTTCACCCGTCCGTCCATCGGCATGGGCTGGACCTCGATGGTCGGGACCTCGACCACAGCGGCACCCAGCTCGACCAGCTCTCGACGCAATGGATCCACCTGGTGGCGGGCGCGCGTGATGAGGACGCGACGGCCGTGAAGGGGACGCTTCGACATCGTGTCGAGGCGGTCGGACATCATCACGCCAGGTCCCACGACCAGCAGCGCATCCCCACGCAGACCGTAGGTGGCTGCCTTGCGCGCCAGCTCGCCCAGCGGGGCGCTGACGCGGTGCTGCCCGGGCTCGCCGGGGTTGAGAATCAGCGCCGCGGGAGTTTCGGTGGACCTTCCATCGGCAAGCAGGGCGGCGATGCCGGACTCCCACCAGCCGGAGGCCAGCCTCAAGACGACTGTCTCCGCACCCTTGACCAGCCCGAAGCCGATGGACGCTGAGTGGCCCTCGATCGAAAGGGGGATGCCGCTCATGATCGGCGCGGCCAGCTCGACGATGAGGCCGGGCATTGCTTCGAAGTCCAGGCCTGCGCGCTCGAGCTTCTCCGCGACCCCGCTGCCGTTTGAGAACGCATATGGGTTGCCGGGAAACAGGACCGTGACCCGCTTGCCGGTGCGCGCGATGCGCACTACCTCGTCGGTCGATTGAAACGGGCCGATGTCTGCGTTAGCCGCCGCCAGGTGCAGGAAACCAACACCACAGCCGTCGCTGTGGCGGATCACGTCGGCGTCCTTGATCGCTTCGATTGCCTGGACGGTCGCCAAGCCTGGATGTCCTGGTCCGACACCGACGAGCTTGACGTTGCTCATGTCACCATCCCCACCCGGGACACGCTGACAGGTTAGAGCTTTCGGGTAACCACGTAGCCGGTGAGCGCGGCCAGGGTGTTGCGGGCCTCACCTGGGCTGAGGGCATCGAGCTGCTTGCTCGCTTTCGAAGCAAGCTCTCGTGCGCGCTCGAGGGCCAGGTTCGGGGCTCGGCTCGTGCGCACGATCTCGACGACTTCGGCGGCATCGAATGCATTCAGCTTGCGCCCGTCTTGCAAAAGTTTTTCGAGCAGGCCTGCCGCTCCTTTGTCCTGTTTAGCGAGCATGAGCGGCAGCGTCGCGAATCCTTCCGCGACGTCCTGCCCGATCGGCTTGCCGATCTCGTGTTCGCTGCCCATGTAGTCGAGCACGTCATCGGCGATCTGGAAAGCAAGGCCGAGGAGACGGCCGTATTCATGCAGCGCTGTGCGCTGAGCTGTTGACAATCTCGCCAGCACCCCACCGATGTCGCAGGATGCAGCGAGAAGCGTCGCTGTCTTCGCCTCGATACGCCGCATGTACTCGTCGACGTCTGTGGTGTAGCGATAGCGAATCTCCTGCTGGCGCACCTCGCCCGCGCAGATCTCCATCACCGTCCGCGCAAGGATGCCGACCACCTCCGCCGAGTCGGTACGCGCAGCGTGCTCGTAAGCCTTGGCGAAATAGAAGTCGCCGATGACGATGGCGGGCTCGTCGCCCAACGACGCCGCCACGGTGGGACGCCCGCGCCGGACTGATGCGCGGTCGATGACGTCGTCGTGGACGAGAGTTGCCGCGTGCGTGAGCTCCACCGCCATCGCAGCGACCGTCAACTTCTCGAGGTCGTAATGGCCGCACCTGGCCGCCAGCAGCACCAGGGCCGGGCGGAGGCGCTTGCCTCCTGCGGCGAAGAGGTCGGCCATCGGGGCCGAGACGACGTCGGGATCGCGGTGTATCTCGTTACGAAGAGCCGCCTCGACCGTGGCGAGATCGGCGACCACCGGGCCGAAGACGTCTACGTCGTTTGATGCTCCCAGATCCGGACCTCCTCAGCCTCGACTGCTTCGCCGAATAGAGTCGCCGCAATCTCGTCGAAGTGCTTCGGCAAGTCAGTTGCCAGGACCTCGTGGCGTTGGCTTCCACCGGTTGCTCGCAGGCGCGAGTGTTCGAGGTGTCGCTTGACCTTGGCCGCGGTTGGCGTTGCCGAATCGATAAGGGTGAAGGCGCTTGGATATACGCGGTTGATCGCCGGCTTCAGAAGGGGATAGTGCGTGCACCCTAGGATCAGCGTGTCGGCGCCGAGGCGCACGATGTCGGCAAGATCGTCGCGTAGAACTCTTTCCGCTCTCGGCGAGTCAGCCTCGCCGGTCTCGACAATCTCGACGAGCTCCGGGCAGGCCTTCTGGTACACGCCAACCATGGGGTCGATCTCCTTGATTGCGTGCAGATACTGCTGACTGTGCATGGCGCCTTCGGTGGAGATCACGCCGATGCGGTTGTTCTTCGTTGCTTCGACAGCGGCCTGCGCGCCGGGGCTGATGACTCCGATGATCGGCAGCTCGAAAAGCTCGCGCGCCTGGTTGAGGGCCGCGGCTGTCGCCGTGTTGCACGCGATGACCACGAGCTTGACGTCGCGCGATTCCAGATAGCGAATGATGTCGATGGCGAAGCCGCGCACCTCGTCCTGGGAGCGCGGGCCATAGGGGAAGTGCAGAAGGTCGGCGACGTAGATGGTCGACTCGAGCGGAAGTTTCTCGCGGATCTCTTTCAGTACCGTCAGCCCGCCGACGCCAGAGTCGAAGACCCCAATCGGCCGCGCGTCATTATTTGAATAGACTTGGGTCAAACGGATTTGACCGAGAGGCGGTAACCAAGACCCGGGACCGCCTCCAGGCTCACGCCGGCGGTCGAGCGGTCGGCAAGCTTGCGGCGCAGACGCTGCACGTGCGGATCGACCGAGTGGTCATCCAGGTCGTGCGGGTATCCCCAAACTTTGTCTCTCAATTGTGCGCGCGTGAGGACACGCTCCGGATTCGCAGCAAGCACCGCGAGCAGATTGAACTCGGTCATGGTGAGTGGGATCTCCTCGTCCGCGATCTTCACGCGACGTGCGGCGTTGTCGATCTGAAGGGCGCCGATGCTTAGCACGCCCTCTCTCCCGGCGCCTGATTCGGCTAATGCCGAACGCCTGAGGTGGGCGTTGATGCGGGCGGCGAGGATGCGCGAGTCGAACGGCTTCGTGATGTAGTCGTCGGCGCCGACCTCGAGGCCCACGACTTCGTCCATCTTTGTGGTACGGCCGGTCAATATCACCATCGGATTGATCAGGCCCTGGCGGCGCAACTCCCTGATGACCTCGGTGCCGCTGATGTCGGGCAGCACCCAGTCGATGAGCACCAGGTCGGGTTGACCGCCCACAGCCAGCTCGATCGCCTGCGCGCCCGTTGCCGCCTCGAGCACGTCATGGCCCTGGAGTTTGCAGAGTTCCGCGACGAGCATCCGGATCGGCGCGTCATCCTCGACCACCAGGATGCGGCGTTTGCGCCGAGCTGGTGTGGTTGTCAGTTGTGTGCTGGAGGCGCGAATCCCACCCGCCGCGACTCAACCGATGAGCGCTTCGGTCTCCTCATCAGGAGGACGCGCTTCTCCCCCCCGTCGATCACATCGGTGAGCTCCCAGCCGTCCGTGCCGGCTTCTTTCAAAAGCTTGACCAATGTAACGCCGTCAACCAACTGGGCGACCGTCACGACCTGGGTCGAGAACTCCCACTCACGCAGCGGGAGTCCGACGTTCGGCAGAATCCCAGTTCCGGAAGCCGCGCCATGCCCAGGATGGTTCGGCTCCTCATCTGGTTCGTCGTCGGGGTCTTCTTCAGAGCGGACGCCCATGTCCGTCGATTGTAGGAGCCGAGTACCCCCGGCGGGGGTCGAACCCGCGCTGGACCGGGTTTAAGCCGGCTGCCTCTGCCATTGGGCTACGGGGGCAGAATTAATTCTGCGGCCCGCGCTCATTTCGGGTATTCGAAAAATCCTTTGCCCGTCTTCTTGCCGAGATGCCCAGCCTCGACGAGCTTCCGGAGCACCTCGGGCGCATCCGCACCTTCGCCCTGACGATGGCGGTCCTTCAGCGCCCCATAGAAGATGTCGAGGCCGCTGAAGTCGAGCAGGTGGAAGGGGCCCATCGGCCAGTTGAGCCCTTTCTGCACCGCTGTGTCGATGTCCTCCGAGCTCGCATAACCACCTTCCAGCAGTCGCATCGCTTCCTCCGATGCGGCGAACAGGATGCGGTTGACGATGAATCCCCAGATCTCCTTCTGCAGGAGCACTGGGGTCCGGTCGATGCTGCGCACGAATTCAATCGCGGTCGCCACAGTCGCTTCGGTGGTTTTTGGACCTCGCACGACCTCGCATAGCTGCATGACGGTGACAGGGTGGAAAAAGTGCATGTTGCAGCACTGTTCCGGCCGGTCGGTGAACCCGGCGAGCCGGCTGATCGCGATGGTGCTGGAGTTGCTGGCGAGGATCGCGTCCTTCTTTGCGTACTTGCCGATAGCCTCAAACACGTCTTTCTTGGCATCGAAGTCCTCGATGACAGCCTCGATCACGAGGTCGGCGGATTTTGCCGCAGAAGCGAGGTCGTCTGATGGCGCGATCCGAGCGAGGGCGCCGGCTGCGGCGGCCTCGGTGAGCCGGCCTTTTTCGACCGCGCGGTCCATGAGGCGACGGTTCTGCGCGCCGGCTCGCTCGAGCTGGCCGGGCATGGAGTCGACAAGCGTCACGTCGTAGCGGCCGGAGAGCGCGGTCTGCAGCGCGATCTGCGAACCCATGGTCCCCGCGCCAACGACGAGTACGCGCTTCAATTCATGCATGCGGGTGAGCATGAAGCAATTCGAGGCGGCGGCGCAGGCGGCGGTCGATTCGATCCCCGATGAGTTCCGGCCCTACCTCGAGAACACCGTTTTCATCATCGAAGAGAGCTCGACTGACGGGCTGATGGGTCTGTACGAGGGCGCGACCGCAATGGCCGCCGGCGAGGGCATGCCGGAGCGCATAACTCTTTACAAGCGCGCACATGAGGAGTCGGCGGAGACGATGGAGGATCTGATCGCCGAGGTGCAGCGCACGATCCTGCACGAGGTCGGGCACCACTTCGGCATGGACGAGGACGACTTGCCCTTCTAGCGAAGGGTCCAGAAGGCGCGATCCCAAAGGATCATCGGGTCGCCTGCGCCGGCGATCGCCGCGGTGACCTCGCCCACGCAGATGTCGTGGTCGCCGGCCGAGTGGACGTCGACGAGCCTGCACTCGAGCCAAGCGGCGCAGCCCTCGATCAGCGGGATGCCGTTGGTGCCCAGGCGGTGCGGCACGTCTTGCCACCTGGCGTCAATCGCCGGCGCGCGGCCGGCGAACCTGTCCGCGATGAACTCCTGGGAGCGAGTCAGCACGCTCGCGTTGAACGCCTTGCCTTCCAGCACAGCGGTTCGGGTGGCAGTTTCACGCTCGAGTCCGACCAGGACCATGGGCGGATCGACCGAGATCGAGACTAGGCTGCTTGCGGTGAGCCCTCGGTAGCCGTCCTTGGTTCGCGCGCTGATCACGACGACACTCGCCGGCAGGCGCGCCATGACATCCCGGAAGTCGTGCTCTGGCAATTGCCTTCACAGCCTAACCGCGAGGCTGGCCGCCTTACCCGCGACGGTAGAATCGACGGCGCGGCGCCGTAGCCAAGCGGTTAAGGCAGAGGTCTGCAAAACCTCCATCCCCAGTTCGAATCTGGGCGGCGCCTCCAACTTCACCCAATTGCTCGACGGGCCCGGTCAATCCCTCAGCTAAACTCGATTTCACAGGCGCGCCGCCAAGAACGTCGCCACCACTCGAAATTTGCGAGGAGTAGCCGGCTTTGACGTTGGCTCAGATCAAGATGCCGCAGCTCGGCGAATCGGTCACCGAGGGTACTGTCGACAAGTGGCTCAAGCACGAAGGCGACTTCGTGAAGCGAGACGAGCCGCTCGTCGAAGTGGTGACCGACAAGGTCAACGCCGAGATCCCTTCCCCGTTTGAAGGCACGCTGGTCAAGATCGCAGTCACCGAAGGGGAAACCGTAGTGGTGGGTGCCATGCTGGCGCAGATCGAGGTAGCGCCTGCAGCCGGTGCCGCGGCGGCGACCGCTCCTGCAAAAGCCGTGCGCGAGGCTGCAACCGGCACCACACCGACTGCCCCAATCGCAATCGAGGCACCAAGCGAAGCCGGCGATGGAGAGCGCGCCCGCTTGTCCCCCGCGGTGCGCAAGCTCGCGGCCGAAAACGGAATCGATACGGCATCGCTTCGGGGCTCCGGAATGGGCGGCCGGGTCACTCGCGACGACGTTCTGGCGGCTGCGGCCGGCGGCAAGCCGGAGCGCCAGGCTGCTGCCTCAGTACCGGCACCACCAGCGGCACCGAAAGCTCCTACAACAACTCCCCAACCGACGCTCGTAGACGGCAAACGAGAAGAGCTCGTCAAGCTCAGCGTGATGCGCCGATCGATCGCCGAGCACATGGTCCGCAGCCTCGCGACATCGCCCCACGCCTGGACGCTGCAGGAGGTCGACGTGACCAATCTCGTCCGCTACCGCGAGACCGAGAAGGAAACCTTCAAGGCTCGTCACGGCGTGTCGCTGACCTATCTGCCGTTCGTAGTGCAGCTAGTCTGCGAGGTGCTCAAAGAGTACCCATGGCTCAATTCGACCTGGACGAACGAGGGCGTCGTCCTCAAGCGCTACATCAACCTGGGGATCGCGGTCTCGATACCGGACGGCCTGATCGTGCCTGTGCTGAAAGACGCTGATCAGCGTGGGTTCACCGACCTGGTCCGCACGCTGAACGACCTGATCGAGCGGGCCCGCAACAAGCAGCTCAAGCCGGAGGACGTGCAGGGCGGCACGTTCACGCTGAACAACACAGGAGCCACCGGGTCAGTCGCCAGCCAGCCAATCATCAACCAGCCGCAGGCCGCAATCCTGACCACGGAGTCAATCGTCAAGAGGCCGGTCGTAATCAACGACGCAATCGCCGTCCGCCAGATGATGAACATGTGCCTGAGCTTCGACCACCGCATCATCGACGGCATGATGGCCGGTCAATTCCTCGGGACAATCAAGAAGCGCCTCGAAGAGTGGACGCCCGGTAGCATCCGCCTGTGAGCAGCGCACAACCGCTAAGTCCCAGCCCGATCCCGTCGTGGATTCGGGTACGCGTCACCGAAGGAGAGAACTTCAAAGACCTGAAACAGATGGTGCGCAGCGGCAGGCTGCACACGGTGTGCGAGGAGGCACGCTGCCCGAACATCTTCGACTGCTGGAATCGGCGGACGGCAACTTTCATGATCCTTGGTGACGTGTGCACACGGGCGTGCAGGTTCTGCGCGGTCACCTCGGGCCGGCCCACAGAGCTCGACCTCGGCGAGCCGCTGCGAGTCGCCGACTCAGTCGCCGAGCTCGGCTTGAAGCACGCTGTCATCACCTCGGTGGACCGCGACGATCTGAAGGACGGAGGTGCGGGCATCTTCGCTCGGACGATTCGCGCGATCCGCCGCCGCAGCCCGGACACGACGATCGAGGTCCTGACGCCGGACTTCCACGGCGACCTCGAGTCGGTTGGCACTGTCGTCGACGCCGGACCGGACATCTTCAACCACAACACCGAGACTGTGCCGCGCCTGTATTCGCGGATCCGGCCCAAGGCCGTCTATGCCAACAGCCTCGCCCTCCTGCGCCACGTGAAATCGCTTGCACCACACATGACGACCAAGTCAGGTCTAATGGTCGGACTGGGTGAAACCGAGGACGAGCTCCTCGAGGTCTTTCGCAACATGCGCGCTCACAACATCGACGTGCTGACGGTTGGACAATACCTTCGCCCGTCCAAGAAGCATGCCGAGGTCGTCCGCTACTACCACCCAGAAGAGTTCGCGCTCCTCAAGGAACAAGCGCTCGTGATGGGATTCGGGCACGTTGAAGCCGGTCCTCTGGTCCGCTCGTCCTACCATGCCGATGAACAAGTCCCTGCCCGTAAGAGCCTGCTGGCTGGGTAGGACTCCCTACCGGGAGGCCTGGGACCTGCAGGCGGAGCTGGTGTCCGCCCTGCGCGATGGCCAGGTGGCCAACACCCTCCTGCTCCTCGAGCACCCGCACGTTTTCACAATGGGCAAAGCAGCAAAATCCGAGCACCTGCTGTGGGACGGCGCAGAGCAAGCCCGACGACAGGTGGACGTCATCTGGTCGGACCGCGGCGGCGAGGCAACCTACCACGGTCCGGGGCAGCTGACCGGATACCCGATCCTGGACCTGGCTCAGTTCGAGCTTTCGATTCCGCAATACCTGCAGAAGCTCGAGCAGTCGCTGATCGATTACTTGCGCGAGCTGGGCATTGACTCGCAGCCGGGAGAGCCAGGCCTCACCGGAGTGTGGTCACGGGGCGAGAAGGTCGCCGCCATCGGGATCAAGCTGAACCGATCGATTGTCAGTCACGGCTTCGCGCTCAATCTATCGACCGACCTTGGCTATTTCGACGGCATAGTCCCTTGCGGTCACGTGGATAAGCGACCGACGTCGGTGGAAAGGCTCACAGGACAAAACATCGAGACGGCCGCCGCGGCCCGCGGATACGCGGAGCACTTCTCGCGCGTCTTCGGCGTCCGGCTCGAGTGGGATTCCGCCCAGAGGCTTCTGCCGACAGCGGCTGGCTGAAGGCGGGAGGGCGCTTCGCAGTGCCTTCGCTTGCGTCGTTTCTCGCTTCGGAAACCCCGGACTGGATCGGCGAGCCCGCGTGGTGGCAGCAGCTCGTCCACGACGTGCAGGCATTCCTGGTGCAGCATCAGACCGGCGGCCTGTTCTTCGTCATCTTCTTCGAGGAGCTCGGCGTCCCCCTGCCTGTGCCAGGCGACGTGGCAATCGCGTACGGCGGCTACATGACGACCACGGGAGCCATGCAGTTCCCGACGGCCTTTCTGGCCGTTGTGGCAGGTGCGGTGCTGGGCAGCGCCTGTAACCTGACGCTCAGCCGGCGCTTCGGACGGCCGTTCGTCCGGCGCTTCGGACCCTACCTGGGGATAACCGACGATAGGCTCGCCTGGGCCGAAAGGATATTCACGCGCTGGGGGCCGTGGGCGATCATCGTGGGGCGCCAGATTCCCGGCATGCGGATAGTCCTTTCTGCCCTTTCGGGAATACTTGGGGTGCCTTACCGCGTTTTCATACCGTGCGTAGCTATCTCAGCCTCGATCTGGGCGGTCATTTTTCTGGAGATCGGCCGGCTCCTCGGTCCCCGAGCTGGGGCTCTATTCAGCCTCATTCCAGCCCATCTGATCCCCTGGATCGTCCTGGGTTTGATCTTGCTCGCGATCGGGTATCTGGCATATGAGCATGGCTTCAAACCGCAAGAACATCGAGACACAGTCGACCACGACCGAACTCGTGCGCCTCGACAGCGTTTCGATGGATGAAGACGACGAAATTCTCCCCGACTTCGAAGCCGAGGTGGACGGGCGCCGGGTCTGGGTGACCGCGGTGCTCGAGCGCACGGCTGTGATCGAACCGGCTCCGGGCGAGCCAAAGGTCCTGGTCAACCGCGGCCGGCTGATGGTGAATCCGACTCACCTGCGGGTACGCCACCTGGCGAGCAAGGAAGCGGCGCGCCGCGGCCGGGAAGCCGCCCGCCAGCTCCGCATGCAGGAGCACAGCTCCGCGGCTTAACTCCCCGCCTGTTTCAGTAGAAATGTCTACGAACGGCGGTCAAGTGGGCTTCTGGTAAAATCGGCTGCTGCCGATAGTTCGGCCCTTTTTATTTATGCGGCTTGTAACCGCCAGCCGAGGGAAAGCCACCACATGAGCAAGATCGTTGATCTCGTTTCTTTGGCCAGCATCGTCCCACCCCTCAACCACGAGGTCAGCGGCGGCTTCAATGCGATGGTCAACGGCAAGCAAGTTCGCGTCCGCGCCGTGCTCGAGCGGACAGTGGTGATCGAACACCACGAGGGCGGCGAACGGAGCGTCGTACGGAAGGACAACTGCATGGTCAAGCCGTCGGCCGTGGCGTTCGTTCCCGGCAACCCGAACAACGGCGTGGGCCCAAGGCAATGGCGCCGGCTGCCTGGCAAGCCACCCGCGACGCCGAGGGTCGGCCCCTAACCCGGAAAAGGCGCACCCCTGGCGGGCCCTCCCTCCTCCCGGCCGGTCCCTCCCCCGCCGGCACACCGCCGCCAACCTTAGAGATCGAAAAAGCGGCCGCCAACCCTGCCTGTTAAGGCCGGGCTTTCAGTCTTGCAGGAGCCGCTGCGCCGATAGGGTCAGGAACGCCGGAAACGACTTCGCTAGCGCGACCTCCTCGAACACAGCCCGCGCGTCGCCGAAGCGGCTCTTTTTCCAGCCATCCTCGCCAAGACGCTGACGGATCTCGTTCATCTCACCGTCCGCGATCTCCCGTACCAGGTCTTCGCTGACGCTCGGCCCATCGGCAAGATGCGCCGATTGCCGTATCCACTGCCACACCTGTGACCGCGATATCTCGGCCGTGGCCACATCCTCCATCAGGTTGTTGATCGCGGCCGCGCCAACGCCCCTCAACCACGACTCGATGTACTGGATGCCCACACTCACGTCCATGCGGAGGCCGTTCTCGGTGACGGTCCCACCAGGTACTCGCACATCGATGAGCTGCGCAGCCGTTACAGACACCTCCGGCCGCTGGCGATCGAGCTGGTTCGGCCGGTCGCCGAGCACCCGATCAAAAGCCTCGGTCGCGGTCGGTACCAGATCCGGATGCGCCACCCACGTCCCATCGAACCCGTCGCCCGCCTCGCGGTCCTTGTCGTCCTTCACCTTGGCCAGAGCGATCCGATTGACCTCGGGGTCCTTTCTCGACGGAATGAACGCGGCCATCCCGCCCATCGCATGGGCGCTTCGGCGGTGGCATGTCTTGACGAGAAGCTCCGTGTATGCACGCATGAACGGCACCGTCATCGTCACTTGTGCGCGGTCCGGGAGCACAAAGTCCGGCCGGTTCCGGAACTTCTTGATGATGCTGAAGATGTAGTCCCACCGGCCGGCGTTGAGACCGCTCGAGTGGTCTCGCAGCTCGTAGAGGATCTCCTCCATCTCGAACGCCGCCAGGATCGTCTCTATGAGCACGGTGGCGCGAATGGTGCCGCGGGGGATTCCAAGATCGTCCTGCGCGAAGTTGAAGACGTCGTTCCACAATCGCGCCTCGAGGTGGCTCTCGAGCTTCGCCAAATAGAAATACGGGCCGCTCCCTTTGCCGAGAAGCCGCTTGGCGTTGTGGAAGAAGTAGAGCCCGAAGTCGAACAGGCTGCCCGACACCGGCTTGCCGTCCAACTCGAGGTGCTTCTCGTCAAGATGCCAGCCGCGCGGACGGACCAGCAGCGTCGCGACCTTGTCGTTGAGGCGGTACTCCTTGCCTTCCGGGCTCGTGAAGTCGATACGTCTCTCGATCGCGTCGATCAGGTTGACCTGGCCACCCACGAGGTTTGACCAGGTCGGTGAGTTGGAGTCCTCGAAATCCGCCATGAAGACGCGCGCTCCCGAGTTGAGAGCGTTGATCAGCATCTTCCTGTCCGTCGGCCCGGTGATCTCGACTCGCCGGTCTTGCAAGTCCTTGGGGGCCTTGGCGACCTTCCACTCCGATTCGCGAACAGAATGGGTCTCCGCCAGGAACTGCGGCTGCTCACCGGCGTCCAGCCGGGCCTGACGCTCGTCCCTCTTGCGAAGCAGCTCGAGACGCCGTTCGCCGAACTGACGCTGCAGGCGAGCGACGAAGGCCAGTGCTTCGGGGGTCAGTACTTCGGTTGAGCGTCCCTGATTTGGGCCCTTGAGAACGATTTGCTCAGTAATGTCCATTGCCCCCAAATCTACAGCAGGGCGTCAGGTGCCCGTGAGCCGCTCCACGACTGGCGCAAACGCCTTGGCAACCTCGCCGGGGATGGCGAGATAGGAGATCCCGAAGCGGTCGCGCCGTGCCCTGAGGTCTTCGACGATCTGGTCCACAGTTCCGATCAAGAAATGGGGTATCTCGAGCACGTCGCGTGGCTCGCACCCGATCCCTGGCGCCATCACCTCCGCCACAGAATCTCGGTCGTCGGTGACGTTGGCGACGAAGATGCTCACGGCCAACTCGATCTGTGCGAACCGATCGCCCGCGGCCTCTTTGATCCAGAGCAGCTTCTCTTCGGTCGCCTCCGCGAGGCCTGTCTGAACGAGCTTTCGGTTGATGCGCCCCTCGCTCAAGTTGTAATTGACGCTCACGATGTCCGCCTCTCTCGCGGCGAGCTGGAGCATTCGCCGTCCGCCACCACCGAGCACGATCGGCGGGTGCGGCTTCTGCACGACGGACGGAGAGGCCTCGAGACTCGCGACCCTGTAGTGCTTGCCGGTGAAGTTGACTGTTTCGCCGGCGAAGAAGCTCTTGATGATCGTGAGCGCCTCTGCCATCCGGTCGATTCGGACTCCAGGGGGGTCGAGTGGAATGCCGGATTGTTCGTAATCGGTGGTCATCCAGCCGGCCCCGAGGCCGAAGTCCAAGCGGCCGTCGGACAATAGATCGAGCGTAGCCGCCTCTTTCGCCACGACAACGGGATGGCGATAGTCGTTGTCGAAAACGAGAGAGCAGATGCGCAGCTTGGTGGTCGCGTCCGCCGCTGACATGAGCGCCGCAATCGGCGCCAGCTGATCGCCGAAGTGATCGGGCATGCTGAGCGTCGAGTATCCGAGCGACTCCACGAGGCGAGCCTTCTCCCGCCACTCTTGCGCGCTCGATGCGCGGCGCTCTGTGACGGTGAAACGGAACGGCCGCGGCTTGCTCACGGCGCGTTAGTATGCGGCGTTTAGAAATTGCTGATGTCGACAGAGCACCTGCTCGCGGTCACGGCGGTCGTCGTGATCACAACCATCCTCGTGGCGGCGGCCAGGCTGAGTCCTGGACCCTGGACCAGAATCGCCTCCATCGCGCTGGCCGTCATCCTGGTCGGGGCGGAGGTCGGATGGTGGGCCTACCTCGTTGCTTCGCACGCCACCGGCGCAGACCTCGCGTATGCGCTTCCACTCCAGCTCTGCGACGCAGCCATCTTCATCGCCGGCGCTGCGCTCGTCCTACGCAGGCAGGTGCTCATTGAGATCACTTACTTCTGGGGCCTCGCCGGCACCCTGCAGGCTCTGCTAACTCCTGACCTCGCACAGCACTTTCCAAGCCTTCTGTTCTTCCAGTACTACGTAGCCCATGGCGGTATAGTGGCCGCCGCGCTCTTGCTGGTAGCAGGCCTCGGCGAGTGGCCCAGGCGCCACGCAGTGCTCCGAGTCGGCGTGATCACCATCGTTTACACGCTGCTCGTCGGCGCGATCGACGCAGCCACTGGGGCCAACTACATGTACCTGCGCAACAAGCCGGCGAGCGCGAGCCTGCTGGACCTCTTCGGCCCCTGGCCACGTTACATCGCCTGGGCGGCGCTGCTCGGAGTGGCTCTGCTCTTCATCCTCGATCTCCCGTTTCGCTGGCTCCGGCATCTCTCGAAGGAGCACACTCACTGATATGCGAATAAAGCCTGTCTCTGACGACGCTGCAACGCCGGAAGTCAAACGAGTTTTCGAGGCGTTGGCGGCGGCGGGCAACCTGTCGCCCTTCCAGCGGATGATCGCGCACAAGCCGGGGATTCTCCGGGCCTACAACCAGCTAAGCGGCGCACTCTGGGCGGAGGACTCCAAGCTCTCGCCGAAGTTGAAGGACATGGCCTACCTACGCGCGTCGATCCTCAACGGCTGCGAGTATTGAACTCGTTCGCATTCCGCTTCGGCGAAGCGGCGTGGCTGCACCGACGAACAAATTGCGGCGCTGCGGGAACCTGGCGCGCGACGAAACGAAACGCTCTTCGATGCCACTGAGCGAGCGATTCTGCGGTTCACCGATCTGCTGACCAGCTTCCCCGGCAACATCGATGACGTCGATCTAGTCGCGCTTGGCGAGCACCTCGCCGAGGAGCAGGTGATCGAGCTGGTCCTGGCGGTGGCCACCGCGAACTGGACCAATCGCGCCAACGACGGTCTGCGTACGCCGCTGCCCTAGTGGTGCCGAGGGCCAGATTTGAACTGGCGACACCTTGATTTTCAGTCAAGTGCTCTACCAAGCTGAGCTACCTCGGCACGGCGGATGATTCTATCGACCGCAGAGTTTTTGGCGTTCGTGGTGGGCGGTGAGAGGGTCGAACTCCCGACCTCCTCGGTGTAAGCGAGGCGCTCTGGCCAACTGAGCTAACCGCCCGCCCGATTCGGAAAAGTCAGTCTACCCAGGCAGCAGCGCAAGCGCGGCTTTCAGCTGCGCGTCCTTCGAGTAGTCCTGCGATTGGCCCGCCACGTCGAACGCATCGGTGGGACTTCCCAGCGTCACCGCGACGTCGGGCACGAGCCCCTTCTTGTCGATCGTCTGCCCATTCGGCAGGTACCACCTCTGGACCGTGAGGTGGATGTCAGATCCACTCGTCAACTCGAAGTCCCGCTGCACAGAACCCTTGCCGTACGTCGTCGTACCCACCAGCTTCGCGCGGCCGTGCGCCTGCAGGGAACCCGCCACGATCTCCGCCGACGACGCGCTGTTGGCGTCCACCAGCACGACCAGGGGCAGCGACGGCGCCGCGTGCTTGCTCCCCACCTCGTGCCGCTCCACCTTGCCGCCGCGGTCGCGCAGCTCGAACGTCTCCCCGCTCGAGACAAACTCGCTGATGACGTCGTCGGCGGCCGATATGAAGCCGCCGGGATCTCCACGCAGGTCGAGCACGATTCCCACTGCGCCAGGCAGTCCGTTGGTCAACGCTGAGGCAAATTCGGTTGATGTGATCGTTTCAAACTGATAGATCCGCACGTACAGGATGTGATTCGCGAGCACAGCCGAGCGGACCGACGGCACGTGGATCTCGGCGCGCGTCAGGGTCACCGAAAAGGTGCGGCCCGCCCGCGAGATCTCCAGCATCACCTTCGTCCCGTCGGGCCCTTGGATCAACGTGGTGGCCTGGTCGGCGATGATTCCCTTGAGGTCCTTGTCTCCCACCTTCACGATCTGGTCACCCGCCTGGAGCCCCGCCTTCGCCGCCGGCGATCCCGCCACCGTTCCCGTGATCACGGGATAGTCTTTCGTGAACGTCAGATAGATCCCGATCCCGGAGTAGCTTCCCTCGTACTTTTGCTTCAGCTTCTTGTACTGCTCGGGGTCGTAATAAGACGAGAACGGATCGTTCAAGGCCGCGATCAGGCCCTGCACGGTGCCATGCGACAGCTTCGCTGTGTTGATGTTGCCGTCGACGTAGTCGGCCTGCACCACGCGAATCGCCTGCTGCAGCTCGGCGAGGTCCACATTGCTGACCGATCGATGGCCGAAGTAAGGCAACCAATCGGGAAATGCCTGGTCGACGTACACGCCCGCCACGAAGGCAAGGACCAGGAAGCCAAGGACGGCGCCACCCCGCAGGGAGGCGCGGCGATTCATTTCAGCAGGTTAGCGAATCGCCGAGGCTGGGCCGGAAGCCCTAGCACCCAAGCCAGAGGCAGGGATCTTTCCACACGCCGTTGATCCGGATCTCAAAGTGCAGGTGAGGTCCGGTCGACCACCCCGTCGACCCCTCGAAGGCAATCGTGGTGCCGCGGGCCACCACCTGGCCGCTGGACAGCCCGGGAGCGTAGCCCGCAAGGTGCCCGTAGTAAGTCGAGTAGCCGTTGCCGTGCACCATCACGAGCAGGTTTCCGTACCCGATGCTGCCGGGGTACAGCTGGGCGACGCCGGTGTCAGCAGCAACAACCTGGGTCCCGTACGGTCCGGCGATGTCAATGCCGGTGTGGATCTTGTGCGGCCACGGGCAGCCGAAATCGTCATAACCAAGCGGAACGCTTGAGCAGCCGAACCGCTGGCTTATGCAGCCGTATCCACAGGCCGGCAGCGGCCACTCGAAGACGCCCGACCCGCCGCCGGCCTTTTGTGCCGCGGCCTGGTATTGCAGCGAGAGCTGCGCCACCTGGGCATCGATTTTGTCGCGCTCCGCTTTGAGCTTCGCGTACTGGTCGGCCAGCTGGATCTCCAGCTGCTTTGCATAAGCCATCGCAACGGCCTGGGTGGCGACGTTCTTCTCCAGCTCCGCCTGCGTGGCCTTCTGCTGGTCGAGGAGCGCCGTCACCTCGCTGCGCTTGACATCGAGCGCATCGTTTGCCATCACGACCTGTTGGCGCTCCTGGCCGAGACCTTCAAGCATTTTGCGATCCGAGGCAGCGACCTGCTGGGCGGCGATCATGCGGTTCATCATCGTGTTGAAGTTGTTCGCCGTCAGGACCAGCTCCACGTAGTTCACGGCTCCGTGACCGTCGATGAATCGCAGCCTTTGATTCAAGAGCTCGTCCCGCACGCTTATGTGTGCCGCCAATCGAGTTACCGAGGCGTCGCCAAAGCGGATCTCCCGGTTGATGTCGTCGATGGTCGCCTGCGTCTGCGCGATCAGTGCTTTCTGCGCGGCAATCTGATTGTTGAGGCTGTTGATCATCTGGCTGATCGCGAAGATCTGGTTGACAGCGTCGTTGATCCTTCCCTGGATGGACTGCAGTGATCTTTCGTTGTTGACCTGCTGGCCGATACCCTGGCTGTACGCAACGCACGCCTGGTAGACGGCGGGGGGATCGCCGGGGTAGCAGTAGAGCGCCGACACGTTCTGCGCCGGCTGTGGAATCCAGCTCATGATCGCGATCGCCAGGGCGGAAGAAATTCGCGTCTTGAACTTCATGTCAGATCTTCACGTAGCGGCGAACGCCGATGTAGCTGCCGAGAGCTCCGAGCAGTGCTCCGCCAAGAAGCAGGTCGCGGGCAAGGCTCGCGACGAATCCCGGGTCGTACGAAAGCGGAATGAACGCAACGTCTTCGCGAAAGCGCGCGACGGCGGGTTCGTACGCGATGACGAGCAGGGCAAGCGCCAGTGACGCCGCAATCAAACCGGTCATCACGCCTTCGATCACGAAAGGTCCGCGAACGAACCACTCCGTGGCTCCGACGAGCTTCATCACCTCGATCTCTTTGCGCCGGTGATAGACGGCGGTGCGGATGGTATTCATCACGATGACGATCGAAACCACAACGAGGATCGCGAGCAGCCCGACGCCCGCGAAACCAAGCCACGTCGAGAGCTGAAGCATGCGATTGATGAACTCACCCTGGTAGTTCGTCGGGTCAGACGGGTCCACTCCCGACCACCCGCGGGCGACCTGATCGATCGCGGCGACATCAGTGAGCTTGGCGACCCGAACCTGCAGCTTCGCATCCAGCGGATTCCCGTCAACCTGCTGCGCGAAGACCAGGTTGTTCGGGTCTAACTTGAATTGGGCCAGCGCCTCGGACTTCGTGATGAACCGAACATTGGTCACGCGCGGATCGGCGGACAGCTGCTGCTGGAAGTCGTAGACACTCTGCAGCGGTGTGCCGTCGGCGACGTTGATGGAGATCTCGCTGACTTTCGCCCGAAACCCATCGAGCACCTGCGAGAAAGCGTGGCCGACGATCAGATTCACCCCGGCCAGGATCAGGATGAGGGTGATCGAAATCACCGCGGCCATGCTGACCGCCAGATTCCGCCAGAAGCTCTGCCAGGCGCTATTGAGCGCGAACTTGAGGTTTCGATAAATCATCGTGGTATCGGCCTGAACGATCGTCCCTGGCAATCTGCCCGGCGTCGATGGCGATGACGCGGCGGCGCAGCAGGTCGACGATCTCGCGGTTGTGGGTCGCCATCACGACTGTCGCTCCCTTCGCGTTGATACGAAGAAAGAGCTGCATGATCTCCCAGGCTGTCGCGGGGTCGAGGTTGCCTGTCGGTTCGTCGGCGATGATGAAGCGCGGCGCGTGCACGAGTGCGCGGGCGATCGCCACCCGCTGCTGCTCGCCGCCGGAAAGGTTTGCCGGAAGAGTCTGATGCTTCGCCGACAGACCGACGGTGTCAAGCGCGTCCGTCACCCGCGAATGGATCGTGTGCTCAGCGTCGCCCAGCACGCGGAGCGCAAACGCCACGTTCTGGTAGACGGTGAGGTTCGGCAGAAGCTTGAAGTCCTGGAACACCAGGCCCACCTTCCGCCGGTACCGGGGCAGGTGCCGCCGCTTCATGCGGCCGAGCTCGGTCCCGTCGACGAAGATCTTGCCCTTGGTGGGCTTCTCTTCCCGGATCAGAAGCCGGACCATGGTGGACTTGCCCGCCCCCGAAGCCCCGACCAGGAACACAAAGTCGCCTTCGGGGACGACCAGGTTGACGTCCCGGAGCGCCTCGGTTCCGGTGGGATAAGTCTTCCAGACGTGCTGGAAGCTGATCACCGGCCTTGTTTCGAAATCAGGTGTTAGAACCATAAGGTGAGTCTCTTGCTGCGACGTTCCGCGCCCAAGGGCACGTGCGGCTAGGTGGCGCGGAGTATACCGCACGCCCCCTGAGACTCCAACCCCCTGCGGGAGACCCAAACCAGGTATTTAACGGGCCTGTTTTGAGTTGCTTGCGCTCCGCTGGTCAGAGGCCCCGTTCTGGCTCAGGCGCCAGCGCAGCCAGGCCTCGA